>Ga0302202_10004342_pt1 | contig 15078 bp, 12 predicted proteins | sample II_Bog_N3_3_FD_194579 | JGI IMG/M metagenome (GOLD analysis project Ga0302202, IMG submission 194579) | Peat permafrost microbial communities from Stordalen Mire near Abisko, Sweden - II_Bog_N3_3 | ecosystem: Environmental > Terrestrial > Soil > Wetlands > Peat | place: Sweden: Abisko...
CCCCCACTTTCACGTATGATTCATCGATTTCGCTGTGCTTTGTCCAGAACGAAGGATTCTTGGCAGGTTGGGCCACTACCCTGGTTACTGCAAAGTCTTCAGCCTCCACCCAGATTCGGCCGCTGTATAGAAACTTTCCCTTCGTTCTTGGCTTCACTCCGAGAATATACATCGAGCCGGAGGGCGTACTCTCGTATCCGACCAGAGTGAAATCGTAATTATCCCTGTTCAGAGCCGTACGCTTTTGAGCCTCTACACCGAGGGCATCCTGTTCGGCCTGTAAGAGCTTCTTGAATACAGTGCCGATAATCAGCTTCGATCCAGTGGACGACCGAATCGTGAATTCTTTCGTTCCGGGTGATTTGTACTTTAGGTCCACGACCATCTCCGCGCTGCGAGTGCCCGCAAAACCGTGGTATTGCAACATGTAATTTCGTGTTCCCTGGTAGGCATGCAGCGCATGAGCGCGCTCGAGGTTCATCGCGAGAAGGCTATCTACGACTTGTACTTCGCTGAGCGGGGCCTTCCCAAGCGCAGTGGAGGCAACGGCTTGCTGTGAACTTGCGCGCATTTGTAGCCATGGAGAGACCAGAAGCGCCGCGATAAACAGGATGAGGGAGAACGACACCCGTGCCCTTGTTGCGACGCGTCTTCTACTATCTCTCCCATGAAATCTCATAGCGCCACCTTCTTCGAGTTCAACCCGTCAAGTGCTAACTTGCTCACAGGATCGTCGTCCTCAATATCTCAAGCCATGATCCGATCCCATTGTTGTTGAACAATGATGAGGTGGTGGCCACGTCGGCAATCCCGCAGTCACTAGCGTTTCTCATCATCGTGTTAAAACTTGGATGGTCTGCTAGTCTCAGCGTGACCGTTTTTCTCCTGGTCGCAATGGAGCAATATGATCGATCGCGGATTGACCTGGTAGCTCGAACCGTCCACGCGAGTCCCTTTTACTCCTTCGACGATGTCGACAGGGGCGGGGAGAGAGGTGTCCATCAAGCGAAACCAGCCCCGCTTTGTGCCGTCAGCGACGGGCGGAAGAACAAATTCTAATGGCTCCCAGTAAGCGTTGATGGCGATGTAACGCACCTGGGTGCCGGTGAGATTGTGCAGGGACAACGCGAGACAATGTGAGTTGCTACCCCAGTCTGGCTTTCCAATCTCGATGCCATGCCACTCGATGCGGCTTTTGCTCAGGTAGTCCTCAAGCGTTGTTCTTTCACTCTCCTCCTTCTCATCGAAGTGGAGGCGCAGATGAATCATTTGCCGCACGAAGCGTAGAACGTCGGTGTTGGTTTGGCAAAGGCTCCAGTCGAACCAACTGGTTTCGTTATTCTGGCAATATGCATTGTTATTCCCGAACTGAGTTCGGCACACTTCATCTCCCATGAGTAACATGGGCGTCCCAACGGAGAGCAGAGTGAGAGCGAGAAGATTTCTGATCTGGCGCTCCCGCAAACGCTCGATGGCTATTTTGGCAGTCGCACCTTCGACACCGCAATTCCAGCTCAGGTTCGCATTTGTGCCATCGGTGTTCGACTCGCGGTTTGCCTCGTTGTGCTTCCCATCGTATGAGACAAGATCGTTGAGCGTAAATCCATCGTGGCAAGTTACGAAGTTGATGCTCTGTCCGGCAGGCCGATCGTATTCTTGGTACAAATCGGGACTTCCCGTGATTCGTTCTCGGAGCTTTAAGGTAGTATTCTCGTCACCTTTGACAAAGCGACGGATGTCATCGCGGAATTGCCCATTCCATTCCTTCCATTTATCTTGACCGAAGCTGCCTACCTGATACAGTCCGCCCGAGTCCCATGCTTCAGCAATCAGTTTTGTGCCCGCCAGGACCGGGTCGGAATCGATCTCCCAAACGATTGGAGGGTTCAACATGGGCTCGCCCGATTCGTTGCGCGAAAATATCGACGCCAGATCGAAGCGGAAGCCGTCGACGTGCATCTCGGAAGCCCAGTACCGTAGGCTGTCGAGAATCAGGCGTTTCACAATGGAATGATTGGCCTTGAGAGTGTTGCCCGCTCCGGTGTAGTTTGCATACCTGGCTTTATCGTTCTCAAGGATGTAGTAGAAGCTGTTTTCGAGTCCTCGGAAACAGAGCGTTGGCCCATTCTCGTCGCCCTCACCGGTGTGGTTGTAAACAACGTCCAGGATGACTTCGATGCCGGCCCGATGTAGTTCCTTCACCATGGTGCGAAACTCATCCAGGCAGACGAGTGGGTCATTCGAGGTGCAGTATCCGAGATGGGGTGCAAAGAAAGATACGGGTCCGTAGCCCCAGTAGTTTTCGACCCCGGGCGCAGCGTCTTGAGGATCGAACTGATATACCGGCAACAGTTCAACCGCTGTGATACCCAGTTCCTGAAGATACGGGATCTTTTCGAGGAGCCCGAGGTAGGTACCTCTCTTGTCTTTGGCAACGCCCGAATTTGGGTGACGGGTAAATCCAGCTACATGCATTTCATAAATCACCGTCGTGCGAAATGAATGCTTAAGCGGTCGATCTCCCTCCCAATCAAAAGCACTCAAATCGGCAACAACGCTCTTCATTGAGGTCGCTGCGTTGTCCCCCGGATGGCTGGCAGCCTCACGGCTATAGTTCTGACCAACGGAAATGCTCTTGCCATATGGGTCAATCAGGACCTTCTTGAAGTCAAACCGATTTCCGGCGGACGCCTTGCCTGAACCATCAACGCGGTATCCGTACAGTTGCCCGGCCACAATTCCTGGCACAAATATGTGCCAGTAGTGAGAAGTGCGATTGATCGTCGGATCGAGCTTTATGGCTCTGGCTGGTTGTGTGGCGTCGGCGTGATCAAAGAAGACAATTTCGACATGCGTAGCGTGAGCTGAGAAAATGCTGAAGTTTACGCCGGCCGGAGTTAATGTTGGACCCAATGGATAGGCGTAACTTGCGCCTTCGACCTCGACGGCGGCATCACGAGAACCGGCTGATCTCTGATGTGGCTCCATGAATCGCTCCGTGTACTGGCATCTGTGAATCCAAAGTGAAATGACACTCGGCTGTTGCGAGGACAGACTCCCGAAGGCCGATTTTATCCGCACACGATGGTGAGTGAGAGAATCGAGAGGGTAATGAAGCCGAGAATGGTGATATCCGAGAGTGGGCTTCTCTTTATGAAATCGGATGGTGACCGAGTATTCTGGCTCGGGTTCAAGGCGTTGTAGTAAACAGAGAAGGCTTCGCCATGTTCGATGGCTACAGGTGATATGAAGTTGTCGCAGTAGGTTCGTGCATGGGCGTAGTAGGTGAAGGAAACAATCAGTTTGTTGGGGTCATTTGTGATTCGCAGGGTCAACGCGCTGCTTCTGACAAGCTCATGATGGCACTCTGTAACTCGAGCCTCAGTCTCCATCCAGATTGGTACAGGAATAGATTGCGCGGTGTCATTACTGCGCTTCGCGTTCGATGCTCCTGCGGCTAGCCTGTTCTTTACCTCCTGCCTCGAGGCACGTTGACCCGCTCCATTCAGGAGTTTCCGTGCCCGTTCCATGATTCCGAGATTGGTCATCACCATCTCCTCCTATATGCCAGAGCCCAAGAAGCGGAGGCAGTTAGCCGAACTTGCCGCCTTCGTGCATCGAGTTTGGCACGTGTGGCCCGCAGCGGCTTGCCGCCCGCCAGTAGTGATTCATCTTGTCGAGCATCTCAGGCGAGAGCGGTCCCTTGGGCTTTGGGACTCATTCTTCGTTTTTGCGCCGGCCGCAACCGCGGTCGACAGACTCACATCGAAGACGAAGCCGGATGAATTGCAAAACTGATCGAAGTTCTTGCTGAAGGGTTGAGGCGTGTCATCCTTCTCAACTCTGATGGGGGTTCCTTGGTGGCCATATTAACTGTCCCTTTCCATTTCTTCGCAACTGGAAACTGCACGGTGGGGACTTTGAGGTTTCGGTTTTCTCGAGCCTGCATGCGATGGGTTCTGACGTTATTTCTTCAAGAGCTTCTTGATCGTTTGCAACTCGATGCGGCGCTTTGCGGTGCTCCTGGGATAGGCCATCTTGAGCCCTCCCAGCGCTTCCAGAACGATCTGGGAGACGATGAGCCGCGCGTTCTCCTTATCGTCGGCGGGAACGACGTACCACGGCGCATGATGCGAGCTTGTCGCATGAATGCAATCCTCGTATGCCTTCATGTAGTGTTTCCAGTATTTCCGCTCGTGAATGTCAGGGGTGCTGAACTTCCAGTTCTTGTCTGGTTCATCGATGCGCGCTAGAAATCGCTTCCGCTGCTCCTCGTACGACAGGTGCAGGAAGATCTTGACGATTTGAGTGCCGTTACGATGAAGGTGCTTCTCCAGGTCCGCGATGGATTCATAGCGATGCTCCCAAATGTCCTTCTCGTCGCGGAGCTCCTCGGGAAGTCCCTGGCTGCGGAGAATCTCCGGGTGCACTCGAACAACCAACACTTCCTCGTAATAGGAACGGTTGAAGATGCCGATGCGGCCGCGTTCGGGCAGACGGCACGTCGTGCGCCAGAGGAAATCGTGATCGAGCTCTTCTGCACTGGGCTGCTTGAAACTGAAAACCTCGCAGCCTTCCGGATTGACCCCAGACATCACATGCCGGATGGCGCCGTCCTTGCCGGCGCCGTCCATGCCCTGGAAGATGAGCAGCAGCGCATACTTGTGTGATGCGTAGTGAAGGTGCTGCAACGAGGCCAGCTTCTCCATGTGTTGCTGCAGCAGTTGCTCATACTCCTTCTTCGACTTTGTGAAGGGCTCGACAATCGTTGGCCGCTTGCTGAGGTTGACCTTTTTGCCTGGCGGCACGCAGAAATCCTTTGAGCTGATTGTTATGTTCGAGTTATCGGTCATGGCTGCCTCGTTGTTCCCGTCTGCCTATTTTTTGGTTTCATTGTTCTTAAGCTCTTGTTCTGCTTTCTCAAAGTTTTGGACGGTTTGAACGTCCTCGCGCCCAAGCTGCTCGTAGAGTTCATGGACCCGCTTGACGAGCTGTGGCGTCGCATCAGGCTGAGTCTTGTCTTTGGTTTCGGGTTTCTGCTTATCAGCCTTGGCTTCGGGCGCAGGCGCGTCAGCCTTGGTATCAGGCTTCGGCTGCTCAGCTTTGGCTTCGGGCTTGGGCTCGACCTTGGCTTCATCATTCCGAATCTCCTGCTCTGCCTTCCTCCAGTCCTGAACCGCTGTGCCGTCGTTGCCGGCTCGCTCCCCGTAAAGTTCGTAGGCCCGCGCAGCGATCTGTGGCGTCAAATCGGACGGTGCCTTGGCTTCGGGCTTCGGCTGGTCAGCTTTGGCGTCGGGCTTAGGGGCGTCAGCCTTGGCTTCCGGCTTGGGCTCGTCAGTTTTGATTTTGGGCTTTGGCTCATCTGCTTTGGCTTCCGGCTTCGGCTCGTCAGTTTTCGTTTTGGGCTTCGGCTCTCCCTTGGTATCGGGCTTTGGCGCAGCCTTGACGGGATCAAAAATCTTATAAGCGAGCAGCTTGATGCGATCGTTGATCAGTGCCCATGCGATTGCATAGGCCCAAACAAACCCTGCCCACTTCCAACCCAGCGGCGCCATGAAGAGCCCGTATACCGCGATCAACGTTGCAATGGTCTGCGTGCCAAGCACCGCTATCCAGAGAGTCTTCGCGGGACGAATGGACCAGAATGGACCGCGGGTACGCGTGAGGAAGATGGTCAGATGCCCGGCCACGGAAAGCTTCAGGTACATCAGTGTTTGGGCGTGCAAGCGGTCAAGGTGAAAGACGCGCTCAGCAAGATAGAAGAGGCCGAACGCAGCCACAACGCCAATGACGCCGAGCACTGTGGAGATGCTAAGCACCAGCCGCATGTTCCATGCTTCGGGCTTATTCCTGTAGTGAACGTTGTCATACGCGATCGACAGTATGGCCCCGTCGTTGAGTAACGCGATCATGACGATCATCACCGCGGTGACTGGATAGAAGTTGAACACGAGGATTGCCAGAGTCATGAAGAACAGCACCCGCAGCGTCTCCGCGATGCGGTACATGGCATAACTGTTCATCCGCTGGAAGATGCGCCGGCTCTCCTTGATCGCGTCGATGATCACCGAGAGGCCAGACGCAAGGAGCACGATGGACGCTGCCGCTCGGGCTGCATCGGTCGCGCCGGACACAGCGATGCCGCAGTCGGCCTTCTTCAGTGCCGGCGCATCATTGACTCCGTCGCCGGTCATGCCGACGATATGGCCGCACCGCTGCAACACGTCAATGATGTGAAACTTGTGTTCGGGGAAGACCTGCGCAAAGCCATCCGCGCCTTCAATGGCCTTGGCTTGCTCCGGGGTCGCATCCTTCTTGAGGTCGCCCAGTGCGCTGGCGTCCAAGATGTTCGTGCCCAATCCCAATTGTTTCGAGGTTTCTCGTGCGATGGCAATTTGATCGCCCGTAACCATCTTGATCTTCACGCCCATCTGGACGGCGCTTGCGATGGTTGCTTTGGCCTGCTCGCGCGGCGGATCGAACAGCGGCAACATGCCGACAAACTTCCACTTGCCTTGCTCATCGGCCCTGGCAACGCCCAGGGAACGGTAGCCGCGTCCCGCAAAGTCAAGGATGGTTTTCTCCACGGCATCCTTGACTTCGCCGGCGTTGATCGCCATCTTGAGAATTACCTGGGGGGCGCCTTTGGCCACAAAGAACTGCCTCCCATCCGCTCCCTTTACGGTGGCTTCCGTGCGCTTGTGGACCGGATCGAAGGGCATGAAGTGAAGCACCTGGCAGCTCTTCAGTTCCTTGTCGTCCTTCACGCCTCCGATGACGGCAAGGTCGATGGTGTCCTTGTCTTCTGCACGGGAGGCAAGCGCCGCCCAGAGAATCACCTTGTCGGGAGCAATACCGCCCACCGTGAACGGATCGCCCAGTGTCAGTTTGTTTTGCGTGAGTGTGCCGGTTTTGTCCGAGCAAAGCACGTCTACCCCAGCAAGTTCCTCAATCGCCGACAAGCGCGTTACAATCGCTTCCTTCTTTGCCAGTAGCCGTGCGCCCACGGCCATGGTTACCGACAGGACAGTTGGCATGGCGACTGGGATCGCCGCTACCAGAAGCACAAGGCAGAATTCCAGCGTGGTGAGGACTTTGTCGCCTCGGAAGAGGGCGAAGGCAAGAATCAACGCAACCAGCGCGACTGCCAGGATGATCAGGTAGTCACCGATCTTCATCACTGCCTTCTGGAAATGACTGACCGTGTGTGCGGACTGCACCATTTGCGCCGTCTTGCCAAAGTAGGTGTTCGTACCGGTGGCATAGACGATGGCGTCGATCTCACCCTGGCGGATGATGGAGCCGGAGTACACTGCCCCACCTGGCTTGGCAGTGACTGGCAGCGACTCTCCGGTCAATGCCGACTGATCCACCTGGATCGGATCGCCATCCAGCAACCGCGCATCTGCGGGAACGATGTCGCCCAGCCTGAGACGAACGACATCGCCAGGCACCAGATCACTCGCCTTGGGATTCTCCCACTTGCCATCTCGCTTGACCTTGGCCTTGATCGCTAAACGGGCCTTGAGGGCGGCAATGGCATTCCCCGCCTGATGCTCTTCCCAAAATCCAACCAGGGCGTTGGACAAAAGCAACGCAAGAATCACGAAGAAGTCGAGCCAGTGACGGACAACGCCGGAAAGGATCACGGCGCCTTCAATCATCCACGGAATCGGACCCCAGAAGTAGGAGAGGAACTTCAGGTATTCGTTGGTCTTCTTTTCCTCGATCTGGTTCGGCCCATACTGCGCCTGGCGCTTTGTAGCCTCGGCCTGCGTGAGTCCGTCAGCCGATGCGCCGAGCTTCTTCATCAGCTCAGGCATGGGAAGCGACTTCAGGGCATTCTTGTCATCCTTCGGAGATGGCTTGGAGTCAGACTTCGCCCCCTGCTTATCTGCATTGGGCGTCGGCTTCGATTCAGGCTTCGACTCGGGCTTATCTGGATTCGTTGTCACGATGGTTGTTCTCCTGTTTTTGCTCCCTCCACCGGGTGCCGGTCCCGGGAAGGCTTGGAAGATCGTTGAACAGGCTTTGAAGATGAAGGCTCATTGGAGGCAATTGAATTTCCAAAAAGTGGGCGCATTACACGCAGCATGTCGTCAAGGCATCCCGGACTGGCGCTTGCAAAAGTATTAACTTTCGCGGATTCGGACGCTGTGCAATATCGCTCAAGAACGGCCCAACGGCCATGCACCTGGGGGATTGTGCCGGCTGCGCCAGGGGGGCGCTTGACATTCAGGTTTCTAAAACACGGCGTCCATGTAGTTGACTTCGGAAGGACGGGCCTAATCCTCTCTGACCCCGCTTGGCCAGCACAACGGGCGACGTTGCGATCACCGGGCAATGCGAACGCTACCCGTGCGGGTGATGGGGGCAAAGTGGGATGCGCCATGAGCACTTAGCACGATGAGGTTCGCCTGCTGGGCTCTGCCCTGGGGAATCGCGGAGGCACCGGCCGATGCACTCATGATTGGGGCCTAAACCGCTGCCTTGGCTACCACCATTCCATTGAGCGGTCTGAAGGCGTCTTCACGCCGGTTTCCGGCTTGGCCGAGTGAAGAAGCAGGAGGGGACACTCCACGAGCTTCACGACCTTTTCGGCAATCGACCCGAAGACCAGTGGATGCCAGCCGGAGATGCCGTGCGTGGAGATCACGACCATGTCGATATGTTCGCGCTCAACCGCCTCCATGATGCACCCCACTACGTCATTCGCAAGTTCCACACTGGAGCCTGCCTTTACTCCTCTGGCCGTGAGAACTTGTCGTGCCTTCGCCAGATGCTTCTCAGCACGCGTCTTCTCCTGCTGTTGAAACTGCACCTGGGGAACGGCATATTCCGACGTGAAGGTTGAGAAGAACGGAAGGACATTGAGGAGGAAGAGCTCGGCATGGAAGTGTAAAGCGAGGTCGGCCGCTGTCTCTAAAGCCACTTGTGACGATGGGCTGAAGTCGATAGGCAACAGGATCTTTGTCGGGATGGATTTCAAAATGTGACGTTCAGACATGACGGTATCCTCGCCGGATCATTGTCGCGGCCAAATGACCATTGTTCTCTTCAGGGAGAACAAAGAATGTGCTCTCTTGCACAGTTCCAGTCCACTGCACCTGATGCTTTCTCAGGCCGGGATGGTGAACCCCGGCACCGGAATTGCGGCCTCTCTCGTGAGCAATTGTGACCTGCATTCATGAAATGCGCTGTCCAATACTGGCGATGCAAGGTCGCACGGCCAAAGAAGCATCCGCGACTTCTTACTGGGCAGCGTGGCGGAATCGGTCGTCCGTCGCGCAGGATGCTCCGTGGCTGTCGTTCGCCCTCCGGTCAGCAACTAAAGAGCGCCTCGGCGCAGGCGCGCAAGATGCATGAGCAATAAAGGGCAGATGGGCAAATGTGCTGATGAAATGCCGATTTCGCACGCGCCCTGGATCTTCAACAACGACGTCAACGTTCCGAGCCCGATGCTGACGATGAATTCGGCTCCCCATTATCCGCATCTTGGTGAGTTTGTGCGATAGCGTCTTATCTGCCAATCAGGCCAAAACAGATGTGGGATGCGACGGTGGGCAGTCAGGTTAATGATGGATCGAAAGGTGGATTGAAGATGACAGAAGTTACGAAATCGCTCATTGAAAGCGCGGCATGGAAAGCCCTTGAGGCACATGCCGCGACGAACCGCACCCTCCTTCTTAGAGATCTTTTCGCTCAGGATCCTAAACGAGGGGAACGCCTGACCGTCGAGGCTGCCGGCATCTACTTCGATTACTCGAAGAATCGCATTACAGACCAGACGATTCAACTCTTGTTGCAACTTGCCGGGGAGTCAGGCTTGCGTTCGCGAATCGACGCCATGTTCCGAGGAGAAAAGATCAACGTCACCGAGAAGCGAGCGGTTCTGCATGTGGCATTGCGCGCTCCTAAAGGGGAGGAGATCTTCGCCGAAGGAGTGGACGTTGTCCCATTGGTGCATGCCGTCCTGGACAAGATGGCCGTCTTCTCCGACAGCGTGCGAAGTGGAGAGTGGAAAGGATATACCGGCAAGCCGATCCGCAATGTCATCAACATCGGCATTGGCGGGTCCGATCTGGGGCCTGTCATGGCGTACGAAGCCCTGCGCCATTATTCCCAGCGCGATCTGAATTTCCGGTTCGTTTCCAATGTTGATGGTACCGACTTTGCCGAGGCAACACGCGATCTCGACGCAGAAGAGACGCTGTTCATTATCTCTTCCAAGACCTTTACGACCCTGGAGACAATGACCAACGCACACTCGGCGCGCGTGTGGGCCTTGGAAACGTTGAAACATAGTGCCGCCATCGCCAGGCATTTCGTTGCCGTTTCGACCAATGCCGAAGAGGTCGAAAAGTTCGGTATCGACACGGCCAACATGTTCGTTTTTTGGGATTGGGTGGGCGGACGCTATTCGATGGACTCGGCGATCGGGCTCTCAACCATGATAGCAATTGGCCCGGACAATTTCCGTCACCTGCTTAATGGCTTCCATGAGATGGACATTCATTTTCGCACCGCTCCGTTTGAGCGCAATCTTCCCGTTCTCCTGGGTCTCCTGGCAATCTACAACAACAACTTTCTTGGCGCGCAGAGCGTCGCAGTTCTTCCCTATGAGCAGTATCTGAAGCGTTTCCCGGCCTATCTGCAGCAGCTCACGATGGAGAGCAATGGTAAGCATGTAACCCTGGATGGGAAGGGAGTCGAATATCAGACCGGGCCGATCTATTGGGGAGAGCCAGGCACTAACGGCCAACACTCCTTTTATCAACTGATCCACCAGGGGACCCGGCTCATCCCCTGCGACTTCATTGCATTCGGTAAGCCGCTGAACCCGATCGGCCGGCATCACGACATTCTTCTGGCAAACGTCTTCGCGCAGGCTGAGGCATTGGCTTTCGGCAAGACCACGCAGGAAGTCGAGGCGGACGGCACACCACCGTGGCTCGCGCCTCATCGCACCTTCGACGGCAATCGGCCGTCGAACATGATCGTCTTGGAGCGGTTGAATCCGGCGGCGCTGGGGAAACTCGTCGCCCTTTACGAGCACAGCGTCTTTACGCAGGGCGCTATCTGGCAGATCGACTCCTTCGACCAGTGGGGAGTCGAACTGGGAAAGGTTCTTGCCCAGCGAATCATCCCTGAACTCGAGTGCGAAACGGAGCCGAAACTCGCGCACGATAGCTCGACCAACGCTCTGATCAGACGCTACCGCTGCTTTGAGAAAGGCTGTGTAAGGTGAATGCAACTCGCTTGGATCCAGCCATTCGCAAACAAAACCTATACGACTGCAATGCTGGGCATAAGAAAGCCAATCATGTTCTGATGCGCAACACGACGGGAGCAGGGCAGAATCTTCAATTCGACTAATGGGCATCCCCGGACGATGGCCAAAAGGGAACAGATAGACTCGCCCGCACGTGGAATGCTGCATGTATCTGAGGGCGCAGGAGCGCCCCAGAGCGGAGTGCATATTCTCCGCTCAACAGAGCCTTCAGAGGAGCGAAGGCATGTTCAAGTAGAAGGAGTATTCATGACAACGACGAACAAATGCGAACATCCGGCTTGCAACTGTGTGGTACCGAAGGAGAAGAAATACTGCAGCGAAGCCTGTGCCGATAAGAAGAAGGCTCCCGAACTGACCTGCCAGTGCCAGCATCCAGGATGCCATGGGAAAGCGCTTAAAGTCTAGACGTTAAGCCCGTTTGCACGCACGGATTTCGTTTTTTCGTGCGGAATTGTGTCCCACTTCAACAGTCAAAGGCAAAGAGCACCTCATGTCATCTTCTGCGACACTCTTGGCGAACGTTTGCAAGCAGGCTCATCATGTGCTCGACCGGCTCAAGGAGAAAGCGCCATGCGCGTAGGAATTGCGTCGGACCATGGAGGGTTCGTTCTGAAAGAGCAAATCGCTGAGTTGCTGCGAGGCGCGGGCCACGAGGTCGAAGACTTCGGCGCTCATCAACTGAGTCCCGGAGACGATTACCCCGATTACGTGATCCCTCTGGCCAACGCCGTGGCCGCTGGCAAGGTGGATCGCGGAGTAGCACTCTGCGGCAGTGGAGTGGGCGCATCCATCTGCGCCAATAAGGTTGCCGGTGTACGAGCCGGACTTATTCACGACATATTCTCCGCCCATCAGGGAGTTGAAGACGACGACATGAATGTCTTTTCTCTGGGTGGAAAGGTGATCGGGTCCGCGCTCGCGTGGGAACTGATCGAGACGTTTCTGAAAGCTCGCTTCAGCGGCGCGGAGCGCCACCGACGCAGAGTCGACAAAGTGAAAGCGCTGGAAATGCATGCGGTTGCGTTTTGAATGCATTCATTGAGCTGGCCGCATCCTGGTGCGAATGAGGAGCGGACGGCTGCTGCGGTGTGCGGGGATCGAGCTTCCCCGGGCCGCGAAGGCGAGAGTCAGTTGTGTTCGGTATTGGCCGGGAATTGGTACTTACTAAGCGTTATGGAGGACATACCATGATCGAGATTCTGAAGAACTTTCCCGACAATGTTATAGCGCTTTCCTGCGAGGGACGGGTCACAAAAGAGGATTACGACGGGATTCTGGTTCCTGCAATCCTCAAAGCGCTCAAGCGGCACGACAAGATCCGACTCTTATATAAGACCTCGGCGAATTTCACCGGCTACGATCCAGGTGCTATTTGGGAAGACTTCAAGATCGGTGTTGAACACCCCACGCGATGGGAGCGCGTCGCGGTGGTCACTGACGTGGACTGGATCGTAAAAATGATGGGGATATTCAGCTTTCTCATTCCCTGCCCAGTGAAGTTGTTTCCGCCTTCGGAGGCTGCGCAGGCGCATGCCTGGATCGTCGCCGCCATTTGAGTTCCGAAGGACGCAAATAGCCTTGTCATGAGAATTGTTGGAAGAGGAATGAAATGAATGTAACCACGCAGAAACTGCACGAAATCGGCCAGAGCCTATGGCTCGATAACATCACCCGCGGTCTGCTGGCCAGCGGCACACTTGAACGCTACATTCATGAGCTGTCGATCTCGGGTCTTACTTCGAATCCGACGATCTTCGATCACGCCATCAAGAACAGTCACGACTATGACGACGCCATCAGCCAGGGAATGAAAGAGGGCAAATCGGGCGAAACTGTCTTCTTTGAAATGGCAATCGAGGACTTGCAGCAGGCCGCAGATCTCTTCCTCCGGATTCACGATCGAACAGATGGTGTGGACGGCTGGGTATCTTTGGAAGTCTCGCCACTGCTGGCCCGCGATACGGCGGCCACTCTGGCCGCGGCCAAGGCTCTTCACTCCCGCGCGGGACGGCCCAATCTCTTCATCAAGATCCCTGGAACCAGCGAGGGCCTCCCAGCGATTGAAGAAGCAATCTTTGCGGGCGTGCCTGTCAACGTAACCCTGCTTTTCTCTGGGGAGCAATATGTCGCGGCTGCCGAGGCATACATGCGCGGCATCGAACGGCGCATCTCCGCCGGGTTAAATCCCGATGTCGCCTCCGTGGCATCGCTGTTCGTCAGTCGCTGGGACGTCGCTGTTGCGGATAGGGCACCGGAGGCCCTGCGCAACCAACTTGGGATCGCCATCGCCAGAGATGCCTATGTGAGGTACCGCAACCTACTTGATTCCCCGCGGTGCCAGCGAATCTTGAATGAAGGAGCTCGGTCGCAACGTCTTCTCTGGGCCAGCACAGGGACCAAGGATCCCAATGCGTCCGACATCTTGTACGTCGAGGCCCTTGCCTTGCCCTCCACCATCAACACGATGCCCGAAGCCACGCTGAAGGCCCTCGCAGCCCATGAAGAATTCGGCGAAGCTTTACCTTCAATCCCAGGCGAGAAATTGGCAGAATTCGCCAAGGCCGGTATTGATACAGAGGCCGTGGCGGCCCAACTCCTCGAAGAAGGGGTCACTTCGTTCGCCAAGTCCTGGAAGGATTTGCTGGATTGCATAGCGTCCAAGAGCCAAGTGCTCAAGGCCGCCTGAGTACGAGCTAGGACCATGCTCTGCTCTGTGTACGCAATTGCTCAGCACCACGGCCTCCAATATTGAAACACTTACTGGGCGAGTGATTCTCAGCCAGGCTGAGGCTTGTGATCCGGGCCGGTATAAGACTTGCGCCGGCTTCCCAAGAAGGATTCTTGTGGCCGGATTGGCACCTCGGGAGCAACCGTCAAATCTTAAGTCAAGTCAACCATGGAGAAGGAGATCGAAATGACTTCGAAAAACTCTGTAGCGGCAATCTATGAAACTCACGAGCAAGCCGAGCATGCAGTCAAGGAACTCCAGGAGGCCGGCGTCGATATGAAGAGCCTGTCGATTGTAGGGCGAGATACGCACACGGATGAACACGTCGTTGGGTATTACACTGCCGGCGATCGCATGATGTATTGGGGCAAGGTTGGAGCGTTCTGGGGTGGCTTCTGGGGGTTGCTGTTCGGATCGGGTCTCTTCTTCATACCGGGACTCGGACCGATTCTTGCAGCCGGTCCAATCGTGGCCTGGATTGTAGCTGCCCTCGAAGGAGCAGTTGTCGTTGGAGGCATAAGCGCAATTGGTGCCGGCCTGATTAGTCTCGGCATCCCCAAGGACAGCGTACTGAAGTACGATGTCGCCCTGAAGACCGACAAGTACGTGCTTGTCGTCCACGGAACACCTGAAGAGGTAGAGAAGGCCAAGGACATCATTGCCGGCACGGAACAAAGCCATTATGCGGTTTATGGCCAGGCTGTACTCGTTTAGGAAGCGGCTGGCCTCAGTTGCGACTGCGATGGGCTCCAAAGGGATTCTGAGGAACCTGCTCATCCGCAGCGCGGTTTGTGCAGGCTTCAGATAACAACAAAACGAATGAGTACGTACATAAGGAGATGTGATGTTAATCAAGGCAAAGGAACTGAAGGGTTACTCTCTCAAGAGTCTCGACGGAGACATTGGGTCTGCGAGCGAGTTCTTGTTCGACGACCGGTATTGGGCAATTCGATACCTCGTCGCAAACTCAGAGGGTTGGCTTAGCGGCAAGAAGGTCTTGATCTCTCCCTACTCTCTGAGCGGCCTCAACGATGTCGAAGAGCAGGTGTTCGTTCGA
>Ga0302202_10004393_pt1 | contig 14960 bp, 15 predicted proteins | sample II_Bog_N3_3_FD_194579 | JGI IMG/M metagenome (GOLD analysis project Ga0302202, IMG submission 194579) | Peat permafrost microbial communities from Stordalen Mire near Abisko, Sweden - II_Bog_N3_3 | ecosystem: Environmental > Terrestrial > Soil > Wetlands > Peat | place: Sweden: Abisko...
GATGAGCAGGGCGAAGGCCCGCAGTCCGTCGAGGGCCAGCACCCGGCTCCGGCCGGTGGCCGAGGTGCGCACGTGGGCCGGACGGGGCGCGTGGGCGTGGGGCGACCCGGGTGCCCTCGGTGTCATGGGGGGAGTCTCGCACCCCGCTGGCGGCCGGCTCCGTCGGCCGGCGCCGCCGGAGCTACGGATCCGCCGGGGCCGAGGCGTTCAGGAGGGGGCCGGCGCCTGGAGCCCGGGTGCGTGGGCGACCTGGCGGAAGGACTGGAGCGCCGCACCCGACGATGTCAGGGCGAACGAGAAGCCCCGACCGGGGGCGTCGAAGTAGAGGACGGCACGGACACGGGGGAACCCGTCGGGGATCTCGTGTTCGAAGGCGGACGTGATCCACGCCGCCTTGGCCGACGGATCACCCGGCTGCTCCACGGTCCCGGTCTCGGCGATCATCACCGGGCGCGAGCTCACCCCGGTGAGTTCCCGGTAGGACCCGGCGAAGATCGTGGTGAACGACTCCCAGGGCGTCCCGCGGTTGTACCCGTCGATGGCGATCCACGAGACGTAGCCGTCGCCCGGGAAGTACACCGTCGGGTCCGGGCTCGCCGGCTGGGCCCCGACGCACCACACGAACTCGACGTTGCCGGCACCCGCGGACCGGAAGATGTCGACGATGTGCCGCCAGGCCGTGATGTACCCCTGGGGGCTCGAGTTCCCGTTGACACCGATGCTCCACGGATAGGTCCGGTCGTTCATCTCGTGCATCATCCGGACGTAGACCGGCTTCCCGAACGACCTGGCCTCGACCGCCCAGGACCGGATGTAGGCGTCGTACCGCCCGGAGGCCAGCTCGGCCAGCGAGAAGTCGGGCTGGTCGCTGAGCCGGCCCCCGGCCTGTGCGGCGTCGACGGCCTGCTCGGGCTGCCACGTGATCATCGGCGTGGCCCCGAGCGAGGACGCCGCCGTGGCGAAGGCAGTGGGGAAGGGGATCATCCCGCCCGATGGGTCCTGCCAGCCGGTGAAGGTCTGGACGATGGCCAGGTGCCGGTCGATGGTGGACTCGAACCGGCTGAGTGTCGTCTCGGCGTCGCCCACCGAAGGATCGGGCTTCACGTAGACGCCGAGGGCGACACCGGTGGTTCCGCCCGACGTCGTCGACGGGGCGGGGGGTGCGGTGGAGGATCCTTCCGGCGCCGAGGTCCCGCCCGTCGTCCCGGCCGGGGGATGGTCGCCCGCCACGGCCAGCCACGAGACGGCGACCGCCAGCGCGACGACCACCACGACGAGCGTGCCCACGATGGTCCGTCGCTTCGTCAACCGTCGCACGATCCCTCCCGGCACAGCTCGATGGCTCCCAGTGGCCTCCTCGGGCATCTCCACGGCAACCTACTCAGACCGCGGGGCCAGGAGGCATCGGTCCGGACGATCGCCCGACCGCACGGGCGTGCGCCAGGGGCGTACCGCCGGTCGTCGGCCGGTTCGGTCAGCGCACGCCGGCGGGACGGAACTGCACGCTCACGCGCGGGCCGACGGGGCGGGCGGTCTTCGGCACCGCGTGCTGCCACGTGCGCTGACAGGTCCCCCCCATGACGAGGAGGTCGCCACCTCCGAGTGCGAACGAGTGGGTCGGACCGTCGCCCCGTGTCGGCCGGAGGTGCAGTCGCCGGGGCCAGCCGAGCGAGACGATGGCCACCAGGGTGTCCCCGGTCGTCCCGCGGCCGATGGTGTCGCCGTGCCAGGCCACGCTGTCGCGCCCGTCCCGGTAGAGGCAGAGGCCGACGGTCGCCAGTTCCGCACCGGGTTGACCGCGGTAGTGCCCGGCGAGCCTCGACCTCGCCCGGTCCAGCACCGGGTGGGGAGTGGCGGCACCGACGCCGTAGGTGGCCACGAGCCGGGGCACGGCGACGGTGCGGTCGTACATCGTCCGCTCGTCCGCCCGCCACGCGACCCCGGCGACCAGCGCCTCGAAGAGGAGGTCCGACCGCTCGACCCACCCGGGCAGGTGGTCGACCCAGGCGCCGGCGCCGAGTGGGACCCGGCGCACGAGGCCGTCCAGCGGACGGAGTGCCGGTTCGGAGCCGGTGTCGAACAGGGAGCTCTGGAGGACGGTCATCGGGGCCATGGTAGCGAACATACGTTCGTACGGCCAGGGGTGGGCCCCGCCTGTCGCCGGTCCGGCCCGGAGCGCCCCCGTGCGTCGGGTCCGGGGCGGGGGACCGCCGCACGCCCGTAACGTGACGGGGTGCGCCTGGGGGGACGACGGGTCGGGGGACGACCGGTGGACGACGGATCGGGGACGACCCGACGCGGGGCGGAGGGTGCCGGGCCGGAGGCGACGCCCCCGGCCACCGAAGGGGAGATCGAGTCGGGCGTCGAGCTGCTGGTCGAGGACGCGATCGTCGACGGCGACCAGCCGGTGCGACGGGGTGGGGCCCGGGCGGCGTTCTCCTACCCGACGTTCCGCCGGGTCTACCTCGGGGCGCTGCTGTCCAACATCGGCAGCTGGATGCAGACGGTCATCCTGGGTGCGTTCATCTACCACCAGACCGGATCGGCGACGTACGTCGCCCTCGGGACGCTGGCCCAACTCGGTCCGCTCCTCCTGCTGTCGATCCCCGGCGGTGCGGTCGCCGACCGCTTCGACCGCCGCACGGTGCTGGTGGTCGTCAGCGTCGAACAGCTCGCCTTCTCGCTGGCGATCGCCGCGCTGGTCACCCGGTCCTCCCCGAACATCGCCCTCCTGCTCGGCTGCATCCTGGCCATCGGCGTCGGCCAGGCGGTCTACGCCCCCGCCTACTCGGCGCTGATCCCGACCCTTGTCGACCGGCGCGACATGGCCGGGGCGATCTCCCTCAACTCGGCGAACATGAACCTCTCCAGGGTCATCGGCCCGGCGATCGGAGGGGTGCTGTACGCCAAGGTCGGGGCGTCGTGGGTGTTCGTGGGCAACGCGGTCACGTACCTCTTCATCATCGGCGCGCTGTGGGGCGTGCGCCTGCCGCGGGCGATCGTGGAGATCGGCGAGAGCCGTGTGCAGCGGCTGCTCGGGGGGATCCGCGCCGCACGACGTGACCGGGTCGTCTCCCGGTGCCTGACCACCATGGTGCTGTTCTCGTTCTTCTGCCTCCCCGTCGCCGTGCTGATGCCGGTCCTCGCCCATGCCAACCTCGGCCTCGACGAGGACTCCGTCGCCTACGGACTGCTGTACGCGGCGTTCGGGCTGGGGGCCGTGGTCGGGGCGCTCTCCATCGGGACCTTCCTCGTCGAGCGGGACCTGGCCACGTTGGTCCGCCTCGGACTCGCCGGCTACGCCGTCTCCCTGGCCGCGTTCGGACTGGTCCGACAGCCCGGGATCGCCTACCCGGCGGCGTTCCTCGTCGGTGTCTGCTACTTCGGGACGGTGACCTCGCTGTCGACCGTGCTGCAGCAGCGACTCGACGACGCCGTCCGGGGCCGGGTCATGGCGCTCTGGATCATGGCGTTCGGCGGCACGGTGCCCATCGGGGCGATCGTGGCCGGACCGCTCAGTGACCTGGTGGGCATCACCGGCGTGCTGCTGGGGGGTGCGGTCGTCGCCGCGCTCCTGGCCGTGTTCGCCAGGCTGGCGCCACCGGGGGCGCGCGCCACCACCCGGGAACTGACCACGCCATAGCGGCTGCACGGCGCGGGAGGTGCTCCGGGGGAGCTCGTCGGTGGGGGCGTGCCGCCGGGCCGTCCACGGCGCCGTGGTTAGATGCGTGCGCTCGGGGTACCTGACCGGCATGCCCAACAGGTCCTTCGAACGACGGCACCCGGCAACGGAACCACCCGTGACCGGGCTGCACCCGACGGAATCCGGCACCCACCTCCGCGTGGTGGCGGACCCGGCGGACGGCACGCTCGCCGATCGACTCGACGCGGAGCTCGCCCGACCACACTCGGCACTCGCCGGACTGCGCGGGAGCGAGCCGACCGATGACCGGGATGCCGTGCTGACGCTCCTGCGGGTCCACGACCTGCACGTGGGCCCGTTGGCGGAGCTCGTCGGAGGGCCGAACCGGCAGCACCACCCGGTGATCGCCGATCTCAAGTGGCGGCTCGAAGCCGACTTCCTCGAACGGTTGGACGGGTTCGACGCCCGACGGCACTGGGATCTTCCCGACGATCCCGTCGACGCCCTGCGGGCGATCCAGGCGGTGGACCGGGTCCCCCCGCTCTACCGGTGGCTGGCCGAGACGGCGGACACCGCCGGTGCGCACGCCTTCCTGGAACTCGAAGGCGGACCGGATGGCGGATTCGACGATCTCGTCGCCCAGTGCCAGGTCGGACTGGACGGCAGCGCCAAGGTGGAGCTCGCCCGCAACTACTGGGACGAGATGGGACGGGGAGACGAGGACCGGGTCCACACGACGCTGCACCGGACGATGGCCGATGCCCTCGGTCTGCACGGCGTGCCCCGGGGCAGACTGCCGACCGCGTGCCTCGAGCGGACGCTGCTCGGAACCACCTGCGCGACGAACCGGTGGCTGCAACCGGAGATGATCGGGGCGCTCGGCCTGATCGAACTCCAGGCCGGGCCGCGCTGCCGGGCAGTGGTGGCGGGGCTCCGTCGGATCGGGGCACCGGCCGCCGCGCTCCCGTTCTACGAGGAGCACGCCCGTGTGGACCCGCAGCACGGAAGAACATGGTTGGAACGGGTGGTCGCCCCCCTGCGTCGCCAGGACCCGGAGCTCGGGTGGCGCATCGTCCGGGGCGCGCGGTGGCGGTCGACGGTGGACGCCCGGTTCCTGGAAGCGGTGCACTGGCTCCTCGTGACGGGCTCGGCGCCGCGACCGGACCCGGCACCGGCCGGACATGAATCCGACAACGACGCCCCGTGGGCCGGACGGCTCCGCTCGGTATGACTCCCGAGGAGCGGGTGCCCGCACCGGGCGCACCGACCGCACCGGAGGTGATGCCTCCGGACGAGGCCCTCCCGGACGCCGGGCGGCCCTCGGGCCGAGAGGCTGCACCGCTCCGGACGCCGGAGGCCCGTGGCGGTGCCGGTGCCGAGGTGTCGCCGGAGGGGGTGGCACCCACGCGCACGAGCGCCGTCTGGACGGCGGCCGTCGGGGCCACCGTCCTCCTCCTGGCCCTGGCGGTCTTCGTGGCGCAGAACACGCAGCGCGCCGAGGTCTCGTTCCTGGGCTGGCACGGCCGGGCCCCGACGGCGGTGCTGCTCCTGGTGGCGTGCGTCGCCGGCGCGGGACTCGTCGCCGTCGTGGGCATCGCCCGCATCCTGCAACTGCGCCATCGGGGTGGCACGCCGGGTCACCGGCTCCGCCGACGTGCCCCCGGGGACGGCGACGGTTTGCGCGGCGGGCCGGACGGGTAGTGGCCGCCGATGGAGATCGGGTACACCCTGATGGGTGAGCAGTCAGGGCCGAGGGCCCTCGTACGGGACGTCCGGCAGGCGGAACAGGCGGGGTTCGACTTCGCCGTGGCTTCGGACCACGCCTTCCCCTGGCTGGTCGCCCAGGGTCATTCGCCCTACATCTGGTCGGTGTTGGGGGCCGCGGCGCAGGTGACCGAACGCATGCCGTTGATGACGTTCGTGACGTGCCCGATCCGCCGGTACCACCCGGTGGTGGTGGCCCAGAAGGCCGCGACGATGCAGCTGCTGTCCGAGGGTCGGTTCACGCTCGGGCTCGGGGCGGGGGAGCTCCTCAACGAGCACGTGGTGGGTGGAGGCTGGCCGAGCGTGGACGTGCGCCACCGGATGCTGCGCGAGGCGGTCGAGATCATCCGGGCGCTGCTGGCCGGGGGCTACGTCAGCTACCGCGGCGAGTTCTACGACCTGGACTCCGCCCGGGTCTGGGACCTCCCGGAGGGTGGGGTGCCGATCGGCCTCGCCAGCTCCGGATCGGCGTCCGCCCGGTTGGCGGGTGAGCTCGCCGACGCCATGATCGCCACGGATCCCGACCCCGCGCTCGGTCCCCTCTTCGACGAGGCCGGCGGGTCCGGCAAGCCCCGCTTCGGCCAGTTGGCGGTGTGCTTCGACGACGATGTGGACACCGCCCGCACGCGGGCGTGGGAGCAGTTCCGCTGGTTCTCGGCGGGCTGGAAGGTCAATGCCGAACTACCGGGGACGAGCGCATTCGCCGCCGCCTGCCGGGCGGTCCGGCCCGAGGACGTGGCCGAGTCGATCCCCTGTGGCTCCGACGTGGACGCCGTACTGGAAGCGGTAGCCCGGTTCAGCGACGCCGGGTTCACCCACCTCGCGCTCGTGCAGGTCGGCGGTGACCACCAGTCGCCGTTCCTCGAGTGGGCCGCCGACGAACTCCTGGACCGCGCCCGGTCCGTCTGAGCTTCGGAGTCCGGCAGCTGGTGCATCCCGGGGGAGTAGCCGGCGCCGGACTGGGCATGCTCCACGCGGGCGGAAGGCACCGTGCCGCCGTCCGGACCGATGAGGAGTGGACAGATGGGTGAGTTCCTGACCGATGTGGCGACGTTGCGCGAGCGGGCGCGGGCCCACATGGACCGCGGCTCGGTGACCGATGCCTACGGAGCCGACCGCGTGCGGGTGGTCGAGGTCCTGAACCAGGCGCTGGCCACCGAGCTGGTGTGCATCCTGCGCTACAAGCGGCACTACTTCACCGCCCAGGGGGTCAACGCCCAGGCCGCGGCGGCCGAGTTCCTCCAGCACGCCGCCGAGGAGGAGGGCCACGCCGACATGATCGCCGCCCGGATCACCCAACTGCGGGGCGAGCCCGACTTCGATCCCGACACGCTCACGCGCCGGAGCCATGCCGAATACGACGCATCCGACGACCTGGCCGCGATGCTGCGCGAGGACCTGGTCGCCGAACGCGTGGCGATCGCCTCCTACAGCGAGATCATCGCCTGGCTCGGGTCCGGTGACCCGACGACGCGCCGCATGCTGGAGGAGATCCTGGCGGTCGAGGAGGAACATGCCGAGGACCTCCTCACCCTCCTGGACGGCGTGGGTGCCGGGGTCGTGTCGGTGTCCTGACGGTCTGCCGGGGACGGGCACCGCCCGTCCCCGGCGCCCGACCAGTGGTGACCGGAGCCGTGCGTCAGCGTGCGTCGTCGGGGCTGCGCAGCGCGTCGCGCACCCGATCGGTCACCGCGGTCATCGAGCCGACGATCAGGTTGCCCGGCGGGGTGTCGGGGGCGTGCGGATGGGGATGGGTCGGTGCGGTCTGCTGCGCCCGCTCGTAGTAGATCGCCATCCGGGCCCGGTCCTCGGGCGACGTCGCTCCCCGCAGATAGGGGAAGACCTCGTTCTCCTCGGCGTGAGCATGCCGCAGCACGGCGGCCCGGAGTTCGGCGAAGCGGTCCGTGAACGTGTCGCTCATCACGTCCAGCCGCTCCATCGAGCGGAGCAGTCCTTCGACCTCGGACCGCTCCCCGATCCGGGCATCGGCCTGCGCCTCTCCGGCGTCGCCGAGCTTGCGGAGGACCGGATACACCGTGACCTCCTCGGCCACCTCGTGCCGGACGAGTGCCGTGGTGAGCTGACGGAACAGCCCTTCCCGGTCCTCGGTCCCCAGGTCCGGGTCGAACCGGTCGAACAGGCGCACCACCGTGCGGTGATCGTCGAGCAGCAGTTCGATGATGTCCGTCTTTCCGTGGTCGCCGCTGGTCATCGGCCCCTCCCCGTCGTCCTCGACCCCGGGGGAGTACCCGGTGGTCCGGACGGCAAACGACGCGGGCCCGCATGCGACCGGCGGGCCTGACGGGTAGGACGGTCGGTACGTGACCGGGCGGGTCCCGGTCCGACCACGGACCAGGCGGATCGCCGCCCGGCCGCCGTCGATCCTTCCGTTTCCGTGCAGGCGGGAGCGGCGGATCGGGGATGGGATCCAGCCTGGATCCGACACTCCGGAATGCACCTCGACGGACCCGGCGGAGAACGCTGGGCGCCACAGGCCCCTACCTATACTGTGCCGATGCCTGCGACCGTCCGAGAGCCGACGCCCGCCGCGGGCGGCGAACCGTATGCCGAAGCGGTGACGCGCCCGGGCGCGCACGCCCACGCACGGGGCCGCGCACGCCGACGCATGAGCGGGACGCCGATCTTCGTCGCGCTGTTGGTGGCCGGCCTGGTTCTGCGGGTACTCGTGTACCGGACCACCTGGAGCCAGCCCGATGGTGATCAGACCATGGGGATGCTCATGGCCTACCGGGCGTCCCAGGGGCACCTGTCACTCATCTTCTGGGGGGGCAACTACGGCGGCGCCCTCATCTCGTGGATCGAGGCACCCCTCGTCTCGCTCTTCGGACTCCAGACCTGGGTGTTCACGGTGGTCGACTCCGGACTCACGCTGATCGCCGTCTTCCTGCTCCGCGCCATCGGACTGCGGACGGTGTCGGGGATGGCCGCCAACGTGGCTGCGGGAACCTACTGGTTCTTTCCCGCCCTCTGGCTGTTCTGGAGTTCACGTGAATACGTCTTCTGGCTCCCGGCCATCGTCTTCGCGCTCGCCACCTGCCTGTTCGTCCTCCGGTGGTTCGCGGACCGCACCTCGACGGTCGACCTGTGGCTCGCGGGCCTCTGCGCCGGCCTCGCCATCTGGTCCTATCCACTCGTCGCCTGCCTGATCGCGCCCGCCCTCGTCGTGTTGCTGTGGGCCATCCGACGGGACATCCGGTCGATCCTGGGCCTCGCGGTCGCGGCACTCGTCGGGGTGTCGCCCTGGCTCGCGTACTTCGCCATCAACGGCAGCGCGGCATTCCACCTTCCGCCCGCGGGCGCGAGCAAGTCCGCCAACCTCGTGCATTCCGTGAGTCAGGTCCTCCCCATGGCCCTGCGGGGTGGTCAATTCCGGCTGGGCGTGATCTGGGGGTCGTCCGGCACGACGCCCGGCGTGCTCACCGCGCTCGGCGTGGCCGTCTACGCCGCGGCGGTCGTCTTCACCGTCGTGTCCGCCGTCCGGCGGGAGGTCGCACTCGCCGCCGTCGGCGCCACCGTGGTCATCTGGCCCCCGGTGCTCGTGGCCGGCAACGTCATCCTGGGCACGGCCACGTTCCGGTATGCCGTCGTCATCGTGCCGCCGATCCTCCTCATCGCCGCCCATCTGCTGTCGAAGATCCGGCTGACGGTGGTGCTGCCGGTGATCGCCCTGGTGTCGGTGGTCACCACCCTCTGGTCCGACACCTCCGGGTTCGCCGCCGTGCCCACGTGTGACCCGACACTGACCACGACCGGAGCGGACCTGGTGGCCCAGCATCGGGACGCGGTATGGGCCGCCTACTGGATCGCCGGCCCGCTCCAGGTCTGCTCCGATGGTCGACTCACCGCGAGTTCCGTCGCCCCCGTCCGGGACGTTATCGGCGAGACCGCCGCCCTGGATGCTCCGCGATCCACGTACGTCGTGACCCCGAACGGTCCCCTCGACCAACAGCTGACCGCCTGGACCAAGGCGAACGGAGTCCCGGCGAAGGTCACCCAGCAGGGCGGATTCACCATCTGGACCTTCGACCACCGGATCAACCCGGCCCAGATGGGGCTCAACGGAGGCTTCTGACCCGGGGCCCGCCCCTGGTCACGCCGGTCGGGCCGGTGCGTCCGTGGACCGCTTCAGCCACCCGGCTCGGACCGGTACGCCTCGACCCATTCGCCCGGCACGTGATCGGGGATCACGACGCCGACCGGCTCGCCGTGCGCCCCGGCCTCCGGCCCGGGGACCCGTGACGACCGCTGGTCGACCCGCTGGAACAGCCAGCAGAGGCCGGCCGCATACGACATCATGCCGATGACGAGGAGTATGCCCATGTCCGTTCCTCCGCTCCCTGTCGGGCAGGTGCCCGTCCGTCCACGGACATCGTGATCCCCCGGGACCCGCTCCGGACAGGGTCCTTGGTCACCGAGACGGAGGATCGGCCGACCCGCGGGCCACGCGTCAGAACGCCGGGTCGCGCTCGAGCGGGCAGGTCATGCAGTGGGACCCGCCCCGGCCCCGGCCGAGTTCGAACCCCTCGATGGTGATGACCTCGATCCCGGCCTTGCGCAGGGCCGTGTTGGTCCCGGTGTTGCGCTCGTAGGCGACGACGACGCCGGGCTCGAGGGCGACGACGTTGTTGCCGTCGTCCCACTGCTCACGCTCGGCCTCGAAGTGGTCGCCGCCCGTGGGGACGACGCGCAGGGGTCCGGTGCCCAGGGCCGTGGCCATGGCGTCGACCAGCGGGCCGGACTGCTCCTCGACCACGAGGTCGTCCGCGGAGTCCCCGGGTCGGATCCCCCACGTCCGGGCGCCCCCGACCACTTCGGGGAACAGTGTCACCAGGTCCCGGTCGCACATGGTGATCACGGTGTCCAGGTGCATGTAGCTGCGTGACTTCGGCAGGTGCACGGCCAGCACCTGGGTCGCCGAGCCGGCCCGGAACAGCGCCCGGGCGATGTAGAGCACCGCCTGGGGTGTGGTGCGCTCGCCCATGCCGATCATCACCGTGCCGTTGCCGATCGGCTGGACGTCGCCCCCTTCGACGTGACACTGGCCCCAGTCCTCGTCGGCGCCGCCGAGCCAGATCGGGAACTCCTCGGTGGCGAACATGGGGTGGAAGCGGTAGATGGTCTCGACGATCATCGACTCCGGCTTGCGCGCCGGCTTCGTCATGGGGTTGACCGTGACGCCGTCGAAGATCCAGCACGACGGGTCGCGCTGGAACAGGAAGTTCGGGAGGGGCGGCAGCAGCATGGTGTTGGGGTCGGCCGCCTTCCAGACCAGTCCGAGGTCGGCGTCGACCTCCGCCCGGGTGATCCCACCGATGAGGAATTCCGCCACCAGCGCGGGGTCGGCCTCGGACACCCAGCTCTGGGCCCGCTCCGCGGCGGCGATCCCCACCTGGCGCTCGGTCAGGATGTGGGAGCAGACCCAGTCCCGGGCCGCCGGACCGGCCAGCGCCTCGGCCAGCAGCGTCTCGGCCTCATGGACCTCCACGCCCCGCTCGCGCATGACCTCGCAGAAGGCGTCGTGCTCGCGCTTGGCCTGGCTGACCCAGAGCACGTCGTCGAACAGCAGGTCCTCGGCGTTGGACGGGGTGAGCCGGGTGTGCTCGAGTCCCGGCCGGTGGACCATCACCTTGCGGAGCAGTCCCACCTCGGAATGGACGCCGAGTGCCATGTCAGATCTCCTTCGCTGCGTCGATGCTCCGTGACCACCACCGGGCGACCGGCACGCCGGGTCCGGTCGGGTGGATGCTGCTTCCAGTCTCCGCCGCGTCGAAGGTGAACGCCTGTCGCTGGCCGGCCGCGGCCGGTTCCCGGCGATTCGGACGTCGCCCCCTCTACCGATGCGGACGGAACGGCCCCTCCGGACCCATTATCGGAGTGCCGCGGGGCGCCAGGCAGGGCCATTGGTCCCCTGGCCACCCCCTCGGGCGGCGTCGATCACGCCGTTCCGGGCAAGGCGCGGGTTTCTGCGCGCGGTATCCGCCGGCGCCGAACACCCCCCCGGTAGGGTTCGGCCATGGCCCGACCGAAGATCTACGAGGAGCGTCGCGTGGCCACGGCGGTCCGCCTACCGGTGTCCGTGCACGCCGAGCTGCGGCGCCTGGCGCGTGCCCGTGACGTGTCGGTCAACTACGTGATCACCCGGGCCGTCGAGGAACTCCTGGCGAACGCACCCGGTCCGGACGACGGGGCCGCCCTGTCCGTACGACCCGGGTCGACGGGACGGAGCGCATGACCGCGTCGACCGCGCCCGAGGAGCCGATCCGTCGACTGCGCAGACCGACCTCCACCGCCGCCTTCGGATCGTCCCGGCGCGAGAGCCACGACGCGTCCGCCTTCTACGACCGTTTCGTGCCGCCCGAGGTGTCGGCCGACGCCACCGTCGTTCCCCCCGCGGACCGGGACGTGATCCACCTCCACGACGCGCGGGACATGGGTGCGGTCGCCTCGGACTCGGTCGCGCTCGTGGTGACGTCGCCCCCGTACTTCGCGGGCAAGGAGTACGAGGAGAGCCTGGGGGAGAACGGTGTCCCGGGCTCCTACTTCGAGTACCTGAGCCTGCTGCGCGACGTGTTCGAGGAGTGCGTCCGGGTGCTCGAGCCGGGCGGCCGGATCGCCGTCAACGTGGCCAATCTCGGCCGACGGCCCTACCGGTCGTTGGCCGGGGACGTCACCGGGATCCTCCAGGACCTGGGCCTGCTGCTGCGGGGCGAGGTCGTCTGGTGGAAGGGTCGGGCCGCCGGTGGATCGTGCGCCTGGGGCACGTTCCAGCGACCCAGCAATCCCGTCCTGCGCGACGTGACGGAGCGGATCGTGATCGCCAGCAAGGGCCGGTTCGACCGCGCGCTCACCCCCAAGCAACGGCTGGACCGGGGTCTTCCCTCGACGGCGACGATCTCCCGGGACGAATTCCTCGAGGCGACCACCGACCTGTGGGAGATCGCTCCGGAGAGCGCCACCCGGGTCGGGCACCCGGCACCGTTCCCCGTCGACATCCCCCAGCGGCTCATCGAGCTGTACACCTATGAGGAGGACCTCGTCCTGGATCCGTTCATGGGTTCGGGAAGTACCTCCGTCGCGGCCCTCCGGACGGGTCGCCACTACGTCGGATTCGATACCGACCCCGAGTACGTCGAGCGTGCCGAGGCCCGGATCGCCCTGGAGAAGGACCGTCTGGGCCAGGGCGACGGCGCCCCGACCTTCCGGGTGCAGCTCCCTGCTGTCCCGTCGTCGGCCGACGAGGGGATCCAGGCCCGGGCCGTCCGGGAGGGACGGCTGGCCAAGGACCTCGCCAAGGTGGTGCTGGAGGAGTGCGGCTTCGAGGACATCCGGTCGGGGGTCAAGCCTCCCGGGCTCGGCATCGAGCTGACCTATGTGGCCACGGACCGGAACGGCGAGGACTGGGTGTTCGACGTGTCCGGGGCGTTCACCTCGAACCGGTCGGGCCTGACGCGGGCGGACACCCTGTGGAAGGCCCTCGGCAAGGCGGCGGTGCTGCACCAGGCCCACCCGGATCTGCCGCTGGTGCTCCTGACGACCGATGCCCCCCGGAAGGGGAGCGCCGGCCATGCGGCGCTGACCGTCGTCCTGGGCACGGACAGGCCGGTCTTCGACCTGATCGAGATCCTCGACCCGATCGCCCAGGCGCGCCTCGCGGGCTTCGCCGAGCGGGGGCGCGGCGCCCGCTGAATGCCGTCGGACCGGACGCTCGTCACCGAGCTCGCCACGGCGCTCGGCACGGTGGGCGCTCCGGACCTCGACGAGGTGCTGGCCACCCGGCCCGCGTCCCTCGCGTCACTCGAATGGACGACCTGGGCCCGCCTGCGCGAGCTCTTCTCCTCCGGGCTCCACGCGGACGGGTTCGCGGCCGGCTTCGCCAACGGACGGGCCTTCCTGGAGGCGGACGACGCCCTGGCGGGGCGGGTCCCCCGCCGGATCGAGTGGACCGGCGGACACAAGCTCCCCGGTGACGAGGCCGTCCCGTTGGACCTGCGGATCGACCACGTCTACCTGGTGAGCTGCAAGTACCTCTCGAAGGTGCTGCAGAACGCGAGTCCCGCCCGCCTGGCGGAGGGTTTGCTGACCTTCCGCCAGCTCGACGACCGGAGCGACTGGTACGAGCGGGTCGCCCCGGTCGAGTACCAGGCCCTGTACCGGGCCTGCCTCGACGTGGTGGGCGAGCAGGGGTTCCCCACCCGGGTCACCGACCTCGACGTGACCGGCCGGGAGCGGTTGTCGACGCGGCTCGACGGCCGGACCTGGCCCGACGGCACGCAGGACGAGCACCGCGACTTCTGCCGGGCCGTCAGCACGGAGACGGCCCGGATCTGGAACGCCTCCCTCCGACCCTCCGACCGCGAGGCCATGCTCTGGAGGCTGCTCCGGATCGGGTCGGCGCCGTACTACGTGCTCGGCAGTGATGGGCGGCACGCCATGCAGCTGCGCGTCGACACGCCGTGGGACTGGCGCCAGCGCTACCGCCTGGAGAGCTTCACGGTCGAGGCGCAGGAATTCGGGCAGCCCCGGGTCGGCTGGTCGGCCGGCTGCCTCGACCGCCGGGACGGAGAGCACCTCGAGGTGCGGGGCCACGTCCAGCTGCGCTGGAGCCACGGCCGGTTCCGGCAACGGCCGGAGGCGAAGGTCTACCTCGACACCCCCCATGCCGAGGTCCCCGGGTACCACCCCTTGTGACCGCGGAACGCGGCCCGGTCCCGGGTCCGGCCACGGGCGCCCGATCGGTCAGGCACTCCGGACGGCGCGGTTCCACCAGGCCGGCGCCTCGGCCGCCTGGCCGGCCAGCCACGTGAAGTGGCGGGCCGCCGAGAAGCGCTGGAGGGGGAGCGTGGCCAGTCCCACGAGCGCCCAGCGCCGCCGCCCCCGGGGGATGTCGACCAGGATCGAGAGCGCGGCGGTCGCCCCCCAGGCGTAGAGGATCGTGTTGTAGGCGGACAGTCCGACGCCGTCCAGCCCCTCGGCCTCGGCCAGCACCGGGATCCCGAACCGGTTGCGCCGCACGGGCCACAGCACGAAGTGGACCACCGCACCCGCCAGGGCGGCACCGGACCAGGCCGCCAGGAGCGGGTCCCCCCGACCGCCCCGGCGGGACGCCAGCACCAGCCACACCGGCAGTTGCAGGCCCCAGAACGCCCCGGAACCGGCCAGTCCGAGCTCCGGCTGCAGCACCAAGCCGACGCCTGTGGCCAGCTCGAATCCGTGATGGGTGGCGGTCAGGACGGCGGTCGCCGTCGCCCAGGGGTGGGCGGGCCGTCGGGGTCGCTCGGTGGAAGCCATGCGCACAATCTGGCACGGCGACCGTCGGTGGCACCTCTCCGGCAGGCGTGGGCCCCTGACCAGGGGATTGACAATCTCCCCCAACTGGGCACTAAATGCGAACATGGTTCAGTCATCCGAGCGCAAGGTGCGGTCCCGGGCCGACCGGCGCGACGCCTTCCTCGAGGCCGCCCGTCAGTTGATCGAGGAGCACGGGATCGACGCACTGACGGTCAAGTCCGTGGCCGACCGGGTCGACGCGGCC
>Ga0302202_10004394_pt1 | contig 14960 bp, 13 predicted proteins | sample II_Bog_N3_3_FD_194579 | JGI IMG/M metagenome (GOLD analysis project Ga0302202, IMG submission 194579) | Peat permafrost microbial communities from Stordalen Mire near Abisko, Sweden - II_Bog_N3_3 | ecosystem: Environmental > Terrestrial > Soil > Wetlands > Peat | place: Sweden: Abisko...
GCGGCGGAGAGCCGACCGACAGACAATCATGGGACTATCATGCGTGGATTAATTGGCCTTCGCAATATGTGCTCGGCCGGTTATGAACGCGAAAGAAACCGTGGCGAGGAACATGAGGCGGCTTCGCGTGGCGCGCGGCCTGTCGCAGGAGACCTTTGCCGACGAGGCCGGGATCGACCGGACCTATGTGAGCCGGTTGGAGCGAAACAAGGAGAATCCGACCGTCGCCGTCCTCGAAAAAATCGCTAGGGCGCTGAACGTGGAGATCGCCGCATTGTTCGCCGACCCCGGGCCTGCAGATGAAAAGCCGCCGTCATTGCCTGCGGGGCGCAAAAAGAAAACGTAGCTGGCAATCGCGACCGACTGCGCAAACCCCACGGGATGAAAATCGGCAATTTCGGCTGAAATATGGGGATAGGGTGGGAAGCCCCAAACGCCACCCGCCAATTCACCCATAAATCAGAACGATAACTCGTTGTATATCAACAAGTTAAAGGTATGTCCCCGACGGGATTCGAACCCATGGCCCCCAGATTAGGAATCTGGTGCTCTATCCTGCTGAGCTACGGAGACAGCCGTGATCTCTATAGCCGAACGACAGGCCTCCTCTCAACGCCTGTTGTTACATCCGGCGCTGACGTTCCGGTGGTGGTGTGTTGGCTTCGATCAGGGTGCAGAGCACTTCCAGAATGGCAGAAGGAGTCGGGGGGCAGCCGCGGACGAAGGCGTCGACAGGCACGGCAGCGTCAATCCCGCCGATGATCGCCGAGCTGCCCTTGAACACCCCACCATCAATCGCGCAATCGCCCACGGCGACCACGAATTTCGGATCAGGCGTTGCCACCCAGGTGCGCAACAGGGCGTCTTGCATGTTGCGGGTCACCGGGCCGGTGACGAGCAGGACATCCGCATGGCGGGGGCTTGCCACAAAGCGCAGGCCGAGGCGTTCGAGGTCGTAGACGATGCTGCCGAGCATGTTGATTTCCAGCTCGCAGCCATTGCAACTGCCACTGTCCACCTGACGGATCGCAAGGCCGCGCCCAAGCCGCCGCTGGGCGGCTGCGTGCAGGCGGGCGGCGAGGGATTCGGCGAGGAGCGGGTCGGCAGCAGGGGCCGGCTCGGTGGCCGGGCCGTCACGCAAGGCGCGCCACATCGTCCGCCAGGCCATCAGAGATCAACCCCCGAATAGGAACAGTTGAAGCTTTTGTTGCAGAGCGGGAAGTCGGCAACGATGTTGCCCTCGACCGCCACTTCCAGCAACGGCCATTGCCGCCAGCTGGGATCGGCCATGAAGGCGGCCGTGATCTGTCCGCCCTCAACACGCACCCAATGCCAGATATCGCCGCGAAAACCCTCGGCCCAGCCCAAGCCCTCGCCGGAGATGGCGTCAAGGCGTTCGATCAGCGCACCTTCCGGCAGACGCGGCAGCACATGGCGCAACAGGCGGGCAGACTCCACCACCTCGGCCATGCGGATCCGCACGCGGGCATCAACGTCGCCTGCGGTGAGAACCAGCATCTGCACGTCGATATCGCGGTAATGCCCGTAACCGGGCACGCGGCGCAGATCGGCTTCCTGTCCGCTCGCTCGGCCGATAAAGCCACCTGGCGCGAAGCTGGCGGCGAGGGCGTGGGAGAGCGTGCCGGTGGTGACCATGCGGTCAGCGAGGCTGGCGGAATTGTCGTAGGTGGCGAGCAGCGTGTCCCACTCGGCGGCCAGGGTGTCGAGCACCTGGGTGATCGCTGCCTCGCCACCGGCCGCAAGATCGACGGAGACGCCACCGGGCACCACGGCGTCCATCATCAGGCGGTGGCCAAAGGCGGTTTCGGTGGCGCGCAACAGTTGTTCGCGATGCCAGACGAAGCGGGCCTGCATCAGGGCGAAGGCGGCGTCGTTGGTGATGGCACCGATGTCGCCGAGATGGTTGGCGATGCGCTCGATTTCGGCGAACACGCAGCGCAGCGCCTCGGCACGGGCTGGCGGCAGCACGCGGGCGGCGGCTTCGGCGGCGCGGGCGAAGGCGATGGCGTGGCCGACGGTGCTGTCCCCGGATAGGCGGGCGGCGAAGCGGGCGGCGACGCGCGGGGATTTGCCGAGCATCAGGCCCAGCGTGCCCTTATGCGCATATCCCAGCCGCACCTCCAGCCGCACGACGATCTCGCCCTGCGCGGTGAAGCGGAAATGGCCGGGTTCGATGGTGCCGGCATGCACGGGGCCAACCGGGATGCGGTGCAGGCCTTCCCCCTCGGCGGGCAGGAATTCCTTCGGCTCCGGCGCGGTGAGGTTGGGCAGAGGACGGGTGGCGAGCGGCGGTGTGGCGGTCCAATTGCCGTGATCAAGGAAGGGTCGCCCATCCAGCCCATTGGCGGCGGTATGACCCCAAAGGTCATGGATCATCCGTTCATATAAAACGGCGGACGGACGGGCCGGGGAGAGTCCCTGATAGAGGCCAAGTTCCACCGGCACGGAGGCGAACATCACCGTGCCGTCCTCCGGGACGAGGAAGACGGCATAGACGCTCAGCGGATCGGCCCACATCGCACGCAGTTCGAGCGACGGATCCTGCGCCAGGGCAGCAGCGAAGGCGGCCCATTGCGCGCCATCGAGGTGGCGGCGCGGCACCGGGGCGCAAGGTTCGGCGGTCGCGGTGAGCAGCAGGGTGCGGGCGTTCACAGCGCAGCTCCTGGAATCGCGCGCGCAGCGGCCACCAGCCAATTGGCCACCGCCGACGGCATGGCGAAGCCGAGCACGGCGATGATTGCCAGATGCGCCCAGGTGGGCAGCAGCGCCACCCAGTTCACCGCAGGCCCCACCGCCTCAGTGGGCGCGCCAAGGCAAAGCGAGACCAGCCGCGACAACAATATCCAGCCGCCCACCAACAGGCCGAGTATCAGAAATGGTGCCATCAAGGGCGCATGGCGCAGGGTTTCGCTCAGCACCAAAACCTCGGAGGCAAACAGGCCAAACGGCGGCAGACCGGCGACGGCGACGATGGCAGCCGCCAGGGTCAGACCCAGCGCAGGGTCAGAGGCGATCAGGCCGGTAATATCGGCAAATTTCTGCCCGCCCTTGCGCTGTGCCGCACGTCCCACCGCCTGATAGACGGCGGATTTCGCCAGAGTGTGGACGGTGATGTGCAGCAAAGCGGCGAACGTGCCGCCAACGCCGCCAAGGCCAATGGCGAAGGCCGCGAGGCCGGATTGCTCGATGCTGGAGAAGGCGAAGAACCGCTTCGCATCCCGCCTGCCCCACAGGCTGAACGCACCGAGCAGCACCGAAAACAGACCAAGCGCCATCAGCGGCGGGCCTGGGTCGATGGACTGGCCATTTGCCGCCATCACCCCGCGCAACCGCATGATCAGCAGCAGCGCCACGTTCAGCACGGAGCCTGCCAGCACGGCGGAAATCGGCGTCGGTCCTTCGGCATGCGCGTCGGGCATCCAGGAATGCAGCGGCACCAGACCGGCTTTGGTGCCATAGCCGACGAGCAGGAAGACGAAGGCGAGGTTGAGCAGGGTCGGGCGGATCTGCGGGGCGGCCTGGGCGAGTTCCGTCCAGGTCATCGCACCATAGCCCGGCCCAAGGGCAGGCATGGCGGCGAGGTAGAGCACCACAGTGCCGAACAGCGCCAGCGCGATGCCAACGCCGCAGATGAGGAAGAATTTCCAACTCGCCTCAATCGATTCCGCTGTCCGCGGCAGGCCCACGCCCAACACGGCCGAGATCGTCGCCGCCTCCAGCGCCACCCAGGCGATGCCGAGATTGTTCGACAGCAAGGCCAACAGCATGAAACCGAGGAAGCACAGCAGAACCGTGTGGTAACGCTGCACCCGCGTTTCATCGAGCCGCTCGGTTTCCAACTCACGCGCGATGTAGCGGCGACTGTAAATCGCCGTTGTCAGGCCGACAAAGGCGGTCAGCATCGCCAAATGTGCGGAGACCGGATCGACCAGTAGGAACAGCGTCGAACCGATTTCGCTCGGTAGGAGACAGGCGGCGGCGAATCCGCCAGCGGCGGCGGCAATGGTCACGTAAGCGCCAAAGCGGGAATCGCGCACCAAGGCGGCCAACACCGCACCGGCGAGCGGCAGGGCGGGGACCAGGGCAACGGGGCTTAGAAAATCCGACATCATCGCTGGGCACTCCCGACGCGGTCGAGATGTGCGGTGTCGAGCGAGTGGAAATGCACCCGCATCCGGCGCAGGAACACCCCGAACACCACGAAGCCGACCAGCACCAGCACGGCCACCGATAATTCCACCACCAACGGCATGCCCGCCACGCCGACAGCGGCCAGGATCAGGCCGTTTTCGAGCGACATGAAGCCGATCACCTGCGTGAAGGCAGTGCGCCGCGTGATCATCATCAGCAGGCCGAGCAGGACGACCGACAGAGCGAGCGCCAGATCCTCACGGGTGAGGGCACCGGCCTCCACCGTCGTCGGCAGCACCACCATGATCGACAACGCCACCAGCGCCACGCCCAAGGCCATCGCGGTGAAGATGCTCAGTGCCTGCTCGCGGGCGTCGTGCAAATTCAGCTTTTTGACCGAACGTTTGAGCATCAACGGAATCACCACCGCCTTCGCACCAAAGGCGATCGCGCCAGTGAGGTAGAGCGAGGGTTCGTTCTGCACCCAGCCCTGCCAACACGCTGCCACCGCCAGCGCCACCGCCTGCATAGCGTAGGTGTCGATAGTGGAGGTGATGCGGCGTTGCGAGAGCAGCGCGAAGGAGAGCAGCAGCATTGTGCCGCCGAGCACATGGGCGAAATCGTAGGAAATCGCGCCGTAGCCGATATGCTCCATCAACCGAGCCCTCCGATCCTTGGGAGTTCGGCAGCAAAACCCTGACTGACAAACAGCAGAATGGCGGCGAGGAAGCCGAGCAGCAGAGCAGCGCCCAGCAATTCCGGCACCCGGAACACCCGCAGTTTGGCGCGTGTGGTTTCAAAGGCGGCGAGGACTAAGCCGAGGATGGCCACTTTCACCCCCCAGGCCAGCACGCCGCCCACCCAGAGCAATACAATCCACGCTCCACCCTCCGCCGGATGCGGCGCGATGCCGAAGGGCGCGAAGATGACCAGGATCAACGAGGTCCAGACCAGCAGGCGCAAGGCGGCGGTAAGTTCGATCAAGGCGAGGTGACGGCCGGAATATTCCAGCACCATCGCCTCATGCACCATCGTCAGTTCCAGATGCGTCGCGGGATTATCCACCGGCACGCGGCCGCATTCGGCAATCGCCACCAGACAGGCGGCCACCAGCGCCATCGCCATCGAGATGCGCAGGCCGAGCACGCCCGAGGCGATCAGACTGGAAATCGCATCCAGATTGGTCGTCCCGGCCAGCAGGGCCAGCGTATAGACAACGAGCAGCAAGGCGGGTTCGGCAACCACTGCGAATGTCATCTCGCGGCTCGCCCCGATTCCACCGAAGGAGGTGCCGGTGTCCATGCCGGCCAATGCCAGCGTGGCACGGCCAAGGCCGAGCAGGCCGGCGAGCACCAGCAGATCAGACGCATCGCCACTCAGCATGCCGAGCGCGAAACTCGGCACCAGGGCGGCGGCGGACATCGTGGCGGCGAGACTGACCAACGGAGCCGCGCGGAACAGCCAGCTTGTGCTCTCCGCCACCACCGGCTGTTTGCGCAGCAGACGGGCGATGTCGCGCCAAGGCTGCACAATCGGCGGCCCCTCGCGCCCAACCATCCGAGCCTTGGCCTTGCGAGCAAGACCGATCAGCAGCGGTGCTGTGGTGAGCATCAGCGCCATGTGCAGGAGAAGGGCGAAGAACCCGGCCAAGGTGCTCATAGTTGCTCCACCGCCGCGATGAACAACAACAGCCCGACGAGGACGAGCACCATCAACGTCAATGCCTGACGGACGGTGATGAAATGCAGCCGGTCTGTCAGGCGCGAGAAGAATTCGCGCGTGCGAGCCAATGGGGCCAGCAGCCAGGAATCAGCGGGGTCGGCCATCCGCACAGAAATCGAGGCCGGGCGGATTTCACCGGGACGCGGCATGTCCACCACCTCACGCGCACCGAGCAGCGTGGTGCCGAGAACCCGACGCAAGGGCTGGGCGAAGCTGGTGGCGGAGTATTGTGCCAACGGGTCGCCATAAGGCTGCCAGGAGGGTGGTGCGCCGAAGCCGCAATCCCACAGCGGACCGGCGCGATGCCCCGGCACTGCCCGTGCCTGCAACACCATCCAGATCGCCACCACGGCCAACGCCATCAGCACGAGCACAAAAATCGGCGCATAGCCGGGTCCGTCGGCGGCGGTGGCAAAGCCGAGATAACCAATGCGGTCCTGCATGTTACCATGCACGATCACCGCCATTGCGGGACCAGCGAACCACAGCATCACGCCGGGAAACAGGCCAACCAGCACCACGCCCAGCGCGCTCAGCAGCATCGCCCAGCGCAAAGGCGGCCCGGCTTCGTGCGCCTCGGCGGCACCCTGGCTGCGCGGACGGCCAAGCAGTGCGACGCCAATCAGTCGCACGGCGGCAGCGGCGGCCAACGCGGTGGCGAGGGCAAGCGTGGCGGCGAGCACCACTGAGATCACCTGCAACGCCAACCCACCCAGTCGCACCGCGCCCAGGACGGATTGGAACAACATCCACTCACTGGCAAACCCCGGCGTCGGCGGCAGACCGGCGAGCGAGGCACCCGCGAGCAACATCACGCCCGCAGTGATCGGCATCCGCTTGATCAACCCGCCCAGCGCATTGAACGAGCGCGAGCCTGCGCCGTATTGGATCGCGCCGGAGGCAAGGAAGAGCAGCGTCTTGAAGCCGCCATGCGCCATGGTGTGCAACAATGCCGCACCGGCCGCCAAGCTCGACAACGCCGCCAGATCCGCCCCGCGTGCGGCGAGTGCGATGCCCAGGCCGATGGCGACGAGGCCGACATTCTCAATAGTGGAGCAGGCGAGCACCGTTTTGATGTCGCCCTCCATATTCGCCCGCAGCGCCCCCAGCAGGGCCGAGGCGATGCCAAGGGCGATCAGCGGCAATCCCCACCACAACGCCTGCGCGGGACCGGCGAGGTCGAAGACCAAACGGATCAGCACATACAGCGCCACTTTGGTCATTGCACCGGACATCAGCGCGGAAACCGGGGCTGGGGCGGCAGCGTGTGCGGGGGGCAGCCAGATGTGCAGCGGCACCAGACCGGCTTTCGAACCCGGACCGAGCAGCGCCAGCCCCAACACCACCCAGCCCACCACCGCTGATGGCGGCGATGCGCGCATCGCCGCGAAGCTCGCGCCATGCGGGGCCAAGAGGGCGACGGCTGCGATCAGGCACAGGCCGGACCACACCGCCATGCCGATATAAAGCCGTCCCGCCGCCTGCACTTGCACGTCGCGATGCTGGGTGATGACGAGAATGAACGAGGCCACCGACATCGCCTCAAACCCCACCACCAAGGCGAAGGCGTCGGCGGCGAGCAGGCAGAGCATCATGCTGCCGATAAACACCGGCACGGCGGGAGCGGTTGGGATCGGATGGCCGTGATCATCCAGCAAAGCGAGGCTGGCGGCCGATCCGGCGAGCATTACCAGCAGCAGGAACAAGCCGGACAACCCGTCAATCGACAGCACCGTGCCCTGCCCGGCCAGACCGAACGGCACGACGAGTTCGGCGGTCGGGGCGCCGGAAAACAGGTAGATGAGCTGGATGATCGCCCCGGTGGCGCAGCAGAGGAAGCTCGCCATAAATCCCAGGCGTGGCGCGCGCGCAGCAAGGAGAGGCGCCGCGAAAAGCTGGATCGCCATCACCAACACAAGGCCCTGGAGCAACGTGGCGCTCATGGCCGCAATCTTCTTTTATCGCCCACGGGATGATCTAACAGCACAGCAGGCCGTGCCGGAAGGGCCGGGGAATGATTTTTCGTCATTTTCCATTAACATTACGGTTCGATTCTGCTTCGTCATTGCCAGGAGCCTAGCAATGGCGAAGGCGGGATAGAAACCTTGTAACCCTCCGAGCGCTGCCAATCTGCAACATATGCTTTTCCGCTTCGCCCGTTTCGCGACTTTGCTCGCCGCCTCGGCCATCCTGCCGTCCTGCGCGCCGGTGGATGCACTCAATGCCAGCATCGACACCAGCGGTCTGAGCATCAGCCACGATGTGGCCTATGCGCCGGGCGAGATGGGGATGATGGATGTCTATCGCCCCAGCACACCGCACGCTGCCCCGATGCCGTTGGTGGTGTTCATTTATGGCGGATCGTGGAAAAGCGGCATTCGCGGCGAATATCGCTTCGCCGCCGCCCCGCTCGCCCGTGCCGGGATGGTGGTGGCGGTGCCGGATTATCGGAAGAACCCACAAGCCGGTTTCCCAACCTTCCTAGAAGACAACGCCCGCGCCATCGCCTTCGCCCGCGCCCATGCCGCCGAATGGGGGGCCGACCCGCAGCGCATCTTCCTGATCGGCCACTCGGCCGGCGGCTACAATGTGCTGATGCTGGCGCTGGACCCGCGCTATCTCGGCGAATTTGGCATGCGACCGGCTGACCTTGCCGGAGTGATCGGCATGGCGGCTCCTGCGGATTTCATTCCCTCGACCGACCCCGATGTGGCAGCAGCGTTTGGCGTGTCGCCCAACCCAGATGAGATGCAGCCGATCAACTTTGCCCGCAAAGATGCTCCGCCCATCCTGCTGCTGCAGGGCGGGAAGGACGACATCGTCGGCCCCCACAACGCCACCTCCCTCGCGCGGCACATGGCGGCGGTGGGGGGAGAGGTGAAGGTGCAGGTTTTCCCCGATCTCGGCCATATCGGGCTGGTGGTGGCGATGGCACCGATTTCGGCGTGGCGTGCGCCGGTATTGGGCGCAATTCTGGACTTTATTGACGCCCCGCATTGAACGCAGGCTTTGGCGATTGCGCCGAAACGGTTATACCGCCCGCAGTTCTTGGGGGAGCTGGGTTTGGCCGGTGATGTGATTTTGGTGACGGGTGCAACGGGCTTCGTCGGCTCTGCCGTGGCGCGGGCTGCCTTGGCGCGCGGAATGCGCGTGCGCGTGCTGCTGCGCAAAACCTCGGACCGCAGCAATTTGGCCGGACTCAACGTAGAAGAATGCGTCGGCGACCTCACCGACCCTGCCTCGCTGGTCCGCGCCGTCGATGGCTGCGATCTGGTGGCGCATGTCGCCGCAGATTACCGCATCTGGGTGCCCAATCCGGAGAGTATGCTTGCCGCCAATGTGGAAGGCACCCGCATGCTGATGCTCGCCGCCCAGGATGCGGGCGTGCGGCGGATTGTCTATTGCAGCTCGGTGGCCGCCCTCGGCCTGACGCCAGATGGCTCGCCCGCCACCGAAGAGACGCCGGTGAGCGAGGACAAAATTGTCGGCATCTACAAGAAATCGAAATACCGCGCCGAACAGGCCGTGCTGCGGCTGGTGCGTGAGCGTCGTCTGCACGCCACCATCGTCAACCCCGCTGCCCCAGTAGGGCCCCGCGACATCAAGCCGACCCCCACCGGCCGGATGATCGCCGACGCTGCCGCCGGGAAAATGCCCGCTTATGTGGAGACCGGGCTGAACGTGGTGCATGTGGACGACGTGGCAGAGGGCCATTTCCTCGCCCTCGAACACGGCCGACCGGGTGAGCGCTACATTCTGGGCAGCGAAAATCTGCATCTGTTCGAATTGCTGCAATTGGTGGACAGCGTAACCGGCCGCAAGCAACGCCGCGTGCCATTGCCGCGTGCATCGCTGTATCCGGTGGCGCTGGTGTGCGAGGCGCTGGCCCGCTTCGGCATCGAGCCGCTGGTGACGCGCGATCATCTGCGCATGGCGGCGAAGACGATGTTCTTCAGCCACGAAAAAGCCGCCCGTGAACTCGGCTTCTCACCCCGCCCGGCGCGCGATGCAGTGGCGGATGCGGTGGCGTGGTTTCGCGCGCATGGGATGGCCTGAGCCGTGATCGCTGCCCTCGCCTTGCTCGCTTGGATCTGTCTCGCCTGTCTGCATGGCAAGTTCTGGCAGAAAGGCCCGATCCTGCCGCCTGCCCGCCCGATCGCGCTGCCGTCGGTTGCCATCGTGGTGCCCGCACGGGACGAAGCGGAGAGCATTGCGCCAGTGATCGCCTCGCTGCTGGCACAGGATTACGAAGGCCAATTCCGCGTCGTGCTGGTCGATGACAATTCCACCGACGGCACCGGCGATATCGCCCGCCGCCTGCAAGGTGCCGAACGGCTGGCAGTGATCACCGGGGCGGCCCGTCCGTCCGGTTGGGCGGGTAAGCTCTGGGCAGTCAGCCAAGGGGTGGCGGCGACGGATGAGGAATTGGTGCTGCTCACCGATGCCGACATCACCCACGACCCGCGCCATCTAGCGACGTTGGTGACGAAGCTGACCACCTCCAAACTCGATATGGTCAGCGAGATGGTGGAGCTGCGCTGCATCGATCTTGCCGAACGCGCGTTGATTCCGGCCTTCGTCTATTTCTTCGCCATGCTCTATCCGTTCGCCCGCGTGAACGACCCGACGAGTGCTGTCGCCGGGGCAGCGGGTGGCACCGTGTTGATCCGCCGTGCGGCATTGGCGCGGATTGGCGGGATTGAAGCGATCAAGGGCGAGTTGATCGATGATTGTGCGCTGGCGGGGAGGGTGAAGCCGGGCGGCCGGATTTGGCTCGGGCATTCGATGCTCGCCCGCTCAATCCGGCCCTATCCGGATTGGCGCGACGTGTGGAAGATGATCGCGCGCTCGGCCTATGTGCAGCTGAAACTCTCGCCGTGGCTCTTGGCTGCCTCAACCTTGGGCATGGCGTTGGTCTTCCTCGTGCCCCCTATCGCGGCACTGCTCGGATATTGGGCAGGAATCCTGGCCTGGGTCCTCATGGCGGCGACGTTTCTGCCTACATTGCGACGCTTTGGCCTGTCGCCTGCATGGGCACCCCTGTTGCCAGTGATCGCGCTGTTCTACATGGCAGCAACAATTGGCTCAGCCATCGACCACCATCGCGGCCGCGGTGTGGTATGGAAGAACCGGGCCTATACGGAGAGCGCATCGTGAGTGCCACGCTGATCGATGTCGAGGAGTGGTCCGGCAAGGATCGCGGGGATGAGAATTTCCCGGTGGGCGTCATCGTCTCCGCGCGGCTGCGCAAGCACGTGCACGCCTTCTACGCTTTCGCCCGCAACGCCGACGACATCGCCGACAGTGCCACTTTGGAGCCGGATGACAAGCTCTTCCGCCTGAACGTGATGGAAGAAGTGCTGCTCGGCCAACGCACCATCGGCTCCCCCAGCGGCACCGGATTGCGCGAAAGCCTCGCCGAAACCGGTGTGACCGCCGATCACGCCCGCGAATTGCTCATCGCCTTCCGCCAGGACGCGACGAAGAACCGTTACGAAAGCTGGGACGAGCTTTACGAATATTGCCGCTATTCCGCGATGCCGGTCGGCCGCCACGTGCTTGACCTGCACGGTGAGAACCACGACACCTGGGCGTCGTCGGACGCGTTATGCGCCAGCCTGCAGGTGCTCAACCATTTGCAGGACTGCGCGAAAGACCTCAAGGCGCTCAACCGCTGCTACATGCCGCGCGAACTGACGGTGAAGTATCGCACCGCGATCACCGACATGGCTGGGCATATGACAACCCTAGCCCTGCGCCAAGTGTTCGACGACCTGCTCGACCATTGCGACCGCCTCAACACCATGGGCAGCGAATTGCCGCGCCGGGTGAAGGACCGCAAATTGCGGCTGGAAACGGCGCTCATCGTCGGCCTCGCCAAGCGGCTGGCCAAACGACTGCGCGTGCAAGACCCGCTGGCGATGCGGGTGAAACTCACCCCGTTCGACGTCGCCGGTGCGGTGATCGGGGCATTACGGTTCTTCTGATGAGCAATACCAGCATCGCCCTCGGGGCCGACAAAGCCGATATGGACGAAGTTGAGCGCATCGTGCGCAACGCGGGCACCAGCTTCTATCGTGGCATGCGCATCCTGCCGCCGGATCGTCGGATGGCGATGTATGCGATCTATGCGTTTTGCCGTGTGGTGGACGACATCGCCGACGAACCGGCCCCATTCGACACCATCCTGCCCCGGCTGAACCAATGGCGCGACCGCATTGCCGCTCTCTATATCGGCGATGCTGAAACGCCGGTGGAGCGGGTACTGCTGCGCGCCATCCTCGCCTATGACCTGCAACAGGCCGATTTCGCCGCCGTGATCGACGGCATGCAGATGGACGCCGAAACGGTGATCGTCGCCCCCGATCTGGCCACCCTCGATCTGTATTGCGACCGTGTGGCCGCAGCCGTTGGGCGTCTGTCAGTGCGGGCGTTTGGCGATGCGTCGGCCAAGGCGGATGTGGTGGCGTGGTATCTTGGCCGGGCCTTGCAGCTGACCAACATTCTGCGCGACGTGGCCGAGGATGCCGAACGCGGGCGGCTTTATCTGCCGCGTGAGTATCTGGCGGCGGAAGGCGTGGCGTTGGAAGTGCCGGCAGCACTCGATCATCCCGGCATGCCGCGCGTCTGTGCACGGGTGGCTGCCGATGCGCATGAGCATTTCGCCAAAGCATGGGCTGCAATGGATGCGTGCGACCCGAAGGCGATGCGGCCCGCCCGCGTGATGGGCAAGAGCTACGCCGCCATTCTCACTGCGCTGGAAACGCGCGGCTGGGATCGGTTCAAGGAGCCGGTGAAGGTGGCGAAGTGGCGCAAGATTTGGATTGCGATCCGCTACGCATGGTTCTGAGGCACGTCCACATCATCGGCGCGGGCATGGGCGGGCTTTCGGCTGCCGTAACGCTCGCTGAATCCGGCATAAGCGCCACGCTGTATGAAGCAGGCCCGGCGGCGGGTGGGCGGTGTCGGTCATATTTTGACAAGCCGCTCGGCGTGCGGCTGGACAACGGCAATCACCTGCTGCTCTCCGGCAATGACGCGGTGATGCGGTATCTGACCACCATCGGCGCACGCCACACGCTGCGCGGGCCGGGGCGGGCGTTGTTTCCGTTCATTGATGTCGGCACCGGCGAGCGCTGGACTGTGGCCCCAGGGCCAGGGCGGATGCCGTGGTGGATCTTGTTCGACCGCGTGCCGGGCACCAAACTCTCCGACTACCTCGCCCTCGCCCGCCTGAAGAAGGCCGCCCCCGGTGCGAGCGTTCATGACGTGCTGGCGGGCACGGAACTCTATCGCAAATTGCTCGAACCGCTGGCGATCTCAGCACTCAACACCATGCCGGAGGAGGCTTTGGCCTCGCTTCTGTGGGCAGTGGTGGAAGGCTCACTGCTGCGCGGCGGGCGGGCGTGTGAGCCATTGATTCCACAGGAGGGGTTATCCGAATCCCTGGTTGATCCCGCCATCGCCTATCTCGCCCAACACGGAAGCGAGTTGCACACCGCCACCCGCGTCTCGGCGATCAGCCAGAGCGCGGGCCGCATTGCCGCCTTCACCACACCCTCCGGCGAGGTTGTGGTGGGGGCTGACGAGGCAGTGATTCTGGCGACACCGCCTTGGGTTACGGGCGACCTTCTGCCGTCGCTGCCGCGTCCGGAGCAGTTCGAGGCAATCGTGAACCTGCATTTCCGAGTGGGCGACGTGAATGCCACCCCCGATCTCGGGCCGGCCGGCTTTGCCGGCGTGGTCGGCGGCACGGCGGAGTGGGTGTTTGCCAAGCCGGGCATTCTCTCCGTGACGATTTCGGCGGCCAATCGCTATGCGGATGTGCCGAACGAAATCCTCGCCGAACGCTCCTGGGCCGATATCTGCACACTCACCGGCAGCACCGCGCCGATGCCGCTCTACCGCGCCGTGCGTGAAAAGCGGGCGACTTTTACCGCAAATGCCGCCAGCGAGGCCCACCGTCCGCGTCCCAACGTCGGAATTGCGCATTTCGCAGTTGCGGGAGACTGGACGCACACCTTATTGCCTTCAACAATCGAAGGTGCCATCCGCTCCGGACGTGCCGCCGCCCACAGTCTGCTGTCATCAAGCTGACGCACCTGAACGGATTGTCTATGAACGCCATCCCGCAGCCGCTGCGGCTTGAAACCTCCATCGACAACGCCGCCGCAGCGCTCAAGCGCCGTCAGGCTCGCGATGGTCATTGGGTGTTCGAGCTGGAAGCCGACGCCACCATTCCCGCCGAATTCGTGCTGTTGCAGCACTTCCTCGACCGGCTCGACCCGGTGTTGGAACAGAAGATCGCCGTCTATCTGCGCGAAACCCAGTGCAAGGATGGCGGCTGGCCGCTGTTCCATGATGGCGCGTTTGAACTCTCCTGCTCGGTGAAGGCATATTTCGCGCTGAAGATGATCGGCGAGGACATCAACGCCCCGCACATGGTCCGTGCCCGCGAGCGCATCCTCGCTGCCGGTGGGGCCGAGCGCGCCAATGTGTTCACCCGCATTCAGTTGGCGCTCTACGGCGAAATCCCCTGGCGCGGTGTGCCGGTGATGCCGGTGGAGATCATGCTGCTGCCGCGCTGGTTCCCGTTCCATCTCGACAAGGTCAGCTACTGGAGCCGCACCGTCACCACACCGCTGCTGGTGCTGATGTCGCTGAAGCCCAAGGCGCGCAATCCGCGCAATGTGCATGTGCAGGAGCTGTTCCGCACCCCGCCCGAACAGATCACCGACTGGATCCGTGGCCCGTTCCGTTCGGTCTGGGGCCACATGTTCAAAACCATCGACCGTGTGCTGTTCCGCCTGGAAAAATCGTTCCCGGCCAGTCTGCGCGAGAAGTCAATCAAGCTGGCGGTGAAGTTCATCACCGAGCGGCTGAACGGCGAGGATGGTCTGGGTGCGATTTATCCGGCGATGGCGAACTCCGTGATGATGTTCGACACGCTCGGCTATGCGCCTGACCATCCGGACGCCGCCATTGCCTGGAAAAGCTTGCACAAGCTGCTGGTGATCGAAGACAACCGCGCCTATTGCCAGCCCTGCCTCTCGCCGGTGTGGGACACCAGCCTCGCCGGTCACGCC
>Ga0302202_10004401_pt1 | contig 14952 bp, 10 predicted proteins | sample II_Bog_N3_3_FD_194579 | JGI IMG/M metagenome (GOLD analysis project Ga0302202, IMG submission 194579) | Peat permafrost microbial communities from Stordalen Mire near Abisko, Sweden - II_Bog_N3_3 | ecosystem: Environmental > Terrestrial > Soil > Wetlands > Peat | place: Sweden: Abisko...
GCTTCGACCACAAGAAGCTGACCTACCGTTACAATGGCCGCGACTTCCGCCTCACGGAAACCGCCGGGGAAGTGGTCAAGGCCGTTTTCGCATGAAACGGATTTTGACGCTGCCGTGGCTGGTTGGCGCTTTGGTTTTTTCAAAAGCCACCGCCGCCGATCTGACGCCGGCGCAGTCGGATTTTTTCGAAAGCAAAATCCGTCCCATCCTCGCCGACCATTGTTACAAGTGCCACAGCACCCTCGCGGAAAAAATCAAGGGTGGCCTCCAACTCGACAGCCGCGAAGCGCTGCTCAAGGGCGGTGATACCGGCAAGGCCATCGTGCCTGGCGATCCTGAGGCGAGTTTGCTCATCAAGGCCGTGCGCTACACCGACCCCGATTTGCAGATGCCCAAGGACAAGAGGCTCGACGATGACCAGATTGCGAATCTCGTCGCGTGGGTGAAGATGGGCGCGCCCGATCCGCGCAGTGCCACCGCTGACCAGCGGAAATGGAGCGACAACAAGACCAACCATTGGGCTTGGCAGCCGATCCGCCGCGTGGCCGTTCCCGAGGTGAGCGACCCCGGCTGGTGCCAGACGCCCGTGGACAATTTCATCCTCGCCAAGCTGGATGAAAACGGCCTGAAGCCAAACCCGCCCGCCGACCGGCGCACGCTCATCCGCCGCGCCTCGTTTGACCTCATCGGCCTGCCGCCCACGCCGGAAGAAGTGCAGGCGTTCGTCAACGACCCTTCGCCGAACGCGTTTGCGAAGGTGGTGGACCGGCTGCTCGCCTCGCCGCATTACGGCGAGCGCTGGGGGCGGCACTGGCTGGACGTGGCGCGCTACAGTGACACCAAAGGCCAGCCGCGCCGCAACAACGAGGACAACCTTTATCCCTTCGCCTGGACCTACCGCGACTATGTCATCCGCAGCTTCAATCAGGACAAGCCTTACAACCGTTTCATCCTCGAACAGATGGCCGCCGACCGGTTGACGACCTCGCAGTCGAACCCGCAGAACCTCGCCGCGCTCGGATTCCTCACCGTCGGCGACCATTACATGGGGATGCAGAACGACATCCTCAACGACCGCATTGATGTCGTGTGCAAAGGCTTTCTCGGTCTGACCGTGACCTGCGCGCGGTGTCACGACCACAAGTTCGACCCGATCCCGCAGACGGACTATTATTCGCTGCGCGGCATCTTTGACAGTTGTGCCGAGCCGAAAGTTTTGCCGGTCATTGTCCGGTTCACCAACTCGCCGGCCTATGATGATTATGCCCGCCAGCGGGAAAAGCTGACGGCCAACGCCGCCGCCCTAGAAGCCAGCCTGCCGTATTTGCGCAAGAGCACCAACTCACCGGAAGCCAAGCGGGCCGCCATTCAGCAGTCGCAGCAGCAATTGCGGCAGACCGAACATCAGCTCACGCTGCTCGACTTCACCAACCCCGCCTCGCCGCCGCGGGCGATGGTGCTGGAAGACATGGTGCACGGGCATGATTCGCCCGTGTTCATCCGGGGCGAGGCCGGCAACCGGGGCGCCCTGGTGCCGCGCCGGTTCCTGCAACTGCTGTCCGCGCCCGTCCGCCCGGTCTTCACGAACGGCAGCGGCCGGCTGGAACTCGCCCTCGGCGTCGCGAGCCCGAACAATCCGCTCACGCCGCGCGTGATGATCAACCGCATTTGGCAGCATCATTTTGGCCTCGGCTTCGTGCCGACGCCGGACGATTTCGGCATGATGTCCGACCCGCCCAGCCATCCGGAGCTGCTGGACTATCTGGCCATGAACTTCATGACCAACGGCTGGAGCATCAAAAAAATCCACCGGCTCATCATGCTCTCCAGCACCTATCAGGAAAGCAGCGCCAACAATCCGCGTTACGCCCAGACCGATCCCGGCAACCGGCTGCTCTGGCGCGCGAACATCCGCCGCCTCGAATACGAGCCGCTGCGCGACTCGCTGCTGGCCATCGGCGGGCTGCTGGACCCCGCCGTCTATGGCCGGCCGGTGGATCTGCGCGTGCATCCGGAATCCACGCGGCGCACCATCTATGATTTTATTGACCGCGCCAACATCCCGGACACGCTCATCAATTTTGATTTTGCCACACCCGACATGGTCACCGGCATCCGGCACCAGACCACCGTGCCGCAGCAGGCGTTGTTTCTCATGAACAGCCCCATCGTCATCGAGCTCGCCCGGCGGCTCGTGGCCATGCCGGATTTCGTCGAGACCCTCGATGATCTTGACCGGTTGAAATTTCTCTACGAACGGATTTATCAGCGGCCGCCCAGCGACGAAGAGGCCGCGCTCGGTTTGGAATTTGTGAACGAAATTCCCATTCCCGGCGATGTGCCCCCGCCGTCCGCCGGCGGTGGTGGAAAATATTTGAAGGGCGATAAAGTTGCCAAGGCCGACAAACGCGCCAACCGGATGGCGGCCGGGCAGGCGATGAAGAACCGCGCGCCGCTGACCTCGTGGGAGGAATATGCCCAGGCGCTGCTCCAGGCCAACGAAACCTACTTTGTGAATTGAACCAGTCACGAAGTGTCTGGTTCGCTTGCCCTCATCCAAATCCGTCTGGAAGGGACGGCGGAATCCATCGGCCTTTTGGCTTTCCGGATTGCGGAGTTTGACCGGCCATTCATAGTTCGCCTACACTCATGTATGTTGAAACTTCCCCGCGAAAACGTGCGTCATTCAAAGTCTGACCCAATGAAGACAACCAACCACGCCGTGACCGCCCGGCGGCTCCGAATCGGCTTATTCACGGCGGCGGCGTGGGTGTGCCTGAACGGTGGCGGATGGCTGCGCGCCGCCGAGGCAGCCGGCATCACGGATGCTGAAATCCGCGCGGTGGTCGCGCGCGTGGCGAAACATCAGATGCATCCGCTGGCCGACGGCGATTATGCCGCCGTCCAATCAGTCGAAGCGGCGCAGGCCGCCCGGTCGCCGGTGGGGATTGCCTGGAATTATCCGTGGGGCGTCACGCTGTTTGGTTTGTTGCGCTCGGCGGCGGTGACTGGTGATCAGGCGGCGGGGCAATTTGTCGGCGAACACAATTTGATTTGCGCCCGCGACTACGCCTGGCAGGCCGGGCTGAACAGCAGCGTCACCAATCCGGCGGCCATCTCCGCCTTCCAGCGCGGTTCCGCAATCAAAGGTCTGCTGACGCTCGGCACTCTCGACAGTTGCGGCGCGATGGGCAATGAAATGCTCGAAAGCATGCTGCGCCATCCCGAATCGGTGACGCCGGAGGAAAAGGCGGTCGTGGCGCGCATCGCCGACTGGGTGGTCAACCAACAGGATCGTCTGCCCGACGGCACGCTGTGGCGGCCCAAGGTCATGGGCGGCACAGTCTGGCCGGACGACCTTTACATGGGCGGCGTGTTTTTGGTGCGCTGGGGGATTTACAATCACGACCAGAAATTTGTCGAGGATGCGGCGAACAACCTCATCCATCAGGCCGCGCTGGAAGCGGATGCGGACGGGCTTTGGTTCCACGGCTATTTCGTGAAAGAGAAAAAACACGCGCCGTTCAAGTGGGGGCGCGGCAACGGCTGGGTGATGCTGACGCTGGCGGAAACCATTTCGGCACTCGATGAAAAAAGCCCGTTGCGTCCGCCGCTCATCGCGATTTTGAAAAATCAAATCGAGGGCTTGAAGAAAGTCCAGGCGCCGGACGGGATGTGGCGGCAGGTCTTGGACAAACCGGAGCTGTGGGAGGAGACGAGTTGCACGGCGATGTTCGCGTATGGCATCGCGCGCGCGGCGCATCGCGGCTGGATTGACGCGTCCAATCTGGCGATCGCGCGCCGGGCGTTTGCGGGCATCGCCAAAAATGTGACGGCGGAGGGCGGTGTCAACGGCACTTGCCAGGGCACGAGCATCGGGACGAATCTGGATTTCTATATCAACCGCCCCCGACCGGATGATGATTTGCATGGGCGCGGGCCCGTGCTGCTGGCGGGCGCGGAAATCCTGCTGGGGGGACAAGAAATAAATTCGCCCGCGCGTAAGAGCCGCCCTGAACCCCTGGCCACCACCACCGTCAAGGTGCGCTAGTTGGCTCGGACGCCAACGGCCATTTTGAATGCTTGAATTTTGTCCGGCCGCCAGACGACAATCACGGATTCCAATTATGAAGATGAAATCATTCGCGCTGAAAACATTCTCCGGGGCCATCCTGGCGCTGGCCTTGCTCGCGCCGGCTCGCGCCGATAACCTTCCCGACCTGTATCTGCACGCCAGCCAACCGCTGGACGGCGCGTGGCAGAGCATCATTGACCCCTACGACAGCGGCTTCTACGACTACCGCTACAGCGAACGCGACCTGGGCAAAAACCCCTCGCGCGCCGAAACCTTTTATCTCGATGTGAAGCCGGCCGACGTCGGCGAGCGCGTGGAATATGACTTCGACACTTCGCCGACGCTAAACGTGCCGGGCGATTGGAACACGCAAAGGCCGGAACTTTTTTACTACGAGGGCAGCGTCTGGTATCGGCGCACCTTTGAGCCGCCCGCGTTGGCGGAGGGCGAACGGGCGTTCCTGCGTTTCGGCGCGGCGAATTACCGCGCCGATGTCTATCTCAACGGTAAAAAGCTGGGCACGCACATTGGCGGATTCACGCCCTTCACCTTTGAAGTGACGCAGCGGCTCCGGCCCGGCCCGAACTCGCTGGTGGTGCGCGTCAACAACCAGCGTTCCAAGGAGGGCGTGCCCACGCTCAACACCGACTGGTGGAACTACGGCGGCCTCACGCGCGCGGTGACGCTCGTCCGCACGCCGGCGAAATTCATTGCCGACCACCGGCTCTGGCTGGAATCGGAAGACACCAAAATGATTTCCGGGTCGGTGCAAATCGCCGGCGCCGGTGCCGGTGATGCCGTTGAACTGGCCATCGGCGAACTCAACCAGCGGCTCACCGCCACCACCGATGCGCAGGGCAAGGCTACCTTCCATTTCGCCACGACGAACCTGCAGCTCTGGAGTCCGGAGCAGCCGAAACTTTACGACGTTACCCTGACGTGTGGTGCGGGCAAGATTACCGAGCCGATCGGCTTCCGCACCATTCGCACGCGCGGCAAGGAACTGCTGCTCAACGGCCGGCCGGTGTTCCTGCGCGGCGTCTGCATCCATGAGGAATTTCCGCTGAACGGCGGCGGGCGCGTGAACGACGCGGACAAGGCGAAGCAACTGCTGCTGTGGGCGAAGGAGCTCGGCTGCAACTTTGTCCGGCTCGCGCACTATCCGCACAACGAGGACATGACGCGCCTCGCCGACCAACTGGGCATCATGGTGTGGTCGGAAGTGCCGGTGTATTGGACGATTGACTGGACGAACGCCGCCACTTACGCCAACGCCGAGCAGCAGCTGACCGACGAAATCCGCCGCGACGCAAACCGCGCCGCCATCATCATCTGGTCGCTGGCCAACGAAACGCCCGTCAGCGAGGCGCGCACGAAATTTCTCACGCAGCTGGCGGCCCGGGCGCGCGCGCTGGACGGCACCCGGCTGTTGAGCGCGGCGATGGAGCGGCATTCCAAGCCGGGCGCGGACAATGTGAACGTCGTGCAGGATCCGCTCGCCGGGGCCGTGGACATTGTGGCCTTCAATGAATACATCGGCTGGTATGAAGGTTTGCCGGACCGGTGTGGCCAGATGTCCTGGGAAATTCCCTACGACAAGCCGGTGTTCATCAGCGAATTCGGCGGCGACGCGCGGCAAGGCCTGCACGGCGACAAATCGCAGCGCTGGACGGAGGAGTTTCAGGCAGACCTCTATCGCCAGACGCTGCCGATGCTCGGCAAGATTGACGGGCTCGTGGGCTTTTCGCCGTGGATCCTGGTGGATTTCCGCTCGCCCAAGCGCGTGCTGCCCGGCATCCAGGACGGCTTCAACCGCAAGGGGCTCATCTCCAGCGACGGCGTGAAAAAGAAGGCTTTCTTCGTCCTGCAGGATTACTACCGGCAACTGGCTGGAAAATAAGCTCGTCGCCCGGCCTGACCGTGGGCGGAACTGGCGACGCGGGCTTAAACCTTGGTCGAAAAGATTTCGGGGCTGGTGACGCCCTCGGCCACGCGCGTCACGCCGCCGGTCATCAAAATGTCAAACCCGTCGCGGATCTCAATCTGGATGTCGCCGCCAGGGCAATGCACGGTGACGTGTTTGTCCACGAGGCCGAGCTTGTGCGCCACCGCCGCCGAGGCGCTGCTGCTGCTGCCGCTGGCGAGCGTGTAGCCCGCGCCGCGTTCCCAAATTTCAATCTGGATATTCGCGCGGTCGAGCACCTTCAGGAACTGCACGTTGGTCTTGCGCGGAAAGTTCGGATGCACCTCCAGCAGCGGGCCGTATTGGTGCGCGAGCGCGGCGCTGATCTCCGGCAACGGCAGGACGCAATGCGGATTGCCAATCGTCGCGGCGCAAAAGATGAATTCGCGGCCGCCGACCGAAATCTTTTCGTTGATGACCTCGCGCTGGCCACCGGTGACGGGAATCTTCCCGCTGTCGAAACTGACCTTGCCCATTTCCACGCGCACCATCTTGCCCCCGTCAAACACCGTGGAGCGCACGATGCCGCCGTCCGTCTGGAGCGCGAACTCGTCATTACCGACAAACTTGGTGTCCCACAGATAGCGCGAGAAGATCCGGACGCCGTTGCCGCTCTTCTCGGCGATGCTGCCGTCCGGATTGTAAATCTTCAGCGCGCACTTGGCATTGGCCGCCGGCAACGGCCCGAGCAGGATGCCGTCCGAGCCGACACCGAAGTTGCGGTGGCAGATGAGCCGGACCTGTTCGGTGGTGAGCGGCGCGGAGAGGTGCTTGGGGTCAATGACGAGGTAGTCGTTGCCGAGGGCGTGGTATTTGGTGAAAGCGATGTTCATCGCACGCAGGATAACGGGCGGGGCAGGAAGCGTAAAACAGATTCAAGACCCGGAGACCGGCCTGCCACCGAGGCACAGAGCGCACAGAGAAAATAATAAAGGTTGACCCGCCGTCAGGCGCCCGGTGAACTCTGTGGCCAATCATTTCCCCTCTGGAAGGCCGGCGCGGTGGTTCAATGATTTGACGCCGGCTGGGCTGGGGCGGTGGCCTCGGCAAGAGAGTTGATTTCGTCGTCGGAAAGCGCGCGGTTGTAAATGCTGATTTCGTCCATCAATCCGGCGAATAAGGAACTTTCGTCGCTGGGACGCCTGCCCAAAAACAAGTTGTAGCTGGTCTGTGGCGAGAAACTGCCGACGTTTGTCTCTCCGACGACCGTTCCGTTGCAATAAATTTTCGCTGCGCCGGAAGCCTTGTCATAGGTCAGCGCCACATGATGGAACACGTCGGTTGTGACTGGTGCGACACTGGAATATACCTGATGCGAGAGATGAACGCGTTCCACGATGTTGCCATAAAGCGAGCCGGGACCCCCATCTTTGCAGATATACAAATGAACTCCCCATTCATATCCATTGTTCCATTCTAAAATCGGATATAGCCCGTCAACCTCCGACGGTTTGATCCAAGCTGTCACCGTAAAGCCGGCACCAGCGCCAACGTCCAAGGCGTTGCTGTGCGGTATTATTTTGATGCTCGAACTGGTTCCATTGAAAGAAAAGGCCTGGCCTGTTTTGCCATTCGCAAAAGAAATATCCGTCAACATCGCCGTGTTGCCGCCGACCGAATCATTGCCATTGCCTTCCGCCGACCACAGCGCCACGAGGCCGTCAATCGGCTTTGCGCCCGCGTGCAGGACAGACACGGTCAGGTGCCGGATGGAGTTGACCGGCAGTTCCAACTTGCCAAAGCCAGTTTGCAATTTCAGTTCCGACTGCGCGAACCCGACGGTCAGGACATCCCCGCCGGTGGTCGTCACTTTCGCGGAGTTGGTAGTCACGCATTCGATGGAGCGAATGTCCTTCACGGCCAATTCCACATTGCCCAGCAGGACGGAATGAAACGCAAACGTCTTGTCCACGCCCTGCCCGACAACGCGCGAACCGTCGCGCAGTTCAACTGTCAGACGGATGGTGGTGTCGTCGTTCGCGGCGGCGGTCTGAACTGGCCGGGAACAGCCAGCAAACACCAGCAAGCCGAGGCAGAGCAGATTGAAAATGCGGATGGCCGAATTGATTGGATTCTTTGCTTTCATAAATTTACCGGTTCAATTGTTTGACGTTGATTGGGAGGATCCTGCTACCTCATAAATGGCCTTGATCTCATCGTCGGAAAGCGCGCGGTTATAGACAGCCACTTCATCAATCAGGCCGAGGCATTGTCGAGGGCTGTAGGGTGCCTTGAGTTCGCCAATATGGAATGGCGTTCCCGCCGGGGTGTTGAATTCCATGGCCCCGCTGCCCACGTTGACCCCGTCCACATACAGCTTAATGGAACTGGTGCCAACACTGGTCACGGCCACATTATACCAGCGTCCGGTCTCAATGACGGGGCCGGAAATGCCTTTTCCCCATTGTGAAAAAATCAGACGATGATCTTGCATGACGGTTAAACCGTAGGTTTGCCCATCCGTGCCCGGATTTCCATAACCGGCAATGAATGCTTCGGCACCGGGAATAAATGACTCAATGTAAAACCAGCAAGCAATCGTCCGGTCGCTGGTGCCGGTGGGTAAGTCCGTGGATGGCGCGGTTACGCCGTCACCAAGGCTGTGAAAGGCGAAGGCTTGGCCGATTTTCCCGGGCGCGTAGCCGGCCTGGTTTAGAAGCTGGCCAGGGCGGTTGCCCACGCTGTCATCGGCGTTGCCTTCCGCCGACCATAAGGCCACCAACCCATCAATCGGCTTTGCGCCCGCGTGCAGGACAGACACGGTCAGGTGCCGGATGGAATTCACCGGCAGTTCCACCTTGCCGAAACCCGTTTGCAATCTCAGCTCCGTCTTTGCGAACCCGACGGTCAGGACATCCCCGCCGGTGGTCGTCACTTTCGCGGAGTTGGTGGTCACGCATTCGATGGAGCGAATGTCCTTCACGGCCAGCTCCACATTGCCCAGCAGGACGGAATGAAACGCAAACGTCTTATCCACGCCCTGCCCGACGACGCGCGAACCGTCGCGCAGTTCGGCGGTCAGGCGGACGGCGGCGGTGTCATCTTTGGCGGCGGTTTGATCCGGCCGGGCGCAGCCGGCAAAGATCAGCAGGCCGAGGAAAATCGGGTTGAATAGACGGAGGGCCGGGCTGATGGGAGGTTCTGATTTCATGAAACGACCTTATGTTGTTTGCCCTGGGCAGTCCAGCCTGATTTTGGTTTCGCCGCGCCGCGTGTTTTACCTTCAACGCCAAGACTGAATAAGGAAAACAGGAATGAATTTTTTCCTGCCTTCCTGCTTTCCTTATTGGAATCTACTTGGCGCTCTGTGCCTCTGTGTCTCTGCGGCAATTTATTTCCCTTCCGCCGCCGACTGGTCGCGGTAATGGTAGGTCGCGGCAATCAGGCTGAAGACGATGGCCACGCCGAACATCATGCCGGCGTAGAGCATAAACCGGCCGCTGCTGATGGAGGCGGCGTCGTTGTGCGCCGCCGTGTGCGGCAGGAAGGCCGTGATAAGTGCCACCAACAGGCTGCCGGCGGCGATGGTGAGCAGCCAGAAACTCATGATCATGCTTTTCATCTCCGGCGCGGCCTCGCGGAAGGCGAACTCCAGGCCGGTCGCCGAGACGAGGACTTCCGCCGCCGTGACCACGACGTAAGGCCACGTCTGCCAGAGGATGCTCAACTGCGCGCCCGCCTCAAGACGCTTTTCCAGCAGGGCGATCAGCACAAAGGCGAGGGCGGCGAGAAACAGCCCGTAGCTCATGCGCTTGAGCGGCGCGGCGAACCGGCCCAGGCGCGGATAAATCCACAGCGTGAAGATGGGGATGAACACCATGATCAGCACCGGGTTCAACGACTGCATCTGTTCCGCGCCGACCTTGAGGCCGAGAATGGTGACGTTCGACATCTTAAACCCCTGCATGACCCAGGTGGAATTGGTCTGGTTATACAACGCCCAGAACATCGGGATGGTGAGGAAGACAAACAGGATGGGCAGCACCGAGCGCGCCGCCGCAACTTCGTTCGCGGTGAACCGCGCGCGGGCGGCCGCCCAGAAATCCTGGCCCGCCTCGCGTTTGGCGAACAGCGCGGTGAAAAAGACCTTGAAGAAACCCGCGTGCTTCAGCTCCCGGTTGGTCGGCACGATCACGTAAAGCTTCTTGCCGCGCCAGAAAATGTAGGTGGCGATGGCCATCAGGATGCCCGGCACCGCAAACGCCGGGCTGTAGCCGTGATGATCCTTCACCCACGGCACCACGAGGAACGAGAAGAACGAGCCGAAGTTGATGGCCATATAAAACGCGCCGTAGGCCTTCTGCATCAGGTGCGACTGGTCGGGCCGGAACTGTTCGCCCATGAATGCCGAGACGCACGGCTTGATGCCGCCGGAGCCGAACGCGATGAGCGTCAGGCCGGTGAAGAGGCAGGCCAGCTTGCCCTGTGGACCGAAGAAATCGCTGCACGCCAGCGTGCCGTGGCCGGCGCAGTAAAACAGCGACACCCAGAAAATGGTTTTATAGCGGCCGATGAGCTTGTCCGAGAGCCACGCGCCGAGCAGCGGCGTAAAATAATTGACCGTGATGAATAACTGGATGACCGTCGTGGCGTAATCGTCGCTTTTGCCGAGGCCGCCGGCGAGGAGCTGGCCGCTGATGTAGCCGGCGAGGATGCCGGTCATGCCGTAATAGCTGAAGCGTTCGCACGCCTCGTTGCCGATGATGTATTTGATCTGGCGCGGCCAGCGGCTTGCTTGCGGGTCGGGGTTCAAGGCAAATTCCTTTTCCCCAGCCTATGTCAGCCGGCCGGCCGTGAAAAGCGGGATGTTGGGCAAAATTAAAATAAAAGCCCACGGTCACCAACCGGCTGGCCGCTAAATTTTTATTGCGAGGGCGTGCCGTCGTAAGACCAGTTGATGTCCGGGTTGCCGGGATCGCCGATCTTGGTGCCCTTTTGGCAGGCCATATAGGCGTATTGGTAATAGGCGGCGTGGCCGTCGAGAAAAGTAAGGTTCGCCCCGGCGGCGTGACGCGAGGCGAGATGGTTGAGCGAGCCGCGCACCGCGCCCAGATCGTTGAGCGGATTTGCGCCATAGAACGGCGTCTCGCCAGAGTTGGCCCGCACGTCCGAGAAAAAGACAAAAGCCGACGGATGCAATACCACCGTGGCCTTGAAGGGAACGCCGACCGGAACCGCGCCGTTCGTGCCCTTGAAATTGATGCCGTAACTGAAGGCCACGCGGTTCAGCGGATCCATGTTATCGGCGGCCAGGAACGTGGCGTTGGGACAGTTGAAAACATTGCGGCCGCCCACGAAGTTGGTGGGATTAGCCGCGGATTGCCACAGCGGCTTTTGCGAGACATACGCCGGCAGGGCGTTGAACCAGGCGCTCAGGCCCTGGCCGCCGGCGGCAAACGTGGCGAGGTCCGACCAATGGATATTATCCTGGTCATAACCGCTGGGCGCGCCGGGCGTGTTGTTGGCGATGCTGAAATCGGGCAGCACCTGATGGTTGTCATCCACATACATGGCGAGCGCAAGCCCCCACTGCCGGAGGTTGCTGAGACAGGCGCTGCGGCCGGCCTTTTCCTTCGCCTTCGACAGCGCGGGCAACAGCAGTGCCGCCAGAATACCGATGATGGCGATGACCACCAGCAGTTCCATCAACGTGAATGCGCGTCTTGTCTTCATAACGGTGAAGACCTTCGCAGAAAAAAATTTTCACCGCTGCCGGACGGTTGCGAAAGATTGTCGGCGGCTTGCCGGCTCCGCCGCCGGATCGCCCCCGGGCCGCTGGCCCGGGCGGGACCGGCCGCTCTGGCCAGCGCATTTTGATTGGTTTCGCCGTGGTGCCGACGTATGGTTAAGCGTCATGAAAATTGCGGTTGCATTGCAAAATTTCATTCTGCGGCCGGCCGGCCTAAACCCCGGTGAACGAATCCTACGCTTATGCTGTTTCGAATCCTAACCGTGGAGGCCGTTGCGGATTATCTGAACCTCACGCCGGCGGACATTGAACAGCGCGTCAAAGACCGCGAGATCCCCTTTGAACGGCGCGGCAGCCGCCTGATTTTCCGCAAGGGCGACATTGACGAATGGGCCTCGCGGCGCATCCTCGGTTTTTCCGGCGACCGCCTGGCGGCTTATCACGAAAAATCCACGCGCCACACGCGCCCGCTGCTGCCGCACGAAACCATCCTGCCGGAAATGCTGGCCGCCGGCGCCCTGGCCGCCGCCATGACCTCCAAGACCAAGGCCTCCGTCCTGCGCGACCTCGTGGCGCTCGCCGAAACCACCGGCCAGCTCAACGACCCCAAAACCTTGGTGGACAGCCTGGCCGCGCGCGAAGAATTATGTTCCACCGCCATGCCGGGCGGCTTTGCCCTGCCCCATCAACGCACTCAGGAGCCTTACTTGTTGGAGACGTCGTTCCTCGTGGTGGGCCGGACAATCCAGCCCATTCATTTTGGCGCGCCCGACGGCGAGCCGACGGATTTGTTTTTCCTGATCTGCTGTCAGGACGACCGCCTGCATCTGCACATCCTGGCCCGGTTGTGCCTGATGGCGATGAAGACCGAGGTGCTGGCCCAGCTCCGCGCCACCGCCGATGCCCCCGCCATGCGCGACGTGCTCATCGCCGCCGAAGCGGAGATTTTGACCGGCCCGCAGCGGACGGCCTAAACCGCTTTCAGGCTTGAGGCGAGAACTGGCGCGGCGTGCCGGTGACTTCGGAGATTTGACCGGCGGACTGCTCTCCGCCGTCAACGCGACCGGCCAACTGTTAGCTGGTTTGACCAGCGCCGCAATTCAGGTTGGGCACCGGGTTGTCTTCACGGCAAGAAAAACCCATGCGCCAGCTTCCCGCAGCAAATCCGCCAGCTAGGACTCCGTGTTGCATCCGTGTCCATCCGTGTCCATCCGCGGTTCAATTATTTTAGTTTTTCCGCAGATACTTTTTAATGAACAGCAGGTAGCCCAGGAACGGCAGCGTGAACAGCACCGTGAACCAGCCCATCCGGTTGCCCGTGAACATTCCCAGCTTTTGCATCTGGTCAATCTGCGCCGGCGGCAGCCCCTGCAATTGATACAGCTCGCTGATATCATGGTGCGCGTAGGTCAGCACGGCGGACACCACGAACAACACCATCGCCACGAAGATGAGCCACCAGCCCCGCGCGTCCAGCCGGTATAACCACCAGCCCGCCACGCCCCAGACGGCGGCGACGACCAGACAGAACAACGCGCCCGGCAAGCCGGCCACGAACATCCCAAAGCACGGCATCACCGCATGGCCGGTCAGCGGCCAGACCACCATCATCGGCACGGCCAGCCACGTCCACAGCACAAACCCCAGCAGCGGCAGCGGACAGGCATCCGTCCAGCGCGTCACCGGGTCGCGCGCCGCGCACGTCGCTTGCACATGACGGCTCTGGTAGAAAAAAGTCCACAGCGCCGGCACGAGGATGAAAAATATGCCAAAGAAAATGGTCATGCCAATGACCATGCCGGTGATGGCCGCCGGCGGCATGGCCGGCTGACCGGTCTTGGCATTGGGCGGCAGGTTCGCCATCGCCTTGCCCATGAAGAACGGCATGATGGCCGTCATGCCGACACCCATGATGAGCCAGCTCCACGAAAAGATGACCAGCAGCGCCCGCGCCCAGCGCCGTTTCTGAATGGAACCGATGCCCAGCCAGATGAGCGTCACGGCGAGCGTGGCATAAACGATTATGCCCGGCACCATGGCGGCGGTATTGGCCGGCGGCGCATTCGGGGCTTTGGCCGCCATCATCTGCCCAAAGAGCAGCAGCGGCACAAACAAGCCGCACAGGCCGCCGAGCAGCAGCGTCAAAATGCCAAAGACCACCAACCCGGTGGAGCGGTCTTTGTAATCGGGCACCGGGGCGGGGATCGCGGCGATGGGCGGAATGGGCGGAATGGGCGGAATGGTTTCGTCGTTCATAAGCAGGGTGCTTCCGTGTGAATTTTTCGCGTGTGCCCGGAGGTCATGTTGTTTCCCGTTTTGGTTGCCCGTTGTTTTGCCTAATCCTGAAATCGGCCGGCTGGGAAAAAATCTTATTTGCCGTCCCCCGCCCTGTCAAGGACTTAGCAGTCGGCCACACCTTGCGGTGAGCCACCGTGGGAAAAATCTGGCGGCTGGCCACCACCGGGCAGGAACAATCAGGTCGGGACGGTGCGCCGCGCCGTCCGCTGGCCGGCGCTTTCCCGTCCGCCGCCGGACAGCCCTGTCCCGCCGGCCAACCGGGGGACTGCGCCAGCGGGGACATCGCAGCGCAATTGTCCCTGCCACCACCGCAGGCAGTGGCCATCCGCAAGTGGTGGCTCACCGCAAGGTGCGCCAGCACCTAGTTGCCCGCCTTGAGCGCGTCGAGCTTTTTGCGGCCCTGCTGCAACAGCCCGCCCAATTGCTGGATCTGAATTGACGACAGCGGAATCCGGGGGGAATCCTCAAATTGCAGATACGTCAGCACCGTGCCGTCCTTGCGGTCGCTGTGGGCGATCACCCGCAGGCCCGCCTTGGTCGTGAAGCTGGCCTCAAAGCCCGGCAACGACGTCACGTCCTCGCCCTTGATGGTGGCCAGCCGGTTGACCGCATCCATCAGGCCGTCCAGTTCATCGTCATCCACCAGCAACCGCAGCCACCGGCCGTTCTCGCCCCAGGCCACGGACAACCCAGACAGCTTTTCACCAGTGGCCAGGTTCCGGCATTCGCAGGCGCGCACCCGCACCTCGGCCTGGCCCAACGGCAGGTTGCCAACATCGCCAAAGCCCTGCCCGATGAGCACATCCGGCCGGCTCTCGAACCGGCCGAGGGCGGTGTTCAAATTGTTGGTGTCCTGGTTCTGCGCCCGGGCGGACAGGGACAAGACGCCCAACGCCAGGCCAACGGCCAGATAGAATGTTTTTGACG
>Ga0302202_10004412_pt1 | contig 14925 bp, 10 predicted proteins | sample II_Bog_N3_3_FD_194579 | JGI IMG/M metagenome (GOLD analysis project Ga0302202, IMG submission 194579) | Peat permafrost microbial communities from Stordalen Mire near Abisko, Sweden - II_Bog_N3_3 | ecosystem: Environmental > Terrestrial > Soil > Wetlands > Peat | place: Sweden: Abisko...
TCTCTGTCTCATGCGATGGGTGGGGTTCTTGTCTTTCCGGAGGGAGCAGGGGCCGGGTGCCCCATCCATCGCGTCTCTGTCTCATGCGATGGGTGGGGTTCTTGTCTTTCCGGAGGGAGCAGGGGCCTTCAGGCCCCTGAATGATGGCCCGTGAAAGGAAGGGCTTCAGCCCCGGGCCCGCTCGCGCGATACACTCGAAGCGTGACTCGAACCATCGCATCCAGCAGAAAGATCCCAGACGAGCGTGAAGATCGATCCGCCAGTCCTCGCCGCATGACCCTTCCGCGCATCCACATCGGGCGGCCGCAACGTCTTGCCGCGTTTCTCCTTCTGGCCTTCCTGGCCCAGTGCCTCTGGGTCGTCGGCCACCAGCAGCTCTCCACCGCCGACTATCGCTTCGCCCGCTGCGGCCGCGAGATGTGGGAGCGCCCATCCCCCCTCGAGGGATACTTCACCACCTGTGGCAACCTCAACGGAGACGGCACCTTCGCCTATCGCGCCGCCGGCCTTCCCCTCACCTTGCAGCGCCTTACCCTGCTCGCCGCGGACCATCTCCGCGCCCCCGCCGACCGCCTCTACCCCGGCGATTCGCTCAACGGCTCCACATGGGAGTCGCGCCACCAGCTCGCGTTCGTCCTCTATCTCATCCATCTGCCGTTTGTCTTCTTCGCCCTCTGGATGGGCGGCGGCCTGTGGTGGGTCGCGCGCCGTCTCTTCGGCAACGAGGGCGGATTCTTCGCGCTCGGCCTCTACTGCTTCTGCCCCGCGGTCGTCCGCATGGCGGTCGCGCCGAACAACGATCTCCTCGCCATGTGGGGACTCTACGGCCTCATCTACACCGCCATCGGAGTCGCCCACGCCATGCAGGGGCCGCGCCGCCGGTGGCGTCCGCGCATCGTGCTGCTCACCATCGCAATCGGCTTCACCGCAGCCGCGCATCTGCTTGCCGCCATCATTGGCTTCCTCGCCGCGCTGCTCTTCATGCTCTACCTCGCCGAGCGCCATCGAAGCTACGTCTTTCAGATTCTCCTCATCGCCGCCATCGGCGCGTTGGCAATCGTCTTCGCGTTCTACGGATTCCGCCCATCCGCCTTCAGTTACGTCTTCACCGGCGGCGCGGCCCGCTTCTGGTTCTCGCTCACCGGCATTCGCAGTTTTGTTGTGGCCCGCGGCTTTGCCGGCAGCCTGGCGAACTTCCCCATCCTGATCGCCTTCGCCGTCTCTGCGCTGCTCTACTGCTGTGTGCGCCGCAGCCGATACTTCGGCAACACCACGCCGCTTCTGGTTCTGCTCGCGCTCGCGCCGCTCGTCACCACCCAGACCGTCAGCGCCCCGTTGCTGTGGGCGCTGCCGTTTTTCTTCACCTTCATCGGCGGGGTCTTCGCCGACGCGCTTGAAACCCGCTATCGCAAGCTCTTCCTCGTGCTCACCGGAGCAGTCCTCGCCGCGCAGGCGATGGCCTGCCTCGCCGCCCTACCGCTCATCGCCCGCTAGATGCATTTCCACTGTTGCTATAGAGTGACAAGAATTGTCATTCTGAGCGAAGCGAAGAATCCCCGCATTTTGCTCGCAGAGCGACACTCTACACCATTGGGGAAAATGATCTAGCCGCTGAAGTCTGGCCTTACTTTGCCGGCGCAGTCACGGCCTTCTTCGCTGGCGGTGTTGCAGCCTTCTTCGCCGGAGCCTCTGCCCCAACCTTCGCCTTCAGCTCGTCGATCGTCTGGTACAGCAGCGAGATGTCCGTCACATGCACCCATTCCTTCTGCGTGCATACGATGATCGACGGAGTGTACTGCACGCCCAGCTTGTCGCCCAGCGTCCTGTCCGCCTCCACTTCTTTCTTGAACTGGCCCGTCGGGTCGGGCACGAACGGCAGTTGCAGACCGTGCGACTGGAAGAACTTCCGCGTGAAGTTCAGCATGTCGTCCTTGCTCGCAATGCCGGTCTGCGCCGCGAACACCGCGCCGCGATACTCGTCCCCGGTCTTCGGCGACACCTTGTCCTGCAGGTACCGCGCCCACACCGCCGCGTCGAAGCTCCAGACGTGCAGTTGCAGGGGGAAGTCCCTGCGCACAATCGGAATATTGTAATGCGCCGCTGCGGTGTGAACGATGGGGTAGACGTGCGCGCACATCGGGCACTCCAGGTCCTCGAACTCGACGATGGCGACCTTTGCCCCAGCCGGAGGCTTCAGCATCGACGTGTCTTTGAACGTCTCGCCCTCATTCGGCTTCGGCACGGATCGCTGCGCCATCAGTGACGCAGTTGCTAAGGGCAGAGTCATCGCAATCGCAACAGCGACAACCAATGGGCGCAGGTATTTCCTATCGGTCATGTGCAAAAATCCTCACCTCCAATCCTATCGCAATCCCACGCCGCGCACCCCGCACTCCTCGCCCCGCACTCCTCGCAAGCTCGTACAATAATCAGGACGCAGCATCTCGCGGAAGCCCCGCGGCACGGAGACTTGCAATGAGCATCGCAGAGAAACTCGGCACCGACATCATCACCGCCATGAAGGCCCGCCAGGAGCATCGCCTCACCACCCTGCGCATGGTCAAGTCCGCCCTGCGCTCCAAAGAGATCGACAAGCGCCAGCCGCTCACCGACGCCGAACAGACCGCAATCCTCACCACGCTCATCAAGCAGCGCCATGACTCGGTCGAGAGCTTCACCAAGGGCAACCGCCCCGAACTTGCCGCAAAGGAGCAGGCCGAGATCGTCATGATCGAGGCCTACATGCCCCAGGCAGCCACTGAGGACCAGCTTCGCGCCATCGTAATCGCCGCCGTCGCACAGCTCGCCGCGTCCACCGGCCTGAAGCCCACGCCGCGCGAGATGGGCGCAGTCATGAAGCTCGCGCAGCAACAAATCCTCGCCACCGGCCTGCGCGCCGACGGCCGGCTCCTCTCCGAACTCGTCAAAGCCGAGCTGGCAAAATAGGAAATTCACACCGTAACCAACCACGGATTAGCACGGATTTCAAAAACAATACAAAGTCTTGTCTTATCCGTGTTTCTCCGTGAAAATCCGTGGTTGCTCTTTCTCCTCACATCCATGCTGCCGCGCGGCTCCTTTACAATAGACCCATGATCCTCAAGACACGTCTCTTCACACCCGGCCCAACCCCTCTGCTTCCTGCCGCCCAGTTCGCCATGGCCGCGGCCGATATTCACCACCGCACCCCAGAGTTCCGCGCCATCTTCAGCCGAGTCCTCGCGCAACTCAAGGACTTCGTCGGCACCGCCAACGACGTCATCGTCCTCTCCAGTTCTGGCACCGGCGCAATGGAGGCCTCCGTCTCCAACCTCACCTCGCCCGGCGACCGCGTCCTCGTCCTCAGTGCCGGCAAGTTCGGCGAGCGATGGGCCGGTCTCGCAAAGGCCTTTGGCTGCCAGGTCGATCTCGTCACCGCGCCCTATGGCGATACCTTCTCGATAGACGCCGTCAAGGCCGCCCTCAAGCTCGAAACCCGCGTCGTCTTCATGCAGGCCACCGAGACCTCCACCGGAGCGCGCCACTGCCTCGGAAGAGTCGCCCGCCTGCTCCGCGAGGCCAACTCCGAAGCCCTCCTCGTCGTCGACGCCATCACCGGCCTCGGCACCACTCACATCGACATGGACAAGCTCGGCATCGACGTCCTCATAGGCGGCTCGCAGAAGGCCGTTATGATCCCTCCCGGCCTCGCCTATCTCGCCATCAGCCAGCGCGCATGGGACCGCATGGAGTCCAGCTACAACCCGCGCTACTACTTCGACCTGCGCAAGGAGCGTAAGAACTCCAAGAATGGCGAGAGCGCCTACACCCCCTCGGTCGCGCTCATCGCCGCCCTCGGCGCGGCGTTGGACTATATCGCCCATCAGGCCGCCACGCCGGAGAACCCCGCCGGAGACCTCGTCGCCGGGCGCAGGAAGCTCATAGAGAACGCCGAAACCATCGCCGCCATGACCCGCGCCGCCGTCGCAGCCCTCGGCATGAAGCTCTTCTCGCCCACCTGCCCCGCCGCCGCGGCCACCGCCGTCATCGCGCCCGATGGCGTAGACTCCAGCGTCGTCGTCAAGGAGCTCAAGTCCCGCTTCGGTGCCATCATCGCCAACGGCCAGGGAGAGATGAAGGGCAAAATCTTCCGCATCGCCCACCTCGGCTTCTTCGACTACCTCGACACCATCGCCCTCATCGGCGCGCTCGAGCAGGTCATCGCAAAGAGCTTCCCATCGCCCGCCTTCGCCTTCGGCAACGGCCTCATCGCCGCTCAGAAGGTCTACGCCGAGCGATCCCCCACCGCCGCCGCCGACGCCTGCTGCTGCGCCCACAAACAGGCAAAGTAACACTACATTCTCCGAGTGTGGGTGCCCCAGGTGCCGGGTGCCCCATCTTCTCCGCGGGTGCCCCAGGTGCCTCGCACTTGGGCACCTGGGAGTGCCGGGTGCCCCATCCATCGCAGCTTCACCGCGATGGGTGGGATGTGTACCCACAAAGTCGTCATCCCGGCGCAGCCTCCACGAGTCGTCATTCTGGCGCAGCCCCCTTTTGCTTGTCATTCTGAGCGCAGCGAAGAATCCCCGCATTGGCCCTTGCCGTTGCCTGTTCTCCGCCGTTGCCTGTTCTTCGTTGTTGTTTGTTCTTGCCGTCATCCTGAGCGCGTCTTTCGAGCGCGAAGGACCCCGATACCGCTCGCACTCCCTCAACCCTCCGCCCCTTTCTCCCACAAAAGCTCCGCCTTTGCCTTTGCCGGAGCGAGCAGGGGCTTTACAGACTGCTGAAAACTCCCGTTTTTGCCTTCCGGATGGAGCAGGGGGATTCATCCCCCTGAATAAGACCAATCAAATCAATGGGCTTTAGCCCCGGACTTTTTTTTCGCTCCATGACCCTCAAAAACCCCAGCAAATCCGCGTGTCAAGCCCCTCGATTCCAAAAAATCCCAATAACTCCCACTCCATCAATCACATCCCTCCGAAAAATACTTGGCATAGTAGTTATGCTCCGCTTGGTAGAATAGAAGTAGAGATAAAAAGAAGGCCGCAAGCCGTCCACCACACGGACGCTGCTTGTGGCCCTTCGCATTTAATCACCGGATCGAGGAACCAATGGACTCACACGCTGATAAGTACCCCATCTGCCGTCACATCAAGACCAACGGCCACCGCTGCCAGTCGCCCGCCGTCACCGGCTCCGGCCTCTGTTACTTCCACCGGACCATCCGCCGCACTCACGATGCCGCCTGCACATCCAAAATCGGTCCCTTGCGCCCAGAGACCGTGCAATATCTCCTGGAAAACGGCCAGAGGCCTGCCCAGTTCGCCGCTTCCCCTGCCTGCAACTTCCCGCCGCTCGAAGACCCCGAGGCGATCCAGCTCTCGATCTCCCTGCTATTTGCCGCCATCGCCGCCGGCCAGGTCGAGCCCGGCCTCGCTCGCACTCTCCTCTACGCACTCCAGGTCGCCAGTTGGAACGTCCGCGCCCTCGCACCCGCCCAGGCAACCGGAGAAGACTTCTCCACCCTCGCCCGCCGCGTCGTCCGCACCCGCGATGGACACTCCCTCGCCGCGCGTGGCGAAGGCAACGGCGTCCCCGCCCAGGCCAGAAGTCCCAAATCCCTCCTGCAAAGAATGTTCGAGGAGTTCGGCCCTCCCACACCCATCCCGCCGGCCCCGGTAACCCCAACCGAATGACAGTTTTAGCCGCAAGTCATTCATTATGACAATTTTGGCTGGAGGGTCCCGCAAAAACTGGTTTTTCAGCTGTAACCACAATGTTTTGACGGTTCTAGCAGTAAGCCATTCGTTATGACTGTTTTAGCAACACGCTTCCATCGCTATTGCATGAATCCAATCTACTTATCCCCAAAATACCCCCGGGGGGGGGAGGGGGGGAGGGGGGACGAACAAATAACGTACAAATGACGAACAAACGACAAGCAACTCTTACGCGTTCCCCCAATAGTTCGTCCTCGTCTCATCGCACATCTGCGTCAGCCGGTTACACTGGAAGCACCATGAAGATCGTTCTTGCAGAAAAAGTCTCGCCCGCAACCCTCGCCGTCCTCCAGGAAGAGCCCGGCTGGAACGTCGTCACCGCCGATGCGATCGCCAAGCTCGGCCCCGGCGGACTTGAATCCGAACTCGCAGACGCAGACGCGCTGGTTGTTCGCTCCGCCGTGCAGGTCGACGCCAAGCTGCTTCAGTCCGCGCCCAAACTGCGCGCCATCGGCCGCGCCGGCGTGGGCGTCGACAACATCGACATCGACGCCGCCACCCACTCCGGCATCGTCGTCATGAACACCCCCGGCGCCAACGCCGTCGCCGTCGCCGAGCTTGCCATTGGCCTGATGATCTCCATGGCGCGCAGCATCCCCCGCGCCAACTCCACCATGCACGCCGCCAAGTGGGAGAAAAAATCCCTGCAAGGCTCAGAGCTGCGAGGCAAGACCCTCGGCATCATTGGCCTCGGCCGCATCGGCCTGGAGGTCGCCCGCCGCGCGCGCAGCTTCGGCATGGAGCTGATCGGTTACGACCCCTTTATCGCGCCCGTCATCGCTCGTGAGAACCAGGTCGCGCTGCTGCCGCTGGACGAGTTATTCAAGCAGTCCGACTACCTCACCCTGCACGTCGGCCTCACCACCCAGACCGAGGGCATGATCAACGCCACATCGATCAAGCTCATGAAGCCCGGCGTTCGCATCGTCAACTGCGCGCGCGGAGAGCTCATCGTGGACGACGCGCTCGCCGAGGCCATCCGCTCCGGCCACGTCGCCGGCGCGGCACTCGACGTCTTCCGCAAGGAGCCGCTCAAGGATTCAGCCTACTTCGGACTCGACAACGTCCTCCTCTCGCCCCACGTCGCCGGCTCCACCGACGAGGCGCAGGAGGCCATCGGCATCCAGCTCGCCAAGCAGGTGCGAGACTACCTCAAGCTCGGCGTCGTGCAGTGCGCCGTCAACCTGCCCTCCCTCTCCCACGAGGAGTACGTCGAGATCGCGCCTTACATCGACATGGCCGAGCGCCTCGGCCTCTTCCTCTCCCACGCCACGCCGGGAAACCTGGAAAGTATCCAGATCACCTATGCCGGGCGCCTCGCGCAGGGTAAAACCGACCTCATTCGCAACGCCGCCCTCTGCGGCATCCTCGCCAACACCGAGGACGACTCCGAGCAGGGGACCAGCGCCAACCGCATCAACGCCGCGGCCCTCGCCGAGGAGCGCGGAATCCGCATCCAAGAGGAGAAGAAGGAGGTCACCAGCGGCGGCTCGGGAAGCACACTGAAGCTGGTGCTGCACTCCTCCGACGGCAATGCCAGCGCATCCGCAACCGTGCTGCACGGAAACTCGCCGCGCCTTCTCACCTACGATGGCATCGACATCGAGGCGGCCCTGGACGGAACACTGCTGGTCTGCCGCAACCACGACGTTCCAGGGGTCATCGGACGAATTGGGACCATCCTGGGTGAGCACTCGCTGAACATCGCGAACTTCGCCCTTGGCCGCTCCGTCCGCTCGCAGCGCATCCCACAGGGGCAGGCGTTGGCTTTGGTCCAGATCGATGTCAAGAGCCCAGGCGACGCCAACGCAGCTATCGAAGCGCTGCGCAAGGTAGAGGCCATCGTCAGCGTGCGCCTTGTAGATCTGGGAAAGTTGTGATCCGTTTCGCACAGGTAACACTACCTGTTACATATGTCTTGCGAAGACATACCAAAAGAAACGATAACTGTTACATGTTCTCCTAATATGTAATATTTATCGTTCCAATAGCAGAAGCACAGGAAATACTGTGAATGCAATGCAAGGAAATTGAGAATGCCGCTCTACGAGTACAAATGCAAACAGTGTAAAAAGCACACGGAACATATCCAGAAGTTCTCCGACCCGGAGATCACGAAGTGTCCGCTCTGTGGAGGATCGCTGGAGCGCGTCATCTCCGCCGCGGCCATCTCCTTCAAAGGCGGCGGCTGGTTCAAGGACGGTTACAGTCACGCCAGGCCAAAGTCCTCTCGCAATGATGCAACTGCGTCCTCCAGCTCCAGCAGCAATGCATCGTCCAATTCAAGCAGTACAACTACGCCAGCAGCCAGCACACCCGCAGCAACGCCCTCCAGCACAGCTTCCGCCTCCAAATGACAGTGCTTCTTCCCGCAAAACAATGGAATGCAGCGGCGCTAGGAAGCACCGCCGAAGCCATCCAGCTTACGCGTCACCAACTCGTTGAGAAGCACGGGATTTGCCTGTCCCTTCGACAGCCGCATCACATTGCCGACAAAGAACGCAGCCACCGTCTTCTTGCCGCCGCGATACTGCGCGACCTGCTTCGGGCTCGCCGCAATCACCTCGTCGATCATCGCCTCAATCGCGCCCGCGTCCGAGATCTGCTTCGGCTTGTCACGTTCGTAGACCTCGGCAAAGTCCTTGCCCTCGGTGAAGCATGTATCCAGCAACTGCTTCAGCATCTTACTCGAGAGTTCGCCCGACTCGGCGAGATCTGCTGCCTGCACAATGCCCTTGAGCGTCACCGGAGATTGCTCCAACTCCAAGCCTGCGGCCTTCAATCGCCCCGTCAGCTCGCTGGTAATCAGCGACACGACGCGTTTGGGGCTCTTCGCTGCCTTTGCCGCCTCCTCGAAGCTGTCTGCAAACGCGCGCGTCGCCGTCAGCGTCATCGCGTCCTGATGCGTAATCTCATACTCCGCAATCATCCGTGCGCGCCGCGCCTCGGGCAGTTCCGGCAGCGCGGTCAGAATCTGCTTCTGCCACGCTTCGCCCACGACCAGCGGCGGTAGGTCCGGCTCGGGAAAGTAGCGATAATCGTGTGCCTGCTCTTTTGAGCGCATCGAGTAGGTCCGTCCCTCGGCGTTGTTCCACAGCCGCGACTCCTGCACCACGCGCCCGCCGCCTTCCAGCACCTCGATTTGCCGCTCAATCTCGTACTCTAGTGCCGCGCGGATGTAGCGAAAGCTGTTGACGTTCTTGACCTCGGCCTTCGTCCCAAACTTCTCCGCGCCCTTCAACATCACGCTGACGTTGGCGTCGCAGCGCAGGCTTCCCTCTTCCATATTGCAGTCGCTCACGCCGCAGTAGAGCAGAATCTCCTTCAGCCGCGTAAGGTACTCGAAGGCCTCGTCGGGCGTGCGCAGATCGGGCTCGCTCACGATCTCCGCCAGTGGCGTTCCGCAGCGGTTCAGGTCGATGTAAGTTCGCGAGACCGAGTCCGCGAATCCGTCATGAACGCTCTTGCCCGCGTCCTCCTCCAGGTGCAGCCGCGTAATCCCGATGCGCTTGGTGATCGCCGCGCCCGTCGTATCGAAGGCCGGAACGTCGATCCATCCGTTCTCCGCGATGGGCCGGTCGAACTGCGAGATCTGATAGCCCTTTGGCGAGTCGGGATAAAAATAGTTCTTGCGCGAAAAGATGCTCGTCTCGCGAATCTCGCAGTGGATCGCCTTCGATGCCAGAACGGCCAGTTCCACCGCGCGATGATTCAGCACAGGCAGCGCGCCAGGCAGGCCGAGACAGGTCGGGCAGACGTGCGTGTTCGGCTCGCCGCCGTAGCGGTTGACGCAGCCGCAGAAGGCCTTCGACTCGGTCAAAAGCTGGACGTGGACCTCCAGCCCGATGACAGGCTGGTACTTGGCAAGAACCTCAGGTGAAAGTGCAGTCGTCGTGGACATACTAATTTCGATTCTAGCAACAAGACTCATTGTCACGTCCTCTGACTTTGCGCATCTCGCCTCCGTGCGCGATCATCCTGCCACTGCGACTCCTATCCAGCAGGTAGACTTAACCTAGCAATGATTCTGCCCTTCGTCCGCGAACTGTTTGTGGACCTTGAGAACTCCGTATCCTTCGACCGTGTCCGCCGCCACTTGAGCGTCGGCAGCAGGCGAAGACGCGTCTCCGGCCTGACGTTCACGGCCCGCGCGCTGTACATGCCGCTCTTTGCGCGCGCGGCGGATGCGCCTTCGCTGATTCTGGTTGCCGACAACAAGGCCGCCGAGGCACTGCACGCCGCGATCCTCGCCACTTGCGAGTTGACCGGCGCGCTCGCCGCAGACTCCGTCCTTCGCCTGCCCGCGCACGATGTGCTGCCGTTTGAAAATCTCTCGCCACACGCTGAGATTCAGGAGGCGCGCGCTGCCACGCTCTGGAAGATTGCCACCGGGACTGCGCGCCTCGTCATTGCGCCCATCGAAGCCGCCTGCATGAGGCTCTTCCCGCGCGACCACTACGCTGCCCTTGCACTGCGCCTGAAGTGTGGCGAGGAGTATCTGCCAGAGATGCTCATCGAGCACCTGCTCTCGGTCGGCTACACCCGCGTCGATGTCGTCGAGATGCCCGGCCAGGTCACGCTGCGCGGCGGAATCCTCGACGTCTACTCGCCGGAGATGGACCGCCCCGTGCGCATCGAGTTCTTCGGCGACGAGATCGAATCCATTCGCCGCTTCGATCCCGACACGCAGCGTTCCGCCTCCACGCTCGACGAAGCGCTGCTGCTGCCGCTCACCGAGACGCCGGTCACGGATAAGATTCTCACCGCCATCAACGCGCGCCTCACGCGCAGCAGCACGGCAGACGGCGCGGCACTCGAGGGCGGCGAAGAGGCTGTCGAACTGCAAACTCACCTCTCGCCGAGTATCAGTGACGCTACCATCTTCCCCGGCTGGGAGTTCTTCGCGCCCGTTGCGCCAGCCGCTGCGCAGGCCAACCTTACTCTGCTCGATCTGCTCGGTCCCGCCACTCGTGTTTTTCTTGAAGAGCCCGCGATGGTGAAGAACCAGGGCGAGCGCTGGTGGAATAAAGTTGAGCAGCGCCACGAGCGCTCCGGCATTGGCTCACTCGTCCGGCCCGAAGACATCTATATCTCGCCGTGGGAGTTCGACGACCGCCTGCGCATGTTCTCCGGCTGCGAACTCGACCAACTCGGCGCGGTTGATGTTCTCGATGCAGACCACAGCGAACACTCCGAGGTCGACTTCAGCACGCGCCCCACGCAGCGATTTCACGGCAACATCCACGCGCTCGTAGAGGAGATTCAAGCCCTCGTTCAGCAGGACGCACGCGTACTGATCGCCGTGCCGAATCAGGGCGAAGTGGAACGCCTCGCTGGCCTGTTGCAGGAGTATCAAGTCCCGTATCGTCTCGGCTCGCGTTCGCAGGCTCCTAGCAGTACCACCGTCTACAGCGAGTCGAGCTACCTTGCGGGCGACCAGAGTACGCCGGTGATTGTGAAGACGGCGATTTCAAACGGCGTGCAGGTTCTCGACCTGCGCGACGCCGATGGCCGCGCTACGGCTCGCCAGATCGTTCTATACGGGGCGAACGATCTGGTAGACGATGCCGATGTTACGGCGCGCCCGGTCACGCGCTCGAAGTCGAAGACCTCTGCGTTTGTCTCGGATTTTCGCGACCTGGCGGTCGGCGACTACGTCGTCCATGTCGAACATGGCATCGCCAAATACTGCGGTTTGCGCGTCATCGAGGAGTCAGACCAGCCGCCGCTTGAACTCATGATCCTCGAGTTCGCCGATGAGGCCAAGCTCTACGTCCCTCTCACGCGCCTCGACCTCATCCAGAAATATCGCAGCAGCGAGACCGGCCCGCCGCCCGAACTCAACAAGCTCGGAACGCAGTCCTGGCACAAGACCAAGGCACGCGTCAAGAAAGCGATGGCCGACATGAGCGCCGAGCTGATTAAGCTCTACGCGCAACGCAAGGCCGCCGTCGGCACCGCGTTTTCGCCCGACAGCAACATGCAACGCGAGTTCGACGACGCCTTCGACTTCAACGAGACCGAAGACCAGATCACCGCCATCGCCGACATCAAGCACGACATGGAGTCCACGCAGCCCATGGACCGCCTGCTCTGCGGCGATGTCGGTTACGGCAAGACCGAGGTCGCCATGCGCGCCGCCTTCAAGGCCGTGCAGGACGGCAAGCAGATCGCCGTACTCACGCCCACTACGGTCCTCGCCTTCCAGCACTTCGAGAGCTTCAAGCGCCGCTTCGCAAACTTCCCCGTCATCGTCGAGATGCTCTCGCGCTTCCGCACCGCGAAGGAGAGAACCGCGATCCTGGAGAAGACCGCCGCCGGAAAGATCGACATCCTCATCGGCACCCATGCCGTGCTGGCGAAAAATCTCAAGTTCCAGGACCTCGGCCTGCTCATCGTCGACGAGGAGCAGCGCTTCGGCGTCCGCCATAAGGAGCGCCTCAAACAGTTGCGCGCACAAATCGACGTGCTTGCGATGTCGGCTACGCCCATCCCACGCACGCTGCACATGTCGCTGGTCGGCCTGCGCGACATGTCGATCATCGAGACGCCACCGAAGGACCGCATGGCCATCCAGACCATCGTCGCCAAGTTCGACGAGAAGCTGGTGCGCACCGCCATAGAGATGGAGATGGAGCGCGGCGGCCAGACCTTCTTCGTCCACAACCGCGTGGAGACGATCTACGAAATCGCTGCAAAGATCCGCGAGTTGGTGCCCTCAGCGCGCATCGCCATCGGCCACGGCCAGCTCCCCGAGGCCGAGCTGGAGCGCGTCATGCTCGCCTTCATGAACCACGAGTACGATGTTCTGGTCGCGACCTCCATCATCGAGAATGGCCTTGACATCCCGCTCGCCAACACCATCCTCATCAACCGCGCCGACCGCCACGGACTGGCGGAGCTGTACCAACTCCGCGGCCGCGTAGGCCGCAGCAGCCGCCGCGCCTACGCGTATCTCCTCATCCCGCCAGATACGGAACTTACCGAGATAGCGCGCCGTCGCCTCGCCGCGCTCAAGGAGTTCTCCGATCTCGGCGCTGGTTTCAAGATCGCCGCACTTGACCTGGAACTACGCGGTGCTGGCAATATGCTCGGCGGAGAACAGTCCGGACACATCGAGGCCATAGGATTCGAGCTCTATTCCACAATGCTCGAAGAGGCTGTGCGCAAGATCAAGGGCGAAGAGGAGAAACCAGCCCATGCTGGGACCTCCCTCAACCTCGGCATTTCGGTGCGTATCGACTCCAGCTACATTCCCGAGGAGAACCAGCGGCTGCGCATGTACAAGCGCATCGCCGGAGCCGAAGACCAGGCCACGCTGGCCGATGTCCGCGCCGAGCTCGAAGACCGCTACGGCGATCCGCCCGAATCCGTCCTCAACCTGCTCGCCGCCGGCGAACTTCGCCTGCTCTGCGAGCGTCTTGGCATCGCGCAGCTCGACCGCAAGCGCACTCAGATCGACCTTCCCAGCTCAGCGCCAAAACCCGCGCCGCAACCGTCAACCTCGCGTCGCGCGCAGCCACAAAGACCGGTTGCGAAGGTCTTCGTCGAGATGCTGCACATCCGCTTCGCCGCTGCAGCGGCTGATACTTCGCAACAAGACAGCTCGTCGCTGGAGCGCACTGCCGTTGATCCCGCGGCGATGATGAAACTGGTGAGCCGCAACGCCAAGCGCGGCGCACAGTTCACGGCGCAAGGCGTTCTTCGCTGGCCGCTGACTTCGGCGAAGGCGGAAGACGTGATCGCAGAGACGCGAACTTTGCTGGAAGCGCTCAGCCCGCAATAATCTCGTTCGTTTGTCATTCCGCAGCACCTTTTTTGTCATTCCGCAGCGCAGCGGAGATTCTCTCTTGGATTGCAAGGGGATTTGTGCTGGTTTGAGCAAAAACACCTATGAAGTGGGTATGAGGTAGGGGAAGAGCTTTGCCCCGTTATAGTCGGTGCCTGTTTTGAAGATGCCGAAGATGGCGTGCAGGAGTTTGCGTGCGACGGCGACGAGGGCCTGGAGTTTTGTTTTGTGTCTGCTCTGCAGCAGTTCGTAGAAGACCCTCATATGCGGATCGTGGCGAACGCCGGCCAGCGCCGGGATGTAGAGCGCGCGACGCAGATGGCTGTTGCCGTGACGGCTGATGCGCGAGGGTTTATGCACCGAACTGCCCGAGACCTGATGCACCGGATCGAGTCCGCTATAGGCGACCCACTGGCGCACCGTCATCTCTGGATCGAGGCCCGCGAGTTCGCCCAGCAACTGCACGGCTCTGGTTTCTGCGATGCCCTTGATGCTCTTGAGTTGCTCGAACTTGCGCATCAACTGCGCGTCCCGCCCCACCATCGCGACCGCCTCTTTGCGCAGCTTGAGGATGCGCTTGGCGATAGCCGCTCTCGCCCGTTTCATATCGTCGAGCACGCAGCGCGGCGTTGTCTTCGAGGCCTCGACGGCATGCAGCCGGTTGCCCCAGCGCGTGTGGTCTTCGGTCAGCGTAGCGATGTGCCGGCTCAACGTACGCAGCTCCAGCCCGCCGCGGCTGGGCCGTTGCCACGGCACGAACTCCATCCTGCGGCTGTACTCGGCCAGTGCAACCGCGTCGGCGGCATCGGTCTTGGATCGCCGCAGCGTCTGAGCGAACTGGTTCGCCGTCTTCGGGTTCAGCACCGCGACCTCGATCCCCTCGGCCGCGTCCAACGCCAGCGCCACATCCAGAGAGTACGTCCCCGTCGCCTCCAGCGACACCCGCACCCGACCGCCGCACTCGAGCAACCAGGCGATCAACCGCTTATGCCCGCAGGCCGAGTTGGCGAACTCCTTCTGCCGGAAGCCATCCCGGCCCGCCTGTTGAACCGCCACGGCAAGCGTCGCCGCACTCACATCGATGCCTGTAAACACCGTTGCCTGACTTCTCTCCAACCCCTTGCTCATCGCTGGCCTCCGCGTTACTCTGAGCTTCGGCACCGTCCCGCGTCCGGTGCATAACGGACTTGCTCTTTCCGCCAACCTTGAACATGCAGGCTCAAAAGGCCTCCGATTCTCCACGGCGTCAAAAAGAGAGGGACGGGGGCCGATCTCCGCACAGGCTCTGCTCACGCGGCCTAAGGAATCTACGACCTCTCCGCCGAAACGTAACCCAAAGTTACGCCTCGTTGCGAAAGATACAAGGAATCTGCTTTT
>Ga0302202_10004413_pt1 | contig 14923 bp, 14 predicted proteins | sample II_Bog_N3_3_FD_194579 | JGI IMG/M metagenome (GOLD analysis project Ga0302202, IMG submission 194579) | Peat permafrost microbial communities from Stordalen Mire near Abisko, Sweden - II_Bog_N3_3 | ecosystem: Environmental > Terrestrial > Soil > Wetlands > Peat | place: Sweden: Abisko...
CATGCTGAGCGATATAGATGGCTCTCTCATTGTGAAATTTCTGGGAGATGATCGTCAGGGCATTCTGTTTGAAAACCTCCTTGGCTCTCACGATCGAATCGAGTGTTGTAAATCCTGCATAGTCGCAGAGGATTTTGTCCGATGGAATTCCCATGCCGATGAGCGCATTTTTCATGTCCGTGGCCTCGTCATAGGAACGCACATGATTGTCGCCACTGACCAAAATAACATCGATTTTCCCTGCTTGATACACCCGGCAGGCCGCCTCCATACGACTTTGGAAAAACGGATTTACATAGCGCCCGTCAGGCGACTTGATGCAACCAAGAACCAAGCCAACTTTGTGATGCGGAAGTTCGGAAACCTGATCATAGGTGAATTTTGATTCGCCCTCAATCACCCAATTACTCCAGAAAATCAATCCCACAAGAGCGATGAACACAACGCCCACGGCAATCATCAGCAGCTTTCTGACGCTCATCATTATTTTGATAATGAAGACAATGAGACTGACTGCGTCAAAGATCCTATCAGGGGCAGCATGATCCCGATGGTGAGGGGATTTTGGATGAAGAGCAAGGCGTCGAGAGCGAATGGCGCAGTAATACTACGCCGAGCGAACAGCAACGCAGCTATTCGCCAATACATGGCGCCGGGAAGTTCCTGGATAGATCCGCCATGGGCGGACCCAAGAGGCGAGAGCGAGTCAAAAGCAACCCCCAGAGGGGTTAGGCTTTTTCGACCTGCCAATATTCCAACTCCACCGGTGTATCACGACCGAAGATGCTGACCGAGACACGCAGCTTTCCGCGTTCCGGATCGACCTCCTCGACGATTCCCTGCTGGTTTTGGAAGGGGCCATCGGAAACTTTCACCTTGTCACCGACTTCGTAGGTGATCTTGGAGGTGACGGTGTCTTCGCGTTCTTTCATCTGCGCGAGCATTCCATCGACTTCTTTTTTGCGCATCGGGATCGGCTTATCCTTCGTGCCGGCAAATCCGATGACGCCGTTGGTGTCCTTGATGAAGTACCAGGTCTTGTCGATCAACTCGTTGTTCTCATCGAGGAGATGCATGTTGACGATAATGTACCCTGGGAAAAACTTGCGGGTCGTTTCGGTTTTTTTCCCGCGCTTGATCTCCTGCACACGCTCGGTCGGTATGAGCACCTCATACACGAGATCGCCAAGCTCTTCGGACTTGATGCGCTTGACGATATTGTCGTGGACTTTCTGTTCAAATCCGGAAAGGACATGAACGACGAACCACTGATCTTTGGGAGCGAGTGCCATATTGGAGTTGCTAAAAAGCCGTAACTGCTAGGGGTGGGTCAAATACCCAACCACATTGATGGTGATGAAATCGAAAAAGGAGATATACCCGCCGACAAGCAGCATGGCGATAATGACAACCAGGGTGGAATCCCAGAGCTCCTTGTATTTTTTGAAACCGCGCTCACTGTCATCCCAAGGCCACTGCACCTTCGTCAATTCCGCGCGGACTTCACCAAAGTAGGTGGAGACTTTATTACTCATGGAGAAAATAGTGAAAAGACGAAGGATGCAGCGCAGGCCAGGAGGGACTCGAACCCCCAACAAACGGTTTTGGAGACCGCTACTCTACCAATTGAGCTACTGGCCTAGGCGCTAGTGTATTAGTCGAGGATTTCGGAAACACGACCCGCACCGACGGTGCGTCCACCTTCACGGATAGCGAAGCGGATGGTCTTTTCCATGGCGATCGGGCTGCCCAGCTCGACTTCGATGGCGACGTTGTCACCAGGCATGACCATTTCGACACCCTCTGGGAGGCTGACGGTTCCGGTCACGTCGGTCGTGCGGAAGTAGAACTGAGGGCGATAGTTCGCGAAGAACGGGGTATGACGACCGCCTTCTTCCTTGCTCAGCACATAGACTTCGGCCTTGAACTTCTTGTGAGGCTTGATGGAACCGACCTTGGCGATGACCTGGCCACGCTCGATGTCGTCCTTCTTGACACCACGGAGGAGAATACCGACGTTGTCGCCAGCTTCTGCCGTATCGAGGAGCTTACGGAACATTTCGATGTCGGTGACGGTGGTCTTCTGCGTGTCGCGGAGACCAACGATTTCGACTTCTTCACCCTTCTTGAGAATACCACGCTCAACACGGCCGGTAGCCACGGTGCCACGACCTTCGATGTTGAACACGTCTTCAACAGGGAGAAGGAATGGAAGATCCTTCGGACGCTCTGGCATCGGGATGTAATTGTCCACAGCCTCGATTAGGGCGAGGATCTGCTTCTCACCTTCTGGATCGCCGTCGAGAGCCTTCTTGGCGCTGCCACGAACGATGGGAATCTCATCACCTGGGAAGTCGTAGGAGGAGAGGAGGTCGCGGACTTCCATCTCGACGAGGTCGAGAAGTTCAGGATCATCAACAAGGTCAACCTTGTTCATGAAGACGACGAGGGAAGGAACGCCGACCTGACGGGCGAGCAGGATGTGCTCACGGGTCTGGGGCATCGGACCGTCAGCGGCGCTGACGACGAGGATACCACCGTCCATCTGGGCGGCACCGGTGATCATGTTCTTCACATAATCGGCGTGTCCCGGACAGTCAACGTGCGCGTAGTGGCGCGTTGCGCTCTCGTATTCGACGTGAGCGGTGGAGATGGTGATACCACGGGCCTTCTCTTCAGGGGCTGCGTCGATCTGATCGTAGGCGCGCGCGGTGGCGCCTCCGGTCTTGGCCAGCACCGTTGTGATAGCTGCCGTGAGTGTGGTCTTGCCGTGATCCACGTGTCCGATCGTACCGATGTTCACGTGATCTTTATTGCGTTGGAATGCGTCCTTAGCCATATGGGTGGGTTCTGCTGGTGGTTGTTTTGTTTTCTGGTGATTTTTTCGTTCTGTTCTTTGGAGCCCATGACCGGGATTGAACCGGTGACCTCGTCCTTACCAAGGACGTGCTCTACCAACTGAGCTACATGGGCGTATCGATCCGAAGGCAGCGATCCGAAGAGCGCGATCCGGGGATCGACCAAATAGATTATCTAAAGAACAGCGGCCTTTAGAGTGCCTGTGGGCACCGGGACCGTTTTCCGCAATTCCATAAAAAACATAACCGCAGCACGGGCCGCATAGTGAATGGGCGGCTGCGCAACGATGCTTTCCGAGAAAAAGCGGATGTGAAGAATGATTCGTCCCTGTTCTTCTGTCAAAAGCTATTTTAGAGACTGCCCGAAAAGTCAGCGGCAGGATTGCACCGGTCACGGCTCTGGGGCATTCTTCCACTTTCACCCCTCTCCACCTTCGCCAACTTGCAGACTCCCGCTCCACCTCAGGATGAACCGTCCCAGAAGGGCGCATTTGCTGGATGCCTAAGAATGTTCAGAAAAGCTCTGCTTCCCGTCTGGTGCCTACTTCGGGAGACCGTGCTGATCTACACCCGGATAGGTGGGGAACAGAGTGCGGCAGCCTTCGCTTACTATGCCCTTTTCTCCCTTGTGCCGCTTGTGGCCCTGCTGCTGACACTTGGTTCCTATATCCTGCCGCCGGATCGCGTGCTGATCACCCTCCATCGATTTGTTCCGATCGGGGGTGCCCAGCAGGATCTTCTCTGGAGCATGGTCAACGGATTAGAAAAAGCGCGCGGCAGTGTCAGCATCGCCTCCATCGCAATCCTCGTCTGGGCCTCCCTGCGTTTTTTCCAATCCCTGGTACTTTCGATCAACCATGCTTGGGGAACCCGCCGTCTCGCCTGGTGGCAGATGCCGGTAAAAAATTTCGTTATGATCGTCGCCATGTCCGGCACCTTGATCGTGGGCACCGTGGTCCCAGCCCTGCTTCAGGGAATCGTCCGTGCCCTTCGTGCACTCGATACTTGGATGGCGCTCTTTTTTCCCACTCTCAATCTCGGACGACTGCTTGCTGTCGTCGATATGAGCCGTTACATCGGTGGCACTGCTGTTCTCTTCTATTCCTTCACTGCGCTCTACATGCTGGCGCCGCGTCACAAGACAACCTTTTCTCAGATCTGGCTCCCTTCTCTCGTCGTCTCTGTCCTGATGCAGGTGGGACAAGCCTGCTTCGTCAACATCGTACCGAAACTCATCAACTACAGCGCCATCTACGGCACCATGGGAAGTATGATGTTCCTGCTGCTCTGGGTTTATATCGCCGGGGTCATCATCATTAGTGGCGGCTGCCTCTGCGCGGCACTTTCCCATTTGAGAGGCCATTTAGGCGGGCATCCCGATCCGGTCGATCACCATCGTCCAAAATTCGAGACATCCCCAGTTGCTTCAGACGACCATCCGTGTCCGTGATGGGGATAAGGGACGGAATGAAGTCGAAGGCTGATGGTCGAAAGTCGACGGTTTGACTGCATTTTTCTGGCTATCGACCTTCGACTTACCACCCGCCCAATCACTCGATCCATGTGAGGATGTTGTAGTTCGAGGAGATCAGGATGGCGACGATCACGAGGAGTCCCATGATCTTGCCGATGATGAGTAGGGGCAGCAGCACGACCGCCCATCGGACCACCCCGTTCTCAAATTCTGCCTGCTTGGGGGTCGGTTCCTGCGGAAGGGAAAATTCGCTCGATTCGCTCATGTTGGATTATTTAGATTCCAAGTTTGTCCGTGTCAACGATGCGAAGAGCGTTTGGCGGGTTTGGCACCACTTTTTGAAGCATTTTTGGAGGGAGCCCGAAGCTGACTCTTAGATTTTCCGGAACGTTTTTTCAACGCCTTGAAGCGGGCATTCTTTTCAGGTGGTTTCTTGGCCCCCTGTGCCTTGCCTCCAAGTCGGACACTTGGTTTCCGAGGTCTGCGCGGCGGCTCCACGCTGACTTCTTTTTCCGTTGCCGACATTATGTGGAGTGAATCCTCTTCTCCCTGTGCTGCACGGGCACCGGCTTTCTTGCGATCCTGAACGGCGCGAGACTGGCGACTACGCAGTCGTAGACGGATCGGCAACCCTGAGAAAGGCCAACGTTCGCGAAATCTGTTGAAGAGATACTCGCGGTAGGAATCGGTGATGAGATCCTCGTCGTTGACGAAGAGGAGGAACTCCGGAGGTCCAAAGGGCCGCTGTACTTCGGGGATAACCTGGGTTGCGTAGAGCAACTTGAATCTTTTCCCCGATTTTGACGGCGGCGGATGGACTTCAAACAAGTTCTGGAAAAATCTATTCAATTCCCCGGTTCCGATCCGTGTCTCGGCCTCGCTGCGCACGCTTTCGAGTGCGGTGAAGATACGGCTGAATCCCTGCCCTGTCTTGGCCGAAATACAAACCACCGGAGCGTAATCCAGGAAGAAAAGATTTTGCCTGATCACGTCGGCCTGTTCTCCCTGCGAGGCACGGCCACCATCCTCCTTGTGGACAAGATCCCATTTATTGAGGAGGAGGATGCAGGCCTTGTTCGACTCCTGGAGCATTCCTGCAATGCGTTTATCCTGGGCTGTGACACCGCTCTCGGCATCGATGACAAGCAATCCAGCATCGGCACGGCGGATCGACTCCTCGGAGCGCATGGCGCTGAAAATCTCAACCGAGGTATCGGGACGCGAGCGATGACGCAGGCCCGCCGTATCCACGAGCACATAAGGATTCCCTCCCAGTTCGCACTTTACATCCAGTGCATCACGGGTCGTTCCCGCGATATTGCTGACAATGCTTCGTTCCTCGCCAAGCAGTCGGTTGAGCAGGGAGGACTTGCCAACATTCGGACGCCCGACGATCGCAAGCCGTGGAGCGGACGCTTCCTCGGGAAGCGCCTCCCCGTTGGTTCCTCCAAGCTTCTCGCCGATGAGCGCAAGCAGATCATGGGTTCCGCGTCCATGCGCCGCACTGATTGTCATGACCTCCTCAAATCCGAGTTCGAAGAAATCTGAGGACATTCCCTCATGCATTTCCTGATCAATCTTGTTAATGATCAGGATCAGTTGCCTGCCTCCCGAGCGGAGCATCGCGGCCAGTTCCCGATCCAAAGGAGTCAGTCCGGCGCGACCATCAACGACAAAAAGCAAAAGATCCGCGCTTGCGATGGCCACCTGTGCCGCCGTGTGAGTCGCCTCTGCAAAGTCGGGGTCAGGCGCATCACCGATGCCACCGGTATCGATGATCTCAAAAGGAACGGGCCCCTTCTTGCAGATACCGGCAAGCCGATCCCTCGTCACTCCAGGCTGATCATGGACAATGGCCACCCGTTGCCCCATGAGGCGGTTGAAGAGGGAGGATTTGCCCACATTGGGGCGACCGACTATGGCGACGCGTCTCATTAAAAATTATTTGGTTTCGTGGGAAGGGGGAAAAGGCTCCGGACTGGTGTGCCCCCCATCATGAAGCTGGCTTGTCCCTTCGGCAAGATAACCAATGCCGCTCAACAAGGTGACGATCCCCGAGATCCAGACAACTGCGTCGGCGTGGCTCCATTGCAGCATCACAACGGCAACGGTGAGCATTTGAAGAAAGGTGGAAGTCTTGCCCAACAGGGAAGGTCGCACCTCCAGGTGATCATTAAGGAGGCGGAGCACACCGCAACCCGTGACGATGATGACATCACGGGCGATCACGAGAACGGGATACCAAACGGGCAACTCATACGGCCACTTGGTCACGCTCAGGGTGATGATGGCAGTAAGCATCAGTCCTTTGTCGGCGATCGGATCGAGAATCGCACCCAGTCGGGACTTGAGGTGATAGCGCCTGGCCAGCCACCCGTCGATGCCGTCGCTCAGCGCCGCAACAAGAAAGACCACTATGGTGGCAATTCGCAGCGTCTCATCGGGATGACCTGCAGCGGCTGTCTTCCCATAATAGATCGCAAGCACGACAAAGACCGGAATGAGCAAAATCCTGCCGATGGTGATTTGATTGGGAAGCGTCATGCCTACCTTAGAGACTGTCCGAAAAGTCGGCAACTGGCGAGCAGAGAGGAGTTGGGGATGTGCGCGAGGAACATCTCGCTGCCACTAACGACAGATGACTGGCGACGAACAACCAAACTCGCACCCCTAGCCCCTCTGCCATCCGTAGAGAGATATGGCGTGTAAAGCGATTGCGAGCAGGCACCCGTGCCGCTACGACTAATCCCTCCCATGAGCGCATCCTCGTCCACACACAGCATCCCGTTGCGGCTTGCGGGGTATGCCGGACGAAGGCATTCCAATCTGGCGTTGGCATTGATCCTCCTGCCCGCAGATCGGAGGAGGGACGCCTTCCTCTTTCATGATTTCTGCCGCGCCCTCGATGATCTTGCCGATAGCGGCATGGAGTCGACGGAAACGAGACTGGATTCCCTGGATGCCTGGACGACCGCTCTGGAATCAGGGAACGAACATATCCTTCCTGTTGATTTTGCGACGATGGTCAGCCGACGACATCTTGACCGAAGACTTCTCTCGGAGATCGTGCAGGGAATGAGGATGGATGTCGTCCCCGAAGGACACCCCATCCGCTACAGGACTTTTGAGGAACTCCGGGGTTACTGCTGGAGGGTCGCATCGGCCGTGGGACTACTCAGTGCGACCATCTTCGGAGCAGAAGGAGATGCTGTGGAACGCTACGCCGGGGAGCTCGGACTGGCCCTGCAATTCACCAATATCCTGCGCGATGTCGCCGAGGACGCCGCCATGAACCGAATCTACCTCCCGTTGGAGGATTTGGATCGCTTCGGAGTTTCTGAACGGGAGATCCTGGAACACTCACTCCCCTCAACTGTAGTAGAAGGGGAAAGTCGAGGGACGAAGGTCGAAGGTCGAAAGCATGGGGCTGAGAGGCGAAAGCCGAAGGAAGAATCCGCCATGACTCACCTGCTCAACCATCAGGCAGAACGTGCCGATTCGTACTTTGCCAGAGCCGAACTGGCATGGTCAGCGATGAGTCTGAATCAACGCCGACTCATGCGCCCCGCGCGGCTCATGAGTGCCATCTACCGCGATCTACTGCTGCAGATGCATCAGGATCGCTATGATGTCCTGCAAAAGAACTACCGGGTCTCTAAAGCTAAAAAATTCCTACTAGCCATCAGGGTGCTTACAGGGAAGTAGAGCAGGGACAGACGGGGAAGAAACTTGAAAGGTGAAAGCTGAAGGCTGAAAGAAGTTAGAGGACTGATTTCCGAGTTCTCATCTCCCCTCATTCACCTTTCAGGTTTCCCCTCACCTTCCTCCCTCACTCCCTGAACCCATCTGCCCACGCCTTGGTGGCGCCATCCATCGTCACGAGATCGGGCCACCCCCGCATGTAGCCCTCACCCGGTAGTTTCCGGGTCGCGTCAAATCCCATGTGCGACCCCATGTTGGGCACCGTGGGAGCGTGATCGAGACTGTCACACGGATTTTTTGTCGTCACGCTGTCGCGCTGCGGATCGGTGTTGGCCATCCAGCGGAAGAGAACCTCCGAAGTATTTTGCACATCGCAATCCTCATCAACGATGACGATGTATTTGGCGAACATCATCTGCCCCATGCCCCAGAGTCCGTGCATCACCTTGAATGCCTGCCACGGATACTGCTTTCGGATGGAAACGAACACGAGGTTGTGAAAGACCCCTTCTGCGGGCAGCGCCATATCGACGATCTCGGGAAAGTTCATTTTGAAGATCGGCAAGAAAATCCTCACGCTCGCCTCCCCCATGTAGAAATCCTCCATCGGAGGTATGCCGACGATGGTGGCCGGATAGAGTGCCACACTTCGGTGCGTGATGGCCGTCACATGGAAAACCGGGTACTCATCCACTGGGGTGTAGAATCCCGTATGATCACCGAACGGCCCCTCGGGACGCATCTCACCCGGTTGCACAAACCCCTCGATCACAAAGTCGCTTTCCGCAGGGACCTCCAGCGGCACCGTGAGACACTTCACCAGATCGACCGATTTCTTCCGAGCAAACCCGGCAAAGAGGATCTCATCTATGCCATCGGGAAGCGGCGCGGTGGCGGCGAGGGTGAAGACCGGATCACCTCCGAGACAGATGGCGACGGGCATCCTCTCGTTCTTCTCGTAGTAGCGTTTCCCGTGACGGGCTCCGACCTTGTGAACCTGCCAGTGCATGCCAGTAGTCTGTCCGTCGTAAATCTGGATGCGGTACATCCCCACATTCCGCTCCCCGGTATCGGGGTCCTTGGTATAGACCGTGGGGAGGGTGATGAAGCGCCCCCCATCCTGTGGCCAGCACTTGAGGACAGGAATCTGATCAAGGGAAAAGGAATCGCCCTGATCGATCCGGTGGACGACTTCCTGACACGGGGCATTTTTTACCATGCGGGGACGGGCATGAATGAGATCAATGCCATTGCGCAACAGTTTGAGCGCATCCTTGAAGCTCTTTGGCGGCTTTGCCTTCATCAGAAATTCCAACTGTCCGGCCAGCTCATCCACGGAATCAAGGCCTAGGGCCATCGCCATGCGTCGCTTGGAGCCGAGAGCGTTGATCACGACCGGGAATTCCGAAACGCGCCCATTGATGGTCGGTTTCTCAAAGAGCAGCGCCTTGCCTCCGTCGGGCGATTTCATTTCCCGATCGGCAAGCTCCGTGATCTGAAGTTCCGTCGCCACAGGGGCGGTGATGCGGCGAAGCTCTCCCGCATCTTCGAGGGCTTTCATAAAGGCAGCGTAGGATGGATAGGCCATGGATTTATCATCGGAGAATGAACGGCATCTGCACGAAAGTCACAAAAAAGATTGATCATCGACGCAATACGAGGAAGATTATCCCCCCTTTCCTGATTTGCTTCGGGAAAAGACCCTAGGAGTTGTAGCTCAATTGGTCAGAGCACCGCCCTGTCACGGCGGGGGTTGCGGGTTCGAGCCCCGTCAACTCCGGTGGGTTTTTTATCTCTTTCAGCCTCATAAATAGATGCTCTAGAGCCATCGGTTGAAAAATCTACAGTTTGCAGAAACGGGTAAGAAAATGCACCAAAGAGCATTCTATCCGCCAAGTGCCTTGAATAGGAAAACACGGCTGTTTCTTTGCTGCAGGGTTCAACTCAGGAGTCCTCCGAATGAAAACCCTGATTGAGTGCAGACTTTTTCCCTTCAAAACTGCCCAAAAATACAAAACCCGCTTATTTCAGGGCGTTGTAGATCGGTTTTGTCCATTCTGGAAACTCCGCTTCGGGTAGGTAGGATTTCGCCACAACTCCATCAATGGTGCGGAAAACCGTGAAGGGACCGATACCACCTTCCGCCTCATCCACATCCCGAGAGTTATCCACGAAATAGGCACGGTCGGTGAGGCGTGCGGCATCTACCGCCAGCTTCAAGGAGCGGATGTATCGGGGTTCAATCTTTTCACGGGGGACGGTATGACCTCCTTGTGAAAATCTCCATTCCACACGGAGCATATTGATTTCAGGACTTTCCGTCGCCACATAGACCAAACGGATAAAGTAGCCTGCTTCTTTGGCACGGCGGATGTAGTCCACTTTTTCGGGAGTTGAAAGGACTGTTTCAAAAAGAAGCCCTTTACCCTCCGCAAGACATTCTTCCCGAATCTGGTCTGCCTTTTTCGCAGCTTGAAGGATGGAAGAGGGATTATTCCAGTCGCCAAACTCTTCTTGGGCAATCTGGTCAGGATTGATTTGTAACAGTCCATCAGTCCAGTCGTAAGCTTTACGAAGGTCGCTGGTGATGGCTGTCTTTCCCGAGCCGTTCGGACCAGCAACAACGACAAGAACGGGCTTACGCTCGCCCATTAGCAGGGAGAACCTTCAAGCCCTCAACGCCGCCCCTCTTCGCCTTGAACTCCGCGTAGGTAATACCCAGCTTTCCAGTCTTGACGATATTGGCACGAAGTCGCTTCCCTACCGAATTGAGAATGCTTTGAAGCTCTCTGGCTTCGGTTTCAGGGTCTTTAATTATCTGCGTGCCAGCTCCCATGGGTGGGAACATACAACCGTAGGACAAGACCGTCAACCCCCCCTCTTTTAAGGTACAAGCGGAGTATGCACGAAAAATTGGACAAAACAACAAAGTGGCCTACATCTAAACAAAACCACGATGAAAATACATAGCCGCCTTCTAGCCCTTGTAACTCTTGCCCTTTCAGGAGCCATTCATCCACTCCAATCTCAAACAACCAACCCCGTTGACGGATATTCTGGGTACACCAACTCTTATTTTCTCAGTTACTCAGCGGGTTCTTTTGACCCCAGCGCCAATGGAGACGTCTTCGTTGATATCAACTTCGCAGGAGTAGCGACTAATGGAGCAACAAATCTGAACCAGATCGGAGGGGTCACCATCCCACATATCCAGGTGGATACCGGATCCCGCGGACTCTATGTGAGCGCAAATTTGGTGAGCAACGTCATAACAACAAACGCCAATTCCTGGCCTGGCACGAACTACCTCAGCAGCTCCAAGCGAGTCTTTATCGGCCAATATATTCAAACGGCCGTAAACTTCCAAGTGACTGACCAGAATAGTAACCCGGCCATTGCAACTGCAAATATCCCCGTTCTTGTGGTGGAAACCTTGGGAAGTCTGGGCAGTGGTTCTCCAACATACGCCATGAAAACCTCCCGAGGCAGCGTGATCTTGACCAACGGAAAAACGAAGAGCTTCAGCGGAGGGAAACTAACCCTCACAGGAGGAGAAGCAGTCTCCTACGCCAATAACACCAATCTGGGAGACAACTGGAACTTTGGGGTTGGGTTTGGGCCAAACACAAATGAAGTTTCGCCATCAGGGCCGGTAGGTAACAACACCAACCAAATCTACAATGCCCTCATCAACCTGACAACCATGTCCCAAAGCCCAACCAACGGCGGGATGGTTGCCGGTTACATACTGGAGTCAACCGGCATTCAACTGGGACTCACAGAAAGCACCACCAATTTCGCCTATACCCAATTATCTCCCAGTGGGTACACCAATACAAATTCCGTTCCCGATTGGAGGCTCTCTTCTGGAGAAGTCGTTGCCAATGGAATAACCAACGGGCCGGTGACAATCTTGATGGACGCCGGCATCGGGTATTCATTTCTCAGCACGGATATTCTCAGTGGATGGATTCACCACCGTAGCAATTCCCTATCCATCAATCTCGTAAACTCGCTAGGAGCAGTCGGCTATAATTTCGAAACAGACTCCAGTGATCATAACGCTCAATCCAACAATGTGGTCGCGCCATCTGGAGTTACCAACAACGGAAGCACGTCTGCACTATTTATCAATACCGGCCGCCACGTCTTTTACGGCTTCGATATGCTCTATGATCCACAAAACGGCTATATTGGAGTTACCACCAATGCATTAGGTGCCGGGAGCCCCAATGTCTTCTTCACTCCCGGGTTCTATGCTGCCCCTAACTCTACGTTGTGGAAACAGACCATCCTATTCCCCAGTGTTCCCCAAAAGAAATATGGGGACTCAGCATTTCTCCTTCACGCCACGTCCACCTCCAAACTTCCGGTCACTTACTCGATTCTTTCCGGCCCCGCAACGGTCACTAAGAATAAAGTTACCTTGATTGGTGCCGGCACCATCACCATACAGGCAAATCAAGGAGGGAGCCCTGTCTATCTTCCAGCCCCAAGCGCGACTACAACCTTCGTTGTCTCACCTAAAAACCAGGTCATCACCTTTGTTAAACCATCGCCCCATGTCTATACCCTAGGTGGATCCTTTGGGCTAGCGGCAACGGCCCCTGGCGGGACTGTGTCCTTTAGTAGCAGCAACACCAATGTGATTTCGATTTCTGGAAATACAGCCAACATCATCGGGGTAGGTAATTCTGTCGTCACGGCAACCCAAGGAGGGAATACCAACTACGCACCGGCACCCCCACTACAACGGACGGTTACAATCACCAAAGCGCACTAAACGATTGCCTTCCAGCCGCTATCCCCACTCCTAGTAGGGGAAAGTAGCTTCGCACTCGAGGCCACCGCCACATCAGAACTTACTGTAAAACTTCTCAGTAGTAATACCATCTCCAAAAAAGTGAAATAATAACTTAAAAATTGCATTAGAAATTGGCCTCCTGCGCGTGGCTAAGAGATGAGCATTTCCATGGGCAGAGATGCCCGAATAATTAATCCGGGTTAATCCCTAGGAGTTTCTCTCTCTCGGACATCGTGGACATCAATCGTTCCAGGCACCACAGGATTGAAGGCTCGGACAAAGGCGTTTTTGAAAACATTTCCTATGGTGGCGAGAATCGCCTCTTGGGGATCGGCAAAGCTCCCTGAAATAGGAATCTTGGTCGCAAACCGATCTTTGATTTGATTGCGAAAGAGGCGTCCCATGGACCCTAATATTCCTTCCCAAGCAAGTTTAACAGGATTTTTAATACCCTGTTGTAACGAGAAAATTTGCATGTGATCAAATGCGGGGATGACATAACCCGTGAATTTTCCATCGGAGGCGCTCAACTCCAGTGCCGCAGCAAATGTCCCTTTCTTGAAATCAAAATAGGCATAGGCTTCCGTCAACTCGCTGAGATTGATCAAGGGAATATTGGAAACGTCCGCCTTGAGATCGAACGTGGGGTACTTTTCATAGGGATCAAAAGTCACATCAGCTTTTAATAATCCATCCTGCACAGGCTTTCCTTCAGCATGGAGCATCGCCAATCCCCCTCGAGACAACTGCTTGCTCGTCGTGAGGTTAGACGCCGTGATGTAAAGATCTGTTAGTTTTAAATCTACCTTAGGATGGCTGTAAAAATCGCGATACTGCAGCGTGCCATCTTCCACATGGAACCGATTGATTTTTAGGGGAAAAAGCTGTTTTACTGTTTCTGCCCACGGGGTGTTCACTCCGGTTTGTGTTTGCTCTGTCGTAGGGCCATTGACAATATTAATAATTGGCTGTTTCAACATAACGTTACCGACAAAATGCCCGTGGAATAGGGCTTTCCATTCTACAGCCAGATCAATCGCTGGGGCGGAAAAGAAAGGAACTGGTATTTTTCCTGAGTTTTTATAAATCGTTATATTCCGAATCACATACGCTCCTCTCCAGAGATGGAGGTCAATATTTTTAATCGATCCGGAGTAGTCCTTTGTCTCATTGATCTTTCGATTGACATACTGGAGCACCCAAATGGACAAGTAAAAGTGCAGACAGAGGAAAACAAGAATGAGCGCTAATAAAGCGAGCCATCGCGGCTTTTTTATCGTCGAAATAAATGACGTGAGTCGAAGTGCCAGAGTCATTTAATCCTTAAGCTTAACTGTTTTCATGAGCGACCTGTACGCTATCAAATCGCACTTTTTCTCGAACATCTTTGATAGGAGCCCACTATCAGGGCTGACTTTCCCGATTTACATTCCAACGTTCATCATCGTTCCATCCCTGATCCTGTCATCCCCGAGTAATGCCATGTAAAGAAATTGGCGGGTTCGATTGCCTGATGGCTTCAATCTCTCCTTCAAGGTGACTTGAGTTCCTTTTCGATCACTTCCCGCAACACGCCGGTTTGCTGTTGAATTCTGCCGATCAACTCCTCCTCTTTTCCAGAGACATATTGGAGGTCGTCATCCGTAAGAATTGACCATTTTTGTTTGAGCTTTGCCTTCGTGATTGCCCAGTCGCCCTTAATTTCTTGGATATTCATCAGTTGAGAGAGTAGCTGCGTTCTGCGACTGCCTCTATGGGGTGTAACCCTAGGTACGGAGGCTCATGGAGCGTTTTATCTCCGGCTGAGATTCCCGGTAAAATAGAGTACTAAAAGAATGATCAGAATGAGACCAAATCCACCTCCTCCAATGAAGGGGCCCCCAAGGTAAAATCCTCCACCACCAAACAAGAGCATTAATAGTATTAACAGGACTAGTAGATTCATCCTTAAAATAGTGCCACCGAGAAACTCTGCGGCTAGCTGGGTGTTCACCCCATAGCCTCGCCTTCGGTTTATAATTTGGACCCAGAGGAGAGTTTGTCCCGTGGTTGGGCAGTGTGTTCCTAGAAATTCACCACAGCACG
>Ga0302202_10004420_pt1 | contig 14906 bp, 9 predicted proteins | sample II_Bog_N3_3_FD_194579 | JGI IMG/M metagenome (GOLD analysis project Ga0302202, IMG submission 194579) | Peat permafrost microbial communities from Stordalen Mire near Abisko, Sweden - II_Bog_N3_3 | ecosystem: Environmental > Terrestrial > Soil > Wetlands > Peat | place: Sweden: Abisko, Stordalen...
ACCCAAGACCCCGACGTGCTCGACACCTGGTTCAGCTCGTGGCTGTGGCCGTTCGCCACGATGGGCTGGCCGGAGCCGACCGAGACGTTGAAGAAGTTTTATCCGACCACCGACCTCGTCACCGGGCCGGACATCATTTTCTTCTGGGTCGCGCGCATGATCATGGCCGGCTACGAATTCATGGGCGACGCGAAGTTCGCGCTCCCGGATGCGATGCCGTTCCAGAATGTCTATTTCACCGGCATCATCCGCGACAAGCAGGGCCGCAAGATGTCCAAGACGCTCGGCAATTCGCCCGACCCGCTCGTGCTCATCGCCCAATACGGCGCGGACGCCCTCCGCTTCGGCACCATGCGCAGCGCGCCGCTCGGCCAAGATGTTTTGTTCGATGAAAAAGATGTCGAGCTTGGTAGGAATTTTTGCAACAAACTTTGGAACGCCTGCCGGTTTAGACAAATGCAGGGCGGCGAAACCGAAACGGAAATCAATCCGTCGCTGCTCGCTTCGGACGACAAATGGATTTTGGTGCGGCTCGACCTCGCCATCAAGGAAGTCAGCGACGCGCTCACGACTTACAATTTTGCCACCGCCGTGCAGGCGCTTTACCGCTTTTTCTGGAGCGAGTATTGCGACTGGTATGTGGAGGCGAGCAAGGCGGCGTTCTTCGGCACTGATGCCGCGCTCAAGGCGAACAAGCTCGCCGTCATTGACTTCGTGCTCGCGCAAATCTTGAAAATGTTCCATCCGTTCCTGCCGTTCATCACGGAGGAGCTCTGGCATGGCATGGGTTTCAACAGGGAACTGCCGGAAAATCTTGGCGGCAGAACCATCATGTTCGCCGCGTGGCCGAAGCCGTTCAGCGCGGAGGAAAAAGATTATTTCGGCCTCGACGACACCGCCGACAAAGTTGCCGCCGCCAAATACGAACTGGTTTCACTTGGCCGCAACCTGCGCCGCGAATTGAAGCTCGACCCGGCGAAGAAACTGAAATTCATCCTCAAGCCCGCCGGCAATCTCGCCGCCGCCGAAATTGAGGTGTTGAAAATTCTGCTCAACGCCGAAGCCGTCGAGGTCGTCACGCCAAACTGGTCGTCCGCCAAAGGCACGCCGAGCGCCGCGAACGCGCTGGGCGAAATTTTCCTACCGCTCGAAGGGCTGATTGACATCGGCGCGGAAAAATCGCGGCTCACGAAGGAAGCGGAGAAAATCCAATCCGAAATCCTGAAGGTCGAGCAGAAGCTGGCGAACCCGAACTTCACGCAGAAAGTTCCGGCGACTGTCCTGGCCGAACACGCGCAACGGCTGGCGGATTGGAAGGCCAAGCTGGCGCACACGCAGGCCGCGCTGGACGCGCTGGGCTGATTTGCCGGAGAGTTAAACCGCAACAAGACATTGATGTCGGCAGCGGGTTTTCTTTTCTGGAGGCTTGCAACCGGCAGTCAGCGGCGGTTTAATTGCTTCCATCCTCCATGAAGCACAAACGGATCATCTTCATCCTCTCCGCCGGGCTGTTGCTGGTGGTCGGTATGGCGGCGTTTTTAGTTTTCAATTTTGTCCGACCCGTGGGTAGCGGACCAGCCGGACCGCAGGTCAGCCGCGACCTTTTTTCTCAACCATGGAGCTCCCGCCCGGTGCTGCTGGTGGGGTTGGGCGACAGCGTGACGGCCGGCTTTGGCGCGCCGAAAGCATATTCCTATTTTAACCGGCTGGCCCGGAATCCCGATGATGAATTTTCGGATTTGCAAGGCGTCTGCCTTGCGGCGGTGTTGCCAAATCTGACCGTGACCAACCTGTCGGTTTCCGGCAGCACATCCGACGAGGTGGTTGGCCGGCAATTGGCACTGATGCCCACCAATGACGCCAGTGTGCACGGTTTGGTGATCATGACGACCGGCGGCAACGACCTGATCCACAATTACGGTCGCACGGCTCCGCGCGAGGAGGCCATGTATGGGGCAACCTGGGAGCAGGCGCAGCCGTGGGTGGAAAACTACGCGCGGCGGCTGGATGAAATCGTGGAGCAAACCCGGAATCGTTTTCCCGGCGGCTGCGATATTTATGTGGCAAATATTTTCGATCCCACCGACGGCCTGGGCGATGCCGAACGTGCCGGCCTGCCGCATTGGCCCGATGGGATGAAAATTTTAGCGGCGTATAATGCGGCGATCCAAAGTTGTGCAGGCCGGCATCCCGAGGTGCATCTCGTGGACATTCATCAGGCGTTTCTTGGCCACGGCATCCATTGCCTGCAATTTTGGCGGGAACATTTCGACTGGCATGACCCGCATTACTGGCTCTTTGCCAATCTCGAAGATCCGAACGAGCGTGGCTACGATGTCATCCGCCGGCTGTTTTTAACTGAAATAGCCAAGACCAGAAATTCATTTAACTGACACTCACTGGCAGAAGCGGCAGGAGACAATTTTCTTTTCCTTAATTCCTGCTTTCCTAATTCAATTGCTCGTTTAATTTTTCGGGCAACATGGAGCACGGACTCGTTACCGACATCGCCATCTGCATTATCGCAGCTTGGCTGATTGCCGTGGTTTCCCAAGTGGCGCGGCAGCCGCTGCTGCTCGCGTATCTCGTCGCCGGCTTTGCCGTCGGCCCACACGGCTTCAAGTGGGTCACGGATCCCGATTCCATCCAGACCATTTCCGAAATCGGCCTGTCGCTGCTGCTGTTCATGATCGGGCTGGAGATTGACCTCAAGCGGATGATGAGCGCGGGGCGCGTCATCACCTTGACGGCGGGCATACAAATCCTCGGCTGCGTGCTGCTCGGCTGGCTGGTGTTTGGCGTCATCGGGCCGGCGGCAAACAGTTTGGAGGCGCTGTATCTCGGCGTGGCGGCGGCGATGAGCAGCACGGTCATCATCGTCAAAATCCTCTACGACAAGCGCGAACTGGAAACGCTTGCGGGCCGCATCACGCTTGGCGTTTTGGTGTTGCAGGACGTGTTCGTCATTTTGTTCCTCGCCGTCCAGCCGAACCTGAAAAATCCCGCCGTCGCGCCGCTGCTGCTGGCGTTGGGCAAGGTGATTTTGCTGCTGGCCGTCGCGTTTCTGGCAAGCCGTTTTGCGCTGCCGAAACTTTTCAAGCTGATCGCACGGCAGCCGGAACTCGTCCTCGTCGGCGCGCTGGCGTGGTGCCTGGCGCTCGCGGGTTTCGCCGGCTGGCTCGGCCTGTCCACCGCGATGGGCGCGCTCATCGCGGGCATGATGATTTCGACCTTTCCTTACACGCTGGACGTGGTTGCGCGGGTCACGAGCATCCGGGATTTTTTTGTGACGCTGTTTTTCGTCGGGCTCGGCATGGAAATTCCCCTGCCGACGTGGGGCTACATTTTGTGGACGATTTTTCTCTGCCTGTTCCTCGTGGCGAGCCGGCTGGTGACGGTGTTTCCGGTGCTCTACGCGCTGCGCCAGGGTTTCCGCGTGAGCCTGCTGCCGGCCATCAACCTCTCGCAGTTGAGCGAGCTTTCGCTCGTGCTGCTGGCGCTCGGCCTGAAAAGCGGCGACGTCTCGGCGGACACCGTCGGCATCGCGGCGTTTTCCTTCGCGTTCCTCGCCGTCGGCTCGACCTACGGCATTTTGCAAAGCGACGCCCTGCTCCGCGCCGTGACCCCGTGGCTGCGCAAAATGGATTTGAAAGACCTGAATCAGGGCGCGAACGAACCTTCCGGCGGCGAAAAATCCAAACGCATCTGCCTGCTCGGCTTCTCGTGGACGGCCAGCTCGCTGCTCGCCGAAATCGAGCGCAACCGCCCGGATTTATTGGCTGAAATCGTGGTCATTGATTTCAATCCCGTCGTCCACGAAAGGCTGAAGGCGCACAAAATCCACGCGGTTTATGGCGACATCACCGCGCGCGATGTCCTGCATCACGCCGGCGCGGGGCACGCGGAATTCATCATCTGCTCGCTGCCGAACATGGTGTTGAAAGGCGCGGACAATTTGAAAATGCTCCGCCAACTGCGCGAGTTGAATCCCGGGGCAAAAATTATCGTCCATGCCGAGCTGCTCGCCGACGTGCCGAAACTTTACGCCGCCGGCGCGAGCTACGTCACCGCGCCGCGCCTGCTCGAAGCCGCCGACCTGCTGCAAGTCGTCGAAGCCCATGAACAAAAACTGCTCGAACAAAAACAGCACGCGCAGCTCAAGCAACTCGAAATGCGCCCGGAAATCATCCCGTAAATTTATGAAACCCGTTTACCTCAAATCTGCCCTGGCCGCCGCCGTCAAGGCTGCGCGCGCCGCCGGCCAAGTCATGCACGCCAACTGGCACAAGCCCAAGCGCGTGAATTCCGCCGAGGCGCACGACATCAAGCTGGAACTCGACGTGCGCTGCCAGGCGCTCATCGAAAAAATTCTCGCCGGCGCGTTCCCGCAAATTCCCGTGCTCGGCGAGGAAGGCGACACCGGCGACGTGAACGCCGAGTATCGCTGGGTGATTGACCCGATTGACGGCACGGTGAATTATTTTTTCGGGATGCCGCACGCCGCCGTTTCCATCGCGCTGCAACATCGCGCAGAATCCGTTGTCGGCGTGATTTACGACCCGTTCACCGATGAAATCTGGACGACGACCAAAGGCCAGCCGACGCGGCTGAACGGAAAAATTGTCCGTGTCAGCAACCGGTCGAAGATCGAAGACTGCATTATCGCGATGGGCTTTTCCAAGAGCCAGGACAACCTGGAGAAAAGCCTGCCGCACATGATCCGCCTTTCGCGCCGCGCGAAGAAAATCCGCATTATGGGTTCCGCCGCGCTGGAATTGGTCTATGTCGCGAGCGGCCGGCTCGACGCCTACATCGAGCGCACCATCAATTTGTGGGACGTGGCCGCCGGAAGTTTGCTCGTGGAAAATGCCGGCGGGGAGTTCTACACGCTGCCCGCGCCGCACGGCCAACTGCGGATGTGCGCCGACAACGGGCGACTGCGGAAGAAACTTCAGATCGACAGCCTGCTGAAATAGTCCTTCAGCTTCGCCAGCGCCTTGGCGCGATGGCTTAGATGGTTTTTTACGTCCTCGCCGAGTTCGGCGAACGATTGTGCAAATCCGTCCGGCACAAACAGCGGGTCGTAGCCGAACCCGCCCTGCCCGCTGGCGGTCAACTGAATCCGCCCTTCGCACGCGCCGTCGAAAATCTGCGCTTCAAATTCATCCGCAAAACAAACGGGCGACGCGCCCTCAACTTTTCCGGCGGGCACGGGCACCAACGCGATCACGCAGAGGAATCGCGCCGCGCGCTTTTCCAGCGGCACGTCTTTCAACAGGCGCAGCAGCTTGGCGTTGTTGTCCGTGTCGCGGGAGTTCTCGGTTTTGTCCAGCGCGGCGAAGCGCGCGGAATGCACGCCGGGCGCGCCATCCAGCGCGTCCACTTCCAGCCCGGAATCGTCCGCGAGCACATAGTTCGACGTTGAAAGTTGAATGTTGAATGTTGAATGTTTCCCCGTCAGCCACTTCGCCAGTTCGGCTGCTTTCTTCGTCGCGTTGCCGGCGAAGGTGTCGGCATCCTCCACCACGGCGGGTGCGCCGGGAAATTCCTTCAGTGTAAGGCAGCGGAACTGCGCGCCGAGGATGGCCTGGATCTCGCCCGCCTTGTGGGCGTTGCGCGTGGCAATGAGCAGCGTCGTCATGCGCCAAGATTAGCGGAGTTTTTTTCGCTGGCGAGCTTGACGCGATAATTTTCACCGGCAGAATCATTCGATGCAATTACGCTTCGCCATCGCCCTCGGCCTTTCGCTGGCCGCGCTTGCCCCGCAACTTATTTCCGCCGAAACGGTCTGGCTCGACGACCTGAACCTCGCCGCCGCCACACAGGGCTGGGGCGAGCCGCAGAAAAACAAGTCCGTGGACGGCAAACCGCTGGCCATCGGTGGCCAGGTTTTTGCGCGCGGGTTCGGCACGCACGCGGAAAGCAAGCTCCACATCAATCTGGACGGCGGCGCGCAGAGTTTTTCCGCCAGCGTCGGCGTGGATAACGACGTGAACGGCAATGACGCCGCGAGCGTGGAATTCATCGTAGTGGGCGACGGTAAGGAGCTGTGGAAAAGCGGCGTGCTGCGCGCCGGCAACGCCGCCAAGGATTGCACGGTCAATCTCACCGGCGTGAAATCGCTGCTGCTGGAGGTCACCGACGCCGGCGACGGCATTGATTTCGACCACGCGGATTGGGCCAATGCGAAATTTGAGACGGCGGCGGGCAAGCCGGAGACGGTGGCGGGCGAGCCGGCCATGGCGGCGGTCGCGCCCTTCATTTTGACGCCTGCCGCGCCAGCCACGCCGCGCATCAACGGCGCCAGCGTCTTCGGCGTGCGGCCCGGCTCGCCGTTCCTGTTCACGATCCCGGCGACGGGCGACCGGCCGATGGCATTCTCCGCGAAGAACCTGCCGCGCGGTTTGAAGCTCGACATCCAGACCGGCCACATCACGGGTGTGTTGAAAAAGAAGGGCGAGTTCATCGTCACACTGGGCGCAAAAAACGCGCTGGGTGCGGCGGAAAAAAAATTCCGCATTGTCTGCGGCGACCAGATGGCGCTCACGCCGCCGATGGGCTGGAACAGTTGGAACTGTTTCGCCGGCGCGGTTTCGGAGGAAAAGGTAAAGAGCGCGGCGGAAGCGATGGTCAAGAGCGGCCTCATCAACCACGGCTGGACTTATATCAACGTGGACGACTACTGGCAGAACCACCGCGACTCGAAAGACCCGACATTGCAGGGGCCGTTCCGCGACACGAACGGCTTCATCGTCCCCAACTCGCGATTCCCCGACATGAAAGACATGGCGGAGTTCATCCACGATCTCGGCTTGAAGGCTGGGTTGTATTCTTCGCCCGGCCCGTGGACGTGCGGCGGCTGCGCGGCCAGCTGGCTGCACGAGGAGCAGGACGCGCAGACCTACGCCAAGTGGGGCTTTGACTACCTGAAATATGACTGGTGCAGCTACGGCACCATCGCCTCCGGCGGCGACCCGTCCGCCAAAGACATCCCGCTCTGGGGCAAGACGGCGACGAACGACGCGGGCGCGGTTTATCCTTATGCGGTCATGGGCAAATTTTTGCGCGAACAAAACCGCGACATCGTCTTCAGCCTATGCCAATACGGCATGGCCGACGTGTGGAAATGGGGCGGCTCGGTGAATGGCAACTGCTGGCGCACCACCGGCGACATCACCGATTCCTGGCACAGCATGAGCAAGATCGGTTTCAACCAGGATCCCGCTGCGCCCTACGCCCAGCCCGGCAACTGGAACGACCCCGACATGCTCATCGTCGGCGAAGTCGGCTGGGGCAAGACGCATCCCACGCGCCTGACGCCGGACGAGCAATACACTCACATCAGCCTGTGGTGCCTGCTCTCCGCGCCGCTGCTCATCGGCTGCGACATGACCAAGCTGGATGATTTCACGCTGAACCTTTTGGAGAACGACGAGGTGCTGGCCATTGACCAGGATGAACTCGGCAAAGAAGCCACCTGCGTCATCAAGGACGGCGACTTGCGCATCTATGAAAAGGAACTGGCCGACGGCGGCCGCGCGCTCGGCTTTTTCAACCTCGGCAGCGAGCCGGCGAAACTGGAGTTCAAGGATTTTGCCACGCTCAGCCTCACCGGTGTGCAGCACGTCCGCGATTTGTGGCGGCAAAAAGATCTGACCAATGTGGACGCCGCGAACGGAATTTTGCCACTCACCATTCCCGCGCACGGCGTGGTGCTTTACAAGCTGACGGCGGCGAAGTAATTCACGCCAGCAGCTTTGCCAATTACTCGTGCTTCTGCTTGAGCCCGTCAATAAGGCGGTTGTGATGCTGTAGCCGGCGCAGCGCGTGTAGCAAAGCCGCTTGAGGCAGGCATCACGTTGGATGCTCTTGGTTGAATTGGCATTGTTTGGCTTGAATAACAAAAATTTACCACACTGATTAAACTGCGGCCATTGAGCGTAAGTTTAATTGAAACCTTTCGGCGCGAACGGTTCAGCCACCCCCGGCCTGAGTGGCCACGCGGATGGCTAGGCATCGGCCGGTCGCCGCCGCGAGCGCGACGACGGAACATTGTCGGCGACGATTCATGCGCCGCCACCTGTCCACGCCGCCCGAAATTGGCAAAATTATTCTCCGATGAAGTGCAACGCCACGCGGCGCGAATGCGGCTGCGTGCGGTGTTCCCACAAATAAATCCCCTGCCACGTCCCCAGCGTGAGCTGGCCGGCGTGAACCGGAATGGAAAGGTTCACCGCCGTCAGCGCGGTGCGGAGGTGCGCGGCCATGTCGTCGTCGCCCTCGGCGGTGTGGACAAAGAGCGAGTCGCCGTCCGGCACGAGCCGCGCGAAAAAAGCGTCGAGGTCGCGGCGCACATCGGGGTCGGCGTTTTCCTGAATCAACAGCGAGGCGGAGGTGTGGCGCAGATGCAACGTGAGCAGACCGTCGCGGAATTTATTCTCGGCCACCCACTTTTCCACCGCGCCGGTGAAGTCCACCAGCCCGCGCCCGCGCGTGGCGAGGACGAGTTCGTGGAAGGCTTGGCGGAACATTTTCTGAAAACATTGAACATTCAACATTCAACGCTAAACATCGAAGGCTGGGCATTCATGGGTCATTGGAAGTTCAATGTTGAATGTTCGAAGTTTCCCCCGGCTTAAGGGGCGACGGGCGCGCCCTTGTCGGCGAGCATCTGCTCGAGGTCGGCGTTGCGCGGTTGGCCGGCGGCGAGCGCCTTCTGGTAATGCCAGCGCGCCAGGTCGGGCAGCGGCGGCACCTGGCTCAGGTAGATCACGGCGAGGTTGTTGTGCGCGGGCGCGTAGTTGGGGTTCAGCTCGAGAGCGCGGCGCAGCGCGGCCTCCGCCGCCTTGCGCTGGCCCTGATGGCTCAATGTGACGCCAAGGTAGTTCTGGATTTCCGGGTTGTTCGGGTCGAGTTGCGCGGCGCGGGACAGGGCGTTCAGTGCGTCGTCAAATTTCTCCTGGCGGAACTTGAGGTAGCCGAGGGTGGACAGGTTATAGGCGTCGTTGGGGCTTTGGGCGAGCGCGGCGGTGATGTGTTTCTCGGCGGCGTCCAGCTTGCCCTCCTGCAACTCGATGGTGGCAAGGTTGGCGAGCGCGATGCCGTTGTTCTGGTCGCGATCAAGAATCTTCAGGTAGTCGGCCTCGGCCGCGTCGTATTCCTGATGGACAAAATGCGCCTGCGCGGAGGCGACCAGCACGGCGGTGCCGGCGGGCATCTCGCTGATGGGGGTCTTCTCGGCGTTGGGATTGGTCGGTGGCGTCACGGGCGCATTGAACAGAGCCAGTTCCTCGGGCTTGTAGGGCACGGACGCCGCCTCGTCCGCCGCCAGGCGGGAACGCAGGACGGCCACCTCGTCCTTGAGCGCGGCCGTCTGGGCGGAATTGTCAACAGACTTGGTGCCGGCATTATTCTGCTTATTCGCCTGATCCAGTTTCTCAATTAAATTATCCCGCTCCTGCGTCAGGCTGCGGAGGCGTGCCTCGTAGTCCGCGACGTTCGCGCCGGCGTTGGTCGCCGTCAGGGCCGCCTGCAGCCGGTTTTGCAGCGCGGTTTTTTCCAGCGCAGCAATCTGCGCGTCGGACTGCAAAGTGGCGACGAGCGCCTGCGCCTGCTTCAACTGCGCGACCAGCTCGTCACTGCCGTTCGCGGCGGGCGGCGCGGCGCGCAACGCGGCCAGCTCGGTCTTGAGCTGGTCGTTTTCCGCGCGCAAGGCGGCGAGCGCGACGTCAGCGGTCGCGGGCGGCGCGGCGGCATTCGTGGCGGCACCGTTCTCCAGAAGTTTTTGCAGCTGCGTGGCGAGCTGCTCGGCGCGGTCATGTTCCGCGTTGTAATTTTTTACGGCGGCGGCGCGGTCGAGCTGCGCCATCGCGAGCGCGTTGGTGTCCGCGACGGTGACGGTGACGTAGTTGGTGACAATCATCGGGACGGTGTTGGTCGCAAATACTTCGGCCAGGTTCGTGACCACCATCGGCTGACGGTTGGTGACCAAGACGGTCACGACATTGGTGACGAACTGCGTGACGGGCGTGACGGCGCCGGCCGGGCCGCCGGCGCTGGCGTTGGCCAGATCAATCTGCTTCATCAGCGAGCGGATTTTCTCCTGCGCCTTTTCCAGCTCGCGCGGGTCCACGGCGGCGGGCTGGACGGCGAGCGCCTCCTTCAGCTTGGCCTGCCAGATTTCGTTGGCCGCCTGCGCGACCTGCAGCTGGGTGCGCAGGTTGTCGAGTTCCGTCGGTGTTTCCGGGGCCGGCGGCGGCGGGGCGGCCGGCGTGTTCGTCATGGCCTGGACAGATTTATTGGCGGAGGTGACCATCGCCGCATGGCTCTGGAGTTCGGCAATTTTGTCGGCGAGATGGTCGAGCCGGAAGGCCACGATGTTGGGATTCCAAGCGGGGAACTCCTTTTGAAACGCCTGCAACTGGCGCTGCGCGTCGTTGCACGCGGCCAGCGCCTCGCCCGGGTCGCCCAGCGTGGCGAGATTGTCCGCCTGCTGGATGAGGCTGTAAATGCCGATGTATTTATCGTCCGCCTCCGACTGGGCGCGCGCGGTTCCCAACAGGCCGGCGCACAGCACGATGGCGACACAGAAAAATTTCATGCCGCCACAATGCCAGAGGCCAGCGGCTTTGGCAACCGCGCCGCACGTCACGCAACTGTCACTTGCGGAACCATTGACCGGCAGCAAAAGATTTGCTACTGTCCCGGCAGTTGCGTCATGAAATCCGCACTGAACCAGCACGTCTTGGTTTTGAACCGCCTCTGGCAGGCCGTCAACGTCTGCACCGCCCGCCGCGCGCTCACCCTGCTCTTCCAAGGCCAGGCGCAGGTGGTGATGAACAATCCCGACGGCTCGTTCCGCACGTTTAATTTCCAGGAGTGGCGCGACGTTTCCGCCGACGCGCCCTCGGACGATTTCCTCCATACCATTTCCTTCCGCATCCGCGTGCCGAAGATCATCCTGCTTTTCATGTATGACCGGATGCCGAAGAAGGAAGTGAAGTTCACGCGGCACAACATCTTTGAGCGCGACAAGGACACCTGCCAGTATTGCGGAAAAGTTTTTGACCGAAAAGACCTGAACCTCGACCACGTCATCCCGCGCGACCGCGGCGGCCCGACGACGTGGGAAAACATCGTCTGCTCCTGCATCGCGTGCAACACGCGCAAATCCAACCGCACGCCGTTCGAGGCCGGCCTGAACCTCGTGCGCAAACCCAAGCGCCCGAAATGGCGGCCGTTCGTGCAGATCAACTTCACGCTGCACCGGCACGACATCTGGAAACATTTCGTGGACCTTGCCTACTGGAACGTCGAGTTGGGCGAGGACGTGGCACCGTAGCCGCGCATTGACTTCGCGGCGCAGGCGGTTAGAATTACATTTCTTGGCGTGCTCGTCTATCGGCTAGGACAACGGATTCTCAATTCGTGAAGACGGGTTCGATTCCCGTGCGCGCTACCACTAAAAACCTTTATTTTTAAGGTTTTTTCTGTTAGAATCTGTCTTTCCAGACAGATTTCCAGACAGTTGCGGCATGAAATTGCCGGAGTTTCCAAAAGAACTGAAGCGGGACAGCGTGAGTGTCGTCATCTACAAAACGCCGTCCAAAGGCTACGACACCTTTACGCTCGCCTACTACCAAGACGGACACCGGCGGCGCGAATGCCGAACTTCGCATCGCAAAACCAGTCTGGACAGCGATACTGCGCGGCGAGCGATTCCCAAGTCGGCTGATAAAGGCCGACGGCAATTTACCGCGCCGGCGGCAGATTGGTCTGGGCAAAATTACTAACCGCCGCCAGCAGAAGCGCGGTCAGGCACAATCTTGAAAGCATGGAGTTGCACCGAGCAAGCTCACCACGGCCCCGTGCCAATAAGCACCGGCGCGTCGTAATAACCTGATGTGCCATTGAGTGCCGCAATGGCGATGACATTTGTATTCCCATTAAATTTTATCCAATCGACATGACCGTCTTCATAAAGATAGTTCCCACCGATCGGCACGCCGGCCTTTCCCGGATGGTTGGCCCCCGGCCCATTATAATTGTAGCCCGGAGCACTGTAAGACTGGAACCAACTGCCATTCGCTGTTTCAATCGAATCGCACACCACGGGCGCGTTGTGATATTGCTGGCCCAACTTTAAGCGCGTAAACCATGGGGCACATGCCGTCGTGTAGCGGGTGTCACTCGCACGGGCGGGCAACCAATGATACCCAATCAAATCCGTCCGGCCACTCGCGGCCTCATAATCGCGATGCCATTCGTCCGTTGGACAATAGATAACATCATTCTTACTCCGCTCGCCGGTGGCGGTGGTGCCAGTTTTATTTTTAAATAAATACACCGGGTAAAAATTCGTGTTGAAAGTCGGACTCACCCAACCCGTGCCAAAATTGGGGGACGGATTGTTAATATTTGCATCGTCGAACTTGTCAGAAAAATCGCCGGCATACATAGTGACGGCAATCCCCCACTGCTTGAGATTGCTGGCGCACTGAGCCTTGAACGCGCTCTGCTTGGCGCTGGATAGCGCCGGGAGCAGCAGTGCCGCCAAGATGGCGATGATAGCAATCACCACCAGCAGCTCAATCAGCGTGAACGCCCGATTTTTTTGTGTCTTCATTTCTTAAAAACTTCACCGCCGGTTTTGGTTGCGGGGTGAAGGCAACCTCACCTTCACCCCGACCATATTATTTTGCAACTTTTCTCACGGATAGACGAGCTTGTAATACTCGTTCGTCGCGCCGGACTTAATGATCGCGATGTTGGTCGCGGTGATGGTGGCCGAGTTCGCCACCGGCGCCCAGTCGTTGGTGTTGCCGCTCACGCCCTTGTTCAGGTTGTTCGTCTGCACCAGCAGGCGATAACCCAAGTGATCCGCCGCCCAGTTCAACACCAGCGAACTCCCGCTCACGCTGTTCGTCAAATGGGGCACCGACTGACTCGGCCGCAACAGCTCGTTCACCGTATAAACATTCGTCTGCGACAAATCCTGCGACACCACCCGCACCGCCAACGTGTTCGCCGGCGAGGCCAGGCTCATCGTGTTCGTCACACTCGGAACACTGTTCGTCAACAGGATGCCGTAGGTGCTACCGGTATTAAAGCTCAACGCCAGCGCCGCCGTCCCATCCGCGCTTGTCGCCGTCACCGTCACGTTGGTTGCCGGATACGTATTTGTCGCCGTGTAGCTGGTCGTGCCGGAGCTGAACGTCTGGCTCAATGACCCCGGAGAAAGGCTCAGGTTGGACAGCAGCGCGTTCGTGCTCGCCAGCACCGTCACCGTCACCGTATTAGTGCTAATCGTCACCCCGTCCTGCGCTGTCACCACCACGCTGATCACGTTGCCTGAGCCCACTGCCACCGGCACCGATCCGACCAATGAGCCGGCAGCGGTCGAGCCTTGCGCGACGCCGTTCAAGAACAACTGATTTGTGGCAGACAACGACGTGTTCGTCACCGTCACCGTCACCGAGGCCGTGCCGATGGCGTTCGTCGCCGTGTAATTCGTCTGGCTTGGGCTGAATCCGGGCGACAACGTCCCCGCCGGGCTCAAGGCCAGATACGACAGGCTCGCATCCGAACTGACTGACGACCCTAGCTGCGTCACCGCCACCAAATAGGTGTTCGTCACCGACAAGTCCTGCGACACCACCTGCACCGTCACGTTCGTCGTCCCGACGGCCAGCGTCAGCGGCGCGCTGGCGATGCCGTTGGTCAGCAATCCTTGTGAGTTGCCGCCTACGAAAAGCGTGTTCGTCGCCGTCGGATCCACGTTCGTCACCAGCACCGTCACCGCGCCGGCACCATACGAGTTCGTCGCGTAATAAGTGCCATAATTGTTCGTCGTGAAGGCGGACGGATAGAATACCAGCGCACCCGCGCTGTTGCTGATTACCAGCGAAGCAAGATACGCGTTCGTATTCGCCAAAACCGTCAAGGCAACCGGCGCGCTGGTGGCCGAACCGCCAACGAGTGGAGTTCCAACCAACTGATACTCGTAAGCTCCCAGCAAGCCGGCGGTGTTCAGCACATAACTGATGTTGGTGGCACCGCCGATGTTGGCAAAGCTGGTGCCGCTGCTGCCATTGTCCGTCTGCCATTGATAGGTTGTCGTCCCAGTTCCGCCAAAGACCGGCGCGCTGAGCGTGACCGCCGCGCCGGCATACACAACATTGGTGGGAGCGACCGTGGCGGGCGCGATGACCAGGCTGCTGGCGGTAATATAATTTGCCGTCAACTGCGCCTCGACATTGCTGATTTGTATTGAATTCAGCACGCCACTGTAGATGTCAATTTCCGCAACCTGCCCAACCAGGGTGTCACCACCGCCTTCATTGTTGCCAATGCGGGTGATGGGCTGGGTAAAGATCGCGCCCGCCACGCTGCCGTCAGCTGCGCCGTTTAACCTGAAGGCACCGCCGGATGAATTGACGGCCACATCCACCATGCTGAAGCCCGAGGTGGAAATGTTCGACGACCCGGAACCGCCGCCGCCGGTATACTCTATCAGGTAATTCTGGTTGCCCTGATAGAAGTTATATTCCAGCGCCCCGGGCGACGACCCGCCGGTAAGAGCGTAACGCGACCCGCCCGAGTTGACAGTGGTGGGCTTGACATAGGCAAACACAGTATAGCCGCCGTTGGTTGTCAGGGACGAAGCCAGAACAAGACTGCCACTGTGAACTCCTCCGCTTGCAGAAAGATTCACCGCCGAGGAGCCGTTCGGGGTCACATAGGTATCCAAGGTTGGGTTGGACTGGCTTAAGGCATCCCCCGCATCTGTATAGGTGGCATTGTTGCCATTGCCGCTGGAGTCACTCCATACGCCGTTGGTTGGATTGTAATTCGTGGCCTGCAACTGCACCATGGCCGCCAGCGGCTGCACGGTCAATTGCGCCCAG
>Ga0302202_10004421_pt1 | contig 14903 bp, 14 predicted proteins | sample II_Bog_N3_3_FD_194579 | JGI IMG/M metagenome (GOLD analysis project Ga0302202, IMG submission 194579) | Peat permafrost microbial communities from Stordalen Mire near Abisko, Sweden - II_Bog_N3_3 | ecosystem: Environmental > Terrestrial > Soil > Wetlands > Peat | place: Sweden: Abisko...
GTGCACCAAGCCTATATCGAGCCGCACGCCTGCGTGGCGAAGGTGGAGGCGGACGGCCAGGGCGAAATCTGGTCCTCCAGCCAGGGCCATTTCCAGATGCGGGCGTTGACGGCGCAGATCCTGGGCATCCGGATCGGCGACCTGCGCGTCACCCCGGCGGAGATCGGCGGCGGCTTCGGCGGCAAGACCGTCACCTATCTGGAGCCGGTGGCCGCGCTGCTGTCGAAGAAGTCCGGCCTGCCGGTGCGGCTGATGATGTCGCGCGAGGAGACCTTCCGTGGCTCCGGCCCGACCTCGGGGTCGTCGATGTGGGCCAAGGTCGGCGTGACCAAGGACGGCAAGATCGTCGCCGCGGATGCAATCTTCAAGTTCCAGGCGGGCGCCTTCCCCGGCTCGCCGGTGATGAATGCCTGCCTCTGCGCCTTCTCCCCCTACGACATCGCGAATGCGCGTTCGGTCGGCTATGACGTGGTGTGCAACCGGCCGAAGGCGGCGGCGTACCGTGCGCCCGGCTCGCCGATCGGCCATTTTGCCGTCGAGTCGGTGATCGACATGTGCGCCAAGGCGATCGGGATGGACCCGCTGGAGTTGCGGATCAAGAACGTCGCCGGCATCGGCACGCCGACCATCGCCGGGCCGAAGCACGCCCATGCCGGGTTCATCGACACCTTGCAGGCGCTGTATAACCATCCCGGCTACAAGGCGCCGCTGGGTCCGAACCAGGGGCGTGGCGTGGCCTGCGGCTACTGGTTCAATGGCGGCGGCGAATCCAGCGCGTCCTTGCAGGTGAACGCCGACGGCACCGTGCTGGTGGCGACCGGCAGCCCGGACATTGGCGGCTCGCGCGCCTCGATGGCGATCATGGCGGCGGAAACCCTGGGTGTGGACTACAGCCTGGTGCGGGCGATCGTCGCCGATACCGGGTCGGTGGGTTACACGCATGTGACGGGCGGCTCGCGCGTGACCTTCGCGACCGGCACCGCGGTCGTGAATGCCTCGCAGACCGTGGTGAAGGATCTGTGCAAGCGCGCGGCGTTGATCTGGGGTGTCGATGAGGAAGGCGTGGTTTGGGAGGACGGCTACGCGCGTCCGGCCGGATCGAACGTCGGCGACTTCAAGCCGCTGTCGTTGAAGGAAATCGCCGGCAAGGCCGCCGCCACCGGCGGGCCGATCACCGCCAGCGCCGGGGTCAATGCCGGGGCGCAGGCGCCGGGCTTTGCCGCGCAGTTCTACGATGTGGAAGTCGATCCCGAGACCGGGCACGTGAAGATCCTGCGCGCCGTCGCCGCACAGGACGTGGGCCGTGCCATCCACCCGAGTTATGTGGAAGGCCAGATCCATGGCGGCGTGGTGCAGGGGATCGGCTGGGCCTTGAGCGAGGAATACATCTACAACGCCAAGGGCCAGTTGGATAACGCCGGCTTCCTGGACTACCGCTGTCCGGTTGCCTCCGACCTGCCGATGATCGAGGCGATCCTGGTGGAGGTGCCGAACCCGGTGCATCCCTACGGCGCGAAGGGTGTGGGGGAGGCCTGCATCTGCCCGCCGATGGCCGCGATTGCCAACGCGATCGAGTCTGCCACCGGCAAGCGGCTGTCCGACCTGCCGATGTCGCCGCCAAAGGTGCTGGCGGCGCTGTCGGCCTGAGGATCCAGGGTTATGTCCGCTCGGGTTGTGTTCACGTCGGGCTTCTCACGCCGCTACACCGGCGGCGTGCGGGAGTTCGAGGTGGAGGCGAAGAACCTGCGGGGCGTCCTGAAGGCGATCGACGAACTGTTCCCCGGGCTGGGGGAGACGCTCGAGGAAGAAACGACCGTCGCGATCGACGGGGAGATGCACGAGACCGGGTATTTTCAGCCGGTGCCGCCGGGGGCGGAGGTGTTTTTCATTCCGAAGATCGAGGGTGGGTAGGTGCGTTATCTTTTGTCGCTTGGATAAGCGTTGTCGGTGACTACCCAAGCCAGTGCGGCAGATTATTGTACTATGCCATGGGACCCGCCGCCGATGGGGACGGCGGTGCAATTGGAGGCGGTGGTTCGTCAGAAATGCAAGGTTGGGGACTTGATTGTGATTAAGGGCTTCTACGCGAACGTACCAACGGAGTTGGCTGCCAGACTTTGCGATTTTGATAATACCAGTCCGCGTTGATCCCGACTCTCCCGGGGATTCTCAAAGGCCGATAAGTACGATTCGATGTCCCGGCACGGCGATTCGCGGGACGGAGGCATCGGATGGGCAAGGCGCTGGGGATCACACGAACGGACCACACGGCCGCCGCGCTGCGGGCACTTGCCGGCAAGTGCCGCGACGGCGCACAGGTGCGCCGTCTTCTCGCCCTGGCGATGGTGCTGGACGGCCATCCCCGTAGCATCGCGGCATCGTCCAATGGGATGGATCGGCAGACACTGCGCGATTGGGTGCATCGCTACAACGATGAGGGCGTCGAAGGCCTCAGGACGCGCCTGCCGCCGGGCCGCGAGGCATTCTTGACCGAGTCGCAGATGGCCGAGTTGTACGAGCTGGTCATCAAGGGACCCGACCCGGCGATCAACCATGTGGTGCGTTGGCGCTGCTGCGATCTGCTGGGAGAAGTGAAACGCCGCTTCAGCGTCGAGGTGCATGAAAGCACCATTGGCAAATGGTTGCACAAACTCGGGTTAACGCGGTTACAGCCGCGGCCTGTGCATCCGAAGAAAGACCCTGAGGCCGAAGCGGCTTTTAAAAAAACTTCGCCAGCCTGGTAAAGCAAGTACTCGTCGGAACCACCGCGGCGACGCCGATCGAAATCTGGTTCCAGGACGAGGCCAGAGTCGGTCAGAAGGGCACTCACGCCTATATATGGGCGCCGGTCGGCTCCCGGCCGCTGATGGTGCGCGATAACCGGCATGATTCCGCCTACATCTTCGGCGCCATCTGCCCGGCTCGGGGCGTCGGCGCCGCCATGATCATGCCTGCCGCCACCACCGAGGGCATGAACGAGCATCTGAAGGAAATCAGCACACAGGTCGCACAAAGCTCGATCGCGGTGGTGATCTGCGACGGGGCCGGTTGGCACCAGCGGAGCAAGGACCTGATCGTGCCGGATAACATCAGGGTCTTGTCACTGCCACCGTATTCGCCGGAACTCAACCCGATGGAGAATGTCTGGGACTATCTGCGGCAAAACAAGCTGTGCGCCCTGGTTTGGGACACATACGACGAGATTATCGACGCCTGCAAAACCGCCTGGGACTTCCTGATCGGCGACCCGGACCGCATCCGCTCGATCGGCTCCCGCGAGTGGGCGTGTGTCAATGTCTAGGCGGATTGGTATAAGGCGGTAACCGGAGCGCCAGGCGGCTATTGTGCATTCATCTGCTATCTGGCTGCACCCCGCCGAACCTGGTAGCGTATTTTCGATTTGACCCACGACGACTACCGATGTGTAAAGCGATGTTCTATCTGACGAGAGCCGTTATGCCCCGTTCTTATCATTGACCACTGGCCACCTCGGAACTGAAAGAATGGCGCCAGACCCTTGGATTGCCCGGCCGGCGCGCCTATGTCCAATCGTCCCGAAGGAAGTAGCTCAGTGCCTGACATTATCGACAAGCCGATTCGAGCCGGTGACCTGCCGCCCGGGCTGCGTGGCGACCTGGATCCGTCATCGCTTGTTCTTTTGACAATTCGGCAGGTCACGCCCAACGGCTTCACCGTTACTGAGGAAGCTGCGATTCTGGCAGCGGAAGCTGACGCTGCGGACCAGCCGTTCCATCCCGCGCGGGAGGTTCTGGACGAGTTACGCGCCATCATCCATGAACATTAGATACACGCGGCGATTTGCAGCGTCGTTTCGCTCGCTACCCCCTGATCTGAAGCAAGCCCTTGGCCGCACCTTGGAATGGTTCATCGAGAGTCCGACGTCGGTGGGGCCGGCGAACCACCCGCTGCACGGTGCGATGTGCGGTAAACGTGCCATCCCGGTTGACGGTGACCTTCGGATTGTCTTGGCTGAGAGCGGCAACTATGCAGAGGTTACGTCGCTTGACGGTGGTGGCCACGGCGCCGTCTATCGCGTTTGAGAGGTTCTGATCCAGCCCTGCGTTGACACGGACGAAAGGGAGAGGACACGACCTTCCAGTCCTGGAGAAAGCACTCTAGCCCGCCGCGCCTCCCTTCAGCACCCCTACAAGCGGATTCGGCGTCGGCTGCCCAATCCGCCGTAGCTTATTCGAGTCTTGATGATTGAACGCTGGCGTATTGCCCCGGATCGCCAGATCCGTGCGCGTCACATAGCTCCAACTGTCGTCATCATGGAAGGTGATGTCGATGCGGTAATAGTCGGTGCGGAACGCGACCTCCAGGAACGGGGTTGAGCAAATCCCGAAACTTGTATCGCCGCGCCGTGCCTCTACCGAAATGCGCGTGTCATCGGGCCCCACGGTTCCGCCCGCCAGCACGACCTGACCCCGCGGGATGGCGATCGTCTGCATGATCAGCCCGCTCGCCGGTTCCCACAGCCAATACCCGACCTGATCGTGGAAGGTACTGGCTTCTTCCGGCGCGTTGATGTGGATGTGGTAGCGCAGCCCATAGAGGAGTTGCGGGCCATTGGTCTGCGGATCGATCGGCTCCATCCGGATATGTTCACGGAAGACCCGCCGTTCCGGGCCGTCCGCTTTCGGGTTGATATCGACCCCCTGGTCGGACTCCCACACCCCGGCCAGGCGCCGCAACGGCCCGAGATTGGCCAGCGTATCCGACGAAAAACCCTCGGGTTCGGTAAAGACGTCTTCGGGGATATTCGGCATCGGGTCCTCGTATCGCACAGGCCCATCGAGAATGCGGGTTCCCGCTGGCGACGACAAGCAGAGAGTGCGGTCGCCCCGGCGTCATGCGCAGATCTGAAGCCGGAACGACGACGTTCAGTCATCATGACATGGCGCGAGCGGTCGATTGACCCTCCCACGCGGCCGCCGCAGCACCGAGTGCGGTCGCCGGCAGGTCCCAGCGAAGTGGCGCACCCGCAATCGCGACGGGTGCCTTGGTGCGGTAAGCCGGCCCCCAACTCGTGTTTTCGATCTCGCGGTTGAAATCATCATCCGTTTCCGGCGCCAGGCCCGCCGTCGGGTCGCCCGCTGGCCCGCTCACCAGCTGTTCGGTGGTCCGAGCGAGGGAGGTGCGGGCAATCCAGCCGTGACCGGTTGCCAGACGGCGGGAAAGACCGGTCAGCGCCGCGGCGGCCATCAGCAGGCCGCAGGTGTGATCGAGCGCCTGAACCGGCAGCGGAAAGGGCCGGTCCTTGCCAAGTTGCCGCATGCCGGTCTCGGCGATCCCGCTGCTCATTTGCACCAGGCTGTCGAACCCGCGCCGCGCGCGCCACGGGCCGGTCCAGCCATAGGCGTCCAGTGACACGTCCACCAGGCCCGGCCGCAGGCTCTGCCGCTGTTCGGTGCCCAGGCCAAGGCCGGCCAGAGCGTTTGAGCGATAGCCGTGCACCAGCACGTCCGCCTCGGACAGCAGCCGGATCAGGATTGAGCGGCCAGCGGCCGACCGCAGATCCAAACGCGCGGCCCGCTTGCCCAGCATGACAATGGGCAGGACGCCGGGTTCATCCCAGTCCGGCGGATCGATGCGCAGGACCTCGGCACCCAGCCCGGCAAGAAAGCGGGTCGCGACCGGGCCGGCCAGCACGCGCGTCAGGTCGAGCACGCGGATGCCATCCAGCGGGCGGGCGCGGGGAATGGCCCAGTCCGGCTCTGGTGCGGCCTCGCCCGTGTCCCAGCGAACCAGCGGTTCGGCGGCGACGGCCTGACCCTGGGGATGCGCCGCCCACTCGCCCCTGGTGTGCATGACGGCAGCACAGCCGTTGCTCGCGACGATCGCGGTTTCCAGATCGGCCTTCGACCACAAAGCGACGGCTCGGCTGACCTGGTCCCGGTCCGCCGGGACGCCAAGGACCGCCAGCGCCGCCGTTCGGTGATGCGGCGCGTTGGTATGCAGGCGGATCCACCCATCAGCCGCCGGATAGTCGCCGGCGATCGGGTCCCATGGCGGTGGTTGGGTCCAACCTTGCGGCCGCAAGGTCGCGCCGAACCACATCGACGCCAGGCGGCGGTCCACCCGCACCTCGCCACGCATCCCATGGCGGCGGGCAATCAGCTCGGCGCCCGCCAGCCCCGCGGCCCCCGTGGCGGCGGCGGCGAGATCGCTGACGGCAAACACCGACGGCAATGCCCCCTCGCCCGTCTGCGCAACGGCATCCAGCGCCGCGCGTTCGCCGTCGAGCGCGGCCCAGATCTGGTTGAGAAAATAGCTGAAACCGCTGTGGTCCATCGGAGCTCCCCCGTGTCGGATCGTGACAGCAGGGACGGTGTCGCCCGACCGCGCCGAGGGTCAATCTTGACCGTTTCAGTCAATGTCGGCGCTATTCCGAACCCGATGAACCAGCGAGGCCCCAGATGATGATGACGGTTCGCCCCGGAGGCGGGATCGCCCGTCCCGCCTCCGGCTTGCCTCAATACCGGTCGCCGCCCTCGGGAACCGACACCTCGAAGGCACTGACCACACTGCACAGCATGCCATAGAAGCTGGCGATAGCGGTCATCTCCACCATCCATTGCGGGCTGTAACGGCTGTTCAGCGCGTCGAACGCCGCCGGCTCGACCCGATTGGTTTGGGCAAGCTGGCGGATGTAGATGACGATGTCGCGCTCTTCCGGCGTCAGGCCGGCGGGGTCACCCTTGGCACGCAGCAGGTCGATCGCCGCCTCCCGCAGGCCATTGCGGCGTGCCGCATCGACCTGAGCTGCCCAGACATAGGGCCCCTCCCGCTCGCGCACGAAGGCCAGGATCGCGAGCGACCGCAACGGGCCTTCGACGATCGTGTGTTCGCGCGTGAAGGGCACCATCGGCAGCAGCCGTTCGGCCAGGTCCGGACTGTGCAGCAGCACGCTGAACGGTCCGCGAATGCGGCCGAACACCGCCATCACCTGGTCCGCGGCTGCCCGTTGCTTGTCCGGCACGTCTGCGGCGTTGGAGAAGACAGGGATCCGGGCCATCACACGTCCGCCACGGCGGGATAGGGCGCGCCCCATTTGTCCTGGTAAACGATCTCCGACAGCTTGCCGCGCCCGACCGGGCCGAACTTGCCCATCGGATATCCGACCGGCAGGATCGCGTAGGAATGCACCCCAGGTGGCAGGCCGAGCGCGGCTTCCGTTTCTTTCTCGAACTGCAAATGCCGGGTTGTCAAGGTCGATCCCAGACCCAGCGCTCGGATCGCCAGCAGCATGTTCTGCACCGCCGGATAGATCGAGGCGCCGGCGGAACGGCCGGGTGAAGGCCCATCCTCCAGGCACGCCACGATCCAGACCGGCGCTTCGTGATAGTGTTCGGTCAGATATTCCACCGCACCGTGCTGGCGCTTGTAACGATCCGCCGTCACGCCGGGGGGCGGTGCGCTGGTGGCGTAGCGCGGACCCACGACCTCATCGAACGCCTTCTTGTACCAGACCTGCACCGCCTTCTTAATCGCCGGGTCCTTGATCACCAGGAAGCGCCACTTCTGGGTGTTGCCACCATTGGCCGCGCCGGCACCGGCCAGCAGGATCTTGCGGATCAGCTCGTCCGGCACGGGATCCGGCTTCAGCCGCCGCATCGACCGCGTCGTGGTCATGATTTCGAAGACGTCGTTGATGTCGGGCATCCTGGCCTCCTGTTCGTTGTCGCGGGACGCGATGCTAGGCCCGATCGGCGTGCCCGGCCAGTGCTTGACGGCCGGCGATGTCGTGGCGCTGAACGGCGGCACCGCCGCCTGGTGTCTTAATGCCAACGATACCTGGCTTGGCTGGACCGACCCCGAACGCGGCGAGGCCTGCAGGGCTCGTGCGGATATCGCCTGAGCGCATCGCGGCATTGCCGCAGGCACTCAAGATCGGACTGCGGCCGGCAGGCCTGCACCGGCGTCGCAGGCGCCGGCCGCCGGGCCGTGTCAGGCGGCTTCGGCCCAATGTGAAGAGACCTCGAACGCGTCCACCGGCGGTCCAACCAATACCAGCATCAACCGATGTGCCAGGATCCAGGCGCTGGCCGCGGTTTCATCGGTTCCTGGCGCCCCGTCCGGTGCAGCAGAGTGGCGTGGCTGTCAGCGCTTGCGCCGGCGCAGCCACAAGCCGGTGAGGCCAACGCGCAGGATTGCCAGCAAGCCGGGCTCCGGTGCGGGGGCCGACTCGTCCACGGTGACACCACCGATATGCAGGTCGCTCTCGGACCCTGCGTCCGGGGTTGACGCCGAGAACGTGAAAGTATCACCGGTCATTGCCCCGGTGACCAAGAAGGCGATGAACTGATTCTGCGCGCCCGCAACACCGATATTCGGTTCGGTGACGCTGGCCGTGACCGCCGCCCCGCCGTCCGCGCTGACACCGATGCCGGTATCATACGGACCATCCTGGTCGGTATTGCCGACCAGCACGTAGAAGGTGAAGCTGGAAAGGCTGTTCGACCCCAGGGTCAGCGTGAACAGATCGGCCGTGGTGGGACCGCTCGCTCCCTGATAAGCGATTCCGCTGATGAATGATGAGGAGCCGCCCGGTGCCGTCACGCTCGAATAGGGAGCGTTCGGACTGTTGCCATAGGCGCCGCCCGGGCCGCCTGTGCCGTCGCGTGGCCCGTAGTCGTTGCCGTACTGATTGGACGGCGGGGCGCTCAGGCTGAAGTTGGTCAGGTTCGTCGGCTGCACACCGGCATAGCTGTTGCCCGTGCCGCCGAAGAACAGATAGTCAGCCGTGCCGCCCGGCGCGGTCCCGCCCGAGGCGATGATCGTGGCGCTGCCCGCCGTCATCGGTGCGGCGTGTGTCGCCGATACCGTCGCGAACGACAACAGACAGAGGAGCCGCAGGCCAGCCGAACGGTTTCGGTCACCGTTCTTGACATGCTCATGGACCCCCCACTCACGAAATTCGCGGAAGAATAGAAGCAAAACATATGCGAGAATCTAAGTATCGGAAAAAAGCTGATTTATTTTGAAAATTTTAGCATGTGCAATATTTTCCGACGCTTGGATGCAAGGATCGTGGCACAGCGAGACCGAGCGTTCCGCGGCATCATCGCCTCAGCCTATGAACCCGCTTGCGGATCGTTCGTCTCGATTCTCAACCGAGACCGGAAGATCCGCTTTCGGCCAGATCCTGCGATTGTGTCGTCTCGCGTGACTATCTGAGACGGGGCGAATGCAGCGAAGCCCTCAACCCGTCAAAACCTCGGTGCGGCAATATTAGCGGCCAGCCAGGATCAGCGGGTTCGGCGCAAGCCGCGACCATCCCGCCTCGCCCACCAGCATGTCGAGACCCAAGGTGGCGAGATCGTCCGCCATCGGTTCCACTGCCATGTCCTCGGCCTGGTACAGCATCTTCGCGTAGCCGTGGCAGGTGTCGCAGGTTTCGGCTTTGACCGGTCCCGCGAAACCCTCGATGGTCTGCAAAGCCAGCCCCCTCGACTCGCCGCAGCCGATGCACATCGCGCGCACGTGATTCCAGGCGGTCGCGCACAGCCCGCAGTGCAGATAGCGGGTGCCGGGGGCCTTGCCCGCCGCGGTAATCACGCCGGCCACCGGCGCCGACCCGCAAACCGGGCACAGGCCGCGTTGCGGCAGCAGCCGCAGCGATGCGACCGGCAAGGCAGCGGCGCGATGGGTGAAGTAGGCCTGCAAGGCCAAGGCAACGAACAGCGCCTCCCCCGCAAGCGCCGCGGAGAGGGTGCCGCGCAGATAGTCGTCCGCCAGCCGGTTGGGGTCGGCGTCACGCAAGCGGGCCAGCACGTCCCGCGCCTGGTCCGGCAGCGCTGGCCCATCAGCCTGGGTGACGATCACCGCCAGCGCGGCGCGCCAGGACGGATCGCGGTCATGGCCGTCCGCCGCTAAAGGCGGCATCCCCGCGTCGACGGCCTGCGTCACGTCCACGGCAGCGGCGAGCGGCATCGCGTCGCCGGCCGCCTGCTGCGCCTCGGCCAGGTCCGCCATGAAGCGCAGCCAGCCGGCCATCGGGTGCCCGTCCGCCAAAGTCCGCAGCCGACCGGCCCGCAGAACAAACAGCCGGGACGGATCAGGCAGGATGATCGGGTCCGGCTGGCCGATGCTGTCGCGCAGCGGATCGCCGATGCGTCGGGGCCGCGCCACGACCGGCTACCGGTCGCCTTCGCGCAGCCACTTGCGATGGTGCCGCCAGGACCAGCCCGCGGTGACGTCGCCCTGCATCATCGCCCGCACGCTCCCCTTCACCCACAGCGCGGCATAGACATGGGTGATCCAGACCGAGATGATGATCACGGCCGCCGCACTATGCACGACTGTCGCCAGCCGCTTCTGGTCGATGCTGGTGTAACCGAAGAAATACTGGTCCCAGATCACGATGCCGCTGGCGAACAGCAGCAGGATCAGCAGGGTCATCAGCCAGAACACCAACTTTTGCGCGCCGTTGTAGCGGCCGACCTCCGGCACGTGCTCCTCATCGTTGGTCAGCACGCGGCGGATCGCGCCCATCCAGCGCGTATCCTCACGCTCCCACAGGTTATGCCGGGCGAAACGGATGAACAGGATCGCGAAACTGACCAGCAGGACGGTGCCGAACCAGGGATGGATCGCGCGCGTCGCCGGTCCGCCGCCGAACAGGTCGGTCAGGAAAAACAGAGCCGGGTGGAACAGCGACAGGCCGGACAGCGCCAGCAGGATCAGGCAGGCGGCGGTGATCCAGTGATTGATGCGCGCCGCGGTGGTATAGCGGGCGACGGTTCCCGGGTGCCTCATGGTTTCGGCTTCCCATCCAACAGGCGTTGACCGGCCGTGTCGTCTTCCGGCTGCACCTCGTTCGGGCCGACCACGACCCAGTGCAGGAACCCGGCCACCGCGACGAAGGCCATGCTGGCGAGCGCCACCGGCTTCATCACGCCCTTCCACAGTTGCACCAGCGGGCTGATGCGCGGCTTGTCCGGCAACCCGGCATACAGCGACGGCCGGTCAGCATGATGCAGCACATACATCACATGCGTGCCACCAACGCCCGGCGGGTCGTACAGACCGGCTTTGTCGAAGCCGCGCGTGTTCAGGTCTGCGATCCGTTCCTGCGCCCAGTCCGTCATGTCGTCCTTGGTGCCGAACAGGATCGCCCCGGTCGGACAGGCTTTGGCGCAAGCCGGCGACTGGCCGACCGCGACCCGGTCGGAGCACAAGGTGCACTTGTACGCCTTATGATCCGCTTGCGAGATGCGCGGAATGTTGAACGGACAGCCCTTCACGCAATAGCCGCAGCCGATGCAGTTCTCGCTGATGAAATCGACGATGCCGTTGCCGTACTGCACGATCGCGCCAGGTGAGGGGCAGGCTTCCAGGCAGCCGGGGTCCTCGCAATGCATGCAGCCGTCCTTGCGGATCAGCCACTCCAGGTTGCCGGCCTCGTTCTCCCATTCCGTGAAGCGCATCAGGGTCCAGGCGGAGGGATTGAGGTCGGAGGGGTTGTCGTAGGAGCCGGCGAAGTCCTCCATCTCAGGCCGCAGGTCGTTCCATTCCATGCAGGCGGCCTGGCAGGCCTTGCAACCGATGCAGCGCGACACATCGATCAGCTTCGCCACCTGTGGTTGCTGCCGGATATCCGGCGACGCGCCGTCGGTGGCGGAGCGGCGGCGGATGTCCAAAGACTGAAGGTCGGCCATGCTTTGCGCTCCTTCAGGCGATCGGTGGGGTGGATTTTTCGACGCTGACCAGAAACGCCTTGAACTCCGGCGTTTCCGAGTTCGCGTCGCCGACAAACGGGGTCAGCGTGTTGGCGCCGTAGCCGATGCGCGCCGATCCAGTGAAGCCCCAGTGGATCGGCAGGCCGACGACGTGCACCGGCTTGCCGTCGATCTGCATCGGTTTGAGCCGCTTGGTGACATAGGCTTTGCAGATCACCGCGCCGCGGTGGGAGGCGACCTTCACCCAGTCGCCCTGGCCGATGCCCTTCTCCTTCGCCAGGACCTCGCCGATTTCCGCGAATTCTTCCGGTTGCAGGATCGAATTGATCAGTGCGTGCTTGGTCCAGAAATGGAAATGTTCGGTCAGGCGGTAGGTGGTGCCGACGATCGGGAAGTTCGCCGCGGTGCCAAAGTCGGCTTTGTCGTCGGCGAAGACGCGCGCGACCGGGTTGGTAGACACGGCGGGGTGCAGCAGATTGGGCACCGGGCTTTCGAAGGGTTCGTAATGTTCCGGAAACGGCCCCTCACGCATCTGGTCGCGGGCGAACAGCCTTGCGGTGCCCTCGGCGAGCATGATGAAGGGACCGACGCCGGAGTCGGGTTTTGTGGTCGGCACGAAATCGGGCACGTCGATGCCCTCCCACTTCGCACCGTTCCAGGTCACCAGCGGCTTTTTCGGATTCCACGGCTTGCCCGCAATATCCGCGCCGGCCCGGTTGTACAGGATGCGGCGGTTGGCGGGCCAGGCAAACGCCCAGTTCGGCGCCAGGCCCTGCTCGCGCGGGTCAGTTGCATCACGCCGCGCCATGATGTTGCCGCGTTCGGTCCAGCAGCCGGAATAAATCCAGCAGCCGGAGGATGTCGTGCCATCATCACGCAACTGCGCGAAGCCATCCAGCAACTGACCGGCGCGCAGCACCGTCGCACCAGTCGCATCCTTCACCTCGGTGATCGCCCGACCATTGATCTCCTGCGCCAGTTCCTCTGGCATCGGCTGTTCGGCGCTCAGATAGTTCCATGACAGGTTCAGGATCGGATCGGGGAAGGCGCCGCCATCTTTGCGGTAAAGCGCCTGCATGCGGCGGAACAAGCCGGTCATGATGCCGATGTCACTGCGCGCCTCACCAGGTGCGTCGGCGGCTTTCCAGTGCCACTGCACCCAGCGGGCGGAATTGGTCAGGCTGCCGTTTTCCTCGGCGAAACACGTCGTCGGCAGCATGAACACTTCGGTGTCGATCTTCGCCGGATCGGACGGATTCTGCGCGCCGTGGTTCTGCCAGAAATTGGCGGTTTCGGTCTCCAGCGGGTCCATCACCACCAGGAACTTCAACTTGCCCAAAGCGGAGCGGATCTTGCCCTTGTTGGGGAAAGATTGCAGCGGGTTGAAACCCTGGCAGATATAACCGTTGACCTTGCCCGCCTGCATCAGCTCGAACGCGCGCAGGATATCGTAGTTCGGCACGTCGAGCTTGGGCAGCCAGTCGTAGGCCCAGTCGTTGTCCGCGGTCGCTGCGGCGCCGAACACGGATTTTTGCAGGCTGACAAAGAATTTCCGGTAATTCTGCCAGTAGCTGACCTGGCCGGGCCGCAGCGGCTTGAACTGTTTCGTCTTCATGTAGTCGGCCAGCGTCGTCTCGGCGTCCTTCGGCATGTTCAGGTAGCCGGGCATCAGGTTGGACAGCAGCCCGATATCGGTCAGGCCCTGGATGTTGGAGTGCCCGCGCAGCGCGTTCATTCCGCCGCCGGCGACACCGATATTGCCCAGCAGCAACTGCACCATCGCCATCGCGCGCACGTTCTGGCTACCGACCGAATGCTGCGTCCAGCCCAGCGCGAACAGGCTGGTCAGCGCCTTGTCGGGCGCCGCGGTGCTGGCAAACAGGTCAGCCACATGCAGAAACTTGTCGCGTGGCGTGCCGCAGATCCGCTCCACGATCTCCGGCGTGTAGCGGGCGACGTGCTGCTTCAGCAGGCTCAGCACACAGCGCGGATGCTGCATGGTCGGATCGACTTTGGCGAATCCGTCATCGTCGAGTTCGTAATCCCAGCTCGACCGGTCGTAATCGTTCTTGTCAGCCGAGAACCCCGAGAACAGGCCGGCGTCGAAGGCGTAACCCTCCTTCACGATCAGGGCGGCGTTGGTATAGAGCTGCACATAGTCGTGCTGGATCGCGTCTTTTTCCAGCAGGTAGCGCATCACGCCGGACAGGAAGGCGATGTCGGTACCGGGCCGGATCGGCGCGTAGTAATCCGCGACCGATGCCGTGCGGGTGAAGCGCGGATCGACCACAACCAGCTTTGCCTGGTTGTGCATCTTGGCTTCGACGACCCATTTGAAGCCGCACGGGTGTGCCTCGGCGGCGTTGCCGCCCATCACCAGGACCACGTCGGCATTCTTGATGTCCTGCCACGTGTTGGTCATCGCGCCGCGACCGAATGTTGGAGCCAGACTGGCCACCGTCGGTCCGTGTCAGACCCTGGCTTGATTATCGAAGACCACCATGCCGAAGGAACGAGCCACCTTCCAGGTCAGGAACGCGGTTTCGTTCGATGTGGCGGAGGCCGCCAGCATGCCGGTCGTGGTCCAGCGGTTGACCGTCGTTCCGGCCGCGTTTTTCGCGATGAAGTTCTTGTCGCGGTCTTCTTTCATCAATTTCGCGATGCGGTCGAGCGCGAAATCCCAGCCGACGCGTTTGAACGCGGCCTGCCCCGGGGCGCGATACATCGGGTATTTCACCCGTGTGGGGGAGTGCACGATGTCGAGCAGCGCCGCACCCTTCGGGCACAAGGTGCCACGGTTCACCGGATGGTCAGGATCGCCTTCAATATGGATGATGCTGGCTTTGGAATTCTTCGCGCGGTCACCGGTGCTGTAGATCAGTATGCCGCAGGCGACTGAACAATAGGTGCAGGTGTTGCGGGTTTCCGTGGTGCGTTCCAGTTTGTACGGACGTACGGATGCGGCCAGCGCTTCCCCCGCCGCGCCAAAGCCGAGGGCGCCGATGCTGGAGGCGGCTAGGGTTGCACCGCTGAGCCGGATGAAGCCGCGACGGCTGAGTTCCATGGGGCCAGATCTCCCTGTTCGGCGCGTGGGCCGGCGTTTGGTCCAGACGCCCGCGTCTTGTTTGTTGGCGATAGTAGGAACGGGAACGGCAACGGTGCAAGGGCCAAATGCGCGATGGGCTGGGGGGGGGGGTG
>Ga0302202_10004424_pt1 | contig 14894 bp, 12 predicted proteins | sample II_Bog_N3_3_FD_194579 | JGI IMG/M metagenome (GOLD analysis project Ga0302202, IMG submission 194579) | Peat permafrost microbial communities from Stordalen Mire near Abisko, Sweden - II_Bog_N3_3 | ecosystem: Environmental > Terrestrial > Soil > Wetlands > Peat | place: Sweden: Abisko...
GAGTTGCCGCCGCGCGAGCGTGGAGCCTTTCCCGCCGACCTGGAAACCCTGGCCACTGAACTGACCGAAAAGATCAATGCCATCGAGTGTCTTTGACGCCGCCGGCGATCGTCGTTCTGTGAATCGGTCGCCGCCTCCCCCGCCGCCTTGATTCGGAGAAGTTCCCTGCCCTGCTGCGGGCCAGCCTCGCTGCGGTCGGGGCGCCGGGGTGTATTCTGCATCTTCGCGCCGGCTTCGATCCCCGGCAGGCGCGGAACCCCAAAAAGGATCACCCATGAAGAGAATCCCTTTACTCGCCTGCGCAACCCTCCTTTCCTGCCTTTCTCCCCTCGCCCATGCGCAGCCCGCCGCGCATGCCGGCAAACCCATCCGGGTGATGCTGCTCGATGGCCAGAGCGGAGGCGCCTACCACGCCTGGCGGCTCACCACGCCGGCGCTCAAAGAGGAGCTCGATGAAACAGGGCTGTTTGAGGTCACGGTGGTCACTTCACCCACTTCCGACGGCGATTTCTCTCAATTCCATCCCGACTTCAGCCGCTACCAGGTCATTGTCTCCAACTACGACGCGCCCGATTGGCCGGCTGAGTTGCGCAGCGAGTTCGAGCAGTTCATAGGCAACGGCGGCGGCCTGGTGGTGGTTCATGCGGCGGACAACGCTTTCCCCAACTGGCCCACCTATAACCAGATGATCGGGATCGGCGGCTGGCGCGGACGAACGGAGAAGGATGGGCCAATGTGGTACTTCCAGGACGGCAAACTGACCAGCGATCCCACCCCCGGTGACGCTGGTGCGCACGGGGCGCGGCTGCCCTTCCAGGTCACCGCCCGCGAGCCCCAGCATCCCATCCTGCGCGGCCTGCCGCCGGTGTGGATGCACGCCGCCGACGAGCTGTATGGCACGCTGCGCGGGCCTGGCAAGAACATGACGGTTCTGGCCACGGCTCACTCCGACTTGAAGAATCACGGCACCGGCCACGACGAGCCTATGCTCATGGTGCTCAACTACGGCAAGGGGCGCATCTTCCACACCACGCTCGGCCATGATGTGGCCGCGCTCAGCTGCGTGGGCTTCATCACCACCTTCCAGCGCGGCACGGAGTGGGCTGCCACTGGCCGCGTGACGCAGAAGGTCCCTGCCAGCTTTCCAACGGCGAGTACAGTGAGCTATCGCGTGGACATCGCCTCCATGGACCCGGCGTTCCTCAAAGACGCCTCGCCCATCGTTGCGCATCCGCAACCGGGCGCGCAGAAATAGCTACTTGTCAGCGGCCGGCTCGGTGACGTTCAAGCGCTGATTGGCCGTCACGTCGCCCAGCTGCTGCACATGCCCGGACGGCCAGCGAATCTCAATCGTCGCGCGCGCGGCATCGCCCAGGCCGAAGTGTACCGTCAGGTCGCTCGCCGAGGCATAGCCCATGCTGCCGTTGACCGTCCGCAGCTGGGTTCTTCCGCCGGCCTTGCAACGCACTTCCGCGCCAATCGCCGAGCGATTGCTGGCGCGGCCGGTCAGGCGCAGTTGCAGCCAATGGCTGGCCGCCCCGGCAGCGGTGCGGTTCCACCACAGCTCGATTGGCCCGTTCAGAGCGGAGACGGCAGCGTCCAGTCGCCCATCCCGGTCGAAGTCCGCAAAGACGGCTCCGCGATGGAGTGCGGGCAGGGCGAAATCCGCGCCGGCGCTCGCCGAAACGTCCTCAAAGCGCCCGCGCTGGTTGCGGAACAGCCGATTCGGCTGCGCGTCCTGGGTGTCCAGTCCACCGCCGGCGACAAACAGATCCAGCCAGCCGTCATTGTCCAGATCGACAAGCCCACAGCCCCATCCGCTCCACAGCCGGCTCAGGTTCAGCAGACCCGAGGGGACGCTGCCGTCTTCAAACTCGCCCTTGCCGCGGTTCAGAAATACATCGTAGGTCTCGTTCTTCAGGCCGGTCATCACAATGTCGTAGAGGCCGTCGCCGTCGATATCGCCAAAGTCCACACCCATGCCGGAGATGTTGCGCCCTTCGCCGTTGAACGCCACGCCGGCGTCGATGCCGACCTCCTCAAACCCCTTGCCGCGATTGCGCAACAGCAGATTGCGCGCATTGTCATTGGCGATGACCAGCCCCGGCCTGCCGTCGCCGGCAAAATCGGCCATGGCGATGCCCATCCCCTTGCCCAGCAGGTCGGGCAGCCCCTCCTTGCGCGTGATCTCGGCAAAGGTGCCGTCGCCGTTGTTGTGGTAGAGCTGCATGGGTTCGGCGCGGTACCGGTCGGGGTGGCAATAGGCGCGCGCACCAGCCTCAAGCCCGCCGCAGACAGGGTCAATGCCCGGCTCCCAGTCGCAGTAGTTGGAGACGAACAGGTCGAGCCGCCCATCGTTGTCGTAGTCGATCCAGCAGGCGGCCACGGACCACACCGGATGCCCCACCGAACCCGGGCCGGCCAGACCCGCCTTGGCCGTCACGTCTGTAAACGTTCCATCGCCGTTGTTGCGATAGAGATGATTCCCATGGACCCCGGCGACGAACAGGTCTTCGTGCCCGTCATTGTTGTAGTCGCCCACGGCCACGCCCATGGAGTAGCCCTCGCCCTGCAGGCCTGCGTTGACCGTCACATCGCTGAACGTGCCGTCGCGGTTGTTGCGGTAGAGCCGGTTCCAGTAATCCGGACCGGTCTTTGCCAGGCCAGGCAGCGCAGCGCCATTGGTGCAGAACAGGTCCGGCCAGCCGTCTCCGTCAAAGTCAATCACGCCCAATCCGCCGGGCAGCGTCTCCACCTGGAACTTGTGTCCCGTGGCGCCGTTGCGCAGTTGAAAGTCCAGCCCCGCGGCGCGTGCACCGTTGACCAGGCGAATGGGAGAGGCAGCCGGCGGCGTCTGCGCCCAGCCTCTGCGCAGCCCCGCCCCGCCCAGCGTGCCAGCCGCGAGCGCTCCCATCCCGCGCAGAACGCTGCGCCGGCTGGCGGTCACCGCCGCCTCCTGGGATGCTCCCCGTCTTGTCCCTGCTCTCGCTCAACCCTCACCGAGTCACCATAGAGCTTGACGGCTCCTGAGAGCAACCCGAGCCGCGGCGACCGTGATTCCCGAGAGTTGGCCGGCCACAAATCAGATTTGTCCTCAAAGGCAATCTCAAGTTACGCCGGGGTTTGGCCGAAACAGAAGACAGGGAGTTTCCGCTTCCCGGCCAATCTCGGCGTTGCGCCGGTTGTGAGCACATCGAGCAGATTCCATGGCGAGTCAGCATCTGAGCAGCGGACACGAGACCAGCGCAGGCAAGACCTCCGGCCGCCGGGATCTTCGCGCCGATGAACGATTTGACCTCCATCGCACCCCGGGCAGCCTGCTCCACAAGGGCGAAATGATCCCCTGCGAGATGCTGGACATCAGCCTGGGCGGATGCCGGCTGCGCACCCTGCGTCCCTTTACCGACGGGGCTCTTGAATCGGTCAAGGTGACCCTCGCCATTCAGGAGATGGTCCTGAGCATCTGGGGAATCACCCAATGGACGAGTTGGGACCGGTACGTCGGCATCCGCTTCATTCATCCCACTGGCCACACCCGCAACCAGCTGGCGGCGCTGCTCACCTGCCTGGTGGACCAGAGCGCGGCCGACGTAATCAAGCAGGCCGTTGCGGCCTCACTGCACCATGCCGGCAGCCCCATCATCGCTCTCGAGCGGCCCCTGGCTCCGGAACCGGACGCGGTGGTCGAAGAGGAGTTTCAAGCGCCGCCCCCCCCGCGCGAGAAACCCAAGCGCCCGCAACTCAAGAGCGACCACAAGATCCTCACGCTCGATGAGGGCCAATCGCCCGCCCAGCTGCACCTGGTGGCCGAAGGCACCAGCCTTGCCGGCAATGTACTCGACGTAAGCCAGGACGGCTGCCTGGTGCGCCTGGCGCGGCCGGTCACGGTCCGCATGAAGGCCCAGGCGGAGGTGAACTTCAACCTGCGCGGCCTTCCCTTCCGGCTCCCCGGCGTCACCAGCGAAACCTACACCGGCGGGCTGCTTGAAATTCGCTTCACGGAGATGAGCACGCGCAAGCGCGACGACCTGGCGCAGCTGATCATGGAGCTGCACGGGCAGAATGAGGCAAGGAATCAGGCCGCGTCGCCCCCATCCTCCGGAGCGCCCAAAACTCCACCACCCCAAGCGCCGCAAACAGCACGGTGAGCAGCTGCACGCTGGTGCGGCCGTCCAGCCATCCCGACACCCACGAGCCTGCGAGAATAAGAATCCACAGTGTGCGAAAAGTCTTCCCCATCGGTTGCCCAGGGAGCTGCGTGAGGACCGACGCGGTCACAATCAACGCCAGCACGACAAGAATCGAGTCGTACATGGGCACGTAGACGTTGATGAGCAAAGTCCATGTGATCGTCGCCGCCCAGAGCAGCGCGTTGAATGGCCTGCCGCCGCGTGGCGCGCGCCACCAGAAGCGCAAAAGAAAAATGAACGCGGTCAGGACGCAGAGCGAAAAAAGCGCCAGTCCAATCGGCGATCGCCCGCCGTGCAGGAATGCGGTGAACGATGTCAGGTCGACGTACTTCACCAGGATGAGCACCGAGGGCGCCTGCCCGCCGCCGGCAACCTTGCCGAAGGAAAGCAGGGTGCGGAAGAAGACGCTCCAGATGCCGATGCCGCCGACCGCCGCGGGTAGCGCGACCAGCGCCGCCGCTCCGGCGACAAAGCCGAGGAGCGATTTGAAGCGGCGTGTCACGAGCAGCATGGGCAACACCAGAATGAGCAGGGTTGGCTTGTAAAGGCAAAGCGACAACAGCAGCCCCGACAAAAAGGGGTGACCCGCGTCATCCTGAACCAGCGCTGCGGAGAGAAGAAAGAACGCCACGGCGGAGAGCTGCCCGCTGGCGGCCGTATCGATGATGAACGGGCAATAGGCAAATGCGAAACAGAAAACCAGCGAGCGGCGCGCCGCGTCGAGCGGCAGAAAGCGGCCCAGCAGCACCCGGAGCCCGGCCGCATACATTGCGAGCGTGATCAGCAGCCACACCGCGTACGCCGCCGCATAGGGCAGCAGCGCGAAGGGCTGAAAGAACATCCCCACAAATGGGGGGTAAGGCAGCAGGCCGTAGCCGCCGGAGCGCGCATGCACCTGACTGCAGACTTCCTTTTGCAGCTCGTAGTTGTACAGGTCGGCCATGGGGTGCGTATTGAGAATGCGCCCCAATGCGTAGAAGCCGGCAAAATCGCCGTCGGGCGGGCGATGGCTCATGAGCACGATCGCCGTAAACGGCACAACGAAACCAACCAGCAGCAGCCCCCAGCAGATGTATCCGAGCTGCCTCAGACTGGCAGTGGATGCAGGGCCCCGCCCCGGCTGGGCAGGCGAAATCGAACTCATGGGGGAAGACTCCTGGAGCAGATTTGAGCGGAGCGTGGTTCCATCGCATTGTATCGTGATGAGCGGATTGGGCTGACGGCGACTCAGAGCCTCACGCAGGGGCGTCATGTTTGTGGTGCGCGGTGTTCCGCCACGGCAAATGCTCCCACAGCCCGCGCGCCGAGAGGATGACGGAGAAGAGGGCGGTCACGCCGAGCGCGAGGAGCGTCCAGATAAAGAAGAAGGCTCCGTTGGACTTGGCAATCGCTCCGCCGACTCCTGCCCCCTTCATGTGGATGACGGGGACGACCAATTCAAGGAGCGATACGAGGAGAATGACGACGTACCCAGATCGCTTTCCCGCCAGCACCACCGTTCCGTACAGTTGGGCGACAAGAATGGGCAGCACAATCAGGTCAAAAAGCGTTCCTGGCTCCATTCCCCGGACGATGTCGTCAGTCATGTGAAGCGTCATGAGCAGGATCGAGAGGAGAGACGCGATGGTTAACGTAACGTTCTGTTTCATTGGATATCTCCTTGGTAGACTGGAGCGTCCTGGTCTTGCAATGCGCGGAGGAGAACACTACTTACCCTAGGGCGTATCGACATATGCTGGCACGGCAGCAAGGTTTCAACTATGGGCCGGCGCACGCGGTGTCGGGTGAAATCGTTTTGCCGTCGAGCCGGAAGCAGACCGCACCATCGAGATCGGTCGCGAAGGTGAGAACGTTCGCGGCTTGAAGCGCCCGCAACACCTCCTGGCGGGGATGGCCATAGCGGTTGCGCAGCCCGCAGGAGATCACCGCCCACTGCGGCGCCACGCGAGAGAGAAACTCCGGCCGCGTGGAGGTGATGCTGCCGTGATGGCCCACTTTCAAGAGCGTGCTCGCAAGGCCCGGTTCAGCCAGCATCGCCTGCTCCACCGGAGCCTCGGCATCGCCTTCCAGCATGACCGAGGTCGCGCCGTAAGCGACATGCAGAACGAGCGAATCGTTGTTGGTGGGCTCTGCGCCCGGCTGGTAGTTGCGCAATGGCGCGAGCACGGCGACCTGCGCAGCGCCAAAGTCGAGCGCGTCGCCCGCACGCAGAGCGCGCACCCGCACGCCCAGCGCAGCCGCTTCACTGAGCAGCGCGTTGTAAGCAGCTACGGGCGGATTCTTGCCCACCCACAACTCGTCGGGCCGGAAGTTGCGCAGCACCGCTGGCATGCCGCCCATGTGGTCGGAGTGGGCGTGCGTCAGCGCGACCGCGTCCAGATGGCGAATGCCGCGCGCCCAAAGCGCCTGCGAAACAACCTCCTCGCCAATGTCAAACTCCTGCGCCGTCTGGCGCGGTCCCCCGCCAAACCCGCCCGCATCCACCAGCAGAATCTTGCCGTCCGGCGTGATCAGCAGCAGCGAGTCGCCCTGCCCCACATCAATGGCCTCGACCAGCAACGCGCCGCGCGGATGCTCGACAGGCCGGGGTGCAACAGCCGCCAGAGCAGCCAGCAACAGCGCAGCCCACGCCGCACGGCGCTGCCAGCGAACGCCGCGCGCCAGGAGCGCAGCCGCGGTCAGCAGAATGCAGAATGCGGCCGACTGCGCCAGCGGAGGCGGAGGAATCCGGAGGTCACCCACCGTCAGCGAGCCAAACTCGCGCACCAGCCACAGGCCGAAGTGCAACGGGAGGGCCGTCATTCCAGCCGGAAGCACGGCCGCCGCAGGCCAGACCAGTGCGGTGACCATGGTGAGCAGCGCGGCCGGCATAAGCACCAGCAGCAGCGGCAAAATGAACAGGTTCACCGGAAGCGCAAACAAGGTGACGCGATCGAAGTAGAGCGCCATGGGCAGCGTCATGGCCACCTCAATCACCAATGAGATAACCAGCAACTCACACCCGCGCAACACTGCGCGCGTGACGCCGGGGACCGCGAGGCGCGCCACACTCTGCAGCCGCGTACCGAAAAAGACACCCGCAAACATCCGCAGCGTCATGCGAAACTGCGCCAGCCTGGGTGGCAGCGTCGCGTCGATCCCTGTAAGCTCCAATTCGCGGGTGGCTGCCGCGTACGGGTGAATGCTTGCGGCCAGCAGCGGCATTGCGATGCCGGCAATGGCCACCACAGCCAGCAGAGTCATCTGCAGGCTCGCGTCGAAGAGGCTGCGCGGACTCCACGCCAGCAGGCAGAGCGCGGCAAAGCCGATTGTGTTCAGCGGGCTCCGCTCCCGATAGACCAGCCGCGCCAGCAGGTAGAGCGTCACCATCCACAGTGAGCGCTGCACCGGCGTGGCGAAGCCTGTGAACAGCGCATACGCAAATGATGCGGCTATCGTGACAGCGGTTGCCGGAACTCGCCGAAGACGCAGCCGCCGCATGATCCAGAAGATGCAGCCGGCCACAATGGCCAGGTGAAATCCGGAGACCACGAGCATGTGAAATGAACCGGTGCGCTCAAAGCCCACACGCAGAGAGCGGGTCAAGTAAGTCCGGTCACCGGCCACCATCGCGGCGAGCATCACGGCGTCGTCGGGGCTCAGACGCAGCGCCGGAGGCAGCCTTTGCATGACGGCCGGCAGAGCGAGAAGCCGCGCCGTGGCCAGGTGCTGCCAGCCGCTGAGCCGGCAGGCGAGAGACGGTCGCTCGGATTGCCCCAGGCGCTCAACCTCATCCGCATTCACGGTCGTTGTCGCGGTAATCCCCTGGTCCACGAGATAGGCTTCGCGGCTCCAAACGCCGGGATCGCGATAGCTCTCAGGCCTCAGCAGCCGTGGCACGGCGCGCACACCGTCTCCGCAGTGCAACTGTGCCGCCTGAGCGCCCGCGGGCCAGCGTACCGTGATCCGGACCTCACCTTCAACCGCAGCCTGTGCGTCAGCTGCGTCCGTGACCATCTCGGCACTCGACACTCGCACGTCAACGCGCTGCGAAAGCCGTTCTGCCGCTCCCGGCTCGTCGAGATCTTCTTCAATCTCGCCATGAACCGGGCCGGCATCGATGACGACGCCTTCAACAGTGCGCAGCAGCCCGTCGGACAGCGCGGCTAATTGCACGGCAGGCGCGGGGGCCGGCTCCATCTCCGCGCACCACGCGCCAAGGAGGAGCCACAGCACCGCGAGAGGAACCCATGCGATACGTTGCGCGCGGAATGCGGCAATCGCGCAGAGCGCAGCCAGCGCAAACAGAGCCACCAGCAGCCACGACGGCCGCAGCCACAGCCAATGCGCGGCCGTGATACCCAGCGCAAACAGCCACGCGGCGTGAAACAGCGGAACCCGGGCCCGCCCCAAGGATGCAGGACGGGCGAGGCCTTGCCCGGTGCCGGGCTCGAAGCTGGAGGATTCGGCTTCCATCGCGCCACAAAAACGAAAAGATTCTATGGCCGACAAGCCTATTCCATTTTTCGCAATCGGGGTAGGTCGGCGCGCACGCAGCGGCGCAGTCGAACAATCGTCTCCATGTGGAATGTCTGCGGAAACAAATCGGCCAGCGTCACCGATTCAATCTCGTAGCCGGATGCAACCAGCGCGCGCAGATCGCGGGCCAGCGTGGCCGGGTCGCAGGAGACATACACCAGCTCCGCCGATGCGACTTGCGCCAGCAGCGCGGTCACATCAGCGCCCAGGCCGCTGCGCGGCGGATCAACAATGATCAAGTCGGGAACAATCCGATCGGGCCCCTGCGAACTCGCCGCGCTGCGCAGAAAGTCGAGCGTGGCTGCACGCACTCCAGTGCCCGTCGTGCCCTTGAGATTTTCGTCCAGCGCCTCGACCGCCGGCGGCGCCGATTCAACCGCAACCACGCGTTCGAAATTCGCCGTCAGCCTGCGCGCGAACAAACCCACGCCGGCAAACATATCCCAGGCCAGCTTGCCGCTCGCTCCGCGCGTCACCCGCTCCACCAGCGCGTCCACCAGCCAGCGGTTCACCTGGAAGAACGCGCCCTGGTCAACGCGATAGTCAAATCCCGCCGCGCTGTACCGGATCGAATCCGCACCCCAGCGCGCCAACATGCGCGCCGGATGCCCGGGCCGCCCGTCGGCTGCCAACTGCGCTGACTTGAGCTCCGCAATGCGCTCCTTCAGCGCAGCCGCAAGCGGCTCCAGCCGCACGCCCGCCGTGTCCCCTGCAAAAAGCGTCGCCATCAGCGTCGACTCCGCAGCATCGCAAAACAGCGCTAATTCCTTCGGACGCAGATTTGCCGGCACCCGCTCCAGCATCTCGCCCGCGGCCTGCGCAGCGCACACCAGCAGCGGAGCGGCAATGGGACACTGACTGATGGGAACGATCCCATGCGATTTGCGTCCGCGATAGCCGGGCCTGCCCTCGGCGTCAAACGCCAGGCGAATTCGGTTGCGATAGGCCCACGGCTCGGCAGCCAGTGTTTCGATCTTTTCAGGCACCGCAACCCCGCCGCGCTCCAGCGTCTCGCGCAAAATCTGCTGCTTGAACGCGAGTTCATTCTCGTAGCCGGCGTGCTGGTAGTTACATCCGCCACATGCGCCAAAGTGCGGGCAGCGGGGCTGCACGCGCGCGGGCGAAGCGGCCACAATCTCCACCGCTTCGGCAGTCGAGTAGCCGGATTTGCTTTGCGTCACGCGGATGCGCGCCTGCTCGCCGGGCAGTGTGAGCGGCACAAACACGGCCTTGCCCTCCACGTGCGCCAGAAACGCCCCGCCGTAGACCGGCTTCTCGATCTCCACAAGCTGCGCTGACGAGTTCGCAGAATCTCGCGCCGCGCTTTGAGCGCCGCCCTCCTTAGCAGAACTCTTCGCCGCCGCAGCCAGCAGCTTTGCATCAGGGCACGACTTGAATAGCCTGCCCTGAGCGGGGTCGAGGGGTGCCGCAAGCGCCGCCACAGCGATCGGGGCTTTAGCCCCTGCGGGATGCCGTTCGTTGGCGTGTCGACGCGCCTTCTGGCCGCGTGTTGGTGGCTTGCGGTTCTTCATTGCTGGCTCATGTAGAACAGGCTCAGGCGGGGCAGGTTGTAGTGCACCAGCAGCTGCTTCTGCTCAAACTGCTGCTTCACCTGGCGAATCTGCACAGCGCCCATGCGGCTGCGATACGGCGCCAGTTCTCGGTCGGCATGTTCCTTGAGGCGGACGACCAGGTCCTCCGGCGCGGCAGCGTTCAGCGCGGCAAACAGCTTGCCTTCCAGCACGGTCAGGTGGCGCTCCAGGTCTTCGAGGTTTTCCGCAGCTGCTTTGTCGTCTGCTGCGGCGCTTGCCTCGCCGCGCACCGCACTGGCCAGCTGGCGCAGCCGGGCCGCAGTTGCTGCACAGGCTTCCGGCGCGACGGTTGCGGCGTCGAGCGCGGCCGCGGCCGCTTCAAGGTGCGCGGCCACGCGGTCGTGCTCAAAGCCGGACTCGCGGCTGGTCTCGCTCGCCTCGGCGTCTGTCTTCGGTGCGGCGGTGCCAATGGCGGCCTCGCGCAGCTCTTCTGCCGCCTCCATCACCGCCTGCGCGCACCAGGCCAGGCCGTTGACCTTCCTCATGCGGCCTTTCTTCTGCCGGGCTTCGTATTTGTCAAAGGCAGCGTCAATGCCGCGCAGCGCCGCCTCCAGCGGAATGCCCGCCTCGCGCCAGGTCTCAATCAGCGCCCAGTCCAGCGTGGAGAGCAAGAGCAGCGCGCCCCTCCGCTGCTGGAAGCGCTCCTCGATCTCGGTGAAGTAGTTGAAATAATTCTGCACGGCGTCAGCGATTCCCCATTTGCTGCACAAAGATTGAGGATACCGGAATTTGCCTGGCCCTTGCGCCGCGTGCAAAGCGGGTCACTCTTTCTCAATCGCCCGCGAGCCACAGCATACAGCCCGCCCTCTAGAGCTACCCCATGGCAGATTCGCCAGCCCCCTAGCGCCACAGGCGTTACTTCCCAACAGCCAGTCATCAGCGAACCGTCAACATCCTAGGGGTCCAGTGAATCTGCTAGCATCAGATCGATTAGGGTTAGCTCTTACAGCAAGAATCGAAGGGAAATGAAGAGATCAGCCTGCCTTCTCGCGCTCACGATGATGGTTTTTGCGGGATGTCGGTCGAATGCGACCGCAAAATCGCTTGATACATTGCGTCGAATCAAGATCGAGAGACGAACGATATTGACACTTGGTGGCAAGATGCCTCCAGACGTGGATTTCTGTGATTGGAGCGGAGCAACCTGCGAGCTCAAACCCGGTACATTCGGCGGGACTCAAGGGATGTCTCTGAGCACAACTGAGGCGGGGTTGATTTCTCAGTTTCACTTCTACTATGGCGTAATCTCCACTGACGCAGTCAATGCGCAGGTCGATGATTATGCTCGTCGCCTTGGCAAGTTCACCAAAGAATCAAAAGCAAAGATTGGCGGGTTCGATGCTCGTGAGATTGTTTGGTCGGATTCGGTTACAACATTCGAGCTTTCTTACAAAGCCGACGGAAGGCAGGTCGAGGCATCCGCAACGCTTTCCGACAATGCACTGGCGGGCACTGCCCATTGAGGCATAAGGTTCGTCAGCTAGGGCGCGCCAGCTCCCACGAAGCAGGAACGCGCTGCCTACCCGCCCCAAGCGCCCGCTAGCTGCAGACGATTTCGCCTCTTCGGCGCACACTATGGATGCAGGGAATCGGCCATGGATACCAGAAGCAGGCAGGAACCAACTCTTGCTTCACCTTTAGTCCCGCGCGCCCCACCCCCCTTTCGCCATAGCCCATTGAAAACAATTGGGTTACGCCTGAAAAACTCCGAAGTCAACCCGTAAACAAAGAACTTACACGCCGCGCTGTCCGGCCTAATGCGCTCGGCGCGGACGCGCGGCCCGGTTGCGGTCGAAGAGGATGCGCAGCCCGTCGAGGGTGAGCATGTCGTCGATCTCGGCGATGTAGCGGGAGTCGGGGGCGATCATGTGCGCCAGGCCGCCGGAGGCGATGACGCGCGGCTTCTGAGCGGGGTCGGCGAGGCCAGGATCGGCGAGTGCAGGCTGGGCGGCGGCGAGCTCGGCAACGATGCGGTCGAGGATGCCATCGACCAGGCCGATGTAGCCGTAGTAAAGCCCGCTCTGCAGGTGGCCGACGGTGTTGGTGCCGATGACCTTGGCCGGCCGCTTGATGTCGACGCGGGCCAGCTTGGCGGCGCGGTCGAACAGCGCATCCGCACTGAGCCCGAGCCCCGGCGCGATGATGCCGCCCAGGTACTCGCCGCGCTCGGAGATGACTTCAAATTTTGTCGCTGTCCCAAAGTCGACCACGATGCACGGGCCGCCGTACTTTTCAAACGCGGCAATCGAATCGCAGAGCCGGTCTGCGCCGAGCTCCGTCGGATTGTCCACCAGCACCGGCATGCCGGTCTTGATGCCCGGCTCGACGAAGAGCGGATCGATGTGGAAGTAGGTCTCGCACATCTGCCGCAGCGTGGAGTCGATGGGCGGAACCACCGAGGAGATGATGATGTGTTTCACCTCGGCCGGGTCAATGCCCTTCATGTGGAAGAGATTGATGAACAGCGCGCCGTACTCGTCCACGGTCTGGGTGCGATGGGTGGTGAGTCGCCAGTTGGCGGCCAGCGGAGGGGCCTGGGCGTCAAGCCGGAAGAGGCCGAGCTTGGTGTTGGTGTTGCCGACATCGAGCGCTAGCAGCATGGTTGTCCTCAGGCTTGAGTTCGAGCGCGCAGGCCGCCGGTCTGCACCGTCACCCGGCCCGCGTCCGTATCGACGAGCAGGAATCCGTTCGCATCCAGCCCGGCCGTGATGCCGGTGCAGGCCTGCGGGCCATGCACCTGCACGCTGCGCCCGCTCACCCAGGTAGATGCAAGCTGAACGCGAAGGGGAATGCCTTCCGCGGCTGTTGGGTCGGCGAGCCTGAGCGCCTCGTCCTCAAGGGATTTTAGCAGGGCGACGAGCAGGGCCTGCCGCGATGCGGGCGCGACGGCGTGGCGCTCTGCTTCAAGATCGAGCGAGGTTGCAGGCGTGGCCAGGCCGGGAGCAAAGCCGCGCTGATGGACGTTGATGCCGATGCCGACCACCACTGCGTGGGGCGGACTGGAAACCGTGCGGGGCAGATCTTCGGGCGAGATCCGCGCTTCCACAAGGATTCCGCCGACTTTGCGCGTGCCCATGAGGAGATCGTTGGGCCAGCGGAGATCGACGGTGAGGCCAGTGGTTGCGTCAATGGCCTCAGCGGCAGCGAGCCCCGCCGCCAGTGGCAACAGCGCCAGCTGCGCGGCTGGGATAGCAAGCCGCAGCAGCACGCTCACGTAAAGCCCCTCACCGGCCGTGGAGTGCCAGGCGTGATCGCCGCGTCCGCGGCCGGCCAGCTGCTCATCGGCAAAGTAGACGGAGCCGTGCGGAGCGCCGGCGCGCGCCGCGGCGAGAGCGTCTGTGTTGGTTGAGTCAGTGACGGGGGCGAAGTGCACCTTGCCTGCAAAGGCCGTGCCAACCAGGGCCGCATCAAGCGCCGCAAGGTCAAATCGAAACTCCGGAGCGGAGTGCAGCGGCGCGGGGCTCACCCGGCCACAATGCTCATCGAGATGTCCGCGGCTTTGGCCGAGTGGGTGAGCGCGCCGACGCTGATGAAGTCGACACCGGTCTGGGCGTAGCTGCGGATGTTCTCAAGCACAATGCCGCCTGAGGCTTCGGTGGGAATGCGGCGCGGCTCGGGCCCAGTGCCGGGCTGGTCTGCGATGGCCTGATGGATGCGCTCGACGGAGCGGCGCACCTCTTCCGGCGTCATGTTGTCGAGCAGGATGGCCTCGGCACCAAACTCGAGCGCCTCTTCAAGCTCCTGCGGGCTGCGCACCTCCACCTGAATGCGCTGGCCGTGCTTGCGCTGCGCGAGCGCCCGGGTGAGCGCCGCGCGCAGGCCGCCGCCGAGCGTGATGTGGTTGTTCTTGATCAAGATTCCGGAGGCGAGGTCGATGCGGTGGTTGGTGCCGCCGCCGCACTGCACGGCGTACTTCTCCAGCATGCGCAGGCCGGGGACGGTCTTGCGCGTGTCCAGCACGCGGGCGTGCGTGCCCTCAATCGCGTCCACGTAGCGCCTGGTGAGCGTGGCAATGCCGCTCAGGTGCTGCATCAGGTTGAGGATGACGCGTTCGCAGCTGAGCAGCATGCGGGCGTTGCCGCGGATGACGGCCAGCACCTGGCCCTGGTGGGCGCGCACGCCGTCAAACATCTCCGGATGGCTGACGACCTCAAAGCGGGTCTGCGCGGGCGGACGGGGATCCAGGTGGGCGAAGATCTCAAGCAGTTGCGGCACCGCGCCGAGGCCAGCGACCACCAGTTCCTGCCGCGCCAGGATGGAGGCCGTGGCGCGCAGGTCGGGGTCGATGGTCAGGTTGGTGGTTGCGTCCTTGGCGGCCTGGTCTTCCACCAGGGCCTGTTCCAGCAATGCGTCGATGCGGTGGCTCTTCCAGTCCATGATGCTTCTTTTCTGCCGTTTTTCGCGCCGTCAGGGCTGCGGCTGGTACTTCATGCGCAATAGAAAGTTATAAATGACCTTCTTGACGCTGTCATCTGCCTGGCTGGCGAGCGAGTAAAAGAGCGCTCCGTTGCGGCGGTGAATGTGCAGGGCGTACTTTTGCGGCGTGGCGCTGATCCGGTCAAGCAGCCGGTGCCACAGGCCGAGCCGGCCGTGG
>Ga0302202_10004431_pt1 | contig 14881 bp, 13 predicted proteins | sample II_Bog_N3_3_FD_194579 | JGI IMG/M metagenome (GOLD analysis project Ga0302202, IMG submission 194579) | Peat permafrost microbial communities from Stordalen Mire near Abisko, Sweden - II_Bog_N3_3 | ecosystem: Environmental > Terrestrial > Soil > Wetlands > Peat | place: Sweden: Abisko...
CTCGTCGAGGTATTGTCCGGATTACAGAAATTCTGGAGAAGGCCAACGTCCCAGCTTCATTCTTTGTTCCCGCCGTATCCGCGCTGCTCCACCCGGAGCAGCAGGCACTTGCCGTCCTCAACGGACACGAGGTAGGGTTGCACGGCTGGATTCATGAATTGAATACGAAACTGACGCGCGATGCGGAGCGCGATTTGATGATGCGATCTGCCGATGTGCTGGAAAAGATCACCGGATCGCGGCCTCGCGGTCTCCGGACGGCTTCATGGGATTTTTCCGAGGACACCCTGCGTATCGCCACGGAGATGGGTCTTCTCTACGATAGTTCATTGATGGCGGACGATGATTGCTACGAGTTGTTGCTCGACGGTAGACCCACGGGTGTTGTCGAACTGCCGGTACAGTGGGCACGCGATGACGCGGTTTATTTTGGGATGGATAGATTTTCAGCGCTTCGGCCTTACACGCCGCCACGAAATGTCGTTGATATTTTCCTCGATGACCTCAAGCTTGCCTGCGAGGAGCATGGCATTTTCCAGTTGACGATGCACCCGCACATCATCGGCGTACGATCGCGTATTTGGATATTGAAGGAAGTCATAGACCGCGCAAAAGAGCTCGGCGCGTGGTTCGGCACACACGCCCAGATCGTCGAGTACGTTAAAGAAAATGCTTCTCGGTCGGCGGATTGAGCGAAAAGTTTCGCGCATCTGCTGCGGCAATCCGTGAACTACCATCGAGGTAGGGTTAGGAATTCAGCGTACCTGTATCGCACATTACCCCCATCCGAGCATCCATCCGACGTTTCATAGAGCTATGGAAGCTCTGCGGGATGAGCGACAGGACGTCTGGTACTACAGCATGGTGCGGCACAAGGGGACTCTGGATATGGTCACCGTTACGTAACGCCCAACGAGAACGTCGAGATTCCGCAACCGCACCTCGCTGCAAATCTATGAAAACACCTGCCTCTGGAGTTTTGGCAAGGCGTCTAGCCTCTCTCCAGCTTCAGTCGGCGTAGTGCCGGACTCGGAGACCGCCGGCGAACGGGCAACAACTACAAAGCATAGTGTCAGTAAAAGATAAATGAGGGACATGATCGCGCCTCCACTCAGAAGCAGCCCGCTGACCACGACGCCTGCGTGGACGATGTGCTCCATCCGTGATTCGACCCATGGCGGTTTTGTTGGGGCTCTCTTCACAGGTGACCTCCAGTGCAATACCCGCAGCATGGAGCAGCCCTGTGTTCGTAAAATCCGAATCCAATCCGAAGTTCATAAGAATTAGGTCAGGCTTTGCAGACAGACAATAGTCAGCCCTCGAATCGGTAGCCGACGCCCCTCACGCTAATCAGGAAACGCGGCACAGTGGCCTCGTCTTCGATCTTCTTGCGCAGCGAGACGATGTGGTTGTCGATGACGCGGTCCGTCACCGAGATCGATGCACCCCACACTTCGTCGAGCAGACGGTCGCGAGTCATAACCCGGCTCCGGTTGCGGATGAATGCGGCGAGCAGCTTCAGCTCTGTGGTTGTGGCGTCTATGCTGCGGCCGTCACGACGTAACTCGAAGCGCGTCATGTCCAACTCACAGGAGCCAAACCTGTAGACGCTGTCGCTGGCGGCGCCGTCCTGGCCAGCTTCCGTACCTGTGCGGCGAAGCAGGGCGCGGATGCGCGCTCGGAGTTCGTGGGGGCTGAAGGGCTTGGTCACGTAATCATCTGCGCCTACGTCCAGCCCCAATACCTTCTCCGCCTCATGCGCCTTGGCAGTCAGCAGAATGATCGGAGTCTTCACGCCTCTGTGGCGCAACTCGCGACAGATGTCAAAGCCATCCTTAGTCGGCAGCATGACGTCGAGCAGGATCAGGTCGAAGGCTCCCGTCAGCGCGCTGCGAACTCCTTCCGCGCCGTCGGCGACCACAGCGACCGAGTAGCCCTCGGTTTGCAGATCGCTCTCCAAGGCAAATGCGATCCCGGGTTCATCTTCAATGACGAGAATCCTGGCCATACGTTCCTCTCAATCGTGGGCCAACGGTAGCACCAGCGTAAACGTGCTGCCGACTGCCACTTCGCTGCGTAGACGAATCTCGCCGCCTAGCGCTTGGGATATCTGTTGCACCATCGCGAGCCCGATACCCGTGCCTCTAATGCTGGTCTTCTTAGCGGCGTCGCCTCGGACAAACTTCTGGAAGATGGCGCTCTGCTCGGTCAAGTCGATCCCCATCCCCTGGTCGCGCACCGAGATCAGCACCTGACTCCCCACTACTGCGCCATTCACCCAAACCGTGCGGCAAACAGGCGAGTACTTCATTGCATTGTCGAGTAAGTTGCGCAGTGCGCGCCGGAACGCCTCCTCGTCGGCATGGACCAGGGCCGAGGTCTGGCTCAGGTCCTGTTCTACCTCGAAGCCGTTTTCAACTGCCAGTTCCCTAAACTCAGCCACCGTGGAGCGTACCAGTTGGAAAGCGTCAAGCGTTTCGATGCGGTACTGTTTCCGGCTCGATTCCATAAGCTGAAAGTCAAGCAGGTCTTCGACCAGCCGCTGCAACCGCGTCGTCTCCCGATCGAGGAAAACGTAGCTCTGCTGACGCCGCGCCTCGTCTGGAATGCGGTTTCCCACCAGCAGGTCCGTAATTGTACGCAGGGTCGTCAGCGGGGACCGGAATTCGTGCGAAACAGCGGCCACGAAGTCCGACTGAAGCTGCGCCCGCCTTGCATCGATTTCAATCAGTCGTTGGCGGCGGACCGAGAGCAGCAAACGGCGCAGCAACAACAGGGCCAGGGTCGCTACCAGCAGCAGGTTCGCAATCAGCGCGAGTGTGACCCATATGCCTAGCGGAAACCAGTTGAGCCGGACGTGCAGGAAGGCGAGCTCAGACTGCGACAAGCCAATCCCCAGCAGCACGATCGCGGGCAGCACCAGCCAACCCTCCAACCCTTGACGGCGAATGCCCTGGATGACAATCCAGAGCAGTAGCACAAAGAAGAGCAGACGAACGATGAGGGCGACGACCTCGAACACGGCGGCAACCGGATGCGGGATGAAGAAGAAGATTTCCAGGGCAATTGCATTCGAGATCATGTACGTTACGGCTAGGCTGGCGATGGCTCGCGGCAACCATGTTGGCGGCTGTTGCCCGAACCAAACCCACCACACCATGGCCCAGCCCGCGTAGGCCAGTGGACCGAGAAAGCACTGAGTGATTAGCAAGTCTTCCAGGATGCTGATGTGTTGTGTCCAGATGTCGAAGGCACCCAGGCCAGAGTAAGTCGCAGTGATGAGGAAGACCGCTCCCATCCAGAGATAGACCCTGTCCGAGCGATCGAACAGGATCAGGCTAAAGGCCACCAGCGCGAGCAACCCATAGAGAAACGCATCGACGACGAAGGATGTGTACTTGCGCAGCACGCCGACCCGGCGAAGGTGGTATACGGCTGACACCATATCGGCACTGCCGACCAGGGGCGCGGAGCGGAAGCCTCCGGCATCGACCGAGGTCACCAGCGTGTTGGGCTCCATCCAGACCCGGAACGCGAGCACCGTCGGCGAGGCGCTCGAAACGCTCTCGTCCTGCGGCACCTCAAACATCATCGGCTGATTGTAGTAAGTGATCGGCCAGCTGGCTGCGAAATCGCCGAAGCTGCCGATTGGCATCCCGTTCCAGAACACCTGGTACGCATCATCCACGTCGGACGGACCAGCTAGCGCCAGCTTCTCGCTTGGCCGCCTCTCAAGATGAATCGCAATGCGGTACCATGCATAGCCCCAGTATCGCGCGTGTCCTCGGGCGGTCCAGCCGGGGACATCTTCGGTAATTCCGTTGCTCGCGCCTACCGCACTGCCGGGTGGCGCGAGGGTCACCGTCTCCCACTTCGAGTCGTCGAAGCCCGGCTCCGCCCAGAGCGAGGCATGAGTCGCCGGATCAAGGGGCGAGTCGCCCACGTGAAACTTCCAAGGGCCATAGAGCGGCGCGACGGACTGGCCAATGGTGACCTGCGCAATCGCCGTCGCCCGCGTGGAGTCGGTCGGCTGTGCGGAAGCCGCGCTGACGCCTGCAAGCATCGCCAGAAACCCGATTGCAAAAGGCAAGGATCTTGCCACCTGAATGATCCTATTCTGGGTGCAGAGTCACCGCACGCAATCGAACCGTTCCCCGATCCAACCGACTCCGGGACACCATGGTCCAGTCTCTTTGAGTCACACTGCTTCGCCTCAGCAGCCTTTAGATCCGAACAAGGAAAGCATCATCATGGTAAAGGCAACATATCGCATGGAACCTCGTTGACTTAATTAGAGTATGAGTCGTTCAGAGTTGCATATTGACCCAGGTTATAGGAATATACACCCTCCATTAGGAGATGATAAGCAGGTGCTACGGGGTGGATGGGGCGAGCGCGGGAATGTGGGGGGTGAGTTTGCGGATAACGAACTCCTGCATGACGATGCTGAAGGCGGTTAGACCGGTGCCGATGGCGACGCCCTCGAAGGTGAGGCCCAGGCCACCGCGATTGACTGCCGGGTAGTAGAGATTTGAGAGGCCGCTGGCTGCTAGGCTGCCGAGTATGCCGGAGTAGTTGGGCTGCCAGCGTTGATTGTCACTCTTGCAGATCACAGCATTGGCGAGGGCGTAGAGGAGTCGGGAGTGGATGCTGCCGGTGCCTTTATAGAAGTAGCGTGGGTCTTGCTTGAAGACGATGGGAAAGATCGCATTCCCGAATAGATTGCCGGTCATGAAGGTTCCGTAGGAAGCGGCGTAGCGTTTGGCGTAGCCCTGAGCACCCTGTCCCCAGGCGTAGGTGTTGTCGGCCTGCTCGACGCCGGCTGTGACTCCAGCGAAGACGAATGAGACAGGATCGACCATGGTCCGGAGGCCAAGGTCAAGTTTCTGCCGACGGCTCAGAGGAGCGGCGTTGGAGACATAGCTGACATAAAAGTTGGGAATGACACCGAAGATGCGCTGCTTCTCTTCCTGTCTGACTTGGGCCTGGGCGATCTCAGTTTGCGTGGCTGTGACCGAAATGCTGGTGGTGAAGCCGGCGCGCAAGGCAATGGTTGCGAGTTCGCGGGTCTCGCCCGCGCGAAGCTCGCCTGAGGTTTGGCGAGGTGCGAAGCCGCTGGCAGCAATGGACAGCGTGAAGGGGCCAGGGGGGACGTTGCCGAAGGAGAAGCGTCCGGCGTCGGTGGAAAGAGCGGTGAGAGCATCGGGGGCCTGCAGGACGTTGGGCGTGAGGGTGATGCGGGCGCCGACGATGGCGCCGCCGTTGCTATCGGTGATGGTACCGGCGAGGGTGGCCGTTCTCACCTGAGTGGAAATCTGAGGAGAGGGGGCGCTGGGGAGTTCGTCGGCGCAGCCCGGATGCGCACCCGCAATGAGGAGGAGGGGCAACGCGAGGCAGTGCAGGCGGCGACTCTCGGCAGCGGTCATTGGTTTCATTCTAGCCAGGTGACAGGTAGACGGTTGGCGGAGCGGCACAGACACTGTCCGGTTTCGTTCCCCCGGCATATCCGGCGGCTAGTGCCGCGCATTCAAATGAGCCGCCGAAGGTGATGAAACCACTGGCCACCTTGCGATCGTCTTCCGTTGTCAGGAAATTCTGACTCGATTCACATCAGTCTGTGACCCAGACCCGATCCTGTCCAAACGTGACCGCTCCAAGCTAGACAGAACGGAGATCAACGTGAAAAGACGAAACGGAATTGTTGCGATGATCGCTCTCACTACCTACTTGCTATGCGGAGCGACCAGTCCCCAAAGCTGCGAGGAACCTGCTGCACCGGCCCCCAGCCATACCGGCGCTGAGGTAGCTGGGATCGCGCTTGTGGCGGCCGCTGCGATCACAACTGTCGTCCTCATCGACGTCCACCACAACCACCACACCGTCAAAGGCTGCGTCTTCGCTGGACCCAACGGCATCCAGGTTCAGACGCAGGGGGATCCCATCAAGACCTACACTCTGTCCGGGATTACAGCCGCAGCCAAGGTAGGTGATCTCGTGAAGATACATGGCGACAAAATCAAGAAGACCAAAGACAGTACGGGTGATGAGACCTTTCGGGTGGAGTCGCTAAGCAAGGACTATGGCCCTTGCCAAGTAAAACCCGGGATTCCATCAGCCTCCGCGGAACGACCTCCGGCTCTCCACTAAGCCTCTAGCCTCAACTATTTCATCGCGTCCGATCGACCGTCGGCGCGTGCGCTTGAACTTCAGCCAGCCGGCGCATCGAAATTGGGCTTTCTTCACGCTTACGGGTTTCGCCACAGGCCCGGCGTCGACTGGCGTACTCCACAGACGAGGTATCTGCCATGCGCTATCTTCGCCGGATATTGGGGCCAATTCCCTTTGCAAAACGACGCCAGACAAACAAGTGGTTCGTAACCGCCCATCTCGCCGTGATCATGTTCTGCGGGATTGGCGCAGCGCAATCGCTTGCCTCCGCCTCAGTCTCGGCGACTGACCTGCCGGAAGCGCCACAGCCGGCGGCGCAGCAGGCTTCTTCGCCGCCAGACAGCACGCCCGCCGACGAACGGCAGACCAAGCGCGTGATGGGCATCATGCCCAATTTCCGCTCCGTCAGCCCGGGGGAAATACCTCCGCCGCCCACTGTCCGCGAAAAATTTGTCACCACCTCGCTCGACAACTTCGATTACTCCGCGCTGATCTTCTCTGGCCTGATTGCCGCAAATGCCATGGCCGGCAAAGCGACACCGGAGTTTCACCAGGGGATGGCGGGCTATGGCCGCTACTACTGGCACACCCTCGCCGATCAGTCGGTCGAGAACTACTTTGTCGAGTTCATCATTCCGTCCATCAATCACGAAGACTCACGCTACTACACCATGGGCAGAAGGAATGGAGGCTTCTTCAAACGCGCGGGATACTCCCTCAGCCGCGTCGTGGTGACTCGCTCGGACGTCGGCAGGCCGATGTTCAACTACGGAGAAGTCGCAGGCTCAGCGGCGGCCGTCGGCGTGTCCACCTTCTACTATCCGTCGCCCGAGCGGACGGCACAGAAAGCTCTCCGCAACTGGGGTCTCGACATCACCTATGACGCCGCCACTTTCATGTTTCACGAGTTCTGGCCGGACATCCACCACGGCCTGTTCCGCAGCAAGGACCGCGCAGGAAATCAACCGGGTTCTTGACCAACCAAAATGTTCGGGTGCCCCATCCAAGCCGGGGTCCCCGGCCAGCTCGCTGGTTGGGGTGGAAGCTTTGCTTGGGTGGGAAGTAAACCGCCGGGTGCCCCATTCATGACGGCTTCATCGTCATGAGTGGGATCGTCTGCCGGGTGATCCACATCTCCCCTCTGGGATGTGGGCGTCCAGCCGGGTGCCCGACCCTTGACTTGCCCCCAATGTTCGGGTGCCCCATCCAAGCCGGGGTCCCCGGCCAGCTCGCTGGTTGGGGTGGAAGCTTTGCTTGGGTGGGAAGTAAGCCGCCCGCACCACGCTCTCGTTTTCCCCTCCAACCACCGTGGGAATAACGTGACGAGGTAAATTCTCGCGGAGCCGCCGCATGTCTCTGCTACCACAGCGAGCAGCGGTCTGCCGCGGGTCGCACCATGGCATCGCCGGCTTTGCAACTGAAAGCCTTCTCGAACTCGGGCATGTTGCTCAGCGGGCCCAGCACGCGGAAGTGTCCGGGCGGATGCGGGTCGGTGGAGACGGCGGTACGCTCGGCCTCAGGACGGACGAGTGCGCCGCGCCACTGCGCCTCCGCGAGAAAGAACTGCTGCTCCGGAGTGAAGCCGTCGACGGTAGGTTCGGGACCCTTCGCTTCGCGGGAGCGCTTGTATGCGCGGTAGCTGAGGTTGACGCCGCCCAGGTCGCCGAGCGCTTCTCCGGTGACCAGCTTGCCCTGCAGGTGGATGCCGGGCTCGACGAAGTAGCCGTCGTACTGCGCGGTCGTGCAGGCCGTACGCGCCGTGAAGCTCTTGTAATCGGCATCGCTCCACCAGTTGTGGAGACTGCCATCGGCGGCGAACTGCGCGCCCTCGTCGTCCACGCCGTGGGAGATCTCGTGGCCGATGCTGACGCCAACCGCGCCGTAGTTGATGGCGTCCAGGCCCTTGGGATTGAAGCCGGGCGGCTGCAGATAGCCAGCGGGCACAACCACTTCATTCATCTCGGGACTGTAGTAGGCGTTCATCGTCGGCGGAGTCATGTCCCAGCGGCCGCGGTCGACCGTCTTGCCGATTTGGCCGAGATCGTCGCGAACGGCGTAGCTGCGCGCGCTCACGACGTCTTCCATATAGGTGGCGTGGTCGATACGAACGCCGGCGTAGTCTTTCCATTTGTCCGGATAGCCGATCTTGATGTTCAGGGCGTTAATCTTCTCGATAGCCTTGGCCTTGGTGGGAGCGGACATCCAGTCGCGCGACTCGATGGAGAGCTTCAGCTCGTTGACGATGTTGACCGCCATCTCGCGCGCGCGTGCCTTGGCCTCCGGCGGCAGATAGCGGTCGACGTATTCGTGGCCCAGCGCTTCGCCAAGCAGGCCGTCCGTGGCGATAACGCAGCGCTGCCAGCGTGGCCGCTGCTGCTTCGCGCCGGTCAGCGTCGTGCCGTAGAAGCCGAAGTGCGCATCGTCGAAGCTCGCGGAGAGAGAGGTGGCGCTGCCGTTAATCAGGTTCCAGCGCAGGTAGAAGCGCCAGTCGTCGACGGCCGCCGAGGCGAGCAGCCCGTCGAAAGCCCGCGCCACCTTCGGCTGCGGAACGTTAATGTGGCCGCTGGTGGGCACGGCGAGCATGCGGAACTCGGCGTCCCAGTCGAAGTGCGGCGCCAGCGCTTTCAGCTCAGCGAAGGTCATGGGGTGATCGGTGATCTTGGGGTCGCGCAGTTCCACGCGGCTCAGGCGGGCCTGCGCCAGCGCAGTCTCAATGCCCAGGATCGCGGTTACCGCGCGCGTCGCATCTTCGTCCGAGGCGCCGGCCAGCACGAACATCTGGTGAACGTAGGCGCGATACTTCTCGCGCACATCCTTGAAGCGCGGCTCGTCGCGGAGATAGTAGTCGCGGTCGGGCAGGCCGAGTCCGCCGAAGCCGACCTCGGCGATCATGTGGGTGGTGTCGTGCAGGTCCTGGGCGGCAGAGAGACTTACCGGCGCGTCAAGGTCAACCCGCTGTAGGCGCACAATCTCAGCACTCAGGGCGGGCGCGTCGCGGATGGCATCGATCTCCTTCAGCATCGCGTCCAGCGGCTTCAGGCCGAGACCGTTCACCCGTGGCTCGTCCATGCACGCACCGTAGAAGTCCCCGGTCATCTGCGCGGGCGAGTTGTGCGGCAGCGTGGAGGACTTGGCGGCGTCTTCTTCGGCGATCGAGCGCAGGCGCGCGCGAGTGTCGTCCTGCGTGACCGTGCGGATCGCCCAGGTGGTCTGGATGTCGGGCATGGGATGGGTCGCACGCCACTGGCCGTTGGCGTAGGCGTCGAAGTCTCCGCAGGGGTTGGCGCCGCGGTCGATGTCCTCGGCAGCGACTCCGCGCGGCAGGACGATTTCGCTCTGGGCACCCGCAGTGATGGGAAGTACCAGCGTGGCGAGAACAATCAGCGAGTAAGGGCGCACGGCATCTCCGGGAGGGACGCTTAATTGGGGAGTTGATTGCCAGTATTGCATGGCAGTCGCGCGTGGCGTGGAGGACGAGAACTCCGCAACCGCCGTTGTGGGCCCTGTTTGCGGGTGCAAAAACTTGACAAAATTAAGGTGCCGGGAAGCAGCAATTCGCTGTTAACTCAGCAGTTAACCCACTGTTTCAGTATGTATATACGCGCGTGGAAGTCCTTTGTTATCAGTACCACATTTGTATATACGTGCCTGGAAGCCCTTTGTTATGAACAAATCGTGGCATATACCGACAGAGGTGGTATTGCGGCATTAAAGGGCGCCGAACCGGCTAGGCGGCAATTTATGCAGCGTTTTCGAGCAGCGTAACGCGGAGCAGCCGATACGCTTCGTTCAGTTCCGCCATCTGCTCGGTCGCGTGCTGGCGAACCGCATCCGAAGCGCGCTGCAGGCGGTCCGGATGACATTCGATGACCAGCCGCCGGTAAGCCGAGCGAATCTGCTCTGGAGAGCAGTCAGAAGTTACGCCGAGGAGGTCAAACGCGCGTTCGCACGTCATGACCTCGCTCGGCATTTCGCTGGGCTCAGGCTGAGCTGCTTCCAGCCTGTTGGCTACGTCCTGTGGTAGCCAGCCCTGCGGAATCCAGCGCTGCCGTTGGCGATCTTCTGGAACCCAGTCGTGCGGAGTCCAGCTAGGCTGCGAGTTATTTTCGATCGGCGCGGACGAAACCTGCGGCGCGCTGCGCGACCACATCGAATCGTAATGGTTGGCGATAGTGGCGGCGCGATCGGCAAAGTACGATCCGATGTCGGCAGCCTCCGCCGGGACGAAGTTGACCGCGGCAAAGCTGTCCATCTCGCGGAAGGCGCGGTTCTGGTGCTCACGCTCGGCACGGTTCTGGCGACGGCGATGCAGGCTTTCCACGGCGGCGGGAACGCCCATGGTCCAGCTTTCTTCCAGGAAGAGCGGGTCAGGATCGTCGCCGAAAAGCGGCTGGAAATCATCGGCAAAGCGCGAAGGGCCGGTAGGGATTGGTTGATCGCTCCGGTTCGTCTGAGTTTGGACTGCCACATTCGCCTCCGCGCGCAGGTTCGCGGCCCCATGGCGGTCGTCTGCCGGAGGAGTTCGCGTTTTGCTGCTGCCGTTGTATTGGGATTATCGGCAGATTGCGGATTTGTTTTAGGCGTTCGCACGCCCTTTTTTACTGCTTCGCGATGTCCTCCCGTCGGTCGGCACGGGGTTTCTGGTGAGACCAGCTGCGGGTGCGGTCGGCGGATTGGAAGAGGTAAACGCTGAGGATGCAGAGGATGGGCTCCAGCGGATGGCGGAACCGCGCCTGCACCGTTACGAAGTAATAGATCGCGGGGTAGAAAGTGAAGGCCCAGAAAAAGAGCCACGCACCCGGCACGTGGCGGCGCAGCGCGAGCGCGAGGCCGAGAAAGCCGGAGAGGCTGAAGAACGCGAAGTTGGAGCGGCGAATGGCTTCCACGGCGATGCCGGAGTCCAGCGGCTTGGGCACGCCAATCCAGAAGAAATAGACGCGGCGAAGAGCATTCCTCGCAAACAGATCCGGGTGGGCGCGGATGGCGGCCTTCGCGTGCTCGCCCTGCTGGCGGCTGAACTCGATCTCGCCCAACCGCTCGTAGCGGCGGAACTCGGGCGCGCTCTCGGCCTTGGGCAGCGTCGTTCCCCACGGAAAACCGTTGTCGGAGAAGATAGTGGCCTCGTACAGTTCGGCGCCGAAGTTGGAGCGCATCGGCACGAACGCATGGAAGACTTCCCAGTTGCGGATAACCCACGGACTGATAACGGCGACGAAGCACAGCGCCGCGATAGATGGGCCGATGAGGGCGCGAAAACCGAACTTTGGCCAGATGATCCAGACGCCGCAAGCGGGAAGGAAGGTGAGCAGCGAGCTGTTGGTCAGGGCGATGAGGCCCCAGAGCAGGCCGAAGACGGCCCAAAGAGTGGTAAGTGGTAAGTGGTCAGTGGTAAGTGAGTGATCGGCGGCAGGTGGCTGGGGGCCGGCATTCGTTTCTCTCTTATCACTTACCCCTAACCACTTACCACTCGCTTCTCCCACCCCGCGCAGGTGCAGCGCGATGACCAGCACCCACGCGAACAGGAATGCGGTGAGCGACATGTCCCACACCCACTTGACGGCGTATTGCATGGCCGCCGGATACAGCGCCCACAGCCACGCGGACCACAGGGCGATCTTCAGGCCTCGATCTCCGCGCCCGAAGCAGCGCCACGCGATCTGGTAGATGGCCGTCGCGGTGGCGGCGGAGAAGATGCTGTTGATGGTCAGGATCACCCAGCCCGACTTCAGCGTGTATACGCCGAAGAGTTTGAAGACGCCGGCGAGAAGCAGTGGATAGAGCGGCGGCGTCCACGCGGTGGGGCCGCTGTTGCCCTCGAAGGGATTGGCGAAGCCATGTCCGGTGGCCAGCGCACGGGCGATGCGCCCCATCTCCCAGCCGAACTCGAAGTGGTCGTCGATGACGCGCATGCGGTAGGTGTGCGCCAGCGTCATATAAAGGACGCGCACCAGAAATCCAACCCAGAAGATGCGGCGTAGCAAGCGCGATTCATCGCCAGGATTGAAGAAGGATTTGAGGCGACCGGGCATTGTCCCGATTCTAGACGGGGAAAGAAGTTTCCAGCTTAGATACTGTCCTGCCGGACGAGCCCACTGCGCGTGGCGCGGTCACTTCGTGGCTTGTATTGGGCTTCGCATGGTGCTCCCGATGGTCGCAAACAGATTTCGTGCCGACCGACGGGAGGATAACGCGAAGCAGTAATAAGGCGTGGGAACGCCCGCTCCACGCGGAGTGGGCCTGTCCGGCAGCTCAATCGACTGGGTACAATCTTCCCTTATGGTTTCCATCAAAGTGAAGAAGCTGGATGCGGCGGCGCAGATGCCGCGGTATGCGCATGTGGGGGAATTCGGCGATCTGGCGGCGGACGTGTATGCGTCAGTTGGGGTGACACTCGCGAGCGCGGGGCAGGCGGGGTCGACGTTGCCGGTGCCGACGGGGATTGCGATGGAGTTTCCGTCGACGCATGGGGCGCTGGTCGAGGACCGTTCCGGCCTGGCGGTGCGTGGTGTGACCACGCTGGCGGGCGTAATCGACCCCGGCTATCGCGGCGAGTTGAAAGTGGTGATGACGAACCTCAGCGCGGCGCCGGTGGAGATCAAAGCTGGCGACCGCATTGCGCAGTTGCGGATTGTCGAGAGGATCGAAGCTGCGTTCGAAGAAGTTGCGGAGCTGGGCGAGGCGGCGCGGGGCGCGGGGGGATTTGGCAGTACCGGGAAGTAAAGATTCAGACGAAAGGGTCTGCACGGCGCGGGGCTCGTCCAGGTTTTCCGAGAACGAAGGCATTTCTGAGGATCTATTCGTCTCGTTTCTCGCGTGGGGTGCCGTACTAAGTACGAAAACGAAAATGGAGCGGCGATGAACACGGAATTGCTGCGATTCAATGGTGCTGTCGAACGCGATCCCGCCATCGATGTGTGGATGCAGGAGCATGGCGGTGAATTGGGAGCCATCGCGCAGGAGTGGTTTGGGGTGATGCGACGATGCGGGGACGAAGTCCGGGAGTTGCTGCACGACGGCTGTCCGGTTGCCTGTCTGGGCGATGCGCCTTTCGGTTACGTGAATCTGTTCACTTCGCACGTAAACGTCGGGTTCTTTCAGGGTGCGGCGCTGCCCGATCCGGCCCGTTTATTGCAAGGCACAGGCAAGCGAATGCGCCATGTGAAGCTGAGGCCAGGAACGGCCATGGACGCCGCAGCGCTGCGCAGGCTCATCGAGACGGCGTATTCCGATATGAAGGCGCGGGTGGAAAACGGCTAGGGGCCCGAGGCGGAAGAGGACGCTGAAAACTTCGGATGTGGCAAACGCGGTCGAAGAACCCCAGGGCTAAAGCCCATCGGCTCTTATTGCCTATAACCGCAGGCTGAAGCCTGCTGCCACTCCGACAAGGCGAGAGCGGGGCGTTTTTCAGCAACCTCTGAAGCTCGCTGCTACTCCGAATGTGCAAAGCTGCTACTCGGATTTGAGCGAGGCCATATCGATGGAGAAGCGATACTTGACGTCCTGTTTGAGCAGGCGGTCGTAGGCTTCGTTGACTTTCTGGATGGGGATGACTTCGACGTCGGAGGTGATGTTGTGTTGGCCGCAGAAGTCGAGCATCTCCTGGGTTTCGGCGAGGCCGCCGATGGGAGAGCCGGAGAAACTGCGGCGTTTGAAGATGAGGCCGAAGACGGCGACGGGCAGGGGCTTGTCGGGTGCGCCGACCATGGTGAGGTTGCCGTCGCGGCGGAGAAGGTTGATGTAGGCGTTGATGTCGTGGTCGGCAGCGACGGCGTCGAGGATGAAGTCGAAGCTGCCGACGTGCGCGGCCATCTCGTTTGCATTGCGGGAGAGGACGACTTCATCGGCGCCGAGGCGGAGGGCGTCTTCCTTCTTGCCGGGCGAGGTGGTGAAGACGACGGTATGGGCTCCGAAGGCGTGCGCGAACTTGACTCCCATATGGCCGAGGCCGCCAAGACCGACGATGCCGACTTTCTTTCCCTTGGTGACGCCCCAGTGGCGCATGGGTGAGTAGGTGGTGATGCCGGCGCAGAGCAGGGGCGCGGTTCCGGCGAGGTCCAGGTTGGTTGGAACGCGTAGCACGAAGTGCTCGGTGACGACGATGGAGTCGGAGTAGCCACCGTAGGTGACGCCGCCGGTGTGCTTATCGGGGAAGTTGTAGGTGAGGGTGAAGTTGGGGCAGAACTGCTCGAGCCCGGCGCGGCACTCGGGGCAGGTTCCATCGGAGTCGACGAGACAGCCGACGGCGGCGAGGTCGCCGACCTTGAACCGAGTGACTGCGGAGCCGACTTGAGTGACGCGGCCGACGATCTCGTGGCCGGGGACGCAGGGATAGACGGTGGGCATGACGTCACTCCACTCATTGCGGGCCTGGTGGAGATCGGAATGGCAAATTCCGCAGAAGAGTATCTCGATCTGGACGTCGTGTCCGGTGGGATCGCGCCGTGCGATGGTGGTGGACGCAAACGGCGATGTCGCGCTGGGGACGGAATAGGCTTTGGCGTTGTACATGAGGGAACCTCAATTCTTTGGCGTTGGGACGATCTGTTCGTTCGTGATCCAGAGTACGAGACTTGGCGGGATAGGAGGTATCCCAATCCTGCCCGATGTATTGCCTATTTCTGTCGATGCATGGATTCTTGTGCATGCGATTGTGAATTACGGGTTAGCCTTGCCTGAGAGGGGTGGCGAGTGAAAAGGGCTAATTCCAAAGGCG
>Ga0302202_10004438_pt1 | contig 14866 bp, 11 predicted proteins | sample II_Bog_N3_3_FD_194579 | JGI IMG/M metagenome (GOLD analysis project Ga0302202, IMG submission 194579) | Peat permafrost microbial communities from Stordalen Mire near Abisko, Sweden - II_Bog_N3_3 | ecosystem: Environmental > Terrestrial > Soil > Wetlands > Peat | place: Sweden: Abisko...
TGATCTGCAAAAAAGGCCGCCGGTTGACTGCTTCACAGGCTGCGGAAAAAAGGCATTGGAAGAGGGAATGTTCGACAATTTGCTTTTGCAGGGGCTAAAGCCAGGCCTTTATTTTGTGTCTTTTACGGCCGGCTGAAGCCGTGCCCTTGTTACAAAGCCTCTCTAAATCGAGCTGCGGGCGAGTTTTTCCGCAGCTTGTTCAGTCCATTTTTCCGGCGTATTGCTCGCGCAGCTCGCGGCGCAGGACTTTGCCGGTGTGGTTCATGGGCAGTCCGCCGGGGGCGAGGATCCAGATTTGCCGAGGCGCCTTGTAAGGCGCGAGATTGACACGGCAAAAGTCCAGCAGATCATCGGCGCTCACGTCGGCGCCCTGGACGAGCTCGACGACGGCGACGGGGATTTCGCCCTTGTCCTTGTGGGGCACGCCGAAGGCTGCCGCGCGGGCTACGGCGGGATGGGCCAGCATGGCCTCCTCAAGCTCTTTCACATAAACGGAATAGCCACCGGACTTGATCACATCTTTCATGCGCCCGACCAGGCGGACGAAGCCCAGCCGGTTGCGGGTGGCCAGGTCGCCGGTGCGCAGCCAGCCGTCGGCGGTGAGCAGGCCCTGGCTGTCGGCGCCGTCCTTCCAGTAGTGCGGCGCGAGGCCGCGGCGGCGGATCTGGCACTCGCCGGTGACGCCGGCCTTGACCGGCTGCGCGTTCTCGTCGGCCACGCGAATCTGAAACGGCGGGACCGGGAAACACAGATCGCCCGAGCCAGGCAAAAACGAGAGGTCGATGCCCATCATCGCCAGGCCACCCAGCTCCACCATGCCATAGCCGTTGATGAGCACGGGGGGGATGCGCCCGAGGCCGGGAATGCGTATGAAAGCGCCGAAATGGCGCAGCTTTTCCCGCACATCGGCGGGCAAATGATCGCTGGCCGAGAGCCACAGTCGCACGCTTTTGAGCCGCTCGGGATCGGGATTGCTGTTGACCAGGCGGGCAAACATGGCCGGCACGCCGACAAAAGCGGTGACGCGATGGCGCTCGGCCAGCTCGAGAGCCCGCTCCACGTCGAAACGGTCCAGCAGGCAGCCGCGAATCCCGGCCATCAGCCCATAGAGCGCAATGCTCACGGCCATGATGTGCGACCAGGGCAGCGCGATCAGGGCCAGGTCCTTGGGCCCCAGAAATGCTCCGGCAATCACCGTGGACGCCCGCGCACCGAGCAGAGCACGGCTGGAGAGAGCAGCGCCCTTGGGGAATCCGCTGGTGCCGGAGGTGTGAAAAACGGCCACGGTCGCGCTGGAATCGATCTGGACCGGCGGGAACGGCTCGCCGGAAGCTGTGACGCGGAGAAATCCCGGCAGGGTTTCCGCCAGGCTGTCGGCCTCGATCCAGATGCGCACCGGCAGCGCCGCGCGGTCGTGGATATTGCGCTCGAAGACGGCTTTGTCGGTGACCAGAATGTCAGTCCCGCTGGTTTCGAGAATGCGCCGCACCTCGGCCGCGGTCAGCATCGGGTTGAGCGGAACAGCGATGCCGCCGGCGCGGACGATGGCCAGAAACCAGTGCAGGCAGAAGCGGTCGTTGGTGCGATAGATGGCCACCGGCTGGCCGGGCTGGAGCTGGACGGTGCGGCGGAGAAAAGCGTCGAGGTTGCGGATGTCGGCGTGCAGGTCGGCCAGGCGGTAGACGCCGTCGTCGTCGACCGAGACCTCGCAGTCGCCCTTGCGCCGGACCAGCTCATCGACCAGGTTGGCCACCGTTACGCCGCGGTCGCGGGAGAGCCGGAAGCGGGAGACAAGGTTCATGCTTCGGCGACCGCCTTGCGGCCCCACTCGCTGGCCACGCAGTAGTTGAACAGCCGATCGAGATAATCGAGCACATGGGGCGGCGTCAGGCCCGACGGAGCCAGCAGGCGCTCGGCCTCGGTGGTGTCAAACTGCATGCGCATGGTGAAGTAGTCGCGGTAGGCGCGGCCGTCGCGCAGCACGCGCCGTTTTTTGCCCCATAGGGTCATGAACAGGAGCGGGCGCACGGCCGCGAAAAAGAGTTTGGGATCGACGTAGCGGGCTTCCGGCGCGTTGAAGTACTCCGCTGCCCGCTTGGCCACCTGGTCGATGGTGGCGCTGCCTTTGGGCCCGGCGCAGAGGTGGACCACGGCGCCGAGCGCTGCCGGGTCAAAGGCGAGGCGGGCCACGGCGGAGGCGACGAAATCCACCGGCACAATATCCAGCACGGCATCGGGATAGCCGGGGACGGTGCGCCAGAGGCCGCGGGCGTAAATCTTCAGCGGCCAGTACATCATTTTGAAGCTGGACGTGACGCCGGTTTGGGAGTCGCCGACGATGATGCTGGGACGCAGGATGACGCCGGGCAGCGAGCCCAGCCGCGAACGCACCAGCGCTTCGGCTTCGGCCTTGGTCTGCTCGTAGGTGTTGCGATAGCCCTGCCCGACCGCCAGCTCGCTTTCAAGTACCAGGCCGGTGCGCTCGCCGGCCACGTAGGAGGTGCCCACATAAGCCAGGCTGCGCAGGTTGCGGATGCCGGCGGCGAAGTCCAGAATGCGGCGCGTGCCTTCGACGTTGACCTCGCGGGCTTCGCCGAGGGTGTGGTCGAAGCGCACGGTGGCCGCGGAGTGGATGACGCGGGTGGCCTCGGAGGAGAGCCGGTCGAGCGATGCCTTGTCCAGGCCGCAGTTGGGCTGGACGACGTCACCGGTATAGACATCCACGCGATGACGGGCCGCCGCTGGAACGATCTTGTCGGCGCGCAGCTGAATGGATTGGGTTGGTGTGGGGCGAATCAGCAGGGCCAGCCGCGCATCCGGCTCGCGGTCAAGCAGTTCGCGCACCAGCCGCGCACCCAGGAATCCGGTTGCGCCGGTAACAAAAATGAGTTCTTCGCTGTTCAATCCGGTCACAACCTCAGCTTGCGGGCCGTGTAAACGACCTGAAATACCACTCCCCGGCGTGCAAAAAAGGGTGGGCAGAGCCCTGTCCCAAGTATAGCCCGCAAGCCCGGTCCCAAACCGGGGCCAGCTGCGCTGCGGTGTCACGTTTTGAGGCGGCCGGTGTCTTATCCATAACAGCCGGGTGGAGAGTAGCCGGGCTTTCATCGTTCCGGTGTAGCATCGAAGCTGGTAGTCGCGTATTTTGCTGGATTTGGCACAAACCGGGCGGAGCGGGCCGCTGCACGAATCGGCGGCAGGCGTAATCGTGCGCGGACGCGGACGCCTGCGGGCTGTGGCGCTGCTGCTGGCCCCGGCTCTGCTGGTCGCCGCCGGATGCAGCAATGGCCGCGTCTCGGCTGCCCCATCGAACTCCGCGTTCACCATTGCGCCCGGCGCCGGCTCCATTGACACCAGCTGCACGGGCTGCAACGCGACCAGCGGCCAGGGCACGGCAGTGGAGCAGTTCTCGGCTACCCTGGCAGGCGGTGGGCCGGCAGCGGTGACCTGGTCTGTCGCCGGCGGAGACGCCAACAGCGGGCCGGGTGCGATCAGCGCCAGCGGCCAGTACACGCCGCCCAGCTACCTGACCGCCGACCGCGTGCAGGTGGTGGTGACGGCCACGTTGAACACGGCGATGGCAACCGCCGTACTGACAGTGACGCCGGGCTTCCTGCAACCGCTCACACCCGAGAACGCGGCCCTGGGCCCCAACGGGCAGACCACCGTGACCGGCTTCCTGGCCGAGGCCGGGGGCGAGACGGGCATTGCGTACGCGCTTTCAAGCAGCGCCACGGGCTCAGCGGGCGGACAGGGGACGCTGGGCGCGACCAACTGCACGCACGGCACGCAGGCCTTTACGTACTGCACGGTCACGTACACGGCGCCGTCCTCGATCGCGGCCACCGGGGTGACGTACGTGGTGGCCACGGTGGGCAACTCAGCATCGAAGACCACCGCGCAATTGCTGCTGAATGCGGCCGGCGTGGCCAGCACGCCGGCCTCGCACCAGGCGGAGCTGGCGATGCCCATCCAGATGGGTTCCTCGGGCGGCAACAACAACGACTACGACACGCAGGGCAACCAGGTGGCGGACTGCTGCGGGGGCACGCTCGGGTCGGTGGTGGAAGACGCGAGCGGACGGCAGTACCTGCTGAGCAACAATCATGTGCTGGCGCGCAGCGACCAGGCGAGCGTGGGCGACGCGATCATTCAGCCGGGGCTGATTGACAACAACTGCGTGCCCAATGGCGATGGGCCGGGCACGGACTCGGTGGGCACGCTGAGCGCATGGCTCCCGCTCTCCGCAGCCTCGACCAATGCCGATGCAGCCATTGCCCAGGTCACCGTGGGCACTGTGGACACGAGCGGGAGCATTCTGGAGCTGGGCGCGCGGCAGGCCGACGGCACGCTGGCCGCAGCGCCGCCCGGCGTCTCCTCAACCAGCGGCAAGGGCGAGACGGCGAGCCTGAGCCTGAGCGTGGCCAAGAGCGGACGCACCACCGGGCTGACCTGCGCCAGCATCTCCGCGGTCTCGCTCGATGTGAACGTCGACTACTTCACCGACTGCGCTGAGACCAAGCCCTACCTGACCAAGACTTACACCAACCAGATGGCCATTACCGGCAACCAGTTCAGCGATGCCGGCGACTCGGGCTCACTTGTGGTCGACACCGCAAACGCCGAGCCGGTGGGCCTGTTCTTTGCCGGGGGCGCCGATGCCGCCGGAGCCAGCCAGGGCGTGGCCAGCCCGGCGCCCGAGGTGCTGCGCGAGTTGGGCGCGCTCAACAACGCGGCCACCAGCTACAGCTTTGTGGGCACCGCCGACCACCCTGTCAGCTGCCTTAACTACGGCGACAATACGATTGCCGTAGCCCAGGCGCGCGCGCTCTCCGACGCTGAAGTAACGCGGGGCCAGTCGGCCCTGGCGCTGGCGCGGACGCTGGTGAATCCGGCTATCGGCATCCTGGGCGTGGCCACCGGCAAGAGCACCGATCACGCCGGCGAGGCCGCTGTGATTCTCTACGTGGACGAGGGCCAGCCGGTCAATGCGCCATCGACTGTGGATGGCGTGCGCACGCTGGTGATTGCGACCAACGCCCACGCCGTCGCGCTGGGCTCCGCGCCGCTCACACCGCTTGAAACGACGCCGGCGCCGCTGTCTGCAACGGTCGTCAATGCGGCCATCGCCCAGAAGCAGCAGGTCGCCCGCAGCCTGATGCGCGACAATCCTGCCTTCTTCGGCATCGGCGTGGGGCAGAGCCTGGATAATCCCAAAGAGGCTGCGCTGGTGGTTTATGTGGACCGCAGGAATCTGCCCGCCCAGCTGCCGCCGACGTTAGGCGGCCTGCGCACCCGCTACGTGATCATGGATCGGCTGCACGTGACGCGCTCGTACGCGACCGGGCTGGCATCGCGCTCCCATTGCGTGGCCCATGCGGCCGGGAGCGGGTCCAGCGACTTCGATCCGCAAGAACTCAACAAGCCGCAAAGCCTGCATCTGAACTGATTGCTTCCTGGTATAGGACGACGGGTGGAATCCCGGGTCGCTCCGCCACGGCGGACGAGGGACCGGGGGCACCCGGTACCCGGCGCATCGACCTATAGCTGTTCTCCGATTGCTGTACACCGAAAGCGCGAAGATAGGTGGATTTTTCCTTAAGAAAATGCCACCTTGCACGGAACTAAACAGAGCACATGAATTGGAGAACTGCTCTAGCCTGCGACTTGGCTGTGACCCAGCAAGCGGCGTAGATACGCGGCCTGGCCCACGTGGTAGGTCTCGTGCCATGCCATGAAGGCGATGGCCCCGCTCAGCATGCCGTCAAAGCTGGGCAGCTTCTCCGGACCGGGAACAGACAGCGCCTCGACGGTGAGGTCTTCGAGCGCGACGGTCAACGCCGCCTTCACCTCGTGCCAGGCATCGGTCATCTCCTGCGGTGAAGGATAGCCGGCAGCGTCGGCGACATTCGATCCACGCGCAAAGACCGGCAGCCAGGGCCGGGTCCACTCCCTGCCCACGAAGAACAGCACGCGGTGGCGCGCCCAGACAATGTGGCCCGCAACCCAGATCATGGAGTTGGCGCAATCGCCGGGCCGCTTGTGCCACTCATCGGACGTCAGGCCCTCGATGCTCTTCTCGAAGAGGCCGCCGTTCATGCGGAAACTGCCCGCGGCGTGGTCGATCTGGCTGGCAACTGGCATGGGGATTCTCCTTCGGCAACAGGTGGAGTTGAACTTGTCCCATGATTCCACTCCAACACCGTTGGCGTCTACGGCGTCCGACGGGTGTCGCACAAGACGCGCACAAAGAAAGAGCGCAGGAGCGGGAGCCGATGACTGCGCTTCGCCCCTGCGCGCCGATTGAAGCAACGCTCGTACCTTTACTCGACGGGCTTCGCCTTGCCGTCACGCACGCTGCGGTCGATGATCGACTTCACGCGTTGATTGGCTTCCTCGGCCAGCTTGCCCTGCTGGGCGCCGATGCGGCCCTGTTCTGCTCCGAGTCTGCCCTGCTCCTCGCCCAGCTTGCCTTGCTGTTCGCCAAGCTCACCCTGTTTGGCGCCCATCCCGCCCTGCAACAGGCCCAGCCGTCCCTGAATCTCGCCCAGCTTGCCTTCCAGGTCGGCCAGCTCTTCCTGGCTGACCGTGCTGCCCTTCCTGGCGTCGAGCCTGGCGGCCGCCTGGTTGAGCTGCGCCATCTCCTTGGAGATATCGGGCGTGGGTATGGTGGCCTGCTCCTGCCGCCGGCCCAGCGCTTCCTGCTGGCGACCGAGGGCTTCCTGCTGCCTGGCGAGGATCTCCTGCTGGCGGCCGAGCTCGTCCATGGGCTTGTACATCTCCTGGATCTGGGCGATCAGGGTCAGGTCGTCCACGAAGTACGCCTTGCCGTTGTGGGTGAACCAGAGGAACTTTCCGCTGGCCAGCTTGCGCGCCCTGTCCAGCTCTGCACGCGTGCCTTCGTTCCAGTCACCGTTAAAGCTGACGGGGTGACTGGAGTCGGTGACCAGCGCCCAGGAGTCGCCATCAGAAGAGTAGGAGTAGGAGTAGCCTTTGCCGCTCCCCGCGCTCCAATGCTTGCCGTTGGCGTTCACACTGGTGTTGGTCGCCGTATCGCTCTGCGAATTGCTGACGCTGACTTCATGCTCGTCGTCCGCGTAGCGCGCTTCGGCTGCTTCTGGCGCGAGGGGCGCGGCGGGCGGCGGAGGGGGCACAGCCTGCGGAGCCGGCTCCGGGTCCGGTGAGGGAGCCAGGTCAGGCGCAGCCGCAGGAGCCGGGACCGACGCGGAAGTGGGAACCGCCGCCGGTGTGGGAGCGACAGGGGGAGCCGGCGGCGCCTGGACGGTCTGCCGCGGCGCAGCCTCCACGCGGACCAGAGCCGTGCCCGCCAGCAGCGCGGCGGGCACCAGCAGAACTGCCAGCAGAATGCGTCCGCGTCCGCCGGCAAAGGCCTGGCGGAAGTGCGAGTCATTCAAAAACCGTTCCATGCGTTGGGCGAGATTGCTCTTCCGTGCCATGGCGACTCCGATCAGGGTTGGGCGCGGCATGGCCGCGAATTCAAGCAGGACCTGGGCGTAGGAGATGCGGCTGGCGGCCTGCTCCAGGCCGGCGCGGTCGCTGATGGCCTCACCCAAATCACAGAGCGTGCGCTTGAGCCACCAGCCGAGGGGACTGAACCAGAACACCGCCGCATAGAGCCCGGCAGCCAGCTGCAGATAGAAGTCTCCCTGGCGCACGTGGGCGCGCTCGTGGGCCAGCACGATGCGCAGCTTTTCGCGATCCCAGGCAAGGCAGTCGGCGGGCAACAAGACAGCCGAGCCGATAGTCACGGGCGAGGCCACGGCAAAGCTGAAGCGCAGGCGCAGGCCGCGGCCCGGGTCAACGAGTGGATCAGGCCCGGGCTCGGGCTCAAACCGCTCCGCGGTCCACCACAGACGCAGAGCCATGGCCAGGCCGCAGAGTATGCGCAGCAGCAGAAATGCGCAAACGGGGAAATAGACCAGCTCGACCAGAGTGATTTGACCTGCCATGCGCAGGGCCCGGCTCCGCAAAACGGCGAAGCGGCCCGGTGAGGCCGCGGGGGTTGGGTTGATCGCCGTTTGAGGGTTCGCAGTCGCTGCAACATCACCGGCCTTGACGGCTCGCGCGAGATCGCGGGCTCCGCCATGGATCACGGGCTCCCCCTCTGCGGAGCGGGCAGGACGCAGACGCGGCTCGATCTGAACAGCGTGAACAGCGACTGCCGGTTCCGGAGCAGCTGTTGCCAGCGGTGCCGGCCTCGCGTGCGTCCACGCCAGCGAGGCGGGCACCGGCACTGTGAGCAGGCCATGCAGGCGCGACCAGCGCATGGCCGCCGGCATGGCCGCGGCGCAGACCAGCACCAGTCCCCAGGCAATCTTCTGCGCGGCTACGTTCTTTAACCGGAACAGCCGCAACCCTGCCCAAACCGTGAGCGCCACCACCAGCGCCCGGAGCGCCGATTCAATCAGCATGGCCATTATGCACGCCCTCCTTTGGTATGTTTGCCTGAATCTTTCGGTTCCGCCGCGCTCTTTTGCGCTGCGGCAATGCGATCTGCGAGCCGCTGTAGCTCGGCGCGGTCCAGCATCTTCGAGTCCACCATGCCCACCAGCAGCGCCTCCACCGAGCCCTCGCAGAACCAGTCCACAATGCGCTTGGCGGCACGCCCCGCCACCCGCTGCCGGCTCTCGGCGGGGCGATAGATAAAGGTGCGGTCATCGACCGTGTGGGTGAGGTAGCCCTTCTCTTCCAGACGCCGCAGCACGGTGCGGATCGTCGAGTCCTTGAGGGGACGGCCGAGCTCCTCGCGCACCTGCTCCGCGTTGATCTCCGCCTTGCGCCAGACCACGGACAGGATGCTCCGCTCCAGTTCGCCCAACTCCGCCGGATCGTGATTTGCCTGTGTGTTACTCGTCATAATGTTACTGAGAGTAACACACGAGAAGGGTGAGCAGGCAAGAAGTTTTTTTGATTATTTTTCAGATTGCCGTTGCTGTTGCGGAAGCGACCTGCGTTTGCGGCGCTGCCAGGCCGGGATCGTCGGGAATGAATATCTGGAACACGGTGCCAGAGGCCGGGTCATCCAGCGCGGTGCGGCTGCGCAGATGCACAATACCGCGGTGCTTGACGATGATCTCGTGGCTCACCCACAGGCCGAGGCCGGTTCCGGTCACTTCCTTGGTGGTGAAGAAGGCTTCAAAGGCGCGGGCGCGGACTTCCGGCTCCATACCCGTGCCGGTATCGGCAACGGTGAAGCGCACGCCGGTCTGCTCCGGGGTCTTCCAGTTGCAGGAGCGGCGCGCTCGGATGCGCATTCTTCCACCGCTGGCAGAGGCGTCAATGGCGTTGCCCACCAGGTTGGCAAACACCTGGCGCAGTTCGCCGGCGAAGCAGAATAGGTCGAGCTCCGCATCGTAGTCCCGATCAACGCGGATACTGAGGGTGTTGAGCCGCCCCTGGTAGAGACTCAGCACCGAGCTGAGCAGCTCGTTCATGCTGGCCCGGGTGGGCTGCGTGGACTGGCGATAGAAGCGCAGCGTCTGCTGGGTGATTTCGGCCACGCGCTGGGCTTCATGCTCGGCCATGGCCACGTACTTCAACGCCGCCTCGTCGAGCTGGCAGAAATTGCGTAGCAGAAACAGCAGGTTGGTGATGGCTTCGAGCGGGTTGTTGATCTCGTGCGCGATGGAAGCGGCCAGGCGTCCGGTCGCGGCCAGCTTCTCGGTCTTGCGCAGGGCTTCTTCATTGCGTTTGCGCTCGCTCGCGTCGAGCACAATCACGCCCACCCAGCGGACCTGCTGCGGTTGCGTCCGCACCGGGTAAGCGCTGGCCAGCCAGGTCCAGGCGCGATTGTGCGGGCCGCCCTTGCCGGTCAGCTCCAGGTTGCGGACCGGCTGCTCGGCGGTAAAAACCCTGCGTACCGTGTCCTCCAGGTCGACCGCCACGGGTTGGGTGATCAGCTCGGGCAACGTGCGGCCCAGATGGCGGCTGAGGCTCACCCCGGTCATATCGGCAAAGACCTGGTTGACGCGCACAAAGCGGCAGCGGCGGTCAAAAAATGCCAGGCCAATGGGCGCATTGGCGAGCATGGAGTCGAGCAGGGACAGCGTGTCGTTCAGGCCGGCGCGCTGCTCGGCGAGCGAAGCGACCATGCGGTTGAAGGCCTCAATCAGGTCGCCGAATTCATTATGGACGGCCACGGGAAGAGGAAAATTGCCGCTCGCCTCGGGCGCGCTCATCAGCGCCCGGGTGCCGCGGTGCAAAATGGCCAGGGGGCGCGAGATGGCGCGCGCCACCAGCAGCACCAGCAACGCGGAGGCCGCGATCCAGATCGCTCCAAAGATGAAGGTGCTGCGCAGGACCGAGTTCAACTGCTCGAAGTCCCAGGCGCGGTCCGTCTCCACCCACGCATAGCCGCGCAGTTCGGCGCCGGTAACGATCGGCTTTACCCCTTCCCAGCGGTCGCGGCCAAAGGCGAACACGCGCGCATTGCCGCCGGCCCCGAGGGGAATCTCGGCCAGCTCCGCCGGATCGAGGGTCAGCTCCTCGGCCTCGCCCTTGCTCACAAACAGCATGTTGCCGGCCGGGTCGGTGACCTTGGCAAGGGCCACGCTGGGCGCTTCGCCCATCATCTTCACGGACAGGCCTACCCAGCCGGGACGCTGCTGCTCGAGAGCCTCTCCGGCCTGGAGGGCCATGGAAGTGGCCTGATGGTCGAGCCGGTGCAGCATGTGCTCGTGCACTTCATGCGCCTGCTGGCGGATCAGCAGCGCGGCAAACAGCCCGATGGACAGCACCTCAAGCGCCACCAGGCCGGCCAGCATCTGCCATCGAATTGACCGCGGCCACCAGCGCATCCCGAGCCCCTCGCGTTCCGCCTGCTGCTTCTTACCGCCCAGTTCAACCACGCCCTGAAACGGGCCGGCGCGACCGGGTTCACCGCTTCACAACGCTTTCAGCTTCGCCGTCAACGCCCGGGCAATCTGCCGGCCGTGGAATCGCCCATTCTCAATAAATATCTCATTGGTGCGCGAACCGGCCACGATCACGCCCGCCAGGTAAATGCCCGGCACATTGCTTTCCAGCGACTCAGGATCGCAGGCCGGGCAGCGATCTTCACCGTCGAAGCGGACGCCGAGACGCTCAAGAAACGTGAAGTCGGGATGGTAGCCCGTCAACGCAAACACGAAGTCGTTCTTGAGCGTCTGCCGGCCGGCGGGGGATTCAACCATCACGGCGTCTCTTGTAATCTCGATCACCTGCGAGTTGAACAGCGCCGCTACTTCGCCGTTCTTAATACGGTTCTCGATGTCCGGCTTGATCCAGTACTTCACGTGCCTGTGCATCTCCGCACCGCGATGCACCAGCGTGACCCGCGCCCCGCTGCGCCACAACTCAAGAGCCGCGATAGCTGCCGAGTTCTTGCCCCCGATCACCACCACATCCGTCTCGAAAAACGGGTGCGGATCGTTGTAGTAATGATGCACCTTGCTGAGCTGTTCGCCGGGAATGCCGAGGTAGTTGGGCAGATCGTAGTAGCCGGTGGAAAGCACGAGCTTGCGGGCCCTCAAGGAGCCGGGGCGTCCGAAGCGGTCTTCAGTGTGCACGGTGAAATCGCCGTCGGCTCCGTCGACCCGCTCCACCCGGTGGTACTGGCGAATGTCGAGCTTGTAATAGGCCGCGACCAGGCGGTAGTACTGCAATGCCTCGTTGCGCGTTGGCTTGGGGTTGGGACTGGGAAAGGGAATGTCGCCGATCTCGAGCAGTTCGGGGGTGGTGAAAAATGTCATGTGCGCGGGGTAGTGGAAGAGGGAGTTGCAGACGCAGCCCTTGTCGACCACCACCACGCGGAAGCCGGCCTTCTGAGCCTCGATGGCGCAGGCCAGGCCGGTCGGTCCTGCGCCGACGACCAGCAGGTCAAAGATTTCGCCTGTCCCGGACTCTCCGCCCGTCCCCGCAGCCGCTTCCATGTTCAACTCGCTCATGGCTCTAGCTTAGGGCATGGCAGGGGTTTTGCAGTGTGCGGAAACGCTCCGGGCCGACATTGAACTGAAAATGGTAGAATGGGAGAATGAAATGGTAGAAAGGTAGAACTTCATGGCGCTAAGCATCAAGAACGAAGAAACACATCGCATCGTCCGGGAGCTGGCAGATCGCCGGGGGATCAGTCTGGTTGCGGCAGTAACCGAGGCTGCGCGGGAGACTCTGGATCGCGACAAAGCCAAGGCTGAGAACGGCAATGGACGAAAGGGGCTCGCCGCTCGGCTCATGGAGATTGCTCGCGAAACCGGACCGCTGATGCGTGACGGCCGCACAACCAAGGAACTCTTCGACGAACTCTACGACGAGGCAGGCCTGCCCAAATGATCGTTGACTCTTCAGCGTTGATTGCCATCCTGCGCGATGAGCCCGAAGCTCAAGCCTTTACAGAGACGATGGAACATGCCGCCACGGTTCGCATCTCTGCGGCAACCCTGTTTGAAGCCTCAATGGTTGCCGATAAGTTTGGCAGTCCGAAATTGAGCGCTCGATTCGACGAACTCGTGGAAGAGGCAAAGATGGTCATAGAGCCCTTCACCGAATCCCAAGCCCGCATCGCCCGCAAGGCCTATCGCGACTACGGCAGAGGCTCCGGCCATCCGGCCAACCTCAACTTAGGCGATTGCTTCAGCTACGCGCTGGCCCGCGACAAGCGGGAGCCGATTCTGTACAAGGGCGATGACTTCGGGCATACGGATTTGCGGCCGGCGTTGTAGCAAGTCGTGCGTTCCATCGGGCCGGTGCTGAATTGAAACAAATCTCCGCTTCCGGATTTCGCGCGCAGGACGAAGCGGCACTCAGTCCATTACCCTAAAGAGTGCAGAGGGAGCCGTCATGACCGTCATCCGCCAGGAAGATTTTATCGCCAGCGTCGCCGCCGCGTTGCAGTACATCAGCTACTACCATCCAGCGGATTACATCCGCAGCCTGGCCAAGGCCTATGAGCGCGAAGAGTCGCATGCGGCCAAGGACGCGATGGCGCAGATCCTCATCAACAGCCGCATGTGCTTTGAGGGCCACCGGCCCATCTGCCAGGACACGGGAATCGTGAACGCCTTCGTCAAGGTGGGCATGGACGTGCGCTTTGAGCCCGCGCCCGGCGAAGAAGCCCTTGACCTGCAGCAGATGGTGGATGCAGGCGTGCGCCGCGCGTACCTCGACCCCGACAACAAGCTGCGCGCCTCGCTGCAGGCTGACCCGGCGGGCAAGCGCGTGAACACCAAAGACAACACGCCGGCTGTGGTCTCGGTCGAACTGGTCAAGGGCGACAAGGTAGACGTCACGGTAGCGGCCAAGGGTGGAGGCTCAGAAGCCAAGAGCAAATTCGCCATGCTTAACCCGTCGGATTCCGTCGTCGAGTGGGTGCTCAAGACGGTGCCCACCATGGGCGCCGGCTGGTGCCCGCCGGGGATGCTGGGGATCGGCATTGGCGGCACAGCGGAGAAGGCGATGCTGCTGGCCAAGACCTCGCTGATGGACCCGATCGACATGCAGGATTTGATCGCACGCGGTCCCGTGACCACCGCAGAGAAGCTGCGCGTCGAGCTCTACGACAAGGTCAACCGCCTGGGCATTGGCGCACAGGGATTGGGCGGCCTGACCACGGTACTCGACGTGAAGGTGCTGGACACGCCGGCCCACGCGGCCAACCTGCCCGTGGCGATGATTCCCAACTGCGCGGCCACGCGGCATGCGCACTTTGTGCTCGACGGCTCGGGGCCTGTCTATCTCGACCCGCCTTCGCTCGACGACTGGCCCAGGCTGACCTACGACGTGAGCGACGCGCGGCGGGTGAATCTGGACACAGTGACACGCGAGGAAGCGGCAAGCTGGAAGCCGGGCGAGGTGGTGCTGCTGACCGGCAAGCTGCTCACCGGCCGCGACGCCGCCCACAAGCGCATGACCGACATGCTCAGCCGCGGCGAAAAGCTCCCCGTCGATTTTCGCAACCGCTTCATCTACTACGTGGGTCCGGTGGACCCGGTGCGCGACGAGGTGGTTGGCCCGGCCGGCCCAACGACGGCCACGCGCATGGACAAGTTCACCCGCCAGATGCTGGCCGAGACGGGCCTGCTCGGAATGGTGGGCAAGGCCGAGCGCGGCCCCGTCGCCATCGACGCTATCCGCGAGTTCGGCGCGGTCTACCTGATGGCCGTCGGCGGCGCGGCTTACCTGGTTTCAAAGGCCATCGTCGGCTCGCGCCTGCTGGCCTTCGGCGATATGGGCATGGAGGCCATCTATGAGTTCGACGTCCGCGATATGCCGGTGACGGTGGCCGTAGATGCGAAGGGCACCAGCGTCCACCAGACCGGCCCCGCCGAGTGGCAGAAGCGGATTGCCGGCATTCCAATACTGCAGTAAGGCAGGGAACAGGGAATAGGGAATAGAAAACGGCGCAAAGGAATGAAAAGGCCGGTTGAGAGTGGGGAGCAACAAAACCCCTTCCTCCCAACCGGCCTTTCGCTGTTCCCTGTTCCCTGTTCCCTGTTCCCTGCTTTTTACTTCTTCCCCACCCGAACCACCAGCCCGATCGTGTAGCCCAGGTTGTTCTGGATGGAGGAGCCGAAGCCGGTCGCATAGTACTCGGGCGCCACGCGCAGGCGGATGGCCGGCGAGATGTTGTAGTCGAACAGGATGGCGGCGCTGGCGGCGAAGGTGTTCGCGTCTGGATAGAGAACGCCCAGCGTGCCGTAGCCGCTGGTGTCACCGGTAAAGTTGCCGTGCGCATACCCACCCATCACGCGGCCGGAGACCGAGTACCTGGGCTGCAGATAGAAGCGGTAGGTGGGCCCGACCAGCGCGGCGTACTGGCTGATGGTGGGCTTGTCCAGGCCCACGGAACCGGCCGGCGGATCGCCCTGCTGCG
>Ga0302202_10004459_pt1 | contig 14822 bp, 9 predicted proteins | sample II_Bog_N3_3_FD_194579 | JGI IMG/M metagenome (GOLD analysis project Ga0302202, IMG submission 194579) | Peat permafrost microbial communities from Stordalen Mire near Abisko, Sweden - II_Bog_N3_3 | ecosystem: Environmental > Terrestrial > Soil > Wetlands > Peat | place: Sweden: Abisko, Stordalen...
ACTGTTGCTCCCGGATTTGGTGACAACATTCACCACGTTTCCCGAGCTGAATCCGAACTGCGCAGAAAAGCTGTTGCTTTGCAGGCGGAATTCCTGGGTCTCATCGACGCCCGGCACGTACATGATTCCGCCCCACTGGCTATCGATATTCCAATGACCGTCGAGCAGGAACTCCGTATCGCCGAACCGACTTCCGCCAAAGTTGAGGAAGGAAATGTCCTGATCGGCGTTGGGCTGGTTTGAACTGGTGCCGCCTTGCCATTGAACCAGGGCAGTGTTGTTGACCGCCGAGTTCAGGAAGACCAATCCGAAGACGTTGCGTGCATTGAGCGGAAGATCAACCAAAGCCTTCTGGTCGATTTCGGTAGACACGTTTGAATCGGAGGTGTCCATGACCGGCATCGCTGACGTGACCTCCACAACCTCGGAGACTTTGGCCATGGTCAGGGTGACTGGAATCTCAAGCGATTGGCCGACTGCCAAGTTGATGTTGGTGTACGTATAGGTGCTGAGGTTTTCCTTTTGGGCCTTCAGCGAGTACCGACCTGGCGGCAGCAGAGTGAAGACAAAGGTCCCTTGCGCATTGCTTTTCGTTTCTCGCTGGAACCCCTGGCTTGTGCTCGTGACGGTGATTGAAGCGCCAAGTATGACAGCGCCGGTTGAGTCCGTGACCGTGCCAGCGAGCATGGCGCTTGCGGCCTGGCTCTGGCCCATGGCCTGGGAAATGGGTAGCAGCAAGGCTGCGAACATTGCAAAGCAGGCCAAGGCTAGTCGGGTAAGATTAATTGCGAATCGTGGTCTGACGCTTCTGCGTGCTGCGTCATTCTGCCGCATGGTCATGTGATTGCCTCCTTCATTGGCTACAATGACGGCTTGCGCATGGATGGAGATGGCAAGCCTATTGCGATGAATTCGGAGCCGGGGGCTCTCGAACTCGCCGGCGAATTGCATGGTGCGGCACAACCCAGGGAATCTGTTGCGCAGAGTACAACTGCCGCGCCGTAGAAATCTGGGGCCGGGCCTGCGAGGGCCTCGGCGTGCATCTGTGCCAGCACCGGAATTCATGCAGCCAACGAAGATCATTGTCAGGTATCGATTATGCAGCCCCACGAGTGCCTCCGTCCTGGCCAAGCCTCGCTACATCAGCGAAGCCTTTTGAATTCTGGCCCTGACTCTATGGGGCGGGACGTAAAATTGACGAGGGACGGAGCACGACATTTCCCCGAGGTTATCCCGAGGCTATTAACCCCTTGCGCAACAAGGACTTCCGTCGGATAATCGGGAACAAGAGATCCGGCTGGGCTTTTCTAAACTGCATCTGAGGGCAAATTTGTGCGAGGCGATTGTCGCATCGGCGACTGGTTGATCCATCCTGGCATCAACTCCATGGAGCGCGCGGGAGAAGTTGTCCATCTCGAGCCAAAGGTGATGCAGGTGTTGGTTGCGCTGGCCTCCGAGGCTGGGGAAGTCGTCTCCCGTGAGCAGATTCGAAGCGTCGTTTGGCCGGATGTATTTGTTGGCGAAGACGTTTTGATTCGCGCCATCTCGGAACTCCGCCGAGCCTTTTCCGACGATCCAAGGGAACCCCACACGATTCAGACCGTTCCCAAAGTTGGATACCGCCTGATTGCCCCGGTTTCCCAACCGCCAACCGAAGCGCAAGGCGGAGCGGAGAATCTTGTCGTCCAACCTGCGGAATCGCTCGAACCGGCGCAGCAGGAAGTGCAGGAAGCAGTGTCCGCGCCCCACGCTGTCGCGCCGGCCTCCCACTCAGCCGTGATCGGCGCCTCTCGCGGACTCCGCCTGCTTGGGGGCATCTTGTCGCTGCTCGTGCTTGCCGGGTCGGTCTGGGCCGTGCTGGCCTTGCGAACCAGACATCTACCAGCCCTGACCGACGCCTATACCAGCCGTCCCCTGACAACGTATCCCGGCTCTGAAGTTGAGCCCAGCTTTTCCCCTGACGGCAGCGCGGTGGCTTTCGTCTGGGTAAAGGAGGGGGAACGCCACGGACATATATATGTGAAGCTGCTCGGCTCTGAGGCTCCGGCACAACTGACGAATGGCGCGGCCGAGGAACTGAGTCCCGCCTGGTCGCCGGACGGACGCTGGATCGCTTTTGTCCGGCACGACGACACGCGCGCCAGCATCGTCATCATTCCCGCGATTGGCGGCTCAGAACAAGAAATCTATTCACTCCCGACGAACTACGTGTGGAAATTTGGCGGCCTGACCTGGACCGGCGATGGAGAGAGCCTCATCTTTCCCCAACAGGCCGGCATACAAGCGCCGAGTACGCTGGTCCAGGTCGCAATCAAAGGGCGGACCGTCCGGCAGCTCACGACCCCTCCGCTGGGTTGGGATGGTGACTGGACCCCGGCGGTCTCTCCAGATGGAACAAGACTCGCTTTCGTCCGAGGGCCTGAGGGCTCTGTCTATGACATATATATGATGAAGCTGCCGGACGGAGCGCCACAGCGCCTTACGTTCGATGGTCGGCTCATTGTGGGCCTGACCTGGTCAGCCGACAGCTCCGCGATTGTCTTCGCCTCGAATCGAAGCGGCAGCATTTCTCTTTGGCGGGTCTCGGCACACGGTGGAACGCCTGAGCATGAGCCTGCCGGCGGCGATAGCGCCTACTCGCCTTCGATCGCAAAACAGGGCAATCGGCTTGTCTATTCGCGCGGCAATGCAACCTGGAGCATCCTTGCAGCCAACCTCAATGGCAAGAGCCCGGAGAATGAAGCCGATATCCTGACATCCAGCGAGCAAGACGCATCCCCGCACGTTTCGCCTGCCGGTGACAAGATTGCTTTCCAGTCCTGGCGCTCGGGCACCCAGGAGATTTGGACTGCCGGAATCGATGGATCGGACCCCATTCAGCTCACCTCCACAGGCGCCTCGGCCGGGAGCCCCTCCTGGTCGCATGACGGACGCCGCATCGCTTTTGATGCCCGTTTGCAGTTCCACGCGCACATTTACGCGATCGATGCAAAGGGCGGCGCGCCGCGTGCGGTCACCGACGGAAACTGCAACGACATCGTTCCAAGCTGGTCGGCGGACGATCGCTGGATTTACTTCGCTTCCAACCGCTCCGGCTCGTGGCAAGTTTGGAAGGTGCCGTCCGATGGATCTGGGGCTGCCCGGCAGGTGACAACCACCGGCGGCATGGTGGCTATCGAGAGCGTTGACGGCCGCTGGCTGTATTTCACCCGCTATGCAGAATCCGGCATCTGGCGAACCCCGCTGAGTGGCGGCCCAGAGCGCAAGATATTTGACGGACCGCCAACCGGCTATCTGAATTATTGGACGTTCGCGGGCGACAAAGTCTATTCGCTCTCGGAACAGGGGGATCAATTCACATTGCAGCGTATTGATCCGGAGTCCGGGCACGCGCAGGTCGTGTACAGTCTGAAGCACGATCCAACTCCCTTTGCGGGCATCTCGCTGACTCCCGATGGCAAGCGGATCATTTTTGCAGAACTCTCCCGGACTTCAAGTGGCCTGACGCTTGTGGAGCACTTTGAGTAGCTAACCTTAAGGCGCCCTCGACGAAACCTCGGCAATCCTTCATGCCTGGAATCGCAATCCTTGCTGCATGATGGGCTCATGCGCTTTCCTATCGTTCTGCTTTTCGCTCTCTCGTTGCCCGGCGCCTCCCTTCATGCCCTGGGTCTCCGGCTCGTCGATGCCTATCCCGACAAGGCTCGCTATGCCCCTTCGGACCCGGTGAAGCTGGTTGTCCAACTGGACGGCAAGCCGCAAGGAACCGAGCGGATTTCAGCCACAGTCTGGCAGCTCGGGCGGGAAGTTGGCCATTGCGAATCCATCCGTCTTCAGCCCGGTGCAGCCAGCACACAGACGCTGCTGTGCGCGCTTCCGCATGAGGATTACCAGGGGTACTTTGCCGCTGTGCGCCTGTCCGACGCTGCTGGCAGAGCGTTTGAAGAGCGGCAAACGGCCATCGACATCTCCTCTGACTGGAAGCGCTTTCCGCGCTATGGCTATCTCGCGCACTACAACGCGAACGAAGGGACAAATCCGCAGTCCTGGATGGCCGAGCTGAATCGCTTCCACATCAATGGGCTGGAGTTCTACGACTTTCAATATCGGCACGACCAGCCGCTCGCAGGCACCGTCGAGCATCCTGCCGCCAGTTGGAAGGACATTGCCGGACGTCCTGTCGACGGCGCCATCGTCAGAGACCTCATCGACCAGGCGCACCGTTACAACATGATGGCGATGGCCTATAACGCCAGCTACAGTGCATACGACGATGTGTTCACCCGCTCACAAGACCGGTTCCCGTTGAAGTGGGCGATATGGAAAACTCCCGATGGTCCCAGAACCCTCGCCACCGCCAGAAGTCTCGAACTTCATGACACTTCCGGCTGGTCAACCAATCGCCTCTTCTACATGAATCAGAACGATCCGGACTGGCAGCACTACATCTTTGGCCAGATGCGCAATCTGTTTGCTGTCTATCCATTCGATGGCTGGCACGTTGACACCTTCGGAGATCAGGGCGGATATGCCTTTGACGGCTCCCGCGTGGACTATATTGCCGGCTTTCGCTCCTTCATCGATCATGCGGGCGCCACGCTGCACAAGCGCATCGTCTTCAACGCTGTGGGCACTCTCGGTCAGGAGCGCATCGCGCACTCTACCGCGGACTTCGTCTACTCCGAACTATGGGAAGACAACGAAACATTTGCCGGCATCCTCCTCGCCTCCGAGCAGGTTCATTTTGCAAATCCCAAGGACGGATTTGTCATCGCCGCTTACCTCCACAAAGAGCCGGAGACCGGTCCTGTGCCCACCGAAAAGCAATTCAACATGCCAAGTGTCCTGCTTGCCGATGCGGCCATCTTCGCCTCTGGAGCGGCGCACATCGAGTTAGGGGACGGGGATCGCATGCTCTCACGGGAGTATTTTCCTGCGGACACGCGCCTCTCCATTTCACCTGCGCTGCACCAGGCACTGCGGCACTACTACGACTATCTGACTGCCTACGAAGACTATCTGCGCGATGGCGTGGAACCGGATGATGTCGAAGTGAGGATCCTCGATCAAACAACCAATCCAGATGCAGTCCCGAATACCATCTGGACGATCTCACGCAGGAAAGACAACACGACCGTCATTCATCTGATCAATCTGCTGGGCTCGAATGACCCCCATTGGCGCGATGTCATGATGACCCGGCCGGAACCGCCCTCCCTCCGGAATCTGGAAGTACAAGTCTCTTCCTCGAAGACGATACGTTCGGTGGGGTGGGCGTCTCCGGATTTCGACGGCGGACAGTTTCACTCGATTCCGTTTCAGGTTCACAAGAATGGAAAGGCCGCAGCAGTCGAGTTCACGCTGCCGAAGCTGCACTACTGGGACTCAATCTTCATCGAGAATGGCGAATGAATGGAAGAATCGCTGGTCGTGCGTTCTTTCCCGCTGTTCCTGAGATGCCTGTGGGCCTCATATTGCACCGGTGCGTTTCGAAACGCCGAAACCCATAGACCTTCCGTTTGAAGGAATCGGGTCGTCCAATCAAAAGGCAACGAAGATCGCTGAAGGAGTGAACTCTAAGCCTTATCAACTCCACGCGGCGTGACGGTTCGCAGCACGGATGAGGGCGGCAGCGCTGCCCGCACGATGCACTGATCAGGGCGTATTGGTTCTGCGATGTTTTGGCATGCGGTCCATGCCTTCGCGCCATTTGGCCGGCACACTTGTTGGCCAGATGGCGCCTTTTTCCTTTGGATGCACGTCCCCGAATCGTGTGTGTGTGGCGCGTATGTATCGATGGCTTGCACGCAGATTTGCGTGCAAGTGATACTGCATCGCTTACCGCGGAGCCGGCTCTCAACGCTCCGGGCTGGCACCACATCCCCGAGATGAAGAGGAAAGCTTGGCCCTCGCTCGAACCATGCAATAACGCCTGGGCAGGGCAAGGACGGGAGTGAACCATCGTGACGCGGTTTGGCAGCGTACATCCTTTTGTCCGCTTTTGCCAGGAACTGTTCCGTGTCTGCCCCATCCGCCGCGCCGGGCGCGCGTGGCAGCTGGCGGCAAGCTGCGAGTTGAGCTCTTCCCAGCTTGCCGCGCGCGGAATCGGGACCACGAAGTTGCACCGTGCATAGCCGACCAGGTTCTCGATCTGGCCCTTGTCGTTGCCCCTGGCCGGACGGCCGAACTTCTCGGCGAACAGATAGTAAAAAGACTCGACAGTTGCAAAGTGCTCATGATCGCCGGTCACTTCGACCGTGCTTTGTGCCCCCATTCTTCAGCAAAGAGTGCGCAAAAGAATGGGGGACAGAGCGGTGCTTTCTTCCTATTGATTCGGCTAGATTGAAATGCGACATGCGATCCCACCCTAGCCGCAAGAACAAAGGCGCGGCGAGGGTGGGGCACCCAGTTTCCTCGTATTCGTTTCTGGCCGGATCAGTAATCAGATGCAGAGAAGAGACGGCACAGTGCGCGGGAACGATCGACTCTCTGGAGGTCTTGCGATCCCGCCTGCGCCGTTCAGCCGCAGCCCAACTCATTGATGATCGCCCTCCAGGGTGAGACCGTCCTGATTGGGGGTCACCTCAATGAGGAATGCCTGCGTGGGAGAAACCATATAGCCGACCATGTCGATCGTTCCGCCGGTGGACAAGAGGAAGCGTCCAGTGGTGGCGCCGGCGGGGGAACTGGTTGTGTCCAGCGCCCAGGTGCTGGAGAAGGACTGGTCGAAACCCATATCCAAGGGTCCGCCGGGAGCCTGCACGGCATCGGTGGTTCCGGTGACCGTGCCGCCGGCAGCAAAGTCCGCTACGCCGATCTCGATTTGCGGATAGTTGTTGCTGGAACCGCTGGTGCTGTAGGCCGCCGGAGCGATGGTGCCAAAGGAGAAGGTGTTGCCCGCCAGGGTGGAGGCGGAGAATCCGCCGGAAGGCGCATTCTGGGCGGTCATGGTGTAGAACCCGACTCCGCCACTGGCGTCGAGGCCGAAGCCTGCATTGGGCGCGTAGAGGTAGAAATTGGGCGCATTGCTGTTGGTCCCCGTGAGGGTGAGATAGCCCGAGGAGCTGACCGTGTAAGTGCCGCTCTTGGTGGTGCCCAGGGTGATGGTGCCTCCGGCGTTCTCATCGCGGATTTCACCCACCTGGCCGCTGCCGTTGAAGCCGTAGCGGCCCACGCGGACATCGTCGTAAAGCGGCGGCGAGGACGGGCTGGTGGTGCGGACCTCGCGGTATACGGCTCCGCCGCTCAGGTCGCTGGTTTGGAAGGTGGACTGGGTCTGCTGCAAAGCCTGGCCCGCCAACAGTCCCTTGCTGGCGTCGCTGGTGATCAGCAGCAGCTTGTTGCCCGTGCCCACCACGTAGACCACCGCATTGATGGTTTGTGTTTGTCCACTTTGCGAACCGGCGAGGGTCAGCGTGCCGCGGCCGGTGGCGGCAATGGAATAGCTGCTGCCGGAGGCCACCACGGGAATCTGCGCGGTGTAATCCGTGGACTCGGTACTGCTCTGGTAGCTGGCGGTATCGATCTGGCCCGCGGTGATGCCTCCCGCGCCGTTGAAGGCGATCTGGCCGACGGCGGCGGTGCGGGCGGGAGACGGGCTGCCGGTGTCGAATCCCTGCAAGCCCAAGACATAGCCGGCGTCGATGGCAGCGTTGGTGAAGTCGGCCGGGTTTTGGATCTGGAAGAAGCCGGTGAGCGCAAATCCGGATCCATCGGCCTCGATGATGCGTCCGCTGTTAGCCACTCCGCTGGTGACCGCATCGGCGGCAAAGCAGTAAGTGCTGCTGCCGGGCAGGCCGGTCTTGGAGGTGTTGGTGTTCGTCCACGTAGCGATGCCGCGGTTGTCTGTGCTGCCGATGGAGTAGGTGCCGCTGAAGGTGAATTGCTGCTCGGTCTGGGTACCGGCAAAGCTCAGGCCGTTGGCGTCGGCATTGCCGTTGGAGATGGTTCCGGCGCCATCCGCGGCGAAGTCGCCGATCTCCTCGTAGGGCGAGCCGTGGAGGTCGAAGCCGGAGAGCAGAAATGCATAGTTGCCTTTCAGGATGGAGTTGCCGCTGCCGTCGTGGGAGCAGGTTGTGGAGGCATGAATGGTGAGGGTGTACGGCGCGCTGATGGTGTTGTTTGCCGCGTCCGTCACCTGAACGGCAAACGGGAAGCTTCCGCTGACGGTGGGGGTGCCGGCGAGCAGGCCCGCACTGCTGAGGGTAATGCCGGCGGGAAGCGCACCCGACCCAGACGCCAGGCTCCAGGTGTAGCTGCCGGCGCCTCCGCTGGCCTGGAAGGTAAAGGAATAGGCCGTGCCGGCGGTGCCGCTGGGCAGATTGGTGCTGGTGATGGCTAGCGACGTGGAATTCACGAGGATGGAGAAGGAGGCGGTGGCCGAGTTGCCGCTGGTGTCGGAGGCCGTGACGGTGAACTTGCTTGTGCCGGCGGCGGTGGGCGTCCCGGAGATGGCGCCGGAGGCGGCCAGGGTAAGTCCGGCAGGCAGGGAGCCGGAGCCGGAGAGCGCATAGGAAAGCGCCCCGCTGCCGCCGGAGGCTGCGATGGTGGCCGAGTAAGGCGAGTTGACCGTGGCGAGGGGCAGCGCGGTGGTGCCGAAGACAATGGCCGAACCTCCCGTAATCGCGATGGTCAGGCTGGCAGTGGCGGTGAGCGCCGTGGGAGTGCCGGAGTCGGTGACTTTGACGGTGAAGGCGTAGCTCCCGGCGGAGGAGGGTGTGCCGCTGACGGCTCCTGTCGCACTGGCCAGCGTCAGGCCGGTCGGGAGAGTGCCTTGGGAGACACTCCAACTGTAGGGCGAGATGCCGCCGGAGACGCTCAGCGCCACGTTGTAGGGCGTGCCCGCGGCGCCCGCCGCCAACGCTCCGCTGGCCGGCGCGATGGATGGATTGGGAGGCACGGTGAGGTTCAAGGTGGCAGAGACGTTGTCTTTGACGGCGGATGCGGTAATGGTGACCGTGAGGGCTGAGGTCACGGTGGAGGGCGCGGTATAGGTGACCGCGGAGGTGGAACTGTTGGAGAGCGATCCGCAGGTGGAAGCGCTGCAACCCGAACCGCTGAGCGACCAGGTTACTCCCTCACCGGAGCCGTGGGAAATGCTGGCCGACAGGGTGACGGAGTCTCCCGGATCGACGTTTGTGCTGGCCGGAGGAACAATGGAGACCGTAGCCGAATTGCCGGAACTGCTCGACCCTCCGCAACCGGTGAGGCAGCTCAGGAGCAACACGGCGGAAGCCGCGAACGAGAACACGAGGCGTAGAGAGCGACGATTCATAGATTCCTCCAGGCGAACTACGGTGCGTGCGGTTGATCGGTGATCGGGTCAATGGCCGGTTTTGCAATATTTGCAGGCGGTTGTTTCGCCTACCTGTTACAGCGGAAGATCGCGGAAATCTCCCTCATGGCAGGGCGAGAATCTTTCTGCCGCATCCTTGGGCATCCGCGCAAGAGGGGAAGCGCGGCCGCCAGCGACAGGGCGCGCCAGTTTGCGGTCGCCGGCCCTGGGCAATTCTGCAAGGGCTGGTGACCCGGCCCAGGCATTGATCTCTGGTCCATGAGGCGAATCGGCTGCGGATGCCGCTTTATCTGAATAGAGATCATTCGGGCCCGCGGGAAGGCGATGCCGTGGCGAGAGCCGCGGCGCGCCTGCGGATCGGGCCTTGACAAGGGTGCTGCCCGTGCGGAGTAATTGGATTGGAACCGGAGCACTTTCTCTCTCCTGCCATGCCAGACGACACGCGCGGAGAAATAACGCTGCTATTGGATCGTTGGCGCGGCGGCGACGCGGCGGCCTTCGATGTTCTTGTGCCGGTGGTTTACGCGGACTTGCGCAGGCTGGCGCAAAGCATGATGCGGCGGGAACGCTCCGACCATACTCTGCAGGCGACCGCGCTGCTGAACGAAACCTACATGCGGCTGGTGCAGCAGCAAAAGGTGAATTGGGAGGACCGGTCTCACTTCTACGCCTTTGCCGCGCGGTTGATGCGCAACATCCTTACCGACCACGCCAGGGCACACCTGGCCGAGCGCCGCGGCGGGCAGGACCGGATCAGGATCGAGCTGACCGACGATCTGGCCTGGATCGGATCGCGGGACGAGCAGATCATCGACCTCTACCAGGCGCTGGAACGGTTGGAATCTCTGGACGCACGCAAGGCGCGTGTGGTGGAGTTGCGCTACTTTCTGGCCTTCACCACGCAAGAGGTTGCCGAGGCGCTGCACCTCTCGCTGGCTACCGTGGAGAGGGATCTGCAGTTCGCGCGGGGCTGGCTCTACCGGGAACTGCGCGGAGACGCCGGCGCCCATGAATCCTGACCTTTCATTTGCCGAAATCGAGGCTCTCTTCCATCGCGCCATGGAGGTTCCCGCGGCCGAGCGCAGGGGGTTGATCGAGACGCTGGCGCAGGGGAATCCGGCGCTGCGGGAAGAAGTGAGTTCGCTGGTGGAAGCGGTTGCGGCGGCGGACCGCCTGAGCACGCAGGGCGGCCCTGAAACTGGGGCACAGGTTGCGCCCGCGACTGGTTCCGCAATCGGACTGAGGCTGGGAGCGTTCGTGCTGGACCGTCTGCTGGGCCGCGGCGGGATGGGCGATGTGTATGCCGGGCATCGCGTCGAGGGCGGGGTGGAGCAGTCGGTGGCGGTGAAACTGATCTCCGCCCGGCTGGATTTGCCGCGGATGCGCGCGGCCTTTTTTCGCGAGCGCGACACCCTGGCCCGGCTGCAGCATCCGCACATTGCGCGCCTGCTGGATGGTGGAGTTACCGGCGACAACGCCCCTTATCTAGTGATGGAGATCGTGGGTGACGAAGCGTGGCCCGCAGAACACCTGGACGTGTTTTGCGAAAGGAGAGGCCTCTCTCTGCAGCAGCGGATTCGTCTGTTGGGCCAGGTCTGTGGCGCGGTCGCCTACGCGCATCGCAACCTGATTGTGCATGGCGATCTGAAGCCGGCCAACGTACTGGTGGCGGGGGACGGAGAGGTCAAGCTGCTGGATTTCGGAGCGGCGCGTTTGCTGGCCGGCGACCATGCGGGCGGTCAATTGGCAGCCTGCACGCCAGCCTATGCCAGCCCGGAGCAGTTGCAAGGCTCTCCCATCACGGTAAGCTCCGATGTCTACAGCATGGGCAAGCTGATGGAGCGGGTTCTGGGTGCGTGCAACAACGCCGAATTGGCGGCCGCGATTGCCAGGTCGACACAGGCGCAGCCGGAAGAACGCTATGCATCCATGGAACAACTTGCGGAGGATTTGCGCGCCTGGCTGGTCCACCGCCCGCTGAAGGCATGCCTGGAAAGCCGCGGCTATGTGGTGCGCAAGTGGCTGCGGCGCAACCGCATCGGCGTCATCGCGACGGCGCTGGTGCTGGCGGTGCTGGCTGCGTCCATCTGGTTCACCCAGAGATCGGCGCGCCGAGCCATTGCCGAGCGCGACCACGCGATGCGCGCGGCCAAGGCCGTGGAGACGCTGGCCCATCGCCTGCTCTTCGACTTTCAGCCGCAATTGCGCGACATGGGATCTTCAACCGAGGCGCAACACCAGCTGGCCATCACCACGCTCTCCTATCTGAACGATCTGGCGCGCGATCCGAGCCTTGCCAGCGACGAACTGCGGCTGGACATGGTGAACGCTTATACGCGCATGGGCAATCTGCTGGGCAATCCCTACGACGAGAACCTGGGCCATCCGAAAGAGGCCGAGGCTGCGCTCAAAAAGGCCGTGGCCGTGGCCGGCGATCTGGTCCGCCAGGAACCGGCGAACCGGGATGCTCTATTCAGCCTGGCCATGGCGCAGCGCGGCCTTGCCGAGGTGATCTTTGGAGAGGGCGACACGCAGGCCTCGCTGCAGGCGATGACGGCCTCGGTAAAGAACTTCGAACTGCTGGTGAGTGCGCCCGCGGCAACGCCTGAACATCTGATGGAGGCGGCTTCCACGTGGGGATCCCTGGGCGACGTCTATGGCCTTCCCGACAGCATCTCCCTGGAACGGACCAACGAGGCCATCGATTGCTATCGCAAGCAGATCGCTCTCAGCCAGCGCTCACTGAGCATCACTCCCGGCTATGTGCGCGCGCGGAGATCGGCGGCCGTGGGAGAGTACAAGATCTCCAACCTGATCCTGGACAAGAATCCAGCGGCGGCCATCGCCGGATATCAGCGGGCTCTGGCTTACCTGAAAGATCTTTCGCCCCAGGCTCGGGCGGCCGCGCCGACGGTGCGCCTTTTCAATGTGATTGAAGGCCACATGGGACGCACTTATGCGCGGCAAGGCAAGAAGGCCGAGGCGGTGGCGGCTATCACCCATGTGCGGGACCGGTCCGCCGCGCTGGTGGCGCGGGACCCGCTGGACGATCGAGCGCGCTACGATCTGCAATCCTCGCAGACGGGGCTGGGGGATGTGCTTGCGGCATTTGGAGATTTGCGCGGAGCGCGGAAGTCCTACCAGGATGCATTGCGGACGGTCGACTTCATGATCCAGCGCAAGCCAGACAACCAGGTTCTTCGCGCGCATCGTAAGGAATTGCAGGAAAGCCTGGATCGTCTGGAGCGCAAGCCGGGGCCGCAGGTCGCAGCGACAGCAAAACAGCCGTCTGCGTGACGGAGCCTTCCTCCCGATCCGGACCTTCACGATGCCGCCCTGTTTTCCCACCCTTTTCGCAAGAAGCGCGAAAAGGATGGGCTCGGGGATGCAAGGCTCTCGGGCTGGATCAGTAGCGCTTCCCGCTTTCAGCCAGGAGCGCACGCGCCTTTTCTTCCGCGCGCCCGGCTTCGGCAGACTGGCCATCGGCGCGGAGCACCTCCGCCAGCCGCTGGTAGCCGTGAGCCACCTGGCGGCGGAGTTGCGCATCGTTTGCGGATTCGCCGGCCAGGCTGTCGAGCGACTCGGTAGTCCAGTGAATCAGGGTATCCCGCGCGGCCTTCGAGTTGGGCAGTTGGCTCACCGGCCCATAGATGCTGGATTCAAGCGAATAGGTGAGCTGCTGCACCTGGCGCAGGCGGGACTGCGCCAGATCGCGCGAGTGCTGCGCAGCCCGCTCCATGGCAAACGAGTAGGCTGCGGTCGCCAGAACGGTGGCCAGCAGCGCCGCGGCCGGGAAGAACAACTCGGGATGTCGCCTTGCAAACAGGGCCAGCCGGTGCGACGGCCCGTTCTTGCGCGCGGAAACGGGCTTGCGGTCAAGGAACGAGCGCAGATCCTGCGCCAGCGAATAGGCTGAGGCGTAGGTTTCGCCGGGCCGGGGGCGGTGCGCCTTGTCCAGGATGGCTTGCAGATCGCGCGGGAGTTTCTTCACGCCGCTCTCCGCAATCAGGTTTGACACGATTCCGATGGCCGCGCTCAGATCGGTTGCGACCGGATCGGCAAGCGACTCGACGGCCGGAAACACGGAAAGCCGCGCCTCTCCCGCGGACGTGACGCGGAAGCTCTCCCCGGTAAGGTCCCCATGCGCAAGCAGGCTGCGGTGCGCCGCTGCCAGGGCATCCAGATATTCCAGGGCCATGGCGATGCGCCGGGCCAGTGTCCATTGCTGGGCGCGCGCCACGGCCAGGACCGGCTCGTCCGGAATGAACTCAAAGAGGTTGTACGAGAGATCATCGGAGGCCTCTCCTGCATCCAGGAATCGTGGAATGGCGGGATGAACCAGGACTGCCAGCTTGCGTCGCCGCTCCTGAAAAGCAGATTTGGCCTCCGGTGCAATACGCTGCGCGGGGAAGACTACGGCAGCTTGCTGCTCGAAGTCTTCCCTGCGCTCGGCCAGCCAGACATTCGCCTCAAGGGGTCGAAGGACCCTGTATTTACCGAGGTGTTCGCCTTCCTTCACCCGAGTATCCTCCAACGCGCCCCGCGGCGCCTGATAACGATTCTCCAGTTGTTTTACACCGAAACCTGCGCAGCCCAGCTGTTTCTTTCAGGAAGAGGCCATCCTGCGCCAGATGGATGCGCACATGCCGGGCGGGATCGAACCGCCGCATAAAGGCTTTGCATGCCTTCTCCTGTTGCGAATAGTGACCTTGTTATCCGTTGATTATCCATTGAATGCAGATCGCTTGTCCGCTTTTTGTCCCCCGGTGCCAAGGGGTCTATTCTCAGCTTCAACAGGATGGCGTTTGCACACAGCAGCTTCCACTCGGTCTGCACCTTGTTCAGGCCACGCAAGAAGCGGCGGAAGCTGAGGGTTGGATTCAAAGGAATTCAAGCCCGCTACCCTTTCTGCCGGATAAGGGCGGCGCTCGGCTTGTCTTCAGCGAACCAGCGTGTCTTGAATTGATTCGTTTCTTCCCGGCGCAGCTCTTTCGGCGTCCTCTGTGTGAGGCAAGCCGCTCCGCAGCCTTACTTCGCAGGGCCGCGGTAGCGCACCACAAGAAGGGTGACATCGTCTGACTGGCTTACGCCCTCGGTAAACTTCTCGACGGCGCTCCAAATCCCATCCTGAAGGGTTTTCAAAGATGAATCCTGATGCTGCCCGAAGGCTTCCTTGAGCCGCTCATCTTGAAACAGGTTCCGGTCTTTATCCTCAGCCTCGGTAACACCATCGGTGTAAAGCAACAGCGTGTCTCCTGCTTCGAGTTGGATAGAGGAGGACGGGAAAGAGGCTGTCTTGAGCAGACCAATGGGAAGAGATCCGGTGGAATACAGTTCGCTCACCTCTCCTCGCCGGAGCAGCAGTGGAGAGGGGTGGCCGGCACGGACGAACTCTAGAGCGTCGTGCCTGAAAATATCGTTAATCGCCATAAGAATCAATGACATAGAACGAGCGAGGCTGGTATAATTATCTCAGAAGTCGTTGAAAACACTGCGATAACTGGGAAAAACCGATGCGTCCCAAGAG
>Ga0302202_10004462_pt1 | contig 14815 bp, 13 predicted proteins | sample II_Bog_N3_3_FD_194579 | JGI IMG/M metagenome (GOLD analysis project Ga0302202, IMG submission 194579) | Peat permafrost microbial communities from Stordalen Mire near Abisko, Sweden - II_Bog_N3_3 | ecosystem: Environmental > Terrestrial > Soil > Wetlands > Peat | place: Sweden: Abisko...
GCCTCGGACTACGTCGACCACCCTCGCCGTTTCCTCGACTGGTGCGCTGAGACCTCGAACCGGATACCGCTCGCCAACCCGGTCGACGTGCTCGCCTGGAACAGCGACAAGCGCTATCTGCGGGACTTGGAGCGGGCGGGGGTGGCCGTCGTCCCCACGCTCTGGGTTGGGCCCGGGGAAGCCCTGACCGGGATCCGCTGGGAGCGATTCGTCGTCAAGCCCGTGATCTCAGCCGGCGCCCGGGCATCCGCCACCTATGGCCGGTCCGGCCTGCCGGAGGCCCGCCGTCACGTCGACGCCATCACCGCGGGAGGCGTGACCGCCATGGTCCAGCCGCACCTCACCTCCATCGATCGCGAGGGCGAGGTCGGCGTCTATGTCATCGGAGGTGAGGTCAGCCACGCGATTCGCAAGGCCGGCGTGCTGCGGGCCGGGGTGCCGCCCGCCCCGGACCTCTCGCTGGGCCGTCACCAGCAGGTGGCGCCATCCCCGCTCCTGGAGGAGCACGTCCGTTTCGCCCGCGCCGTCCTCGACGCGGTTCCGGGCGGTCCGGAGCGGCTCCTCTATGCCCGGGTCGACATGGCCCGCGGGGAGGAGGGCGAAGTGCTGCTCCTCGAGCTCGAATGCATCGAGCCCCGCCTCTTCCTGGAGTACGCCCCGGCCCGTGCCGGAGCGGTTGCCAGCGCGTTTGCGGCATGGCTGGAGCGCCATGCCGGTGACGGGCAGCTTCGGAGCTGAGGGCAGGGCTGCGCGCCCACCCCGTGGGGCCTGCCCCTCGGGGCACAATGGCTGACCATGACCTTGCCCATCAACTTCGGCACCGACGGGTGGCGCGCCGTCGTCGCCGATGACTTCACCTACGAGAGGGTCCGCGCCGTCGCCCAGGGGGTGGCCTGGTACCTGGAGGGAGATTCCCGGGGCGTGGTCGTCGGCCACGACACCCGCTTCTCCGCGGAGCTCTTTGCCCGCGAGGTGGCTCGTGTGCTCGCCGCCAACGGACAGAACGTTCTCCTGCTCGACCACCCGGTGCCCACGCCCACCATCACCTGGACGGTCGTCGAGCGGCACCAGGCGGGCGCGGTGGCCGTCACCGCCAGCCACAACCCCGCCGAGTTCAACGGCCTCAAATACAAGCCCGATTACGGCGGTTCCGCCGCTCCCGAGGTGGTGGAACAGCTGGAGAAGCACACGCGCCGGGCCCTCGAGGAGGGAGCCCTCGCCATCCCGTTCGAGGAGGCGCAGGCGAGCGGCAGGGTGCAGATCGTGGACCCGGTCCCGGACTACCTCCGTCAGGTGGGCCGCCTCGTCGATCTGCAGCGGCTGCGCGATGCCGGGCTGCGCATCCTCCACGAGCCGATGTACGGCTCCGGGATGGGCCTGATCCGGGCAGCGGTCGCCGGTGGCAAGACTGCGGTGGCCGAGCTGCACGCGGACCGGAACCCCGGCTTCGGCGGCATGCACCCCGAGCCCATCGGAAAGTACATGCCCGAGGCCATGGCGAAGATGGCGGCGGGGGGATTCGACCTCTGCATCGCCAACGACGGCGACTCGGACCGGGTGGGGATCATCGACGAGACCGGCCGCTTCATCACCCAGCTCGAGGTGATGGCGCTGCTCGCCATGTACCTGCTCGAGAAGCGGGGATTGCGCGGGCATCTGATCCGGTCGCTGACCAGTGGCGTGATGCTGGACAGGCTCGGCGAGCGATTCGGTGTCCCGGTCATCGAGACCCCCGTCGGCTTCAAGTACATCGGTCCCAAGATGATCGAGACCGACGCACTCCTCGCCGGCGAGGAGTCGGGCGGTTTCGCCTTCCGGGGCCACATCCCCGAGCGCGATGGGATCGTCGCCGGTCTCACCATCGCCGAGATGGTCGTCGCCTACGGCATGCCGCTTTCCCGCGTGCTCCAGCATCTCTTTGACCTGGTCGGTCCCCACAGCTACGCCCGGCGCGATGTCCGCTTCGAGCGGGCGGATTACGAAGAGCGCAAGCACCAGGTCGAGGAGCGGATGCGCGTACAGCAACCGAAGGAGATCGCCGGCGTCCCCGTGGTCGGGACCCGTAGCGACGACGGCTTCAAGTTCCTCCTCGCCGACACCAGCTGGGTGCTGGTGCGCATGAGCGGGACTGAGCCGCTGATGAGGGTCTACGCCGAGGCGGCAGTCCCGGAACGGGTCGAGGAGTTGCTCAACGCCATGGAGCAGATGGTGGGGATCGGGGAGCCGCAGCCCGGCGGCGGAGCCCGATGAGCGAGGGGCCGCTTTCGGCCGACATCCAGCCCGCCGGTCACGGACGGGTCGACAAACCCTGGGGATACGAGCTGCGCTGGGCGGTCACCGACCGCTACCTGGGCAAGCTCCTTCACATCGAGGGCGGCCAGGCGCTCTCCCTCCAGTACCACGTCCAGAAGGACGAATCCATCTTTGTGGTCTCGGGCCTTCTGGACCTGGTGCTCGAGAACGCCGACGGCACCCTCGAGACGTACCGTCTCGCCCCCGGTATGAGCGCGCGCGTTCGTTCGGGCCGCCGCCATCGCTTCGTCGCCGTGGAAGGGACCGATCTCTTCGAGGTCTCCTCAGCGGAGATCGACGACGTCGTCAGACTCGAGGATCGATATGGCCGCGAGGGCTCCTCTGCCCCCTGAGCGTCTGAAGAGGGATGGCGGCCACGCGCCTCGGCGCATGGCGGGCGATGCTCCGCCGCGGAGCCGCCGTGCGGCGGGACCACCTGAGGATCGGCTGCGCACGGGTGCCCCCGCGCGGGGTCACGCCTACTATGCCGAACAGGCGCGGCGGGCCCTGGGGATCTCCTCCGAGCCGCGCCTCGCCGAGGTTCCATTCCCGATCATGCACGCGGCGCTCGGGGTGGCGGCCTGTGCGGTTGCGGTCGCACTCCGCCCCGGAGCGGTTGGGCTCTTCGGCTCCGTGGTCGGGGTCACCGCGCTCTGTCTCGTGACTGGGCTGGCCCTCACCGCCTACGATCGTTTCGTCTACCCGCCGGAGCACCGGCCGGAGGTGGAAGCGATCGCCCTCCCTGTGGCGGCCCTCGGCGCCTTCTACCTGGTCCTCGCCGGCACGGTCGACATCCGAACCCGGCTGGTCGCCGCCGCCATCACCGTCGCGGTCTGCGGCGGGTTGCCCCACCTCGGTGGGCTCCGGGCCAGCGGCAGGGAGGGCTGGGGGGCTCGCTTCCTCCGCGACGCCGCTGCCATCGCGGTGCTGGTGCCCGTGCTTCTCGCCTCGGCCAGCGAGAACCTGCCCCTCGGGCTCCGGGTCGCGGTCGCCCTGGTGGGGGTCGGCCTGGTCACCCTCGACGGGCTCCAAACCGAGACGCGCCTCCGTCACACGGCCGCTCTTGCGGCTCTCACCGCCGTCATCGTGACCGGAGCCATGGTCGCGGTCGACTGGGCGGTGGTCACCCCGGGTGTGGCGGCCGCCGTGACCCTCGTGATCTGGTATGGAGTGCGCGGCATGGTGGCTGGCGCCGTCATCCCCCCCCGCCGCCTCTCCAGCGTCGCCGAGCACCTCGCGGTGGTCGCGATTGCGCTCTTTGGCCTCTACTGGGTGACCCGCTGAAATACCGTCACTTGGCGGCGAGGCAAAAAGGGTCTACGTTTTTACCATAGTGACCAGGCTCTTGCCAAGACGCAAACGTCCCGCCGAAACGGGACATCGGGGAGTTCCCGGGGAGCCCCCTGGTGGCGCAGGCTCCTCATATGTCGGGAAGGCCCCTGGCGTGGAGGGGCACCAGGTGACCAGTGGGAGCATCCCGCATCCACGGGCGGGTCGAGCACCCCGGGTCCTTGTCGTCGAGGATCATCGCTACCTGGGCGGTCTCCTCCGCGACGTGCTCCCCCAGGGGGGCTTCGAGGTGAGCCTCGTCACGGACACCAACGGTCTTGAGATGGCCCTCGAGACGTTCGAGCCGGACGTGATCCTCGCCGACTTCCGGCTTCGGGGAGAAGACGGTCTGGATCTCTGCCGCAAGGTCCGCAGCCACGCGCTCTGCGGAGACGTGCCCGTGATCCTCCACACCGCCATCGATCCACGCAACCTGCGGCTCCAGGAGGCGCTGACCCTGCCCGGCGTCACCCTCCTCCTCAAGCCGGCCGACTTCCAAACCATGGTCGCGCTGCTCCGGGAGCAGATCACCCACACACCCGGCGCCGCGGAGATCACCCCCATCCCCAACTAAGACCCGGGCGGGGGTCCGTGGATCACGCCGGGCCGAGTGGCCGTCCCGGTGGCACCCGGCTGAGCCTCAGGCCCTGGCCCGGATCGCCTCGCGCCGGGCGTAGAGCGCCTGGTCGGCGCGGTTGACCAGGGTGGCGGCGGTGTCACCGCTCTCCAGGGAAGCCAATCCGCTGCTCACCGTGCGGCCCGAGGTCCGGTCGCGAACGTGCTGCTCGATGTCGGCGAGGGTCCGCTCCGCCTCTGCGCGGGTGGCATCGGGGAGGATGCAGACGAACTCGTCTCCGCCCCAGCGGATCACGAGGTCATAGGCGCGCAACCGGTCGCGGATGGCAGCCACCACGCCCGCGAGAAGGGTGTCTCCGGCAGCGTGGCCCTCACTGTCATTGATCCGTTTGAGCCCATCGACGTCGATGAAGATCGCGGCCACACCCTTGCCCCCGAAGCGGGCAAAGCGCGCCATCTCCCGGGTCATTGCCTGGAGGCCGGCGCCCCGGCGGAGCGCTCCGGTGAGGTCGTCGACGGCTGCCGCAGCAGAGAGGCGCTGGATCTGGCGAACCAGGGCGCGCAGTCGCTCCAGCCCGGCGGCGATGTCAGTGTCGCTCAGTCCGGAGAGCTGTGCCGCCCGGACCCCGAGTGCCGTCGAGAGAAGCTCACGAGCCAGCTCCGGGCTGACCGGGTCCTCCGCCGTGAGGCGATGGCCTGTCGCCCACCCGACCAGGTCGACCGGGAGGTCGCCGTGATCGTCGGGTGTGGATGCGGGGTCGACCGGGTCAGGCATGGGAGGTACGGTGCTTGGTTGAATTCAAGAATTGACGTGGTCCACGATACGCCGCCGCACTGGGTTGCTAGGCATCCGCTCCCGACCCCCCCCTCATCCCGTCGAAGATGCGATTCATGATCCCACAGGTTCCGGGGTTTTTCACGCGCCGGCCGGCGCGTGCGAGCCCCCTCGCAGCGGCGCGAGGCGGCGGTCGCCACCCCGAGTGTGCTATCCACACCGGCTTGTGGACAACCTTGCCGGTCTCGCCGCCCTCCTGAGCTTCCTGTTTGCGCTTGTCGTCGCCGCCCGGTGGCTGAGGAGCCATCGCCCCTCCTTTGCCTTTTGGACCCTGGGCCTGCTCATCTTCGCCGCGGCGGCGGCTGCCCAATCTCTGGGGGAGACGCAGGGATTCCAGGACCACGTGCTCCTCTTCCGGCTCTTCTACCTCCTGGGAGGAGCCCTCGGCGTGATCTACCTGGCACTCGGCACTCTCTACCTCCTCGTCCCGCGCTGGGTGGCGCACATCAGCGCCCTGGTCGTCGCCGTCCTCACCGCGGTGGTGGCGGTCGACGCCTTCGTCGCCCCAGTCAACGCCGCCAGCCTGGCGACGCCCTGTGGCCTCTTCGGTGGTGCCTTCAGCTCGGTGGCACCCGTCGCGCTCGCCGCAGTCGTCTTCAACATCGTCGGCACCGTGGTCTTCGCCGGCGGCGCTGCCTGGTCAGGGTGGCGTTTCCTCCGCGAGCGCGACCACCTCGACAGAATCGTCTGCAACGTCCTGCTCACCGCCGGAGCCCTGGTGATCGCCGCCGGCTTCAGCGCCGCCAAGATCAGCAACGCCACTGGTCACTGCACGCTCGGTTCCGCGGATTACCTCGGCGGTTACGAGGCCGTCGGGATGGCGGTGATGTTCGCCGGCTTCCTCTCCCTGGGCAGGCTCCGCCTGCGCTCACCGGTGAGGAGTAACCTGCCCCGGGAAGGCGTCAGCGCGCCCTGAGCCGCCGTCGTGTGCCCCACACTGGAGCTTGGTCCGTTGAATCAACCCACTGTCGATAGCCGCCTGTCCATCGCCACCCTCCTCGAGAAGGACCGGGAGCTGATATCGCCGGCCTTCGGCCGGTCGAGCGACCTCGTGGTGGACACTGCCGAGGGAGCGTGGCTGCACACCCTCGACGGAAGGTCGGTGCTCGACTTCACCTGCGGCATCGGGGTCACCAACCTCGGCCACCGCCACCCCGCGGTGATGAGCGCGGTGCGCGAGCAGGTCGACCGGCTCTGGCACGTCTCGGGCACCACCCACCATCCCCAGCTCGTCGCGGCCGCCGAGGCCCTGGTGGGCGTCACCCCCGCCGGCCTCAACTCGGTGTTCTTCGGCAACAGCGGCGCCGAGGCGGTGGAGGCGGCGATCAAGCTGGCCCGCCGTGCCACCGGCCGCAGCGAGATCATCGCCTTCCTCGGCGCTTTCCATGGCAGGACGTACGGTGCGCTGACCCTCACCGCCAGCCGGGCCAAGTACCGGGTGCAGATGGGCCCCTTCCTTCCTGGCGTGCACCACGTCCGCTACCCCTACTGCTTCCGCCTGTGCAGCCACGGCCCCGGGGAGCCCTGCCCGATCGCGGCCGGGGAGGACCTTGACCTCCTCTTCCAGACCGTCGTGCCGCCCGAGTCCGTTGCGGCGATCGTCGTCGAGCCGATCCAGGGCGAGGGCGGCTACGTGGTGCCCCCGGACGGCTTCCTGCGCAAGCTGCGGGAGATCTGCGACACCCACGGCATCCTGCTGGTTGCTGACGAGGTGCAGACGGGCTTCGGCCGCACCGGACGCATGTTTGCGGTCGAGCACGAGGGCGTGGTCCCCGACATCATGTGCGTGGCCAAGGGGTTGGGCAACGGCCTGCCGATCGGAGCGATGGTCGCCAAGGCCTCGGTGATGGCCAAGTGGCACTCGGGTGAGCACGGGACCACCTACGGTGGCAACGCGGTGGCCTGCGCGGCTGCGGTGGCGGTCATCGAGACCCTGCGCAGTGAGCGGCTACCGGAGCGGGCGGCAGTGCTTGGCGAGCGGATTCTGGAGCGGGCCCGCGGCTGGCGTGCGGATCATCCCCGGCTCGGCAACGTGCGCGGGCGCGGACTCATGATCGGCCTCGAGTTCATGGAGGACGGGCGCCCGGCGCCCGAGCTGGTCCAACGGATCATCCACGCCGCCGTGGATCGGAACCTGCTCCTGCTCAGCTGCGGGCTCGACGAAAACGTGATCCGGCTGATCCCCCCGCTCACTCTCACCGACGAGGAGCTGACCCAGGGCCTCGACATCCTGGAAGCCTCGCTGGAGGCCGCCGGAGCATGAACGCACCCTCCCCGCGGGGCGTCTGACCCCGTGGAGGAGCGCTTTCTCGACTCGCCCCGACCGCTGCGCTACCTCATTGGCGGAGATGGACCGCCACTGCTCCTCTGCCACGGGTGGCTGGGTTCCGCGGAGAACTTCCAGACCTGGTTCGAGGACGTCGGGCGGTACCGGACGCTGATCATCCCCGACCTTCCCGGGTCGGGGGAGAGCCCGCCGCTCCCCGGCCGCCACACCTGCGCGGCTCTCGCCCGATCGCTCGAGCCGCTGGTCGAGGCTCTGGGGCTGGAGCGCTTTGACCTCGGCGGTCTCTGCCTCGGTGCGGGGGTCGCCTTCGAGTACCTGGCCAGGTGGCCAGAACGGGTAGACCGTCTGATCCTCCACACCCCGCTGGTGGAACCATCGGTGATTCGGGCCCGGTTCCATCTTCAGGCGGCGGTGATGACCTCCGGACCGGCCTTCCCGGTGATCAGCTGGCTGTCCCACCGCCGTGTGGTGAGCGACCTCTACAAGCGGCTGATGGTGGAGGGTGCCGACGTCGACCCCGGCCAGGCTGAGATGAACTTCCGCAACCAGCAGCGGGCATCCCTTCGCGCTCAGAGGGAGTGGCTGCGGAGCGGCCTCCGCCGTCATGACGCCCCCATCCTCGCCGGGCATCGGGGAGAGAGCCTGGTCATTGTCGCGAGCGACGATCGCCTCCTCCGCCGCGACGCGCTGGAGCACCTGGTGGAGGGGATGCCGCGGGTCCGCTACTCCTGCATCGACGACGCCGGCCATGGGTGGAACGAAGGATTCATCCGCGGCCAGCTCGACGCCATCGCCACCTTCCTTGACGCCGTGGCCTCGCCCGGAGTGACGGCGGCGGCCTGAGCGCTGGGCGTGCCGCAGTGCGGCCGCCGGTCAGGATCCGGGCAGGCTGATCGGGCTCGGTGGAGGGGTGACCGGCGCGATGCCGTTCCAGTTGGAGAAGTCCGCGCGGCCCGCGTTCGACCCGGTGGCCGTAATCCGGACCGGGTAGGCCGGGCCCGAGGTGGCCACCGCCAGCAAGCTGTCGCTGCCGTCGTGGACCAGGACGACCAGCTGGCCGTCGATGGTGGCGGCTCCACCGGCGGTCAGGGAGCCGTGATGGGCCAGCTGGGCCGCGATGTCGGTCACCGAGGTGAGATCGGTGAAGTCGGCGGACTCCGACGAGGGGACCTTCAGCCACCGGTTGGCGAGCAGCGCTGCCTCCACGCTGGAGAGGCCGAAGTCGGTGGCGAGGGCGGCCTCCGGCGCGTCGATGTAGAAGGTGGCCTGGACGGCCAGCACCTGGATGGTGCTCCCGTCCAGCGCAAAGGATCCGGCGAAGTCGCTGCCGTGCACCTTGAAGTCGAAGGTGACCTTCGAGCCCGCGACCGCGACCTCACCCGTCGCCTCGTACCCGCCCACCTTGGCGGTGGCGGATGCGGCTGCCGCATAGATCTGGGCTGGTGTCTCCGTCGCCAGGCCCCCGCTGCCGCAGGCGGCGGTGAGCGCGGCCGCGGTGGCCACCATCCCGGCGATGCCTTGGCGCATGGAGATCGTTCCCTGGCAGGTCCGGCTCGGTGATGGGGAGGTACCTCCCCTCTGGCCACCGTTCGGGGCCGGAAGTGTACAGAGTGCGCTCCAGCGGCGGACGGGCGCTCTCCGAGCCGCTGCGACCGCCGGTAAACTGAATCCAATGCTCGTCTCCCGCTCTCCGGTTCGCCTCCCCTGAGGGCCTTCCTCGCCGTCCCTGTCGGACCGCCCGCGCACGGGCTGCTCGCCGCGCACGTCGAGAAGCTCCGCCCGCGCGTCGCGGGCGTGCGCTGGGTCGACACCGCCACCACCCATATCACGCTGCACTTCTTCGCGGAGCTGGCTCTCGATCGGGTGGACGGGCTCGTCGAGGCGGTTGGCGAGGCTGCCGCGCGGGAGCAGCCGTTTCCGCTCCGGCTTGGCGGCCTGGGCAGCTTCCCCGGGGGGGCGCGGGCGCGGGTGCTCTGGGTCGGGTTGGTCGAGGAATCCACCGCCCTTGCCGGGCTGGCGGCAAATGTCCGCGCTGCGGTGGCGCGGTGTGGGTACGAGGTCGACTCCCGTCCCTTCCGTCCGCACGTGACCCTCGGCCGGCCGACGCCGCGATTCGACCTGGCAGGCTGGCGGAGCGAGGTGGCGGTGCCCGTCGCGCTCCCGGCTTTCACCGCCGACCAGGTCATCCTCTACGAGTCCCGTAACGGCTACCACGTTCGATCGCGGCTCCCGTTCGGGATCGGGGTCGAGCGTCGTCCTGCTGGGACGGGGAGACCGGCCAGATGAGCGACGATCAGCCGCGCTGGCTCCCGCTCTCCGAGCTGCGCCGGCGGCGGAGCTACAAGTGGCGCGCCTATCCCGCCGACGTGATCCCCACCTTCGTCGCCGAGATGGACGTCACCCTGGCCGGCCCGGTGACTCGCGCCCTCGAGGACGCCATCGCGGCGGGTGACACGGGCTATGCCACTTCCGACCCCGAGCTCGTTCAAACCGCGGCGAGCTTTCACCACGCGCGCTTCGGATGGCATGTCGACCCCGCCGACATCCGGGTGATCCCCGACGTCATGGCCGGGGTGAGCGAGCTTTTGCGCCGCGCCGTGCCCCCGGGGAGTGGCGTGGTCATCAACACGCCCGCCTACCCGCCCTTCTTTCACCACATCGGCGAGACGAGATGCCGGGTGGTCGAGGCTCCGCTCGCTCGCGCCGGCAGTGGATGGGTGCTGGACCTCGACGCCGTCGAGGCGGCCTTCACCCAGGGTGCCGCCGTCTATCTCCTCTGCAACCCCCACAACCCGACGGGACTGGTGATGACGGAGGAGGAGCTCCGCAAGATCGCCGAGCTCGCCGAGCGCTTCCGGGTCCTGGTGCTTGCCGACGAGATCCACGCGCCACTCACCCTGGAGGGCGCCCGTCACGTCCCCTTCCTCTCCCTCCCCGAGGCGCAGGCGCGCGGCATCGCCCTGGTCTCCGCCAGCAAGGCGTGGAACCTTCCCGGTCTCAAGTGTGCGCAGCTGATCACGGCCGCTCCGGCCCTCCGCGCCTTGGTCCGCCGCCTGCCCGAGGAGCTCGTCGCTGGCGCCGGCATCCTGGGGGTCATCGCCTCGACCGCCGCCTACCGCGATGGCGGACCCTGGCTCGACCAGCTCCTGGTGCTTCTCGACCGCAACCGCCGCCTCTTCGGTGAGCTCCTGGCGGAACGACTCCCGGGGGTCGGCTACGTCCCGCCCCAGGGCACCTACCTGGCCTGGCTCGACTGCACGCGGCTGGAGTTGGGCGGAGAGCCTGCCAAGGTGTTCCTGAAGAAGGGTCGGGTCGCCCTGCGGCGGGGCTCGGATTTCGGCTCCGTCGGCACCGGGTGGGTGCGGGCCACCATTGCCACCGCCCCCGAGATCCTCGTCGAGATCGTGGGGCGGATGCGGGCGGCCGCCGGATAGAGGAGACGACATGGGCTGGATCCCCGTCCCGCGTTCTGGAACCTTGCACGCCCTGATCGGAGGTGGCGCGGTGAACGGGATCTCGGTCGTCCGTCTTCGACCATCTGACTGGGCCGCATACCGCCAGATCCGCCTGGCGGCGCTCGCCGACGCTCCGAGCGCCTTCGGCTCGACGGTCGCCGACGAGGAGGGGATGACGCCGGCCGATTTGCAGACGCGGCTCATCCGGAGGTCCACCTTCGCCGCCAGCGCCTCGGACGGTCTGGTCGGCACTGCGGCCGGGACCCCCGGTGACGTGGCGGGCCACGCCGACCTTGTCGGGATGTGGGTGCACCCCGACTGGCGCCGACAGGGGATCGGCGGCCTGCTGGTGCGCGCGGTCATCGACTGGGCCACGGCGTCACCGTTTCGGGCGATCGATCTCTGGGTCACGGTGGGCAACGACGCCGCCGAGGCACTCTACGCCCGCCTCGGCTTTGTCCGCACCGGCGCCACTCAGCCGGTGCGCGAGGACGACCCCACCCTGCTCGAGTTGGAGATGACCCGGCCGCTCTGACGCGGCGCTCGCCCACCCCCTGGCCCCGCTCCAGGTGGTTTGGGACAATAAAGTCCTTAACCGGGTTCAGAAGGGAGGGGGGCTCCCGTTGTCCGGAATCAGCCCCTACCGCACCCGCGGCTCGGGCAGCTCGGTGTCGATCTCGTACTGCTCCAGAGCGGCGGCGACCTCGTGGCGGGGGATCTCCCCGGCGCGGGCCAATCCATCCAGCACCGCGACCGTGACGTGCTCGGCGTCGGTCTCGAAGTGGCGCCGCAGCGCCTGCCGCGTATCGCTCCGGCCGAAGCCGTCGGTCCCCAGGGGGATGAACTCCTGGTGGACGAATCTGGCCACCTGGTCGGACACCGCCTTGACGTAGTCGGTGACGGCGACGATCGGTCCCGGACGCTCGCCCAGTTGCTCCGCGATGTGCGAGATGCGCGGCTCCTGCTCCGGGTGCAGCCGGTTCCACCGCTCCACCTCGAGGGCGTCGTTGCGGAGCTGCTGGTAGCTGGTGACGCTCCATACGTCGGCGGCGACGTCGTTGTTCTCGGCCAGGCGCTCCTGGGCGGTGAGCGCTGCCGCCACCGCCGGTCCGCTGGCGAGGATGGTGGCCCGGTGCTTCTTCTCGACCGGCGCTGGCCGCAGCAGGTAGAGGCCGCGCAGGATGGCGTCATCGACGCCGTCCGGCTTGGGCGGCTGGACGATGTTCTCGTTGTAGAGGGTGAGGTAGTAGAGGGCGTCGCCGTCGTTGCGGCACATCCGCTGGATACCCTCACGGAGGATCACCGCCAGCTCGTAGGCGTAAGCGGGGTCGTAGACGCGCACGTGGGGGAGGACCGAGAAGAGGAGCGGCGAGTGGCCGTCCTGGTGCTGCAGGCCCTCGCCGTTCAGGGTGGTGCGCCCCGCCGTCCCGCCGAGCATGAAGCCGCGTCCGCGGGAGTCGGCGAAGGCCCAGATCAGGTCGCCGACCCGCTGGTAGCCGAACATCGAGTAGTAGATGTAGAAGGGGATCATCGGCTCGCCGAAGGTCGAGTAGGCGGTGCCGGCGGCGGTGAAGGAGCCCATCGCGCCCGACTCGGTGATGCCCTCCTCGAGCATCTGCCCGTCCTTCGCCTCGCTGTAGCTGAGCACCATCTCGGCGTCGACCGGCTCGTACTGCTGGCCGTGGGCCGCGTAGATCTTGACCTCGCGGAAGAGCGCGTCCATGCCGAAGGTGCGCGCCTCGTCGGGGATGATGGGGACGATCCGACGCCCGATGCTCTTGTCGCGGAGGAGGTTGCGGAGGATGGCGGTGAAGGCGGCGGTGGTCGACGCGGCCCGGCCTCCCGACCCCTTGAACGAGTCGTCCCAGGCGCCGTCATCCGGACCGTCCAGCTTCTTGGAGACCACGTTCCGCCGCGGCACCTGCCCGCCCAGGGCGAGCCGCCGGCTCATCAGGTACTCGACCTCGGGTGACTTTGGCCCGGGGTGGTAGTAGGGGGGCAGGCCCTCGGAGAGTTGCTTGTCGGTGATGGGCAGCTGGATGCGGTCGCGGAACGCCCGCAGCTCGGTTTCGGTGAACTTCTTGAGCTGGTGGGTGGCGTTGCGCCCCTCGAACTGCTGGCCGAGGGTCCAGCCCTTGATGGTGTGGGCGAGGATGACGGTGGGGATCTCCTTCTGCTCCACTGCCAGCTTGTAGGCGGAGTAGAGCTTCCGGTAGTCGTGGCCGCCGCGCCGCAGCCGGGGCAGGTCCTCGTCGGAGAGATGAGCCACCAGCTTGCGGAGCCGTGGGTCGGGCCCAAAGAAGTGCTCGCGGATGTAGGCGCCGGATTCGACAGCGTACTTCTGGAACTGCCCGTCGTTGGTGGTGTTCATCTGATTGACCAGGACGCCGTCGGCATCCTGGGCGAGCAGCGGATCCCACTCCCTGCCCCAGATCACCTTGATGACGTTCCAGCCGGCGCCGCGGAAGATCGACTCCAGCTCCTGGATGACCTTGCTGTTGCCCCGGACCGGACCGTCGAGGCGCTGCAGGTTGCAGGAGATGACGAAGGTGAGGTTGTCGAGACCCTCGCGCGCTGCGAGCGAGAGAGCGCCGATCGCCTCCGGCTCATCGCACTCACCGTCGCCGAGGAAGGCCCAGACCCGCGACTCCGACGTGTCGACCAGCTGCCGGTTGTAGAGGTAGCGATTGAATCGTGCTTGGTAGATCGCGTTGAGGGGCCCGATGCCCATGGAGACCGTTGGGAACTCCCAGAACTCGGGCAGAAGCCGCGGGTGCGGATACGAGCTGAGGCCGCGTCCCGCCGTCTCGCGGCGGAAGTGGTCGAGCTGGTCCTTGCTGAGCCGGCCCTCGAGGAAGGCGCGGGAGTAGATGCCCGGAGCCGCGTGCCCCTGATAGAAGACCTGGTCGCCCGGCCTGCCGTCGTCCTTGCCCCGGAAGAAGTGGTTGAAGCCGACCTCGTAGAGGGACGCCGACGAGGCGTAGGTCGAGAGGTGGCCACCGATGCCGTCGAACTTCTTGTTGGCCCGGGCCACCATGACCGCCGCGTTCCAGCGGACGATCCGGCGGATGCGGCGCTCCATCGCCTCGTCGCCGGGGAACCAGGGCTCCTCCTCGGGCGGGATGGTGTTGATGAAGGCGCTCTGGACCATCGCCGGGATGCCGACCTGAAGGCGCTTGGCCCGGGCCAGCAGCTTGCCGATGACGTACCGGGCACGGCTCGCGCCCTCTGTGGCGACCAGGTTGTCGAGTGATTCCAGCCACTCTGCGGTCTCGTCGGGATCGGCGTCGGGGAGCTGCTGGAGAAAGGCGTCGAAGGTCATAAGTCCTCGCTGAGAGGGGGCTTCCTGACCACCCCCTCCCAAGAGCCTACTCGACTTGGCGTCGACCAGGACGCCGTCCAGCCCGGGGCTAGGAGCGCGCGGATCGGGCCTTGACGTGGACGCGTGGCCGTCCCGGGTTGGCCTCGAAGCCCACCCCGCGCTCGCGCGCCGCCTGCGCCGTTTTCCCCGCCTTGTGGAGCAGCTCGACCGCCGACTCCGCGGCGCCGGAGTTGACCGCGATGCCGACGTAAGCCTGGAGCGAGACCGGGACATCGCTCTCGAGGACAAACGGCATGCTCAGCGCCCCCACCAGCCGCTCGGCGACGAGGCCGGCGTCCGCCGCGCTGTCGAGGTCGTCGAGGAGGGCACCCAGCTGGTCCTCGCGCAGACGGGCGAGGCTGTCGGCCGAGCGGACCAGGTGCTGGAGCCGCTTGGCGACCTGCACCATCAGCCGGTCGGCGGCATCATCCCCCATCCCCTGCTTGACGGCCGTGATGGAACCGGCCAGGTCGATGACCATGACCGCGACCGGATGGACGTGCCGCGACCGCCGGTGGAGGGCGTGCTCCACCCGATCGTGAAAGAGCATCCGGCTCGGGAGGTTGGTGAGGGGATCGCGGAAGGACGTGGCTGCGAAGATCTCCGGGTCGTCCTGGCCGGGGGTGACACCGCTGATCAGCTGTCCGTACTCGAGGCGGGCCAGAGCGAGCGCGGCATGG
>Ga0302202_10004465_pt1 | contig 14810 bp, 12 predicted proteins | sample II_Bog_N3_3_FD_194579 | JGI IMG/M metagenome (GOLD analysis project Ga0302202, IMG submission 194579) | Peat permafrost microbial communities from Stordalen Mire near Abisko, Sweden - II_Bog_N3_3 | ecosystem: Environmental > Terrestrial > Soil > Wetlands > Peat | place: Sweden: Abisko...
GAATGCGCACTTGACCTGCGCTTCGATCGCCGCGGCCGCGGCAGTCAGCGGCGCCTGGGCACGGGCGAGGATGTTGCACAGCGCGCCCTCGCTGATCGCCAGCCCGAAGATCTCGCCGAACAGGCAGGCCAGGCGTTCGAGCCCGATGGCATGCGCGTAGTGCAGATAGACCGCCATCGCCGCGATCGATTTGCCGAACGGCGAGCCTGGCTCCAGACCCTCGGGCGCGGTGGCGACGGCGCGCTCGCCGCAGCAGGCGCAGCGCCCGCCGAAAAGCTGCACCCGGGTGACGTCCGGCTTGATCGGCGGTAGCTCGATGCGGTCATAGACAAGCTGCGGCGTCTGCGCGGCGTGCGGCCACGCGGCGGCGCAGTGCGGGCAGGCGTCGAGTTGGGCATCGACGACGCGATCCGGGTTCGCCTCCAGCGTGCGGCCGAACCCGGGGCGGCTCTTGCGCGGCGGCTTGGGCGGCGTCGGCTGGCTGGACTTCTGGCCCTTCGATGGCGGCACCGACGCATTGTCCGGCGTCTTGGTCGGCCGCTCAAGCTTGGCCAGCCGCTTCTCGAGTTCGGCAATGCGGGCCTGGGCCGCGTCCAACTGCCCGACCAGCGGAAGCAGCGACAGGATGAGGGCATCCTTCTTCGCGACGGTTAGCTTGCTGAGGTCGATCTCGGGCGTCACACGCAGCTTGAATCGAGTCGCCCGTGGTCACGTCAACCATCATTTCCAAGCCCGGCAACCCTCGACCCAACCTGCCCCAGCCGGACTCACGCCCTACCCAGGTGAGCAATTACGCTGGGTCCGAAGGAACAATCGGCTCTTACTGCACGCATCAGAAGGCTCCCCCCGCGCAATCAGTGGCCAAGGAACGCGAAAGCCGATCACATTGCAAGATTTCGGCTGTATTGGGCTGCTCGGGAACTGCGTCGCATAGTGATTGCTGGCGCCGTACTTCCGCAGCACGACAGCACTTGGCTGGAATTGAGAATTCCCGAATTCCCCGATCTGGTTCGGATGACCCGGCTTGACGATGGCTTCATGGGAATGCATGAGGCTCGACGCGTTCCGCCTAATCCAGACAGTCTATATGATCTACTTGTAGGAGAGGAGCGACTAAAAGCACTAGAATCTGCTCTGTCTTCGACACGAAGCCGGTGGGATGCAGATCCAGCGGAGCGCGCGGCGGATTGGATCAGCCATCACGAGAATACTAGCCTAATACTCTCCGACCTTGAGGCCGCATTAGGCAGCGAGGTGCCATTCGGACGAATATGGGAGAGGTTCGGCTGGGCACATTCGCCAAGCCCCGAAACAGGCGCGGACGGGATGCTCCGTGCCCTGTCTCACGAAGCTGCTCGGGTGTTAGCGCTACTGGTCAAGCTGCCGGAGGTGACCGCTCGTCAAGCGATCGATGGGATTTCTCACTGGTTGGCAGTCTGGGCGGAGCAAGTCATTGTTCTACCCGAATGCCTAGACGTGTGGTTGAAGCTATGGCCGATAGCCGTCGAGGCAACAAACGCGAGGCGACCCACAGGGGACGACATCGACCTCGACACAGTCGTCCGATCTTCCAACAGTCGCGAATCGAGGGACCTCGATACGCGCAATACGCCGGCTGGGAAGCTGGTCGGGATATTTCTGGAGGCTTGTCAGAGGGCGTCCGAAAGTGATAGTTACCCATTCGATGGTGACGCCATGTCCCGTGCGATGCGCGATGCGGCAATTGAGGGTATCGGCCAAGCGGGATTGATTGCCCGTTATCGAATGATTGAAGCATTGCCTTATTTTTTGCAGGCTGATCCGGATTGGACCCACAAACACCTGATACCGCCGTTAATTGGTAATAGCGAAGGCGATCCGGCACTTTGGCACGCGATCGCACGCAGGCGGCATTCCAGAGAAGTGCTTAAGCAGGCTGCGGAAAAAGGTGCCCGCCCCGCCGAGGCACGGCGTGGGCGAAAGATTGATACGGGGGCACTGCAGTCAACGCACGAATGTTTCGCACAGCGGCGCCTCTCGATTCCTTTTCGCCCGGCGCCGCGCCTCCGAGGGAAATCGGCTGGCTTTTTCCGCACCCTGTTAAGATCATTGGCGGCGCAATGATCGAACACGCAACCGATACCCGCCTTGGCAGGGAGACTCGCAGTTCTCTGCTGTTCAGCCTCATTGTAGAATGCTTGTACGCCCTTCGCGATCGGCGCAACGCAGATGTCTCGGTAATTCCTCGTGACTTGGCGAATGCACTTGAGCAAATACGAGTTATTTCTCCAATTCTGTCGAGGAAACAGGCGTCTGGCAGCCGCGGCCCGTCGCCGATGAACGGTTGCAGACCATGGCGCCATGCCCATCCCCACCCCCAACCCTTGCCAGCCCCCGCCGCCCGTGGTCCAAGCCCGGGGATCATGCACGGCCCGGTGACCCAGAATGCCTGCTTCCTTGCCTGATCCCGCCGCCGACCCGGCGCTCGCCGCCGAGCGCGTCCTGATCCTGGACTTCGGCAGCCAGGTCACGCAGCTCATCGCCCGCCGCCTGCGCGAGTCCGGCGTCTACTGCGAGATCTGGCCGTTCAACGCCGACCCCGCCCGCATCGCCGCCTGGGCGCCGCGCGGCATCGTGCTGTCCGGCGGCCCGGCCTCGGTGCACGAGGCCGCCGCCCCGCTCGCGCCCCCCATCGTGTTCGACCTGAACGTCCCGATCCTCGGCATCTGCTACGGCGAGCAGCTTCTCTGCCAGCAGCTCGGCGGCGCGGTCGCGCCCTCCGACCACCGCGAGTTCGGCCGCGCCTTCGTGGACGTCACCGAGGACTGCGCCCTGTTCGCCGGCGTCTGGGCCAAGGGCGCGCGCGAGCAGGTCTGGATGAGCCACGGCGACCGCGTGACCCGCCTGCCGCCAGGCTTCCGCGCCGTCGCCGTGTCGGAAGGCGCCCCGTTCGCCGCCATCGCCGACGATGCCCGCCGCTATTACGGCGTGCAGTTCCACCCGGAGGTCGTCCACACGCCCCATGGCGCGCAGCTTCTGCGCAATTTCACCCGTGGCGTGATCGGCTTGTCCGGCACCTGGACCATGGCCGGCTTCCGTGCCGCCGAGATCGCCCGCATCCGCGCCCAAGTCGGGCAGGGGCGGGTGATCTGCGGCCTGTCCGGCGGCGTCGATTCCTCGGTGGCCGCGGTGCTGATCCACGAGGCGATCGGCGACCAGCTCACCTGCATCTTCGTCGATCACGGCCTGCTGCGGCAGGGCGAGGCCGAGGAGGTCGTCACCACCTTCCGCGACCGTTTCAACATCCGCCTGGTTCATCACGACGCCGCGGACCTGTTCATCGGTGCGCTGGACGGCGTCACCGACCCCGAGATCAAACGCAAGACGATCGGCCGCCTGTTCATCGAGGTGTTCGAGCAAGAGGCGCTCGCGCTCGGCGGCGCCGACTTCCTGGCGCAGGGCACGCTGTACCCGGACGTGATCGAGAGCGTCAGCGTCTCCGGCGGTCCGTCCGTCACGATCAAGTCGCACCACAACGTGGGCGGCCTGCCGGAGCGGATGCGCATGCAGCTCGTCGAGCCGCTGCGCGAACTGTTCAAGGACGAGGTGCGCGTGCTGGGGAGGGAACTGGGCCTGCCCGACAGCATCGTCGGCCGCCACCCGTTCCCCGGCCCCGGCCTCGCCATCCGCATCCCCGGCGCAATCACGCGCGAGAAGTTGGCGATGCTGCAACGCGCCGATGCGATCTACCTGGAGGAAATTCGCGCCGCCGGTCTTTATGACGCGATCTGGCAGGCGTTCGCCGTGCTGCTACCGGTGCGCACGGTCGGCGTGATGGGCGACGGCCGCACCTACGACCACGCCTGCGCGCTACGCGCCGTCACCAGCACCGACGGCATGACGGCCGATGTGTATCCGTTCGACATGGGGTTTCTGACGCGCGTCGCGAACCGGATCGTCAACGAAGTGCGCGGGATCAACCGGGTCACCTACGACATCACCAGCAAACCGCCTGGGACGATCGAGTGGGAGTAGGGGTTGATAATCTGTAACCCCGAAAGATCTTGCTTGTTGTCAGTAACGATCGCGCAGTGCCCCTGACTCTCGACCGTTGTCGAACGATGTCGCACGCCCCGAGGTTCCCCCATCCGGCGGGTCCCGCCTGGTTGCGCGGGCATCGGCCTCGTGCGCATATGCCGCGCAATCTGTTGAGGTTCTTCCGCCCCCATCCATGGATACGATCTTCAAGGGTGATATCGCCACCGCCCGCGGCCGTGCTGTGGCCTGGATCGATGCGTTGTTCATCGACCACGCCGTCTTCCGCCTGGTCTGGACCAATTTCGGCACGGTCATCCCCGGCCGGCTGTATCGCTGCAACCACCCCACGCCGGGCACCCTGGCGCGGATGGTCAGGCGCAACGGCATTCGCACGCTGATCAATCTGCGTGGGCCGACCGGGAATGGATCGGATGCGTTGTCGCGGGAGGCCGCGCACCGGCTCGGGCTCGATTTCGTGGACATGGCGATGGAGAGCCGCGGCGCACCGCATCGCGACCGCATTCTGCGGCTGCACGCGATCTACCGCGACATGCGCGCGCCTGGGCTGGTGCATTGCAAGTCCGGCGCCGACCGGGCCGGGCTGGCTGCCGGGCTGTTCGTGTTGTTCGAGGGCGGCACGGCGCGTCAGGCGCTCCGCCAGCTTTCGCTGCGCTTCGGCCACATCCGCCAGGCGAAGACCGGCATTCTGGACGCGTTCTTCCTGCGCTGGGAGCGGGAAGGCGAGGGGCGCAAGCCGTTCCTGGACTGGGTGCGCGAAGACTACGACGAAGCGGCGCTACGCCGCGACTTCCACGCCAACGGCCTGGCGAGTTTCATCAACGATTGGGTTCTGGCCCACGAATGAAAAGTCCGACGGGTGAAGGGGACGACTGTCCCCTTCCGGGGTGCAGGGGCAGAGCCCCTGCCGGGGTCTGGGGCGGAGCCCTGGTTGTTTTATGTGTTCTGACCGCCTCCCAAGCCGCCGAACCGCCAAGGATGCAGGTGGACCCGTCTTGGCCCAAGAAGCTCCCTCACGGATGGGTCCTGGGCGAGGTATCCGGCGTAGCGGTCGATGCGCGCGACCATGTCTGGATCATCCAGCGTCCCAGGACGGCAAGCGGGCTGCCGGCGCCGCCGGTGATCGAGTTCGATCCCGAGGGGGAGGTTGTGCAGGCCTGGGGCGGCCCTGGCCGGGGCTATGACTGGTTTGGTAACGAGCACGGGATTTACGTCGATTCGAAAGGTTTTATTTGGCTGGGCGGCAACGGGCCTGCTGACGGGCAGGTGCTGAAGTTCACGCGCGACGGGACGTTTGTGCTGCAGATCGGCCGTCCTGCGAAGGGGGCTGCCAGCAACGATGTGACAAGGCTTGGGCGGCCGGCGGATATTGCCGTCGATCCGACGGCGAACGAGGTTTACGTCGCGGACGGGTATGCCAATCACCGGGTGATCGTGTTCGATGCCGACACGGGCGCGTATCGGCGGCATTGGGGGGCTTATGGGGGGCGGCCAGCGGATGGGCGGCTGGCGTATGATCCCAAGGCGGCGCCGGCGCGGCAGTTCGGCAATCCGGTGCATTGCGTGAAGCTGTCGAAGGATGGGCTGGTTTATGTCTGCGACCGGCAGAATGACCGGGTGCAGGTGTTCCACAAGGATGGAAGTTTCGTCGCCGAGTGGTTTGTGGCGAGGGAGACTCGGGGGCTGGGCAGCGTGTGGGATCTCGCGCTGTGGCCGGATGCGGGGCAGACGCTGCTGTTCAACGCGGACGGCCAGAATGAGCAGGTCCGGGTTTTGCGCCGTGCGGATGGGATGGTGCTCGGGGCGTTCGGCAGCGAGGGGCGTGCGGCGGGGCAGTTCCGTTGGGTGCACAACGTCGCGGTGGACAGCAAGGGCGACGTGTTTACCACCGAGGTGGGTGGCGGGATGCGGGTGCAGCGGTTCGTTCCGTCGGGGACGCAACCGTAGCGGGCAGGCCGGCGACCAGCGATGGGCGGTGTTGCTTGTCGGTCTTCAAGGTAGCCGTTGTCAAGCCAGCCGCTCGCCGTAGCGCCAGCGACGTTTTAGTGGCCCGTAAGTGGCTGATCAAAAGACGATGTTCCGCATAGCGAGGGGTGCCAACCGCATCGGCGACGGTGCTGTTAGCGGCGGCGCTGCCGGCGGTCTCTCTCGGGTTTCTTCCTTTGCTTGGTCGTTGGCTTTGCTTTCATGGCCGGCTTCGTCGGCTTCGCCATGCGGCTTTGCCAGAAAGCGCGGATCGAGGCGGCGCAGAGCGGTAGCGCAACGTCGGCCTCCTCCAGCAACTCGTTCAGTGCCTCTTCCGGAAGCGTAAGCTCCGGGTCTTCATTCAGTTCGGCGCCCCATGCGGCGGTGATTGCGGCGATCGGAACCATCAGGATGGTGGCGTCTTCATCGTCCAGCATCGGCTGCCAGGCATCCATGCGCAACTGCATCGCCTCGGTGAAACCGACCGCCCATTCGCCATACCTGGCGATGCCTTCCGCGTCCTCGGCGAAGATCGGTTTCAAGGTGTCGGGGTCGGTGTCGAGGCATTCGATGATCTGATTGTATCGGCCCATGATAACGCGGAGGAACGCCACCATCTGTTCCGTCGATTGGAAAGCCGCCGGGTCCTCGCCCCAGATCTTGAACAGCCAGTGCTGTGGCTCGATGAGTTCGGGTCCGACCGCGATTCCGGTGAGGTATCCGTCCAGTTCGGACAGCGACATGGCATCCGCCAGGTGGTCGGAGTCGAGAAAATCCGCCAGCGCGTCGAGATCGATGGGACCGGAGGTCGGGCGTTCCATGGGCAGCGCAGCTCCGCCGAAGGTTTGGCTTATGCCGGTTTCAACCAAGGGCGCGACGGATCGCGCGTTTCCTCTCCCGGATGGCGGCGCCGCGTCTCATGCTCGGATACGATCTTGTATCGCCTGGTCGCCCCGCGCAACCCGCCGCCTGTCGCGCGTCGTCATATAGACCGACCGGCGTAGATCGCCGTCCGGCAGCGAGAACGGGTTTAGACGGCGCCACGCGCAGCCAAATTTGCTTGCCGTCGCCGGGCGCATAGAAATCCGGTAACATCGCTTGCAGGGTGAAGCCGGTGGCAGCGTAAAACGCGCGCGTTGGAGCATAGAGCGGCTTGGATGCGGTTTCGTCATGCTTGGGACATTCGAGTGAGGAGCCCGCCATGACCCAGGTCCGGTTCGCCCGGCTGCTCGCCGGCCGCGTCCACTACGCCTGGGTGGTGGTGGCGGTGATGTTCACCGTAATCCTGGCGGGCGTGGGCGTGCGCTCGGCCCCCAGCGTGCTGATCAAGCCGCTGCAGGCCGCGTTCGGCTGGGACGCGGCCACGGTGTCCGGGGCGATCTCGCTGAACATCCTGCTGTTCGGACTCACCGGTCCGTTCGGCGCGGCGCTGATGCAGACGATCGGCGTGCGCCGCACCCTGCTCGGCGCGCTGGCCCTGCTGCTGGCTGGCGCCGGGCTGAGCGCGTTCGTTACCCAACCCTGGCAGCTCTGTCTCACCTGGGGCGTGCTGGTCGGCGTCGGCTGCGGCGGCGTGGGGTTCGGGATCGCGGCGGTGGTGGCGAACCGCTGGTTCGTCGCGCGGCGCGGCCTGGCTGTCGGGCTGCTCACCGCGAGCAACGCCAGCGGGCAATTGATCTTCCTGCCGGCGCTGGCGGCGCTGGCGCAATCGGCGGGGTGGGCCAGCGTGCCGGTCGCCGTGGCGCTGGTGATCGCCGCGATGATCCCGCTGGTGTGGCTGCTGCTGGCGGAGAGCCCGGGCGAGGTCGGCCTGGGTCCCCTCGGCGCCAGCGTCGAGCCGCCGGTGCTGCCCTCCGCCGGCAACCCGTTCCGCGTCGCGCTGGAAGGTCTGGCGCGCGGTGCCCGCTCGGCGGATTTCTGGCTGCTGGTGGCGAGCTTCGCGGTGTGCGGGTTTTCCACCAACGGGCTGGTGGGCACGCACCTGATTTCCTACTGCATGGACCACGGCATTGCCGCAGTCAGCGCCGCGAGCATGCTGGCAGCGATCGCGGTGTTCGACCTGGTCGGCACCACCTGTTCGGGCTGGCTGACCGACCGGTTCAATTCGCGGGTGCTGCTGTTCTGGTACTACGGACTGCGCGGTCTGTCCTTGCTGGCGCTGCCGTTCACCAATTTCGACGTGCTCAGCCTGTCGGTGTTCGCGGTGTTCTACGGGCTTGATTGGGTTGCCACTGTGCCGCCGACAATCATGCTGACCAATCAGGTGTTCGGACGCAAGGACGCGCCGGTGATCGCGTCGTGGATCTTCTGCGGCCATCAGGCAGGGGCTGCTTTGGCGGCGTTGGGCGCGGGCGCGGTGCGCAGCGCGACCGGAAGCTACTTCGCGGCGTTCATCGCAAGCGGCGCGGCGTGTCTGATCGCCTCATTGCTGGTGTTGCGCATTGCGCGCGGGCCGGCGGTCGCTGTGGCGGAGTGATCGCGGCGCGTATGGGAGCCAAGACTGAAGGCACCAAATCGAATTCTTAAGTATTCAAGCACCATATAAATGGCATGTCCAGCGGAGCAGTGCATTCGTGTGTCCGATGCATTGCGTTAAGCTCTGCGAGACTTGGTGGATCAAATGTGTTCAAAGCAGATGAATTCAATAGCTGAGGCAGACTGGACGCATTATCATGTGTCGGTAGATGATCGATGGCATTACATGCCAAGACAACAGCTACGCACCAGACCAAGAGTCTGTACATTGCGTCCTCCTTATCCGTGCCGAACCAAGTCGAAGGAAAACCCTGCCTCACGTCAACGTGATTTCGCGCGACGGCAACCGAGAGCCGGCATGGGCATGCCGTGATGCCAATGGTTCCGGTTCTCGGCCCCGCCGTGACCCGGTTCATCGATACGCCACGGGATCTGGCACTGCTTCAGTCAACGGGGATCGCGCCGGTTGGCGAAAGGGTCAGGAACTGCTCGGCCCCGGACGCCTCCGTGCGTCGCCGACAGCCGAGCTAGCAGGCCCCGTCACCGAGGCAAATCCCCAGTCCGCGCGCAACGCGCACCAATGACCCGCTTGTCTCGACCGGATGCGGTTGCCTGAGAGCGTCGGCGATCGACACGTCGATCACGCCGCGTTGAGACCAGGCGACCATGCGGTCGGATTTTCCTTCGTTGATAAGATCCACCGCGTGCACGCCGAATGCCGCCGCGATCACACGATCCCACGCGCTCGGCTGGCCGCCGCGCTGCACATGGCCAAGCACTGTTACCCGCGTTTCGGCCTGGCACAGATGCGCGATCTGGGCACCGATGGTGTGGCCGACGCCGCCCAAACGCACCTGGCCGTCGTGCAGGAGGTTGATCACCGCCGTGCCGTCTTTCGTGTGCACCGCCTCCGAAACGACAACGAGGCCGAAATTGCGGCCGCGCCGGTGGACTTCCCGGAGATGCTCGGCAACCATCTCGATATCGTAAGGAATCTCCGGCAGCAGGATCACATCGGCGCCGCCGGCGATGCCGACAGCCAGCGCGATATGTCCGGCGTCGCGGCCCATGACCTCAAGGACCATGATCCGGTCGTGGCTGGCGGCGGTCGGCTGCAACCGGTCCAGCGCCTCGGTCGCCACCGCGACGGCGGTGTCGAAGCCGACCGAGGTTTCGGTCAGGCTGACATCATTGTCGATCGTTTTCGGCACGCAGATCAGCGGAATGCCACCCTGCTGCGCGAGGCGGCGCAGGATGGCAAGACTGCCGTCGCCGCCGATGCCGATCAGGGCGTCGAAACGCAAATTGTGGAAACTCGCGATGATTTCCTCCGACCGGTCCTTCTTGGTGCCGTCGGGCATCGGATAGTCGAACGGATCACCCTTGTTCGTCGTACCGAGAATGGTGCCGGCCTGCCGCATCATCACGGTGTCCACATCCTCCGCCCGCAGCGGCCGGACCTGCGGCGGATCGCTCAACAGGCCGAGCGTGCCGTAGAGGACGCCGATCACCTCCCAGCCGAGCTCCGCCGCGCGCAGGACCACCGCCCGGATGACGGCGTTCAGTCCAGCGCAATCGCCGCCGCTGGTGAGAAGAGCGATTCGTTTTGGGGCTAACGCCATGGAAGGGAGGCCTCGGGCAAGGGGGTCATGAACCCACCCAGACTGCCACGAAATGGGACCGGATGAAAACTTTTTACGAAACGCGGCCGACCGGTGCCGGCCAGGGGTGGAAGCCGTCGATGGACGCCGCTCGGATCGGCCGGTCCCGCGCGGGGACCCGCTGCGAGTTGCGTTCGCCAGACCGTGCGACTGACGGCCGTCCTATGGTCCCTGTTTACGACCGAAGCCAAGCCCCTGCGGTTCCTGCTCCGTGCGGTTCGCGCACCCGAAGGCGTCGGTCGCGGCGATCACCGACCTTCGAGGTCAGATGGATGCGGAGGGGGAGGACTGAGCAGTTGGCTATCCCTGCCAGGCACGTCTACGCCCTGACGTTCGAGGATGGCATCGGTATTACGCTTGCTGTGAAGGATGCGCACGACCGTCAGAAGCGTGGGACGCACCAGGTAGTAGACCCGGAACTCGTCAAACCCCTTCACCGGCCATGTCCGAAGTCCCGCAAGCTGCGGGTTGGAGACCACCTTCGGAGCCCCCGCCTCCGGCATTCGCGTCAGAGCAGCGATGGCTGCAACTGCTGCCGCACTGAAGCGTTCAGCAACGTCGAACAGTCACGTTCAGCATACCATCCAACCTGGTTCAATATGTCCTGCCCTGCGGCTTCCTGGATGAACAGGTTCATGGGCGCTGGCGGGCTTTGTATTTGTCCACCACCTGCGCAGCCTTGGCTTCCAGCCCCTTCAGGAAGGTCGCGTCGAGCGGCAGGCGCTTGGAGGCCAGCCCTTCGAGCAACAGTGCCTCCAGTCGCGCCTCTTCCTCCTTCGCCTGCGCTTCCCGAAGCAGGCTGCGGACATACTCGCTGACATTGCCGTAGCCCTTGGTCGCGAGTTGGCTGTCGATGAACGCCTTGAGCGACTCCGGCAGGGAGATCGTGAGCGTGGTCATGAGCTGAGCCCCTCTCAGGTTCGGCCCAAGCCTACCAGGGATAAGAACTATTCACAACAGATAGGAAGCCGGGCGCGACGATTGCGTGAATCCCGAACGGCGTGCAGTCTCAGCACCTCATAGGCAATCGGTCGACGCCGAACGCGCTTTCGTTGAGCGTCGCGGTCTCAGGCGAGGAACACGATCATGGCCAATGACAAGATGCTGGCGCAAATTCGCTCGACGCCGGGCTTTATCGCCGCGCTGGACCAGAGCGGCGGATCGACGCCCGGCGCGCTCCGCCTGTACGGGATTCCGGACACCGCCTATAGCGGCGATACCGAGATGTTCCGGCTGATGCACGAGATGCGGGTGCGCATCATCACCGCACCGGCCTTCACCGGGGACAAGGTCATCGGCGCCATCTTGTTCGAGGCCACGATGGACGGGCAGGCGAAGGACAAGCCGGTTCCGACCTTCTTGTGGGAGAAGCGCGGCGTCGTCCCGTTCCTGAAGGTGGACAAGGGGCTGGAGGCCGAGCGCGACGGCGTGAGCGTGATGAAGCCGATCCCGGGGCTGGACGCGCTATTGGCTCGGGCGGTGAAGCTGGGGGTGTTTGGCACCAAGATGCGCTCCGTCATCAACCTGGCCTCGCAGGACGGCATCGCCGCCGTGGTGGCGCAGCAGTTCGAGGTGGCGGCGCAGATCGCCGGGCACGGGCTGATGCCGATCATTGAGCCGGAGGTCTCGATCAAGAGCCCGGACAAGGCGGGCGCGGAGGCCATCTTGTTGGCGGAGCTGACCCGGCACGTGGACGCTCTGCCGGGGGACCGCCAGGTGATGCTGAAGCTGACGATCCCCGACGTTCCGGATTTCTACGCGCCGCTGGTGGGGCACGAGCGCGTGGCCAGGGTGGTCGCGCTGTCCGGCGGCTACACGCGGGACGACGCCTGCCGGCGGCTGGCCGCCAACCACGGGGTGATCGCGAGCTTTTCTCGGGCGCTGACCGAGGACCTGAAGCACGCGATGACTGATGCCGAGTTTGACGCGGCGCTGGCGCGGTCGATCGAAGAGATCTATCGGGCTTCTACCGTGAAGGTTTGAGGCCGGGGGCGCCGGTGCTGGCGGCTGGGGGCGTATAGCGTCATTTGACACCGAACGCTTGGCCTGCTATAGTTCCGTGTGAAGATCAGGAACGTGATTCATAAGGGCTTGCGGCGCTTGATCGAGGACGATGACGGTTCCGGCTTGCCAGCCGCCGTCGCGCCAAAGGTCGGAAGAATCGTGTCTTTTCTGCAAGACATGGGGGAAGAGAGCGAACTGCGAACCGTGCCGGCCTGGAAAGCCCATCAACTGACCGGTGACCGTAAGGCCACATGGAGCCTGTTCGTCACGCGGAACTGGCGCATCACGTTCCGGATCGACCAGACCGAAATCGAGATCATCGATCTCGACTACGAAGACTACCACTAGGAGGGTGGACCCATGGCCCAGACACTCGGCATCCGCATGAAGAACCCGGCCCACCCGGGCGGGTTCGTGAAGTCCGAAATCATCGAGCCTTTGGGGCTATCGGTGACGGACGCCGCGCAGGCTCTTGGCGTCACGCGGGCCACGCTTTCGATGTTCCTGAACGAGCGCACGGACCTGTCGCCGGAGATGGCGATCCGCATGGAGAAGGCGTTCGGCGTCTCGATGGAAACCCTCATGCGCATGCAGAACAGCTTCGACATCGCCCAGGCGCGCAAGCGGGAAGGGGAGATCACCGTCGATCGCTATGTGCAAAAAGCAGAGCCTGCGGAAACGCAATCGAACCGGTGCTAGGCCCGTCCATTTGAAGGCCTCCTAAAACGATGTAGATCGTGCGCATGCCACGCGATCTCAAAGGATGGGCTCGACCCCGACCACTCCGCGTCGCCTTCCTGGTCCAGGACGGCGAACATGCCCAACTGGCACTGGATGGTGTCTTTGCCGACTGCTATAATCGTTGGGGAGGTCGATTCAGCCTAATTGCGCCTTGTATCAACGGACAGATCGCACAAAGCTACTGGCCCTGGCTAGAAGCTTTTGATGCAGATATCGTCTATTCGTATGTCCCCTTGAGCCGAGAAGCAATTCTCGAAGTACACGAACGACTCTCGCCTAGCCAATACACGTTCCATGAAATGGGACGGGAACCCAGACTCGACGTATATGGGTTTAAGTCGTCCTACGGCTTTCTACCGCTGTCCTCGCTTTCCGTCATCTTCAGACTCGCCCGTTACAGCGCCGCAGCTCGCGACGGGGCACCTGTCAAGATCATCGATAGCTGGCATACGGAGAAACCGTCGCGATTCCTGACCGATAATTTCGGTACCTACCACGTAAGCCGAGGTGGTGGTATGTATCCGGTCGACGCTGCAGCCATGGCGAGCTTGATCACGATTGTTTCTCCCGAAAGGCAGGCAGACCGTCGGTATGGCGTCCCGCAAAATCTCAATGCGGTCCCTACAGAGAATGCCGCCTTCAAGGAATTCGCCGAACGGCGGGCTACCAGTTTATCACTTGCTTCAACAGTGTTTGCACCAAAGCTTGATATCCGCACGCGTCGCTGGAGTGGTTCTTTTAATCTTGTCGTCGGTGATACGTTCGTAGACCGTATCATATTCTGGAATGCTCGACTACTTATCCCGGCTTGGCTTGATACCGATCTCTGCTGCGCAAGGATAACTGTCGAGCAACTAAAGGAGCCAGAGTTTCTAAACATCGTTGGTGAATTAATAAAACGCCACAATTACGTCAACGGAGGGACTGGCGGCCAGCCACAGCTTACTATTCGATCTGCATCTCTGAGCACCGAGCAACTACAAGAAGCCCGCGCACTCCTGTTAACGACGAAGCCATGGAGCGTGTTTGGCGTGGAAACTGTGGCTTCCCTCGATGATATTGTGCCCTCATCCGACGCGATTCAGGAGGCTAGAGAGAGTAATGGCCTGGGAGGCGGACTCATTCCCCGTCCCGACTGGACCGGCTTCATTTGGTCAGCTCCAACCGTCCGACCACCAGCGATTGTTCCAGATCATCTTACAGACGCTCCCGCTCGCCAGATATTTACCGAAGGCTTTTGGTGCACGGACTTCATCTTCCAGTACGATGGCCTCGGGCCTCGGTTCGTCGCCGAAAACCGATGGGAGTTACCGCGCCGTTGGCGAATGGCTGGTGCCTTTAGGACCAAAATGATCAGCGAGCCGCGACACGTTTTGGTTCCTCCAGCACGGCGAAGCAGAGGTGGAAACCTAGCCGTGTTTGTTAGCTCAGATCACCCGATCGAGACTATAAAAATCCCCACGCCTTATGAAGCAACGCAACATGCGCTGGCGGGCGATGGCATATGGGCTAATCCAGAAGCTGAGCATGGGGTGGTATACCCTAAAAGCAAAGTGTTCTGGATTGAGCCATCGAACGAATCCCGTTATTTGGCGGGTATTTTGGGCATGATTGGCGGCGTTGGGCGCGCCCGCCAAGTTCTCCTTCATCCCTTTTTGCAGGAAACCTTGGCGCGTCTGGGCGGGACGCCGAACATTCCGGCGGACAAAATCACGCCAACTGCGGCACGGCTGCAAAAAAGAGCACGACGGGAGGCCGCGTTCGACTTGAGAAACCCGGAAGAAAGGCAGGCTCTGGCGGATCTGATCGTTAAAGCAGCCAGAGAACTCAAAAGCCCGATGCATTATGTGAGCTACCAAGATCTCAAGTTAGAATGGAAGGTTTATAGGCAACGATACTGGGCAAAAAACCCGCCGCCGGAGACGCCCG
>Ga0302202_10004474_pt1 | contig 14780 bp, 11 predicted proteins | sample II_Bog_N3_3_FD_194579 | JGI IMG/M metagenome (GOLD analysis project Ga0302202, IMG submission 194579) | Peat permafrost microbial communities from Stordalen Mire near Abisko, Sweden - II_Bog_N3_3 | ecosystem: Environmental > Terrestrial > Soil > Wetlands > Peat | place: Sweden: Abisko...
TGCCAAAAGTGTCCAGCACAAAGTGCAAAATCTATCACCCAATCACTTAGCCCCTGCTTAGCAGAAGACCGTGTCCCCTAGCCGCCGGGAGGCAGATCCGGATTGAGGTGGGTTCGGATTCGGTCCAGTCCTTCGCAGTGAGCGCTCCCGCGTCCCTCCGTCCGCCGGGCCTGCTTCCCGCCGCCGCCGTCGCCGTGGCGGTCTTGGCCGGCTTTGCCGCGCTCTTGTGCCTGAGCCGTTCCTACGCCTGGTCGGGGCCCGCCTCCGGGGAGCCCTACAACCTGGCCGTGGAGGGCTTCCACTCGGGCCACCTCTGGCTGGCGAAGGAGGCGCCGGCCCCGCTCGTGCGCGCCGCCAACCCCTACGCCTTCGCGACCTACAGGCGGTTCCTCGGCCCCCCCTGGAACCTGGTCGACCTGAGCTACTACCGGGGCCACCTGTACGCCTATTTCGGGGTCACGCCGGCCGTGATTCTCTTCTGGCCGTACCGCGCGCTCACGGGGGGCTTCCTCCACCAGGCCTATGGCGTGCTCGCGTTCTGCGCGCTTGGTTACGCGGTCTCCGTGGGGCTCGCCGCCGCCGCGTGGCGCCGGTACTTCCCCGGGGCCGGGGCGTGGGCCTTCGCCGCCGTGGCGCTGCTTCTTGGCACGGTCACCACGCTGCCCGTGTTCCTCGTGCGGCCCGGCCTCTTCGAGGTCTCCATCAGCTGCGGGTACTTCCTGACGATGCTTTCCCTCGCGGCCCTATGGAACGCGTGGCACGCGCGGGCGGCAGGGGCGGCATGGCTCGCTTTGGCGAGCCTCCTGTACGGGCTGGCGGTGGGGGCGAGGCCGACGCTCCTGTTCGGAGCCTTGCTCCTCGCGCTGCCGGTCGCGGCGGCGTTCATGGAGGAGAGGCGCACGGGCCTGCCGAGCGGCTGGCCGAGGCTCCTGGCCGCCGCGCTCCTGCCGATTTCGGCCGTAGGCGCCGGCCTCGCGTCGTACAACTTTGCGCGCTTCGGCAATCCGCTCGAGCTCGGCACCCGCTACATGCTCACCGGCGTCAACCTTGCCGGAATGAGGGCGTTCGGCCTTCGCTTCGTGTGGGACAACGTCCGCGTCTATGTTGTCGAGCCCCTGCGCTGGCACGCCGGGTTCCCCTTCGTGTGGGAGCCGGCGCGCCCGCCGCTTGTCGCGGGCCACCTCACCGTGGAGTTCTTTTTCGGGGTGCTGGCGACCTTCCCGGTCCTGCTCTGCGTCGCGCTCGGCCCCCTGTCCTGGAAGGGCGCGCGCCGGGGGCGCCCGCTCTCGCGCATCGCGTCCGCGCTGGCGCTCCTGTGCGCCTTGGAGGCCCTGCCGATCTTCCTCTACGCGTGCGTGTCGAGCCGGTACCTGCTCGATTTCCTCCCGGCGCTGGCGCTTCTGGCGGCGCTAGGCATCCTGGGCCTCGAGGACGCCGTCGGAGGCAACGGCGCTCCGGAAGAGGCCGGCCGGCCGCCGCTTCGGGCCTCTGTCCGCGGGACCGCCTACGCGCAGGCGCTGCGCCTCGCGGTATGCGGCGCGCTGGCCTTTTCGGTGGCGAGCGGCTGGCTGCTCGCCATCGCGCTCAGCGGCTTCTATCGGGGAGCGGAGCAGGGCGTGGCCGCCCTGAACGCGGGCAGGACGGGTGAGGCCATCGCGGTCCTCGAGCGCGTGTGCGGGATCAACCCGGACTTTCGGGGGAGGGCGGAGATGCTGGTCGGAACGGCGCTCCTCGGGCAGGGCCGGGCGAGCGAGGGCGCCGTCTTTCTCAGCGCCGCGGCCCGAGACCAGCCCGACCTTGAGGCCGCCCACCTCAACCTGGGGCGGGCCCTCCTGGAGCAGGGACGGCTCAGGGAATCCGAGGATTCCCTTTGGAGGGCCGCGGCGCTCGACCCGCTCGACAGCGAGGCCGAGGCCTATCTGGGTGTCGCGCTCTTCAGGGATGGGCGCACGGCCGAGGCCATTGAGCGGGAAAAGGCCGCGTTGGCCATCAACCCGGACCTCGGTGAAGCCCGGGACAACCTGAGAACCTTCGAGTCGCCCGAAAGCTCGGCGGGCAGGCCCTAAGCGGACGGCGAAGACCGGGACCGCCGCCGGGCGCAGGCCCGCTGTCGTCACGCTCCACTTCGGCTTCGCCCATCCACTCCAGGCTCCAAAATGCGCACGCCGTGCGCTGCCTGGCGCCAGCGGGAGAGACGGGCTGCGTCAGGCGCCGCGATCCCGCCCAGCAGCCCCCGGTGCTCTGCCAAACAGGAGCGGAGTCAGCGCCACGCACAAGTAATATATGAACTGCGTGGGATAGCTATAGCGGTCCGCCGAGATCACCACGAGGGAGACAATGAGACTCGCGCCGAGCGGGATGAGCGTCAGGAGGAACAGCAGGAACACGCCCCTATCGCGGCCCCTTGTGCGCGCCAACTGAACCGCGCTCAGGGCAAACACGATGAAATAGGCGTAGCCCCATGCCGCGTTCTGGAAGACGGCCGCGTGCAGGCGCTGCCACAGGTGCTGGAGCCCCCTGACGAAGCGCTCTTGTCCCGATTCCGCGTACTTGCCCGGCAGGGCGTCCGCGGTCCCGTTCGAGCCCGCAGCGAGGCGCGCGGCCACCTCGTCGGGATGGGTTCCGCTCATGCCATAAAGCGGATTGCCCCGCTTGCGGTAGGCCATCGATGACTCAGTATCAAAGGTGAATCCGACGCCCTTGTAGAACTCGACCAGGCCGGTCCAGACGAACCTGGCGTAGAGGACCGGGTGCCTCTGTATCGCTATCAGCGACACCGCCCTCATGTTCGCCCTGCTCCGCAGGTAGTCCCCGGAGCCCAACCGGCCCCATCCCCAACCCTCGCTGAATATCAGCCGGTTAAAGGCCTTCTCATAGACGAGGTTCAGCCGGTCGGCATCCCATGATGTCCGCATCGTTTCCAGGTCCTCAGGCGTGATGTCCTGCCGCGCATAGGAGGCGGGAAGGTCCTTCAACGCGAGGTTGACGGAGTCGGGCAGGCGCGGATCGGGTTCCCAAAACAGGGCGGTTGCGCCCACAAGGTTGGCCTCCCCGAAGGACGAGACCCCGAAATTGGAGATCGTCGCGTAATTGTAGGCGCACAGGCCCAGGACTAGCGCCGGGAAGGGAGCCAGGAAAGCGGCCACCGAGCGGACCGGCCGCCGCTGCCAGACCAGATAGGCGAAGACGGCCGCGTAGACCACGATGAAGTACTCCCCGGCGGGCCTGACGAGGATGCACAGGGCCATGGCCGCGGAGGCCATGGCAAGGGGGAGCGGGTTGAATCCCCTGAACGCCAGGAAAAGCAGCGCCACCGCGGCGATGATGCTGCTCGCGTACAGGCTGTCGCTCAGCAGGGCGACGTCGTAGAGGACGACCTGCGAGCTGCCCAGGAACCCGCACATGGCGAGCGCGGCCGGCAGCGCCAGCGAGGCGCGGTAGCGCTTCACGCAATAGACCAGGAAAAGGCTGGAGGCGTAGGAGAGCAGGTTCTGCGCATAGACCACCGCGATCCAGCGTTCGGTGAAGAGCGTGACGAACCAGAAGAAGAGGGGGTAACCGGGCGTCCGGTATACGAAATGGGGCCAGTGGCCCCCCCTGATCGCCGTCACCATGTCCAGGTACCCCGGAGTGTCCTGAGACGTCTGGACTGACGGGTAGAACCAGAAGAACGGCATCCGGCTCAGCATAAAGACGACGAGGAGCAGCACCGCCAGTGACAGGAGGGACGGATCCGAGAATCGGGAGGCAGCCCGGGCCCCTTGTCCGGAGGGTCTCATCCCATTCGTCGCGTGCGAGGGTCGGTAAGGGGCATCGCGTCCATTGAGCCAGAATACGGGCCAAGCGGCAATGAAATCGTCTGGACAGTCGGATTCGAGCCGAGATACCGCGATCCAGATTAAAGCCGCAGCCGACACTCTGCTAAACTCATTGGATCGCACGGGCTCAGATGCCGGCACACGGCGCCGCAATTGCTGTAGCCCGAAGTGACGGGAATGGGGCGGTGTCCGTCTCCATTGGAAACGGGCCCCTTTTCTTGGAAACCCGCCTCCAAACCCCGAGAACCGATCACACCTTCAGCCTCGGCACGCCCAAGGCCGCATCACGAAACCTCCGGGTCAATAATCGCCCAACGAGGGGCCGCCGGTGTGATTCGTGAAGCAGAGAAAGGTTTCGTTGAGCTCGTCCCCGCCCCGGGCGGGCCGCCTGGAGAGTCGCCGGGGCCACCTCGCCTCAGGCTCCGAGAAATCCTTCCGATCGTCGCGGCGCGACGCTCCATGGCTCCGGGCCCTCGGAACCGGCCGCCACTTCATGGCGATGAAGTCGTCGCCTAACGTGTCCGGATCCAGCACTGCGCCGAGGCGGTTCGGGGTGTTCATGTCGCCTGGGTCTACAGGGATCGTATCGGCGCATTTGCGCGGGTCTTGAGACGAAATCGCGCACGGGCCTTGGTCGCGCACACGTGCCCCGGTCCTCCCCGGGCCCCTTCAGCGGGTCTGCTGCAACAGGCGCACGGACTCCACGTAGGGCGAACCGGGATCCGCCCCGCGGGCGCCTTGCGCAACCGGCTCGAAGCCGGCCGCGTCGAAGGCATGCGGCGAGTGCGTGGAGGCTATGCCCACGCCCCAGTCGACGCAGAAGAGCGTCTGGAGCTCGCGGCGCCGGGATGCGTCCGCAATACGGTCCCAATAAGGGTGCTCAGGCGGCGGATAAAGCCACGGGACCGAGAGCCGGACGCGGAGACGGCCGTCCGGCACGGCGAGAAGCGGGGTCTCGAGCACGGAGTCCTCGTTGCCGTTCAGGATGAGCCGCGCATGGCCCTCGTCCACGCGGTCGATCACGAGCTGGTTGACCTTCTCGGGGAAGCCGCTCGCAAGGAGGACCGTCTCTCCCCGCGGGGCGCCCGCGGGGACGCGGACGTCGAGGTCGACGGGCGCGAACCGGATTCCCTGAAGGCGGATCCACCACTCGCTCGGATAGTCGAGCGCGTGTCCCAGGGCCGCATACGTGCCGGGATTGGTCTGCCTCATGAACCCGCGGAATTCCGCGGACGCAAGCCACACGCAGCCGACGGTCCAGCACGCGGCGCATGCGGCGAGGACGCGGGCCGCGCGCCCCGGGCGGCGCCCCGCGCCTGCGCCGAACGCCGCCATAAGGCCGACCGAGGTCGCCAGGGTCCACCCCGCGAAGAGCTCGGCGATGTAGCGCGAGCACGCCCCCTGCCAGCAGAACAGGATGGCCCCCGCGATGAGCGTCGAGCTGGTGGCCGCGGCGAGCATGACCGCGGTCGCGCGCGTCCCGGCGTCCGCCCTCATGCGCCAGGCCCACGCCAGCGCGAAGGCGCCCGCCAGATGGACGGGCATCGCGAAGAGGGCGCCGTACATCGCCTCGTAGTCCAGATATCCCGGCGGAAAGGCCGCGGGCCACGTGGCGTGGAGGAACGGGAAGTACGGGCCCACCTGCGGCAGGGACGTGAGGTACGTCCACATGTTGAACGGGACATAGGACGGCCTGAAAAGGGTGATGCCGCGGGTGTCCCTGCCCCCCAGCATGTAGCTCTGGCCGAACTCGCGCCAGCTGCCGAAGCGCTCGAGGTTGTAGACGAGGAGCGCGACGCCGCAGGCGCCGACGAGCGCGGCGGCGGCGAGCGCGCCCGTCCACCTTCGGGTCTTCCCGGCGCCGCCGTCGAACGGCAGCAGGAGCAGCAGGAGGATGAGCCCGGCCTCGGGAAGGTTGGTGACCCGGCACGCGATGAGGAGCGCCAGCGCCGCTCCCGTGGCGGCGGCCCAGCGCGTCCGCCCGCCCGAGTCCCTGAACTTCCATAGGAAATAGAGCGCCCACCAGAGGCATGCGGCGGCGGACACGATGGGGAGCTCCCAGACTCCCGGCCGTCGCAGGACCACGGGCAGCCAGGCGGCGTGGAAGGCGACGACAAAGATGGCGCCCGTCGCGGCCCCCGAAAGCTCCGGGAAGCATTTCCGGCGCACCTCCCAGAGGAGGAGCGCGAGGCCGGCGAGCCCCGCGACCGCGAACAGGGCGATCACCGTCGCCTGCGCAAGCATGCGTCCGGTCACGATCCGCCACGGGAGCATGACGGCGACCGCGGGCCCCGGGCCGTAGTAGAGGTAGTATCTGCCCTTGTAGAGGCTCGCGTCCCACAGCCTGAGCCGGACATTGGCGGCGGGGTCGTACGGGTCCCTGAGCTTGAGGAGCGCCGGGTCGGGATCCACCGAGAGGTACGTGTGCCCGCGCGCGAAGCCCTCCGCCATGTACTCGTAGTGGTGCCAGACGTTGGAGGAGGGGCTGCCGCTCCACGGGGCCACGCCGCCGACGACCCAGAACACGGACGCCGCGCAGGCCCCGAACGCCAGCACGAGGGCGAACCCGGCGGAAAGGGTGCCGCGGCCCGGGCTCACGGGCCCCCCCTTCCCCGGATCTCGGCGTCCGCCGCGGCCTCGATCGCCCTGGCGTCGGGATGCCACGGCTGAAGCTTCAGGGCCTCCCGCGCCTCCCTGAGGGCGGTCGCGTCGTCGCCCACCGTGAACGCGGCCCGGGCGAGAAGGACGTGGTCCTGGACGAAGGTCGACCGGTCGTCGACCCCGCCGAGGCTTGAGAAGGCGAGGAGCCCCGCGAGGGCGACCGCGGCCGCGAGCGCCGCCCTTCGTCTCGGCGGCCACCCCCTCCAGAACCCCGGCGACCCGAGCGCCCCGCCGGCCAGCACGGTGCAGACCGCAGCGAGCGGCAGCCTGAACCGGGCGCTCACAAAGAAGAGCAGGACCGAGAGGGCGCAGGCGGCGCTTACGGCGGCGAGGGCCGCCGCCTCGCGCGCGCGGCCATAGGCGAGCCGGAAGGCGCCCGCCACCCCCGCCATGAGGAGGACCCCCCAGCAGATCGGGTTCCACCGAAGCCAGGGGGACAGCGCCTTGTGGAAGGCGTAGGTCGTGTTGTTGTACTGCTCCCAGTTGTTCAGGAGCGCGTAGGTCTTGCGCGCCATGAGCGCCGCCCACCGCAGCGGATGGGCGCTGACCTCCGCGACGAAACGGCCGCGCCAGTGCGCGTTCATCGAGGGGATGTCCGAGGCCGCGCCGCCGGTCTCCTGCACGAAGAGGAGGACCGACTCGGCCCTTGCGGGGTTGGCCCGGGCGAGTTCGGGCGGGAGGCTCACGCGCTGCGTGTAGTACCTCCCGTTCGCGCCCGGCCGGTTCGCGGCCCACAGGTTGTAGGCCCCCTGCCACGGAAGGAATCCGGCCCCGCCTCCGATGCTGCGCTGCCACGCGGCCTGCGCGGCGAAGAGGAGGGCGCCGGCGAGCGCCGCCGCGACGATGCGCCCGCGCACCCGGGGCGGGACGCGCTGGGCGGCCGCGAAGAGCGGGGCCGCGAACCAGACGAGCAGGTAGTTCGGGCGCACGAGCGCCGCCGCCGCCCACAGGACGCCCGCGCCTGCCCACGGCCGGGCGCGCTCCGGGGTCGCCAGTGCCGCCGCGAACGCGTTGAGTCCGGCCAGGAAGAGCGTGAGCGACAGCGTCGAGTCGAGGGCCTGCGTCGCGAAGTAGACCAGGACCGGGTGTAGGGCGAAAGCTAGGCCGGCCACCAGCGCCGAGACGCAGCCAAACCACCGCCGCGCCAGCAGGGCCGCCAGGGCGGCCCCCGCCGCGTGGAGCGCGGCCCCGGCCGCCAGCGCGGCCGGGAACAGCCCCGCGGCGGTCACCCCGAACGCGCGAAGGCCGGCGAGCAGAAGCGCGTATCCCGGCGCCCGGTAGAACGGCTCCGCGGGAAGGGTCCCCCCGAAGATCGCCGCGGCCAGGTCGAGGTTCTCGCGCTCGTCGAGCACCGGCACCCGGCCGAGCGGCGTGCCGAGGTACCAGTTCAGGTGCCCGAGCGCGTAGAAGAGCGCGACGGCGGCCGGCAACCCGACGACGATTCCGGGGGGGAACGCGCGGGGTGCGAGGGACCCGTCCTGGCTTGGGGCGCTGCTTGACACCGCGGGCCATGACAACGCACGGGGCCGCGGCAAGCGAGCCGATACAAGGTCCGCAGCGACTGCGAGTTCTTGACGGTCCCCCAAAGGGACGGGAGGCTCTGCCCATGCCGCCCGATGCGCCCCGCGCCCGAAGGAAGCTCCCTCTGGTGAAGCTGGGGCTGGCTGCGGCCGCGGCGCTGGTGGCCGCCGTGCTGGTCTTGAGGGGGCTCGACTACCGGGCGCTCGAGGAAGAGGGGCTGCGGCTGATCCGCGGGGCCGGGCCGTGGACGTTCTTCGCCGCGACGGCGGTCCTGCCCGCCGCCGGCGCCCCCTTAAGCGTGTTCACGCTTACCGCCGGGGAGCTCTTCGCCCCGCTCATGACCATGACCGGCGCGATCGCCGCGCTCGTCGCCGCAATCGGCGTCAACCTGGCGCTCACCTACTGGCTCGCCCGCTACGCGCTGCGGCCGCTGCTGTCCAAGGTGCTGGAGCACTACGGCTACAAGGTGCCGCGGCTGGCCGGCTCGAACGCGCTCTCGGTCGCCCTTGCGCTCAGGCTCACGCCAGGCCCCCCGTTCTGCGTGCAGTCGTACATCCTGGGGCTCGCCGAGGTGCCGTTCCGGCTGTACATGGTCGTCTCCTGGATCTGCATCCTGCCGTGGGCCATCGGGGCCGCGATCATGGGCAAGGGCGTCTTCAACGGGAACTTCAAGCTGGTGATCTACGGGGTTGGAGTGATCGTCGCCGCGGTGGTCATTGTTAGGATGATTCGCAAGCGCTATGTCCCCCGCGTCGCTTAGCCTGGGAGGCGTCGAGCCGGGCCCCCGGCCGCTGACGGTTTCGGAGTTCACCCGCCAGGTGAAGGCGCTGCTCGAGGGCGGCATCGAGCCCTGCTGGGTCAGGGGCGAGGTCTCGAACCTCCGGATCCAGCCTAGCGGGCACGTCTACTTCTCGCTTAAGGACGCGGGGGCCCAGCTCTCGGCCGTCATGTTCCGCGCGCAGGCCGTCCGCCAGACCGTCAAGCTGAGGGACGGCCTCCAGGTGGTGGCCTTCGGCAGCGTCGGCGTCTACGAGCCCCGCGGCCAGTACCAGCTCAACGTGAAGACCCTCGTCGACGACGGGGTGGGGGCGCTGCAGCGCGAATACGAGGCGCTCAAGCGCCGCCTCGCGGACGAGGGCCTCTTCGACGCGGACCGCAAGAAGCCGATCCCGCGGATGCCCGCGACCGTGGGTTTCGTCACGTCGCCGACCGGCGCGGCGGCCCAGGACTTCATGAGGATCCTCATCCGGCGCGGCTGGAGGGGCCGGGTGGTGGTCCTTCCCTCCAAGGTCCAGGGCGAGGGCGCCGCCGCGGAGATGGTCGAGATGCTCCAGCTCGCCGAGAGCCTGGGTATCTTCGACCTGGTCGTGATCGGCCGGGGAGGCGGCAGCATCGAGGACCTCTGGGCCTTCAACGAGGAGCCGCTCGTGCGCGCGGTCGCGTCCTGCGGTATCCCCACCATCTCCGCCGTGGGGCACGAAATCGACTTCACGCTGTGCGACTTCGCGGCCGACGCGCGGGCCGAGACGCCGAGCGCCGCCGCCGAGCTCATCTCGAGCGAGTTCGTGCGCCTCGCCGAGCGGGTCGCGTCTGCCGGCCTGGCGATCACCGCGGCCGCCGGCGAGGCCGTGAGCCGGGCACGCGAGCGGCTGGACCACGGGCGCTCCCGGCTTCGGCTCCTCTCGCCCGCGGCGCAGGTCGAGCGCGGCTACCTGCGCCTCGACGACATGTCGAACCGCCTCGGCTCGGCGCTGCGCGGGTCCGTGCACCTGCGCCGCCAGAGGCTTTCCGGGGCGGCGTCGAGGCTCGACCGGGCCTCACCGGAGACCCGCGTGCAGATCGCGTCCCACCAGCTCCTCTCGCTCTGGAAGCGCCTCCAGGGGGCAAGCCCCGGGTCCGTGCTCAACCGGGGCTTCGCGATCGTGCGGGACGACACGGGCAGGCCCGTGACGAGGAGGGCCGGGATCGCCCCGGGCCAGCGCCTTGAGGCGGAGTTCGCCGACGGCAGGACGCCCCTACGTGCGGAACGGGGTTGAGTTTTCCCCGATGACAGGGGAGGGTGTCCGTTCCATGCCCCCGCGCGTCTGCACCCTGGCCCTCGTGGCTGCCACGCTCCTGTTGACGGCGTGCGGCGAGGAGAAGGTCGCCACCTACCGGGTCCCAAAGGAGAAGGATACCGAGCCGCCGATGGCGGCCGCCGCCGGCTCCGGAAGTCAGGCTGCGCCGGCCCCCGGGGCCGCGATGGCCGACACCGCGGTCCCGACCGCGGAGGGCGCCCAATTGGTCTGGCAGGCGCCGCCGCAGTGGACCCCGAAGCCTGCGTCCGCGATGCGCAAGGGCAGCTACAATGTCCCCGGGGAGGGCGGGGAGTCCGACCTTTCGGTCACGGCGTTCCCGGGCGACGTGGGAGGCGAGCTCATGAACGTCAACCGGTGGCGCGGCCAGGTGGGCCTGTCCCCGATCCGCCAGGAGGAGCTTGAGGCGTCCGTAAAGCGTCTGGAGGCAAACGGGCTAAGATTCACGATTGTCGAGCTGGAGCCGGGGGCCGGTCCGGGCGCGAAGGCCATGCTGGGCGCCATGGTCCCGTACGGGGGTTCGACCTGGTTCTTCAAGCTCATGGGCACCGGCCCCTTCGTGGCGGCGGCAAAGCCGGCGTTCATCGAGTTCCTGCGCAGCGTCCGCGCGCCCTAAAGCGATGATCACCGAATACCTACGGCAGGTCCGCAGCGTCTTCGTCTCGCTCAGGCTGACCGTCGTCCTGATCGCGCTCTCGATCGTCCTGGTCTTCTGGGCGACGCTTGACCAGGTGCACCTGGGCGTCTGGGGGGTGCAGCAGAAATTCTTCCATTCCTTCCTTGTCTACCAGGGCCTGGGCGAGCTCCGGATACCGGTGTACCCGGGCGGCTACCTGATCGGCGGCCTATTGCTCGTGAACCTCCTGTCGGCGCACCTCTACCGGTTCAAGGCGGGCTGGCGCAAGTCGGGCATCTGGATCGCCCACGCGGGGCTCGTCCTGCTGCTCCTGGGCGAACTCGCCTCGGGCCTCCTGCAGCGGGACTACCAGATGCGCCTGGACGAGGGGGAGACCAAGAACTACGCCGAGAGCACCCGGCGCAACGAGCTCGCGATCATCGACGCGACCGACCCGGACTTCGACGACGTGGTGGCGATACCGGAGTCGCTCCTCGCCGGCGGCACCGTCGTCCAGAACCCCAAGCTTCCTTTCAAGGTGGTCCCCAAGGGATACGTCCCGAATTCCGAGATCCGGATGCGCGCGGAGGCGCCGAACGCGCCGCCCTCGCCGGCGACGGCGGGCATGGGCCCCATGGTCGCCGTGGTGCCGCTCGAGGTCACGTACAAGGAGGACGAGCGCAACCTGCCGTCGGCCTTCGTGGAGCTCGTGGGGCCCGACGGCACGCTCGGGACCTGGCTCGTCTCCGCCGGGCTCGGCAACCCGCAGAGTTTCCCCTACGGGGGCCGGTCCTGGAAGATCGTCATGCGGCCCGAGCGGCGCTACCAGCCCTTCTCGCTCACCCTCGAGAAGTTCAGCCACGACATCTACCCTGGGACCGACATCCCGAAGAACTTCTCCAGCAAGGTCCGGATCAACGCCCCGGACGGCGGGCCGGGCCGCGAGGTCCTGATCTACATGAACAACCCCCTGAGGTACGCGGGGCTCACCTACTACCAGGCGGGCTTCGACGGCGACCGCACGGCCATTCTGCAGGTCGTGCGCAACCCCAGCTGGCTCGTCCCCTACATCTCGTGCGCGGCGATCGCGCTCGGGCTCGCCGTCCAGTTCCTGATTCACCTCGTGGGGTTCGCCAGGGGGAGGCGCGCATGACCCGAAGGATGCCGCTCTTCGTCGTCCTCATCGCGGCCGTGTGCGCGCTCGCGGGGCTCTTCCCGCAGCCGGGCGGCCCCCCGCCGGCGGTGACCGCGTTCGGGCGCCTGCCCGTCCTGTCCGAGGGACGGATGAAGCCGCTCGACTCGGTGGCGCGCAGCACGCTCCTCGTGATCCAGGGCAGGCAGCGGGTCATGACGCCCGACGACCGGGAACTGACGCCCGACGAGTGGCTCCTCGACGTCCTCTTCTTTCCCGAGCGGGCGGATACCTACCGGGTGTTCGTCGTCGACAACACCGACCTGCTCTCGCTGATCGGCAAGAACGACGAGAACCTGAGGATCCGCTACGAGAAGACCTCCGAGCAGGTCGCGGCGATGATAGGGATCCTCTCGAGCAGCCAGCGCAGGATGTCGTTCAACGAGATCGCGCCGTACCTCTCCCAGATCGAGGCCCAGGAGAAGCTCGCGGAGCCGGTCCTGCCCCAGTCGAGGACCCGCTTCCAGGCGGCCGTGGTCCAGCTCTACGGGAACCTCGCCCACTACCTGAGGTTGAGGCGCGCCCTGGTCCCGGAGGGGAGCAAGGACTTCCTCGGGGAGCTGCTCCGCCTCAGGGAGGGCCTTTCGGACGGGGTCGCCGCGGTGAGGGCGAAGGAGGCCGGCAAGCCCCACGACGAGGCGAAGGCCGCCGCGCTGATCGCGGAGGGGCAGAAGTTCGTGGCGATGGCCGAGAGCACCGACCTGCTCGCGATCCCGCCCGACGATGACGACGCCGAGCCGGGCGCGTGGCACAGCGCGGGGCACGCGCTCCTCGAGACGTTCGGCAAGGGGGACGTCAACGCCGCGGTCCTCGCCTACGCGGGGATGGGCTACGCTTGGCGCCAGAACGAGCTCGCGAGCTTCGGGCACATCGTGCGCCTGTACGGGACGAGCCTCGAGCGGCGCTTCGACCGGCAGGTCCGCAAGACGCGCATCGAGACGATCTTCAACCAGGCGGAGCCCTTCTACGCCTGCATGATGATCTACCTGGCGGCGTTCCTCTTCGCGGCCCTCTCGTGGCTCAAGTGGCCCGAGGCGGCGAGGCGCTCGGCCCTGGGGCTCGTCGCCCTGGGATGGGCGCTCGCGACCGCAGGCATCGCGACCCGCATGTGGCTCGAGGGCCGGCCCCCCGTCACGAACCTCTACTCCTCGGCGCTCTTCATCGGCTGGGGCTCGGTGGGCCTTTGCCTCATCCTCGAGGCGACCCACCGCAACGCGATCGGGAGCGCCGCGGCGGGCATGATCGGCTTTGCCACGCTCCTGATCGCCCATCACCTGGCCCTCGCCGGGGACACGCTCGAGATGATGAGGGCTGTCCTCGACTCCAACTTCTGGCTCGCGACCCACGTTGTCGTCGTCGTGACGGGCTACGCGTCGACGTTCCTCGCCGGCATGCTGGCCGTCATCTACGTGCTGCGCGGGGTCTTCACGCGGACGCTCGACCGGGCCAGCGCCGACGCCCTCGGCCGCATGATCTACGGGATCGTCTGCTTCGCGACCCTGTTCAGCTTCGTGGGCACCGCGCTCGGCGGGATCTGGGCCGACCAGTCATGGGGCCGGTTCTGGGGGTGGGACCCGAAGGAGAACGGCGCCCTGATCATCGTCCTGTGGAACGCGCTCATCCTGCACGCCCGCTGGGGCGGGCTCATACGGCAGCGCGGGCTCGTCTGCCTGGCGATCTTCGGCAACATCGTGACCAGCTGGAGCTGGTTCGGCACGAACATGCTCGGCATCGGCCTCCACAGCTACGGGTTCACGCAGGCGGCCTTCTGGTGGCTCGCCGGGTTCATCGTGCTCCAGCTGGCGCTGATCGCCGTCGCCAACCTGCCCCTCGGCAAGTGGCGCAGCTTCCGGGCCTGACGAGGCGGCCCCAAAGCGCTAGAGCATTTTAAATAAAACGGTAGCCGCAGTGGGCAAACCAGTTGGCCGCGTCCTGGGGTGTGATCGCGTGGAGGGCCTGGGTGATGGCGTTGATGAGATCGGGGTGAGATCTGGCCTCGGCCTTGCGCAGGAAGGCCTTCACCTTGCTCCACATCATCTCGATGGGGTTTAGGTCCGGGGAGTAGGCCGGCAGGAAGAGGACCGAGGCGTTGGCAGCGCGGATGAGTGCGAGGGTCTGCGCGTTCTTGTGCGGCCCGAGGTTGTCCATGATGACGACGTCGCCGGGTTTGAGCGAGGGGCAGAGCACCTCGCGGACGTAGGCCTGGAAGACCTCGGTGTCCGTGGGCCCGTCGATCGTCATGCAGGCGGTCGATCCGTCCAGGCGGATCGAGGAGATCATGGTGGTGGTCTTCCAGTGCCCATGGGGGCTGCTGGCCACCAGCCGCTCGCCCCGGGGTGAGCGGCCCCTCAGGCGCGTCATGTTCGTCTTGGCTGCGGACTCGTCGAGGAAGACGAGCCTGGAGGGATCGAAGCCGGCCTGCCGGCGGATCCACCTCTTGCGGGCCCAGGCGATGTCCGGGCGGTCCTGCTCGCTAGCATGGAGAGTCTTTTTTTATATGTCAGACCCATCTCGACCAGGACATAGTGGATCGCCGGAAGCGAGCAGGTGACCTCCAGGGCCGAGCGCATCTCGGCCAGAGTGATGTCCGGCCTCTTGTTGATCATCTCGTCCAGGCGCTGCCGGTGCGAGTCCAGCAGCATCGGCTTGCGGCCGGAACGGTGGTGTTGGGGCCTGATGTCCCCCCGCTTGCGCCGCTGCTGGAGCAGCTTCTTCACCATCCCCGTCGACACCCGGAAGCGTCGGCCTATCTCCTCCCTGCTTCCTTGCTCCGCGTCGTAGGCCGCCAGGATCCGTTCGCGCAGGTCCAACGAGAGGGTCTTCATGACCCTCACCGTAGCCAGTTACTTAAAAAAGGCTACAGTTTTATTTAAAACGCTCTAGAGCAGCAGGAGGGC
>Ga0302202_10004476_pt1 | contig 14773 bp, 11 predicted proteins | sample II_Bog_N3_3_FD_194579 | JGI IMG/M metagenome (GOLD analysis project Ga0302202, IMG submission 194579) | Peat permafrost microbial communities from Stordalen Mire near Abisko, Sweden - II_Bog_N3_3 | ecosystem: Environmental > Terrestrial > Soil > Wetlands > Peat | place: Sweden: Abisko...
CTCCCGGCGCGGGGCCGAGCTTCCGATCCCATCCATCCCCATGGTCCAGCCCACCTTGGAAGCATTCAACCACGCCGCGCCCGCGGGTTCAATAATGCGTCTCAATCCCCCCGCGGATCCACCACGATGGCCGGCTCGGGCACCGGGCAGCCGAAACTGCACAGGCCGCAGCCGGTGCATGCCTCCGGCAGCACCTCCGGGTGGCTCAGTCCGTCCTGCCCGGGCGCTGTCATGCGGATGGCCGTCCCCGGGTACGGGCAGCGGTCCACGCAGGTGCGGCAGACCTGGGCCGGGCCGGCCCCGGACTCGGTGTGATCGTAGGTGAGACAGAGCCGGGGCCGGACCCGGGCGGTGCCCATGCGCACGGCGGCCGGGCCCTCCAGCTCCTGGCCGGCCACCCGCAGCCGGGGCCAGACCAGGGCCCCTTCGGGGCAGGCGATGACGCAGGGCAGGTCGTCGCACAGGAAGCACGGCATGGCCCGGGCGTCCAGCACCGGGGTCCCGGCGCCCAGGCCGGCCTGGGGACCGGCCTTGACGATGGCCCCGTGCGGGCAGACCCGGACGCAGCGATCGCAGCGGGTGCAGGCCACCAGGAAGGCGAACTCGTCCAGGGCCCCGGGCGGGCGCAGCCGCCGGGGTGCGGCCGCGGTCACCGCGTCGGAGAGCCGCTCGGCCACGAAGCCGGCCAGGAGGGTCCCCAGGGACCTGAAGAAGTCCCCCCGGGCCTGCGGCTGGTCGAGTTTCTTCATGGGGGCCCCCTTCGGGAGCCTACAACTCTAGCAGGCGCAGGATGGGCATCAGCACCCCCCACAGGATCGGATCGAAGCCCAGGATCAGCACCCCGGCCTGGCCGTCGTCCGCCGGGGTGAAGTGGGCCAGCAGGAAGGGGCTGACCGCCACTTCCCGGGAGGTGGGCGGCACCTCGCGCCACTCCACGCCCTGCGGCGCCTCCAGCCGGGCCAGGCTCTGGCCAGGTGCGGCCCGCAGATGCAGGATCAGCATGTCCCCGTGGAACACCGGCACCTGCACCTGGACCAGGCGGCCCCGGGGCACGCGCGGCACCACCTCGAAGGCGGCCCGGAAGCCCAGGGTCGCGATGTCCGGGTCCTCGCCCTTGAAGACGGCCGCGCTCTGCTCCATGAGCCCGTCCACCCCCAGATCGCCCAGGTGCGCCACGGACTGCAGGTGGGTGCCGCCCACCTCGCCCAGCCCGGAAACCAGGCGGGGCACCGTGCCCAGCACCTGCTCCAGGGCCGGCCGCCCGCGCAGGGCCAGCTTGCCCTGGGGCCAGCCGCCCACCAGGGGCATGGGCTCCAGGGAGGCTTCCGGCTCGTCGCGCAGATCCAGGACCCGGCCCGGGAAGCCGTCCAGCAGCTCCGGCGCCGCCGGGGTCTCGGCCAGGATCACCAGGTCCATGCCCTCCAGGAGCGAGGCTTCGGGGGCGAACATGACCAGGTCGGCGAATTCCTCGTCGCGGGTCATGGGCCCGTGCGAAAGGGGCAGCACCGAGCAGTCCCGGGCCTCCAGGGTGTCCACCAGTTCGCGGCCCAGCAGGGTGCCGGCGCCGATGACAGCAATTTTCAACATGGGTGTGCCTTCAGGATGAGGTCGAGGTGCGGAGGGGAGGGAGGGGCCGGAAGCCGGAGGGCGGGACTCAGACCCGGACCGCCGCGGCTTCGCCCGGGCGATGGCCCTGGAGGGCGGTGGCCACCGGCCCGGCCAGGAAGCGCCTGACCTGATCGCCGGCGCGGCCGGTGAAGCGGACCGGGTCCAGCAGGGCCCGCAGTTCGGGTTCGGTCATGGCCCAGGCGGGGTCCTGGGCCAGCAGGGAAAGCAGCTCGTTGGGCCGGCCTTCCTGCTTGATGCGCCGGCCGGCCTCCAGGGCCGCCACCCGGAACCGCTCGTGCAGGTCCTGGCGGTCGCCGCCGCGCTTCACCGCCTCCATCAGCAGCACTTCCGCCGCCATGAAGGGCAGTTCGCCCAGCAGCCGGGCCTCGATCATCCGCGGGTAGACCACCAGGGCCGAGGCGATGTTGCGGTACAGCACCAGGATCGCGTCCACCGCCATGAGCCCCTGGCTGATGGTGAGGCGCCGGTGCGCGGAATCGTCCAGGGTGCGCTCCATCCACTGGGTGGCGCTGGTCTGGTAGGTGCTGGGCACCAGGCCCAGCACGAACCGGGACAGGGAGTTGATGCGCTCGCTGCGCATGGGGTTGCGCTTGTAGGGCATGGCCGAGGAGCCGATCTGGTTGGTCTCGAAGGGCTCTTCGACTTCCTTCAGGTGCTGGAGCAGGCGCAGATCGCAGGCGAACTTGGAGGCGGAGGCGGCAATGCCGCACAGCACCTGGCCCAGGCGGTCCTCCAGCTTGCGCGAGGCAGTCTGGCCGGAGACGGGGATGGCCGGCACGCCCACCTTGGCGCAGAACCGGGCCTCCAGGGCCTCCACCTGCTCCCCGTCGCCGTCGAACAGCTCCAGGAAGCTGGCCTGGGTGCCGGTGGTGCCCTTGATGCCGCGCACCGGGGTGGTGGCCAGCACGTGGTCCAGGTCCTCCAGGTCCAGCAGCAGGTCCTGGATCCACAGGGTGGCCCGCTTGCCGACGGTGGTGGGCTGGGCCGGCTGGAAGTGGGTGAAGCCCAGGCAGGCCTGGTCCTGCCACTGGGCGGCGAACGTGCCCAGGGCGGCGATCACGTCGCGCAGACGGCTGCGCAGCAGGGCCAGCGCCTCCCGGCAGATGAGCAGGTCGCCGTTGTCGGTCACGAAGCAGCTGGTGGCGCCCAGGTGGATGATCGGCCGGGCCATCGGGGCCTGCTCGCCCCAGGCGTGGATGGCGGCCATCACGTCGTGGCGCAGGCTGGCCTCGTAGCGCGCCACCGCCGCCAGGTCCACCGTGTCCTGGGTTTCGCGCAGTTCCTGGAGCTGGACCGGGCTGATGGGCAGGCCCAGCTCGGCTTCGCTTTCCGCCAGGGCGACCCATAGCCGGCGCCAGACCCGCATGCGGTACAGGGGGGACAGCAGCCGCACCATGGCCTTGGAGGCGTAGCGGGCCGCCAGGGGATGCTCGAAGCTTTCGAGGTCACTGCCTTCACTGGAGGGGAGAATCGACATGGCCCACCTTTCAACGCTCCAGTTTGACATGAGGTGCTCCATCCGGCAGATCCCGCGTGTCGTCAGTCACGACCTGCCGGCTTTTGTTGCCACCCGGCCCAATCCTCCATGAGAAGATTTCAGGCAGAGGAGATCCCTATGAAGATGTATGGGGCGTTGCTGGACGCGGATCCCGCGATCTACCAGGCACTGGAACTGGAAGTGCAGCGACAGCGGCAGAACCTGGAACTGATCGCGTCGGAGAACTACGCGTCGGTGGCCGTGATGACCGCCATGGGCAGCCACTTCACCAACAAGTATGCCGAGGGCTATCCTGGCCGGCGCTACTACGGCGGCTGCGTGAATGTCGATACCGTCGAGAACCTGGCCCGGGACCGGGCCAAGCAGCTGTTCGGCGCCGAACACGCCAATGTGCAGCCGCACAGCGGCGCCCAGGCCAACATGGCCGTCTACTTCTCGATCCTCAAGCCCGGCGACACCGTCCTGGGCCTGGACCTGGCCCACGGCGGCCACCTCACCCACGGCCACCCGCTCAACAGCTCCGGAATCCTCTACAAGTTCATCGGCTACCACGTGGCCCGGGGCACCGAGCGGGTGGACATGGACGAAGTGCGGCGCCTGGCGCACGAGCACAAGCCCCGCCTGATCGTGGTGGGGGCCTCGGCCTACTCGCGGACCTTCGACTTCCCCGCCTTCCGCGCCATCGCCGACGAGGTCGGCGCCATGATCATGGTGGACATGGCCCACATCGCCGGCCTGGTGGCCACGGGGCACCACCCCAGCCCGGTGCCGTACGCCGATTTCGTCACCACCACCACCCACAAGACCCTGCGCGGTCCCCGGGGCGGCATGGTGCTGTGCCGGGAGAAGTATGCCAAGGACCTGGACCGGGCCGTGTTCCCCGGCATCCAGGGCGGCCCGCTCATGCACGTGATCGCCGCCAAGGCCGTGGCGTTCGCCGAGGCGCTCCAGCCGTCCTTCAAGGTCTACCAGGAGCAGGTGGTGCGCAACGCCGCCGCCCTGGCCGCGGCCCTGGACGCCCGGGGCTGGCGCATCATCTCCGGCGGCACCGACAACCACCTGATGCTGGTGGACGTGTTCCAGCAGGGGATCCCCGGCAACGAGGCCGAGCTCACCCTGGACAAGGCCGGGATCACCGCCAACAAGAACGGCATCCCCTTCGATCCCAATCCGCCCCTCAAGCCCTCCGGGATCCGGCTGGGCTCCCCCGCCGTCACTACCCGCGGCATGAAGGAGCCGGAGATGCAGCTCATCGCCGGCTGGATTGACGAGGCCCTGCGCCAGCGCACCGACGAGACCGCCGTGGCGCGGATCCGCCAGGAAGTGTTCGGGCTCACCAGCCGCTTCCCCATCCCCGAATAGGGTCCGGTGGAGGCCGACGGACTGTTCGTGTACGGCAGCCTGCGCGAGGGAGGCCGCACCCACGGCTGGATCCAGCGCACCCAGCCCGAAGGCAGCACCCTGGCCTTCACCCCGGGCCGCCTGTTCCACCTGCCCGAGGCCGGCTATCCGGCCATGGTCCCCGGCCCCGAACCTGAAACCTCGGGTCCGGGGCCAGGATGGGTGACGGGGGAGTTCCTGGGCTACGAGGATGCCGCCGCCCTGGACAATGCGCTGCAGGACCTGGACCAGCTGGAGGACGTGGAAGGGGACCTTTTCCAGCGGCGCGTCCTGCCGGTGCGGCTGGGCTCCGGCCACCCGTACCTGGCCTGGGTCTACGTGTTCGCCGAAGATCGCCTGCCCCGCCTGGAAAAGGAAGGGGTGGAACTGCCCAGCGGCGACTGGAGCCCCTATCTGGAGTAGGCGTTCAGAACGGGTAGAACGCCAGCGCCAGGGCAACCCCCAGCAGGATCAACAGCAGATTGCCGATCTCCACCGGGTGGGCGGCAAAGCCCGGCCGCTCCCACAGCGGCCAGGGCCGCGAGGTGCGGGGCTGATGGAACGGGTGCGGCGATTCGTGGGAGTGGACGTTCGGGTGGAAGTGCATGGCAGCCCCCGCGTCAGGCCCCCCGAAAACGGGGGGTACCTCCAGTATGGGCCCCCGGAGATCGGCGCCCAGGCCCTTCGCGCAACATCGGCGGCCGAACCGTGCCGATGCACAATTTTGTAATGTTGCTCCGATGGACCTACGATTTTGTTCCATCACCCGCGAGCCGGGAGGCGTCCAGGCCGGGGATTACCACACGGACAAGCGAGCAATGACCCGAGGGACCCGGTCCGAGGCCGGCCGACCTTCCCATGGCGCAAGGCCAATGACGAAAGTCTAACAATTTTGTCGCCTTTTAGCCCCGTAGCAACAATTTTGTCAGGTCCCGGGCTGGGCGGGGACCCCTGCCTCGATGTTTTATCTACGGTAAATAGGCATCTTAATGATCAGCTCGGACCATCCGGCCCACCTGGCATGGCTCCTGCAATGATTCCTGGTGCCAGGGAAGTCGCCCCGGACGCTCCATGCGCCCCCTGCCCTGTCCCCTTCCAGGAAAGCGTTGCCATGGCCTTCTACGAGCTGCACGACCCGCAAGGCGCCGTACGGGAGTGCTACGCCGAGGTGCAGCGCTGGATCCAGGCCACGGGCATCGCCGGGCTCCGGCACCGGAGCGCCGAGGCGGAGGCCATCTTCCGGCGCATCGGCATCACCTTCGCGGTCTATGGCGAAGGCGGCGATCCCGAACGACTGATCCCGTTCGATCTGCTCCCGCGGGTCTTCAGCCGGCTGGAATGGCAGCGGCTGGACCGGGGCATCCGCCAGCGGGCCCAGGCGCTGAACGCCTTCCTGTTCGATGTCTACCACCGGGGCGAGATCCTCCGCGCCGGTCTGATTCCGCCCGAACTGGTGTACCAGAACGAGGCCTTCCGCCCGGAGATGCTCGGCTTCGATCCGCCCGGACGGGTCTACAGCCACATCGTCGGGATCGACATCGTCCGCACCGGCCCGGACACCTTCGAGGTGTTGGAGGACAACTGCCGCACCCCGTCCGGCGTGTCCTACATGCTGGAAAACCGGGAGATCATGACCCGGATGTTCCCGGAGCTGTTCAGCCACGGCCTGGTCACCCCGGTGGACACCTATCCGGCGCAGCTGCTGCAGAGCATGAAGGAAGTGGCCCCCCCGGGCTGCAAGGGGGATCCGGTGGTAGTGGTTCTCACCCCGGGCCCCCTGAACTCCGCCTACTACGAGCACAGTTTCCTGGCCGATCTCATGGGGATCGAGCTGGTGGAGCCGGCGGACCTGTTCGTCGACCGGGACCGGGTCTGGATGAAGACCATCGCCGGCCCCCGGGCCGTGGACGTGATCTACCGCCGGATCGATGACGAATACCTGGATCCGTTGGCCTTCCGCCCGGACAGCATGCTGGGCGTGCCGGGGTTGTTTCATGCCTATCGGGCCGGCGGGGTGACCCTGTGCTCGGCGCCAGGGGCGGGCATCGCCGACGACAAGGCCATCTACGTCCACGTGCCGGACATGATCCGGTTCTATCTGGGCGAGGCGCCGATCCTGGGCAACATCCCCACCTGGCAGTGCGGCAAGCCCGAAGACCGGGCGTACGTGCTGGCCCATCTGGGCGAGCTGGTGGCCAAGGAGACCCACGGCTCCGGCGGCTACGGAATGCTGATCGGACCCCGCGCCTCGCCCGCCGCCATCGACGCCTATGCCCACCGGATCCTTGCTGATCCCGGCGGGTTCATCGCCCAGCCCACCCTGGAGCTGTCCACCGTGCCGACCCTGGGCGCGGAAGGGGTGGTGCGGCGGCACGCGGACTTCCGACCGTACTGCCTGGTCGGCAGTGAGATGCGGCTGGTGGCCGGCGGGCTCACCCGGGTCGCGCTGACCGAGGGGTCGCTGGTGGTCAATTCCAGCCAGGGCGGCGGCGTCAAGGACACCTGGGTGTTGAGGGACTAGGACGATGCTGAGCCGGACCGCCGAAAACCTGTTCTGGATGGCCCGCTACATCGAGCGGGCGGAATCCACCGCCCGCCTGATCACCATGGGCCAGCGCATGGCCCTGCTTCCGGGCTCCGACTTCCTGGATGAGTGGGGCTCGGTGCTGCGGGTCACCGGCTGCGAAGCGTTCCTGGACCACTCCGGCCCAGCCACCCAGGCCGACATCGTCCGGATCCTGCTGCTGGAACCCGATAACCCCTCTTCCATCCAGTCCTGCCTGGTCCGGGCCCGGGCCAACGCCAAATCGGTGCGCACCGCACTCACCCAGGAGATGTGGGAGGCGCTCAATCTCAGCTGGCGCCGGCTGGAGGATTGTTCGCTGGAAGACGCCGGCCGCGATCTGTCCCCCCTGCTGGACTGGGTCAAGACCCGGGCCTCGATGTTCCGCGGCGCGGTGGACACGGGCCTGCTGCGCAACACCGGCTACGACTTCATCCGCATCGGCGGCGGGCTGGAGCGGGCCCAGATGACCCTGCGGCTGCTGGAGGTGAAGTACTACGTGCTGCTCCCCGAGACCGAGGTGGTGGGCGGCGGCCGCGACCACTACCAGTGGACCTCGGTGCTGCACGCCCTGTCCGGCAGCCGGGCCTACCACCACGTCTACGGCGGCGTGCACACCCCCTGGCAGATCACCGACTTCCTCATGGTCAACCGCACCTTCCCGCGCTCGGTCACCTTCTGCGTGGACCAGATGGGCTGGCATCTGGGGCTGCTGGCCCGGGACTACGGCGGGGCCGAGCGCTGCCGCGCCACCCTGGGCGAGCTTTCCGATCTGCTCGCCGCCGGCGGCGACGGCGCCCTGTTCCAGCGCGGACTGCACGAATCGGTACAGCAGTGCCTGGCCCTGACCAACCGCCTGGCCAGCGAAATCGCGGAAGCCTACCATTTCTAGGGAGCCCCATGGAGCTCGTCATCCGCCACCAGACCATCTACCACTACTCTCAGCCGGCCAGCCGAGTGGCCCTGCTGCTGCGCCTGAAGCCCACGGTCTGCGACGGCCAGCAACTGCTGCACTGGCAGGTCACGGTGAACGGGGAGCCGGTGGAGGCCTTCCCGCCCAACGCCTACGGCGACGGCGAGGCCTACTTCCAGCAGCCGGGCCCGGTCAGCGAGATCGTGGTGGTGGCCGCCGGGATCGTGGCCACCCTGGACCGGCAGGGGATCCTGTCCGGGCAGCGGGCCGAGCCGCCCCTGCCCGTGTTCCTGCGCCAGACCCCCCTCACCCGCCCGGACGCGGCGATCCTCGCCCTGGCCGATACGCTACGCGGCGAGGGGGACATTGCCCGCCTGCACGCCCTGTCCGACCGGGTGCGGGAGGCGGTGGCCTACCGGCCCGGCACCACCTCCACCGCCTTCACCGCGGCCCAGGCCCTGGCCCAGGGCCAGGGTGTCTGCCAGGACCACGCCCACCTGTTCGTGAGCGCCGCCCGCACCCTGGGCGTGCCGGCCCGCTATGTGGCCGGCTACCTGCTGGACTCGGAGGACGGCTCGCTCCTGCGCGAGACCCACGGCTGGGCCGAAGCCTGGGTCGAAGGCCTGGGCTGGGTCGGCTTCGACCCCACCAACGGCATCTGCACCACCGACCAGTACGTGCGCCTCTGCTGCGGACTGGACGCCCACGACGCCGCGCCGGTGCGCGGCTCGGTGTTCGGGGCCGCCAACAGCGCCATGGACGTGGACGTGCGGATCAGCGAGGCCGGGCTTGACCCCCAGCAGATCCAACAGCAACAATAGCGGCATGGAGCAGGCGGCGCGGACGGGACGAAGGGTGCGGGAACGATGACCTACTGCGTGGGACTCTGCGTGGCCGAAGGTCTGGTCCTGCTTTCCGATACCCAGACCAATGCCGGCCTGGACAACATCTCCCGGTTCACCAAGATGTTCACCTTCGAACGGCCCGGAGAGCGGGTGCTGGCGCTCATGACCTGCGGCAATCTGTCCATCACCCAGGGGGTGGTTTCCCGCCTGGAGCGCAAGATCCAGGAGGCCGCCGCCGACCCGGCCCTGGAAAGCATCCTCAACGCCGACAGCATGGCCCGCGTGGCCCAGCTGGTGGGGACCGAGCTGCAGCGGGTGCAGGCGGCCTACAGCGAGCCGATCCGTCGGGCCGGCGCAACCGCGGACGCTTCCCTGCTGCTGGCCGGCCAGCGCAGGGGTGGCCAGCCACGGCTGTTCCTGATCTATTCCGCCGGGAACTTCATCGAGGCCACCCGGGACACCCCGTTCTTCCAGATCGGCGAAACCAAGTACGGCAAGCCGATCCTGGACCGGATCATCACCCCAGACACCTCCATCGACCTGGCCCTGAAAACGGTCTGCATCTCCATGGCCTCCACCCTCATGTCCAACCTGTCAGTGGGCATGCCGCTGGACCTGGCGGTGATCCGCAAGGACGCCCTGGCCTTCGCGACCCGGCGCCGCATCGAGCGGGACGATCCGGGCTTCGCGGCCGTCTCCCAGGCCTGGAGCGTGGCGATCCGCAAGGGTGTGGAAGGCCTGCCCAGCCTGATGTAGCGCCCTGGTTGCTCACGGCAGTCGCATTCGCGACTGCCGTGAGCTGGAGGAAGCAGCCCAAGGCGACAAAGGTGTTCCACCTTCGCGAAGCATTGGGGGCGACCTGTTCTGGTTAAAGGTCTGGCTTGGCCGTACGATACGTGCAAGACATGGGTTATCCGCCCTTTCACCCGGCGAGGGGGGAGGAACCAGAACCTTGCTCATAAGAGCATCGGACGGTTCGGTTCCTTGAACGGAGCGCCAAAGGCGTGGAGGTCAAGGAACCGAACCAACCTGCGGGCGCCACCTTGGGACCCGAATGGGATACCTGGACGGGCTAGTCCAGCCCCAGCTTCTGCTGCTCGCCGCCCTCGTCGGGACCCGGCTTGCCGGTCTCGGCCTCCACCACCAGGTCCAGTTCCTCTTCGTCGTCCAGGGCCTGGGCGCTCGAATCGATCTTGGCCAGGCCGACCACCCGGTCGCTTTCGGAGGGCAGGTTGAGCAGGCGCACCCCCATGGCGTTGCGGCCGGTCTTGCGCACTTCGTCGATATTGAAGCGGATGACCATGCCCTCCTGGGAGATGAGCAGGCAGCCTTCCCCGGGCTTGACCAGCACGGAGCCCACCACCTTGCCGTTGCGCACCCCGGCCCGGATGTTGATGACGCCGGTGCCGCCCCGGCCCTGGAGCCGGTAGTCCTGGAGCAGGCTGCGCTTGCCGTAGCCCTTTTCGGTGACCGTGAGCAGCATGCCATGGGCGGCGGTGCTCTCGTCCGGCTCCACGCCCTCTTCCAGATCCGGCAGCGGCTCGGCCACTTCCATATCGACGATCTCGTCGCCGTGGCCCAGGCGCATGCCGCGCACGCCGGTGGCGGTGCGGCCCATGGCCCGGATGTCCTCTTCGGGGAAGCGGATCGCCTTGCCCAGGGCGCTGATCAGGACGATCTGCTGGTTGCCGGTGGAGACCCGCACCGACACCAGCCGGTTGCCCTCCTCGATGTTCAGGGCGATCAGGCCGTTGCTGCGGATGTTCGCGTACGAGCTGAGGCTGGTCTTCTTCACGGTGCCGTCGGAGGTGGCGAACACCAGGTGGTACTCCTCCGGGAACTCCCGCAGGGCCATGAGGGTGACCACCTTTTCGTCGTCCTTGAGGGCGATGAGGTTCTTGATGTGCTTGCCCCGGGTGGAGGCGGCCGCCTCGGGAAGATCGTAGACCTTCAGCGCGTAGGCGTAGCCCCGGTCGGTGTAGACCAGCAGGGTGTCGTGGGCCTTGGTCATGAACAGCCGTTCGACGAAATCCTCGTCCTTGGTCTTCATGCCCAGCTTGCCCTTGCCGCCGCGTTTCTGCCGGCGGTAGACCGCCAGGGCGGTGCGCTTGATGTAGCCCGACTTGGACATGGTGACCACCATCTCGTCGTCGGGGACCACGTCCTCCATGCGGATATTGCCGGAGAAGGCCGCGATCTCGGTCATGCGGTCGTTGCCGAACTGCTCGCTCACCGCCAGGAACTCTTCCCGGATCACCGCCATGAGCTTGGCGTCGTCGTTGAGGATGGCCTTGAGGGCGGCGATGGTCCGCTCCAGTTCGGCCAGCTCCTCCAGGATCTTGTCCCGCTCCAGGCCGGTGAGGCGCTGCAGCCGCATGTCCAGGATGGCCTGGGCCTGCTTGTCGGACAGGGCCAGCTCCGGCCGCGCCAGCAGCTCGGCGGCAGTGGCGAAGCGGCCCGCCATGAGGCCTTCCTTGGCCTCGTCGGGGGACTGGGCGGCGCGGATGAGCCGGATGACCGCGTCCAGGAAGTCCAGGGCGATCTTCAGGCCCATAAGGATGTGGTGCCGGTCCTCGGCCTTGCGCAGCTGGAACAGGGTGCGCCGGGTCACCACCTCGCGGCGGAAGCCGATGAACTCCTTGAGGATCTCCCGCAGGGACAGGATCCGCGGCTGGCCGTTGACGATGCACAGCATGGTGATGGGGAAGGAGTTCTGCAGCTGGGTCTGCTGGTAGAGGTTGTTCAGGACGATATCGCTGGACTCGCCCTTCTTCAGCTCAACCACCATGCGGGTGCCTTCCCGGTCGCTTTCGTCCCGGAGATCGGAGATCCCTTCGATCTTCTTCTCGTGCACCAGGTCGGCGATCTTTTCCAGCAGCGTGGCCTTGTTGACCTGGTACGGCAGCTCGGTGAACACCAGCTGTTCCCGGTCACCGGCCCGCTTGATCTGCTCCACGTGCGACTTGGCCCGCACCACGCAGCGGCCACGGCCGGTGCGGTAGGCGTCCAGCACCCCTTCGGTGCCCAGCATCAGGCCGCCGCCCGGGAAATCCGGCCCCTGGACGTGGGCCATGATGCCGTCCAGACCCAGGGTGGGGTCGTCGATGAGGGCGATGAGCGCGCCGCAGCACTCGCGCAGGTTGTGCGGCGGGATGCTGGTGGCCATGCCCACCGCGATGCCCTGGCTGCCGTTCACCAGCAGGTTGGGGAAGCGGGTGGGGAGCACCAGCGGCTCCTCCATGGTGTCGTCGTAGTTGGGACCCCAGTCCACGGTGTCCTGTTCCAGATCGGCCATCATCTCGCTGGCCAGCCGGGACAGCCGGGCCTCGGTGTAGCGCATGGCCGCCGGGCTGTCGCCATCGATGGATCCGAAGTTGCCCTGCCCGTCCACCAGCACGTGCCGCATGCTGAAGGGCTGGGCCATGCGCACCAGGGTGTCGTAGATGGCCGAATCGCCGTGCGGGTGGTACTTGCCCATGACGTCGCCCACGGTGCGGGCGGACTTCTTGTAGGCGCGGTTCCACTCGTTGCCGCTTTCCTTCATGGCGTACAGCACCCGCCGGTGCACCGGCTTGAGGCCGTCGTGCACACTCGGCAGGGCGCGGCCGACAATGACGCTCATCGCGTAGTCCAGGTAGGACTTGCGCATTTCCTTTTCGATCTCGATGGGCTCGACGCGTTCGTTCTCGTTCATTCTGCTTCCAATGGTTCCACGTGGAACAATGCGGCCGACAAGACGGCCGAGTCCGGTTCAGGCTTAAACATCCAGGTTCTCGGCCAGCAGGGCGTTGTCCTCGATGAAGCGGCGCCGGGGCTCCACGGCGTCGCCCATGAGGATGGTGAAGATCTCGTCGGCCTCCACCGCGTCGTCCACCTGCACCTGCAGCAGGGTGCGCCGGGTCGGATCCATGGTGGTCTCCCACAGCTGCTCGGGGTTCATCTCGCCCAGCCCCTTGTAGCGCTGCACGGCCACCCCCCGCTTGCCCTCCTCCAGGACCATGACCAGCATGTCCTCGGCGGTATCGAAGGTCAGCTCCTTGGCCTGGCGGCCCAGGCTGCTTTCGGCCTCCTCGGCCTCCCCGGCAGCGGCCGGCGCGACCGGAGCGGTGCCCGTGCGGCGCAGCCGCAGCTGGCCCCCGCCGAAGCCGGCCAGGTCGTGGCGCAGGGCCATGAGCCGGCGGAACTCGCCCCAGTGCGACACCTGGTCGTCGATCCAGAGGGTGATGGGCCGGGACAGGTGCATGCGGGTGAGCTTCAGCCGGTGCACGGCGGGGATGGTTTCGCCGTCCACCTCCATGGCCTCGGTGGAATCCAGCTCGCATTCGCCCATGCCCTGGGCCACCAGGGCTGCCATGAACGCGGCCACGGCCTCGCCGTCGTGGAAGCGGCCTTCCTCCAGCAGCCCTTCGTCCAGCATGGCGTCCACCAGCGGCCGGGCGTAGCCGCGACGCTCCAGCTTGGCGTACAGGGACTTGACCTCGCCCCACTTCTTCATTTCCCGGACCAGGGTGGGTCCCTGGTGCTCGCCGCCGCCGGGGAGGGTGAGGGTCCAGCCGTCCAGGGCCTTGTTGAACAGGTACTCCTCCAGGGCCCGTTCGTCCTTGAGGTAGCGTTCCTGCTTGCCCTTCTTGACCTTGAACAACGGCGGCTGGGCGATGTACAGATGCCCGCGCAGCACCAGCTCCGGCATCTGCCGGTAGAAGAAGGTCAGCAGCAGCGTGCGGATGTGCGAACCGTCCACGTCGGCATCGGTCATGAGCACGATCTTGTGGTAGCGGAGGTTCTCCACCTTGAAGTCCTCGGCGCCGATGCCGGTGCCCAGGGCCTGGATCAGGATGCGCAGCTCGTTGTAGGCCAGGATCTTGTCGAACCTGGCCTTTTCCACGTTCAGCACCTTGCCCTTGAGCGGCAGGATGGCCTGGGTGCGCCGCTCCCGGCCCTGCTTGGCCGAGCCGCCGGCGGAATCACCCTCCACCAGGAAGATCTCCGATACGGCCGGGTCCTTCTCCTGACAGTCGGCCAGCTTGCCGGGCAGACCGGCGCTATCCAGGGTGCCCTTGCGCCGGGTCAGCTCGCGCGCCTTGCGCGCCGCCTCCCGGGCCCGGGCCGCCTCGATGGCCTTTTCCAGGATGGCCTTGGCCTCCCGGGGGTTCTCTTCGAAGAAGCTGGTGAGCCGATCATAGACGATGGTCTGCACGATGCCCTTGACCTCGCTGGAGACCAGCTTGTCCTTGGTCTGGCTGCTGAACTTGGGGTCCGGCACCTTGGCCGAGATCACCGCCGTGAGGCCTTCCCGCACATCCTCGCCGGAGAGCGCCACCTTGGCCGACTTGAGCAGGTTGTTCTTTTCCGCATAAGTATTGATAACACGGGTCATGGCGGCCCGAAAGCCTTCCAGATGGGCGCCACCGTCCCGGTTGCGGATGTTGTTGGTGAAGCAGTAGAGCGTTTCCTGGTAGGTGTCGTTCCACTGCAGGCTCACCTCGACGGTGATGTCGTTCTTGGTGTCCTCGATGTGGATGGGCGGCTTGTGCAGGGGCGTCTTGGTCCGGTTCAGGTGCTCCACGAAGGCGTCGATGCCGCCGGCGTTGAAGAAGTCGTGGTGCTCGCCGTTGCGCTCATCGGTGATGCGGATGTGCACCCCCTTGTTCAGGTAGCTCAGCTCCCGCAGCCGCTGGCTCAGCACCTCGAACGAGAAATCCAGCTTGTAGTGGAAGATCTCCGCGTCCGGCTTGAAGCGCACCCGGGTGCCGCGGCGGGTGGTGGGTCCCACCAGCCCCAGGGGCGCGTCCGCGTGGCCCCGGGTGAAGGTCATGGCGTGCTCCTTGCCGTCCCGCCAGATGGTCAGCCACAGCCGCTCGGACAGGGCGTTCACGCAGGACACGCCGACGCCGTGCAGGCCGCCGGAGATCTTGTAGGAGTTGTCGTCGAACTTGCCGCCCGCA
>Ga0302202_10004483_pt1 | contig 14765 bp, 9 predicted proteins | sample II_Bog_N3_3_FD_194579 | JGI IMG/M metagenome (GOLD analysis project Ga0302202, IMG submission 194579) | Peat permafrost microbial communities from Stordalen Mire near Abisko, Sweden - II_Bog_N3_3 | ecosystem: Environmental > Terrestrial > Soil > Wetlands > Peat | place: Sweden: Abisko, Stordalen...
CCAGACGCTGTCGAGGTCCCCCGTGTAGGCCCCTCCGCTAGGAATAAAAACCCCGGTCGGAAGCATGTTGTTGCGGTCGAGGGTGTAGTGCTCACCGCGGAAAACGTCGTGGAGGGTAAGGTTGGGGGTGAATTGATGGTCGAGAGCAACGGTCGCGGTATCCACGGCGGCATGCACGTAGTCGTGATCGAAGGAGTCGGGCGACCCGTAGTAGGAGCCAATGGGGACGTTCGGAACCACGCCGAAAAAGCCTGAGCCGGGAGGCCCGACCAGTGCCGGAATTCCTAGGTCGTCGAGACGGAGGTCGTTCAGGTAATCGAATTGAACCAGAATCCGGGTGTCGGGCGTCGCCTGCCACGCGACCGACGGAGAGAGGTGATAGCGTTGAAGGAAGTACTGATCGCGAAAGCCGTCTGAATCCTCGCCGGCAGCATCGAGCCGGTAGGTGAGTGACGGAGAGCCGAGCGGACCGCCCGAATCGAGTTCGGCGCGGCGCTGATCCCAGCTGCCATAGGTCACATCCAAGGAACCCAGGGCGGAGGCGCTGGGAAGCCGCGAGATCCGGTCCACGATGCCGCCTGCGGACCCGTGGCCGTACAGGACCGCTGCGGGCCCTTCGAGCACTTCGACGCGGTCGATGTTCGACAGATCTCGGAAGTACATCGCCTCATCTCGGACACCATCGAGGTACTGGTCGTACTGCGCGCTGAACCCGCGAATGTAGACCTGGTCGCGCTGGCCATCCCCGACTGAAGGGCTTACCCCTGCGACGTTCAAGAGGGCATCTTCGATGGACCGGGCTCCCTGGAGCGAAAAGAGATCCCGGGGCACGACATTGACCGTTTGGGGCAGGTCGAGAAGGGAGGTATCGGTCTTGGTGGCCGAGCTGGCGGAGGGTGCAAAGAACGGGTCGTCCTTGTCGCCGTGGACCACCAGAGGGTTCAAGAATACCTCGGCGCCGTAAGAACCCGGCGCCTGCGGGGACGGCGTTGTCTGGGCGAAAATGGAAGGCAGAACCGTGATGGCCGCACAGAGAATTGCTGATTTGATCGTTGGTGTTTGAGCACGCATCGGCAGTGGGGGATAGCGTGCTGCGACTGATTCTCAAGGTAAATATGAGACCGAGTCTCGATTGCATTAGATGCGAGTAGTAATCAAATACCAGCGTGATACTTCTGAGCACTCACCCTCAAAGGACAGGTCTACGTCTCTATGCTTCAACCGCTTGTCGATCAACAAGGCGGCAGAGCGAGGATACACAGGGTATCGGTGTCGGTCACCTATTGCCGTGCCCGTTTCAGTTTCGGCAACTACCAGCTTCCCTGGTCCATTGAAACAATTATGGCGTTTATCTCCGTACTATTGCCACCAAGCCCGGCGGCAAGCCCGTGGGAATTCTCCTCGTCGATCTCTCCTGACAACTCCCGCGCAATCCGGAAGCGGCGCCTTCGCTCGGTCAGAGCTTTGCTTCGATACCGAAGCGAACCTGGATTGGTTCGACTGGATGGAAGTGAATTTCATTGGGCGCGGGTGAACCGGGAGCCGGTGAATTTTGCGACTGGTAGTAGTAGTCGATGTCGTGATCGTGCCGGTTAAGCAGGTTCAGCACGTCGCAGGTGATCCGCCACCGGGAATTGATCCGGTAGCCCGTCCCCAGGTTGACGATCAGCGTGGAGGCGGATTTCACGCTGCCATCGGAAGTGAGCGGACGGGGTCCAAAATAGCGCAGCCGGAAACTGGCTTCCCAGCCGCTTTGGCTGCTCACGGTCATCCCTGCGGCGAGGGATTGATGGATCGCCTCGTCCACGAGGGTGCCACCAGGTGTCACGTCCTCGTCAGCGGTTGTCGGCGTCGTGAAGTAGGCCCATGAGTCCGTATAATCGAGATCGAACGTCAGTCCGGGCGCTGGGGTATAGTAATTGGAGAACTCGATGCCGTAGCGCCGGGTCGATTGGGCGGAGGCCGTAGTCTGGCCGCTGTCGGCGTCGATACCGTTGAAGTACAACTCGGAGTCGTTGTGCAGGTACCAGAGCGAAAGCGTGCTGTGCAGCTTGCTGATTGCGGTCGTGCGTACGCCGACCTCGCCTCCCCGGGCGGGAACGAGGACCGGCAAGTGCGTGCCCACGATGGAATCGTCGGGGTTCACGGTTGCCGTATCGGCCCGGGCGTCGTTGCTGTGGAAGCCGTATCCTCCTTGGACATAGAATTCGGTCTTATCCCAAGGGCCGAAGACGAGACTCAGTTTGGGGCTGGGCAAGGCGGCGAGCCGATTGCCAGAATTAATCGGATCGAGGTCCTTCACATCGACGTTGTAAACGTCTTCGCGCAGTCCCAATTCGCTTCGGAATTTGTCGGTCCACCAGATCCGGTTCTCGAAAAAGATGCCCGCCGAGGTCTCGCCGATCTCATCAACCTTGGTTGCGGCCGGTATGACGTTTTCGTCGTAATCGACCTTGTTGGTCCGGACCCGGTCAACGGTCTGGTATAGGCCCACGTCGATCCATGACTGTTGGACCTGGGTGCCCTCCGTGTTCTGCATCTTGTGGCCGAGAAATTGGCAATTGAACGTGCGACTGGCCTTCAGCCCGGCGACGTTCCGGTTGTCCTGTTGTTCGAATTGATCGCCGTCCGGGGAGGTCAGAAGATAGGTGAAGTTGGAGAATAGGTTAAGGTCGTAGTGGAAAGCATACGCCATGATCTGGGTGGCGGATTCAGCGTCTTGGCTGTGCCACTCGGCCTGGAGGCTGTAGCGCTGGGAATAGCCGCCATCCGAAGGGCTCTGTGAGCCATAAAAGGGAATTAAACCCGAAGCGACGGCGCTTTCGGACACTTGGTCGGTGGAATTCCAATCCCCGTGATAGGCCATGGCCATCACGCTGTAGCCAAGGGAAGTGTTTCCCTGGCTGTATTTGACGATGCCATTGTACCGGGTATACTCGTCGGGAACAGCCCAGGGGCCGTTCTCGTGGTAGACCTCCAGCCCTTCGAGGAGGTTGCCCGAGCCCACGGGTGCCGAGCCGGTATAGAGTACCCGGGCGTACCGGTCGGTGCCGGTTTCGACTTTAAGTTTGTCCGCAGGGAGGGAGTCAGCGTAGACGAGGTGAGCCGCCCCGACGGTGGCGAAATCGCCGTTGGCCGCGTAGTACGGGCCCTTTTCGAAATCGATCCGGTCGATCAGCTCTGGAATCACACCATTCAGGTCCGCATAGCCCTGCCCATGGGCATGTGTGGGCAGATTGAGCGGCATCCCGTCCAAATCGGTCGCGAAGTCTGTTCCGTGGTCCAGGTTGAAGCCGCGCGTGAAGTACTGGTTCGCTTTGCCTCCGCCGGCATGCTGGGTGATGATGAGTCCAGGGACGGTTTCGAGGATTTCGCCGGTCCGCAGGAGGGGGCGGTCCGCGAGTTCGTCGCTGCCGATGGTCCCTTGGGTCGCCGAATCCGCCACCCCGATGAGGCTGTCTTGCCGGCCTTCCACAATGAAGTTGGGCAACCGGGTCACGGCTTGGTCGTAGGTGGTGTCAAGCGGTGCGGTCGGCGCGGTCGCGCCGGCATCAGGCACGGCAGGGGGCAGGGAAGCGGGCCCCGCCGAGGCGTCTTGGGCGCAGAGGCGAGGAACTGCGGCGAGCGCGAGTAAACTGAGGAATGTGGCCGGGAGACGGCCGTTGTAAGACGGGAAATTCATGAGCGCAGGGAAAGGGCACAAGGCGGGAGGCGCGAAACTGGGCATCACGGGACGGGTGTGGGTTCAGGACCGCGGTCTGCGTGCGCAGCCACCCCAGGGTGACCCATTCGCAGGCCTTCGGCTGAACCGGCTCGCCGGCTCCGGTCAATCAATCGTTAACTCATGACCGCCATCTTGGGCGGTGGAACCAAGGGCTCGGGCCGGGAATTTCCCGGCATACGCCATGCCGTGATTGGATGGGCTAACGTCAACGCGAACGGCCCGATTGGCTCCGCCCTTTCGGCAGCGTAGAGGTCGATCTTCTTAAGGCTGTCGGTTACGGGAGCCGGAGTCATCGGCAATTGGACTGGGCCGGACTTGGCGAGGGCCACCAGCGGGTTGGTCTTCTTGCCGCCCAATAAGGCGACTACGTCGGCCCGGAGCCGCTCTTGATGCGAGAAATGCCGGCCGTTCGCCATCCAGGCCGCCCACTCAAAGGTTAGCCGCTGGGGGGCATTCGCGCAGAACCAAGCTGCCACTAGGAGCCAAAAGGGCCACCGGGCGGGCGTTCTCTTCTTAGGCGCTGGGGAAGCGCGACGCATCTTCTAATAATTCGTTGCGAGCGATGGATTGGATGCAATCGATCTTCTGTCCTGCGACGAGCTAAAACAGGGTCCGTTCCAAGAGCCAATATAGTCCTGTGATAGCGACCAAGGCCGAGAGCATCGGAATCCCTCGGCTAACGAATCTGGGATTCTTTCGGAGCCGCCAAACGACCGGCAAGATGATAGCCGCGACGGTCATCTGGCCGACTTCAACGCCGAGGTTAAAGCTGAAGAGCGGAAGCGCAATGCCGTGGCCGTTGGCGCCAATTCCCAACCCCCGCAAGACATCGGCGAAGCCAAACCCGTGAACCAGTCCAAATGCGAAGGCCACTACCCACCGTCCCTTTGGCTCTGATCCCCTGCGAACAAGGTTTTCCACTCCCACAAAGAGAATCGAGGCGGCGATCAAGGGTTCCACGACCCGGCTTGGCAAGTTGACCGTGTTCGTGGCGGCGAGTCCCAGCGTTATCGAATGAGCGACGGTAAAACTGGTGACGATCCCGACAATCGTGCGCAGATGGCTGCACACGATCAGCAGGCCCCCCAGAAACAGCAGATGATCGTAGCCGGTCCAGATGTGCTCGATCCCCAGTTCCAGAAATCCCCAGAAGCCACCCGGTGCGCTCATTATTTATTAAGAAGCGTGAACCTCGACGGACCGGTTCTCAAGGATGTATGCTCGGCGGTTTCGCGCTGCTGGTTAGAGATTTTTTCTACAGCGGTTTTCTACACCTCAGCCCGTTTTTCCTTCAACTTCAGGCAACTCGCCGAAACTAGGATTTCCAGTGTTCCCTCTGGAAACATGAATTTCTAACCCGCAGAAACACCCTGAAACCCGTGGCCCAGTGGTGTGAAGCACATGCTCTAACCAACTGAGCTAAGCGTCCAATTTCAAGCTACTATAACGGGCTCAAGGCCTTGCGAATCCTTGGATGTCGTCCAAAGGCATGCCCGACTCAAAGGGCGAACACGCTTTGAAACAAACCACCCTGGGACAGGACAAGGACACCGAAGCTGTTAAGTAACACCGAGAGCGGAAGGTTCTACGGGTGGTTCACCCTATCCGGCAAGCAAAAGTGGGTCAATCGACATGCCGCCCCGGCGTTTGTCCCGTCAACGACGGCGTCGTCCACTGTGGTGGCGTCAGGGATAGCACTCGCTGAGCGTTATGGGCTCCATCCTCGGGCGGTCGCTTCTCATGATCGGCGGGGCCACGGCCGTGGGCGTGGCTATGGACTGTCTGAGACAATGTTCCTCCGGAACCCGCCCGCTCACGTCCACCTGGTGGCGAGAAGCCCTCAGCGGCGCATTCTTGGGCCTCATTGTTGCCCTGGGCTCCCGCAGCCATTGATCCCCATGGCTCTTTCGCCTTTTCGCATCGTCGTTTTGGTGCCGTAATCGGAGTTGCCTCCGTTGTTGCCGACCCGCCACAGGTCTCCCCATGAACACACCCCTCGTTATTGCCGGAGTGCTTTTCGTCGCATATCTTCTCATCCGCATGACGCTCAAACCCCCTACAGTCTTGTCACCGAAGGAAGCCCTGGCAGCCGTGACCGCAGGGACCGCCGTTCTCGTCGACGTACGGGAGGCCCCGGAATGGAGCGAGGGGGTCGCCGCCCCGGCCACGCTTCTTGCTCTGAGCGACCTTGAGGGCACCCGTGCGGGCTGGCGCCCGTTTCTTGATCAAGAGCGCGGCAAGCGCATCCTCCTCTACTGCAAGGCAGGGGGTCGGGCGGGTAAGGCCGCCGCGCTCCTGTCGGCCGAGGGCTTCGATGCCGTGAATGTGGGCGGCTATTCGGATTGGGTCGCCAGCGGCCTGCCCACGCGGCGCCCATAAGGGCGCTGGCACGCGAAGAGCGCTCGTCTTCAGTCATCATCCCCCAAAGAAGCATGAAAACAAACATTGGGTCTATCGATCGCGTCCTTCGGATTGTCGTAGGTGTCGGCTTCCTCGGCGCCGGGTGCTACTTTAAGACGTGGTGGGGTCTCGTCGGCCTGTTGCCCCTTGTGACCGCGATCGTGCGAATCTGCCCTGCCTATTCACTCTTTGGCCTGAGCACCTGCGGAGTGAGGAGCAAGCCGTCTGGGGAAGCGAAACCATAATCCCGGCGGGGCCCACCATCCGGCACCACACCCGGTTCCTGTTCACCTCCTCATTAGAGTGATAATTCCTTTTGTAGCATTGAATTCATGAGCACCAATTTCTGGGATGACCGGTATGCGGCGCCGGCGTACGCCTACGGCACGCAGCCGAATGATTTCGTGGGCGCCATGGCGGCGCGAATTCCCGCGGGCCCCGTGCTCTGTCTTGCGGAAGGCGAGGGCCGCAACGCCGTATATCTAGCCCAGTGCGGCCATCCGGTTACGGCAGTGGACTCGTCAGGGACGGGGCTTGCGAAGGCGCAGGCTTTGGCACTGGCCCGGGGTGTTCCCCTCGTGACGAAGACCGCCGATCTCGCGGAATATCGGATCGAGCCTGCGTCATGGTCGGGAATCGTGGCAACCTGGGCTCATCTCCCGCCTCGGTTGCGCCGTTCGGTGCACGCGCAGGTGGTGACCGGACTTCGGCTCGGAGGGGTCTTCATTCTTGAGGCCTACACTCCGGCGCAGATCGCCTTTGGAACCGGCGGCCCCAGGGATAAGGAGCTATGCATGACCCTTGGGGGGCTGCGCGAGGAATTGGTCGGACTGGAACTCGAGATCGGGCGCGAGTGCGAGCGCGACGTGATCGAAGGCACTTACCACACCGGCAGGAGCGCCGTCGTTCAGGTGCTTGCTCGGCGGATATGAGACGTTATTTTTTCCGGTTCAGGTGGGGCGGCGAGCAGCGCGAACGGACTAACACGCTAGACGTTCGTCAGCACAGGTTCGCTCTCGGATATTCTCTGCTTCAGCCTAAAGCTGTGATCCTGGGTCACGGTTCAACCGGGGCATCGAGCAGAAATAGCTTGGGAAAGAGGGGGCCGGGAAGAGGGATTGAGGCACCCCGGTTGGGTGGGGCCTCCAGGGTGCCAAGCCGCGGATGCCCTATCTTCAGGCTTTGCGTAGCCTGCGGCGCCTCAGGGCCATCGGAACCAAGACCAGCACTCCGCCGCCCAGCAACGCCCATGTAGAGGGCTCAGGAACCGGCGTAAAGTTGAGTTCCAGGCTATTGCCGACCTCCGAAACTGAGAATCCTCCGCCTCCGGTGCTGTTTGAGAAGCCCGACGTGATAATATTGAAATCGGCTGAATTGAAACCCGTGATGGCCGTGGGAGATGTGGCGAATGTCCAGGAGTAGCTGGTCGCCGGATTGAAATTCAGCGTCGCAGCCGAGCCTCCGGTGTTGTTCACCGAAACCACATTGAACGTTATGCTGTTGGCCGCGGCGCCGCTGAAATTCATGCCGCCTGTTGCGGTGATCTCGCCCCAGTCAGATCCTGCAGTACCCGTCGCGTTGTACAGCTGGAAATGGAAGGCCCCCCCAGTGAATATGAGGGGATTGGTGAACGTGAGGTCGCCCGGGCCGCCGCCAGGGGAGAGGCTCGGTGAGAGGATCACATAATTGGTGATGGGAAGTGCGGAACCCCCGTTCGCAATCGTGCCACTACCTGCGAGCGTGTTGGCGCCGCTTCCAACAGTGATCGGGTTCTGAATTGTGACGCCTCCGAGCACGTTAAGGGTGGAACCACCTTGGATAATTACTTGATTGGTCACCGCTCCGAAGGCGGTGCTGTTCGCGGCGAACACGGTTCCGCCGTTGTTCACATTAAACGAGGTGCCGGTTCCCGAGAGCGTGCTGCCTCCGGATAGCGTGACGGATCCGGACGGGCCGTTGTCGATCGTTACGACCGAGGGGCCTGTACCGGTGATTAATCCTGAGAAGATCAGTTGGTTATTGTTGCCCGTTCCGAACTGGGCCGTGGAGCCGGAAATGGTGATTTGATTTGGCAAGGTAAGCGCGACGCCACTCCCTTGGGCGTCAAGCTTGGAACCGTCGTCCAGGACGACGGTATTGCCGGCGCCGCCAAAAGCGCTGATGTTGCCGGCATAGACAATGCCGTTGTCCACCGTGAACGATGAGGTCGTAAACGAATTTGTCCCGGTTAGCGCCGTTGACCCCAATGTACCATTATCAATCTCAACAGCGATTCCAGTTCCGCCAGTAATGTCTCCGGAGAAAGTGAGCTGGTTGTTGTTACCGGTACCTAATTTCGCAGACCCCCCCGTGACATTGATCGAATTGGGAATGGTTCGTGTGAAACCTGAACCAGACGCATCGATTGAGGTAGCGGTATCGAGGATGATCGTGCCGGTGCCGGCCGCAGTATTGCTGCCGAGTAGGAGCGTGCCCTCCCGCATGTCAATGCCGCCGCTGAACGTGTTCGAATTGTCGAGCTCGAGTACATTGTTTGTGCACCAGGTGATGCTGCCGCCGACGCCGGTGATCAACCCCGTGAGCGCGAGGTCTGTCGTGGCATCGTCGTTATCTAAGTTAAAGGCGCCCAGGGAGATTGCGTTCGCAAGGGTCACATTGTTTGTAATCGACGACAGCTCAGCGTTCGCCGCGAACGTCAGCGTGTTGGTGCCGATGGGACCTGATGCGATGCTGCCCGGTGCGCCGACGGTCGAGCTTGAGATAAAGATTTCACCGCCGTTCATCGTGGTTCCTCCCGTGTAATTGCTCGCGCCTCCAAAGCCTTGGCTGTTGGACCCTGTGGTGGCGATGATTATGCCGCCTCCTCCCGAAATGGTCCCGGTGAAGGGAGCTAGCGCGCTGTTTCCATTGCCAATTGTCAGGGTCTTTCCTGTTGCGATCGTCACGGTGCCGGCTCCCGAGCACCCGTTCTCTAGGTCGCCAATCGTCTCGTTGAAATTTACGGCTAGCGTTGTGCCCGGCTCCATTTCCACGGAGCTATTGGGCGAGAATGAATTGGTAGCACCGTCTGCCAGGGTGCCACCGTCAAATTTCGTTAGCCCTGAGTAAGTGTTATTGTTCGAGTTATTCAGGACAATAGTGCCCGTTCCGTTGAGCCACAATTCACCGTAACCTGTAATGTTACCCGTATAAGTGATACTGTCAGTGCTTGCGGGTTGGAGCTCGAGGGTGCTGTTGTTCAAAATATTCCCGACGATGCGCGCGCCGAGGGTGGTTCCGTCGCCAACGGTCAATGTGCCGCTCGAAATGTTGGTTCCTCCCGAATAGCTATTGTTACCGGTCAGGGTTAGGTCTCCTGAGCCCGCGACAACAAAGCTCCCGGTACCGGATATTACGCCGCTAAACGTGGTCGACGTCGTGGTGTTGGTGGTGAGCGCAGCACTTCCAAGTTGAATCGCTCCGTCACCCGTAATGTCTCCCACGGTGTTGTCATAGCTAGTTAGTAACGCGGCATCATAGAGGTTTAGCGTGCCGTATACAGTGACCGGGCCTGAGCCGAATGCGTTGTTGGAACCGGCCTCGAGTGTTCCACGGAAGACCGTCGTGGTGCCGGAATATGTGTTCGTGCCCGATAGTATTGCGGTCCCGGTACCGTATTGGCCCACGTTACCGTTGCCGTAGATATTATTCGCGAATATAAAGGTGTCTCCCCTCGAAAAGGAAACAGTGCCGGTTCCATTTACCGTTATATTGTCAGAGGGATCCAAGTAGCCATTCGTGTCGTTGAGGTTGCCGATCTGGAGTGCTCCGCCCGAAGAGATGGTGATCGGTCCGGTGCCTGTAGCTGAACCGGTGGGGACTGTATTCTCCGCCAGGAGCGTTCCGGCTGTGATCGTTGTGCCGCCGGTGTAGGTGTTGCTGCCCGTTAGCTCGGTGATGTAGGCGCCTGTACTGAGTGCGCCTTGTCCAGAAATGACGCCTGAGAATGGCACGAGGTGGTTGTCGCCTGAGGGATTCCCAATGGTCAGCAAGCCTTCGCTCGCTATGTGTATGGCTCCGGCTCCAGAGATCGTTCCGACCGTATCGCTGTAGGAGCCTAGGTCCAAAATGCCGCCACCGTTTACGGTGACATTGCTGTAGCTCGCGCCACCGAATGCAAAGTTTGAACCCGCTGTTAGAGTTCCACTGTTAACCGTAGTGGGTCCCGAATAGGTGTTGTTCCCTGAAAGGGTGGTCGTGCCGGTGCCGGCCTGGACCACATTCAGCCACCCTGAAAGAGCGCCCGCGTAGGTATATGGCGTGGAAAGTTTGAGCGACAATGCGCCAGGCGTGCTGGAGGTAGCTGCGCTACTCGCGATGCTATTGCTAGCGATGCTGCCGGTAGTTCCCCCATTTCCAATCTGTATGGCTGCATTCGAACCAATTACCGTGGTGCCGGTGTAAGTGTTCGTCCCAGTCAGTATCAATGTTCCAGCTATATCCATTTCGATACCGCCGGCCCCAGAAATGGCACCGGAAAAAGTTGAAGTATAACCGCCGTTCATCACCAAAGTGGCGCCGCTTGCTATCACCACTGAACCTCCATAACCCAAATTGTCGGAGAGGCTAAGAACTTGTTCGGGAAAGTTGACATTCACTGTGCCGCCGGAACCCACGAACAACTGGGAATTGTCGGAGAACGCGTAAGGATTTTCATCCGCGAGCACTCCCGCGGTCACAATGGTATAGCCGGAATAGCTGTTGGCATAGTAGTAGGCGGCGCTTAGAGTCAGGGTGCCGGCGCCATTTACATTTAGGGACATGTTTCCCGAGAGCGGGACCTCAACCAGAACGTTCGCGAGGATGCCGGCGCTGTCGGTAAAAGAGCTATTATTGATGGTTAACGTTGCCCCTCCGGTATTCGACAAGGTTAGTGAGTTCACGGAGCTTCCAATCGTTAGCGAATTAAGCGTATAGCTCAGGTCGACGACCGATATGATTGACGGATTGGTGAAGGTTACGTCCGCCGTGCCAGAATCGGGCGCTGCGTTGGGAGACCAGTTGAGTGTATTCGACCAGTTGAGGCCATAACCCCCTGACCAGGTCACTTGGGCGCGCAAACCTAAGGCACCGCACGAAAAGAATAGGAGAGCGCTAGCAATGGATCGCATTCTCATCGCTGCGAAACTCTTGCAAATAGTTGGCGTTCACAAGTCCTTTTTCTGATGCATCGCATTAGATCCACCACTGACGCGAAGGAGGTATTTTCAGAGTCGAACGTGCGGTAAAAAGCACACTAAAAATACGCAAAAAACTAATGCATAATAACTAACGCCATTTACGATAGGCCTCTGCAAGCAGCACTACAGGATGGGCGACTCTCGGGTGGATTCCATTTGAGGAGGTTACCTGATTTTTTAGCCCCTGCTGCAGGTGAAGTTGGCACCCCGGGTTTGCCGTCGCGACGACCGTCGCCCCTGTCGATTGAATATGCCCGATCTTGCGGTCCCGGAGCCAAAAGGAGGTCCGAGGTTGTGTGAGCGAGTAGATGCCCGCGCTCCCGCAGCACATCGTCGATTCCGGACATTCCCGGAGCTCGAACCCAGGCAGGGCGCGCAGGATCTCCCTCGGCTGGGACGAGATCTTCTGCCCGTGGCAAAGGTGGCAGGCCTCGTGGTAGGTGACGGCCACGGGAAGGGTACCGGACTGGGGATGTAAGGGTTTGCGGAATCCGATTTCCACCAGCCATTCGGAGATGTCCCGGACCTTCGCCGACCACGCCGCAGCCTTTGCTGCATAGACTGGATCATCGGCGAGGAGGTGAGGGTAGCGCTTTAGGTGCGACCCGCATCCCGCCGAATTTGAGATGATCGCGTCAAAACGGGCGGGATTGATCGCATCTATTTGCCGGCGGGCCAGCGCCTTTGCGGTCTCGAGGTCGCCATTGTGCACATGCAGCGAACCGCAGCAGGACTGGTTGCGCGGAGTTTCCACCTCGCATCCATTCTCGAGGAGGACATCGACCGTGGCGCGGTTCACATCCGAGAAGGAGATGTCCTGGATGCAGCCGGTGAGGAGGGCGACGCGGTGGTGAACCCCATCCTCGGGTGTCTCGACGGGTCGGATGATCTCGTCGGAGAAATGCCTCTGGATCGGGAGCGACTGGCTCTCGAGCTCCCCGATCCGCTTCGGCAGCACCGAATAGATCCCGGACCTTCGGATGAGGCGGCGGAGCCCACTCGCATCGAAAACCCACAGGAGCCGGGCCTCGAGCTTGAGCGCCCAGGGACGAAACAGGAGGAACCTAAGCGTGAAGAACCGAACGAACGACCGCGCGGGGCTCGACACGACACCGCTTCTTTCGGCCTCGGCGCGGCCCGCCTCAAACAGGGTGCCGTAGTCGACCCCGGCCGGGCACGCGCTCGTGCAGGCGAGGCAGCCGAGGCAAAAGGACATCTCCTCGGCGAAGGCCCTCGTGGTCCCTAATTCCCCGTCCGCAATGGCCCTCATGAGCGAGATGCGTCCCCTCGGCGAATGCCTCTCCCTGCCGGTTTCCAGGTAGGTGGGACACGTCGGAAGACAGAGCCCGCAGTGCATGCACTGCTGCAGCACCGAATAGTCGAGCGACTTGAGGAGGTTGGCGCCGCCTTTCAAGGGTCGAAGATCTTTCCGGGGTTGAGCAGGTTTTGGGAATCGAGCGCCCGCTTCACCTGCCTCATGAGGGAATAGCTGCCGTCGCCCATCTGGCCCCTCAGGAAGGCCTTCTTCGCGAGGCCCACGCCATGCTCGCCGGTGATCGTGCCGCCGAGCGAGAGCGCGAAGGCGAAGATCTCCTTCATGGCGGCTTCCACGCGGTGCATCTCGCCCGCGTTGCGCTCATCCGTGAGGAAGGTGGGGTGGAGGTTCCCATCGCCAAAGTGCCCAAAGGTGGCGATCTCAAGGCTGTGCCTCGATCCGGTCTCCTGGATGAAGCGGATCATCTTTGCCAACTCGCTGCGCGGGACGGTCGCATCCTCGAGGATTGTCGTGGGCCTCATGCGGGCGAGCGCGCTGAAGGCGCTTCTGCGGGCTGTGGCGAGGCGCGCCGACTCTTCGGCGTCCTTGGCCATCCTGACCGAGGTCGCTCCGCTTTTCGTGCACAGGTCGCGGATCTTCGCAGCGTCGTCGGCGACCGCCGCCGGGTGTCCGTCCACCTCGATCAGGAGGAGGGCCTCGGCGTCGAGGGGCAGTCCGACATGCGTGAAGTCCTCCACGCAGCGCAGGGTCTTGGAATCCAGGAACTCAAGCGTGCAGGGCACGATCTTGGCGGCGATGATGGCCGACACCGTCTCGGCCGCCGCGTCCATGCGGGCATAGGTTGCCAGGAGCGTCTGCCTCGACGCGGGTTTGGGCACCAGCTTAAGGAGCACCTCGGTCACGATCCCGAGCGTCCCCTCGCTGCCGATGAAGAGGTCCTTCAGGCTGTAGCCGGCCACGTCCTTCACACACTTGCTCCCCAGGCGGCAGATCTCCCCGTCGGCAAGGACGACCTCGAGCCCCATCACATAGTCGCGGGTCACCCCGTATTTGAGGCCCCGGAGGCCGCCGGAATTCTCGGCAACGTTGCCCCCGATCGTCGATATCTTCATCGAGCCGGGGTCGGGCGGGTAGAACAGCCCGGCCGCGTCGGCCGCGTCGTAGACGGCCTGGGTCAGCACCCCGGCCTCGGCCTGGAGCGTGAAGTTCCGCGCGTCGAGTTCGATGAACCGGTCCATTCTGACCAGGCAGACGACCACGGCGCCCTCCACCGGAACGCTGCCGCCGCTCAGGCCCGTTCCGCTTCCGCGCGCCACTACCGGCACCTTGTGCCTTTGGGAAAGCTTGAGGATTTCCGACACCTCGGCCGTATCCTTGGGGAACACCACGGCCCCAGGAATTTTCCTAAGCACTGCGGTGGCGTCGAAGGAGTAGGGGATCAGGTCTTCCTTCTCCACGAGCACATTCTCCCTGCCCAGGAGCCGGACGAGGTCTTCGATCATGGTTGGGTTCATGTTGGGCAGGGTCCGGCGTTGGGGCAAACGGGCCCCCCTAGAGGCAGGGGCCTTGGGCAGGGCCCAACCTGCCTCGTTTTGGTCGGGCTGCGAACCAAAACCTCCCGCATGCGGTGTGCGCCATTATTAGGCACCTGCGGGCGCCCATTGTGCCTAAATGGCTGCTTGCCGGGGTCGTTCCAGGGGAGGCTCCCTCTGGGGCCCGACCGGGCCAGACTGGCGCAACCCCTGCAGGGGTAGGGTATCATGGATTCCAATAATCTCACCCAGATGTCGCGTCAGGCCGTGACCGACGCGCAGGCGTTGGCCCGTCGCCTGAACCACAACGAGGTGGACACGTGGCACCTGCTCTCGGCGCTCCTATCCCAGGAGAACGGGGTCGTCCCCGGTCTCATAGAGAAGATGGGCCTCACGTCCAGCGCCCTGCAGCTTGCCGTTGAGCGGGAGCTCGAGCGGCTGCCCAAGGTCACGGGAAGCGTCGACACCTCGAAGGTCTACGTCACCCAGGCTGTGAACGATGTCCTGACCCGGGCCGAGAAGGAGGCGACGGCGCTCAAGGACGAGTTCGTGAGCGTGGAGCATCTTTTCCTGGCCTTGATCGACCTCGGCCGGCCCGAGGCCATGAAGAAGCT
>Ga0302202_10004489_pt1 | contig 14759 bp, 10 predicted proteins | sample II_Bog_N3_3_FD_194579 | JGI IMG/M metagenome (GOLD analysis project Ga0302202, IMG submission 194579) | Peat permafrost microbial communities from Stordalen Mire near Abisko, Sweden - II_Bog_N3_3 | ecosystem: Environmental > Terrestrial > Soil > Wetlands > Peat | place: Sweden: Abisko...
TCATCTTTGCCGACCTGCTGTTGCCTCTCGAGCCCATGGGCTTGCCCTTCGAGTTCCAGGCCGGCGAGGGTCCGGTGGTCCACCACCCGGTCCGCACCGCCGAAGACGTTCGCGCCCTGCGCACCGACCGCGCCGACGATCTCGCCTACGTCGCACGCGCCATCCAGAAGGTAGCCACGCATTTCCGCGACCGGCTGGGCATCATCGGCTTCTGCGGCGCGCCTTACACGCTTGCCAGCTACATGATCGAAGGTGGCGGCTCGAAGAACTACATCCACACCAAGCAGATGATGTATCGCGACACGCTCACCTGGCGGTTGCTCTTGGACAAGATCGTCACCGTGCTCGAGCACTATTGCCGCCTGCAAGTCCTGGCCGGGGCAGACGTCATCCAGATCTTCGACAGCTGGGTCGGCTCCCTCGCACTCGCTGATTATCGCGACTACGCCTTCGAAGCCTCCAAGCGCCTGGTGCGCTCCGTCCAGGCGATGGGCGTCCCCGTCATCTACTTCGGCGTCGAGACCGGCGGCCTGCTGACGGATATGGCCGCAACCGGCGCCGACGTCATCGGCCTGGACTGGCGCCAGCCGCTCGATGAAGGCTGGCGCGCCGTGGGCCACGGCCACGCCGTGCAGGGAAACCTCGATCCCATTACGCTCTTCGCCCCCCAGGAAGTGATCGAGCTGCGCGTGAAGGAGATTCTGCGCTCCGCCAACGGCCGCCCCGGACACATCTTCAACCTCGGCCACGGCATCGTCCCCACCACCCCTGTCGAGAACGTCCAGGCGGTAGTCAAAATGGTGCGCGAGTTCCGGCTCGATTCTGCTGGTGCTTAAAATATCCGGGTGACAAGGCCTCGCTTTTGAGACCTGGGATCCCATAAACCACGCTCAGTGCCCCATCCTTTCGCGTTTTTTCAGGCGAAAGGGTGGGAGACCTCAGACCCCAACGTGCGTCGTCCCTTGCGAGACTGCCCATGCCCAAACAAGCCGTCCTGCTCCTCGCCCACGGAACCCCCGAGACCGTCGAGCAGATTCCCGAGTACCTGCGCAATGTGGTCAGCGGCCGTCCACTGCCGCAAGCCGTCGTTGAAGAGATCCAGCACCGCTACTCGCTCATCGGACGCAGCCCGCTGACCGAGATCACGCTGGAGCAGGCGCGCCTGGTCGAGGCCGAGCTTGCCTCTGCCGGCGAGCCGGTCAAGGTCTACGTGGGCATGCGCAACTGGAAGCCGTACATCCCCGACGTCGTCCGCCAGATGCGCGCCGATGGCGTGGAAGAAGCCGCCGTCCTGTGCATGGCGCCGCAAAACTCGCGCACCAGCGTGGGGCTTTACCGCCGCGCCGTCGAGGCCGAGGCCGGCGGCGTGCGCATCGACTTCACCGCCGGCTGGGCCCATCATCCCCTGCTCATCCAGGCCTTCGCCGAGCGTCTGCGCCCGGCCATCGCCAAGCTCGCTGCCCAGACCGGCCAGCCCGTGCCCGTGCTCTTCACCGCCCACAGCGTGCCCTGCCGGACCGTTCAGACACCGGCAGCCAATGACGACCAGCCCCGCCACTGGCCCGGATCGGGTGCTGACCCCTACGCCGAGGAGGCCAAGGGCACCGCGGCCCTGGTGGCCGAGCGCGTGCCGGAGATTCCGCAATGGTGGTTCGCCTTCCAGAGCCAGGGCGCCAGCGGTGGCCCATGGATCGGCCCGAGCGTCGAGAGCACTCTGGACTCCATCGCCGCCGCGGGCGTAAAGTCTCTTCTCCTCCAGCCGATTGGGTTCTTATGCGACCACGTGGAAATTCTCTTCGACGTGGATCATCTCTTCCGCGACTATGCCGTCAAACTTGGGGTGAGGTTGGAGAGGCCCGAGTCGTTGAACGCTTCCCCGACTCTCGCCAGAGCGGTTGCCGACCTGGCCAGCCAGGGTTTGCAGCGGCTCCGGACCACCGGCTCGGATATCGAACCAAAGTAATCAGGGTGTTCTGCCGCCGGGGATTGATTGGGGGGCCTGCCCGGAAAGAACGGGTTCGCCTGTACAGGCGGGCCGCTTTTGAACACACTCGCGCCAAATAAGAGGTGGCGCCATCTGCTATCGGTTCGGCCGATAATGATTTTCTTATCAACCATTTGCGAGATAGGGCAGGAGACCGGTACGGCTTTCGATTGCGGCGCTCTCGACGAACGTAAGCGGCAGCTTGCACCCTGGCAGTGCCCAGCCGGTGGGGCGACTGCGGCGTTTCGGACTGCAGTCTCCTCCGCCGGGTGCGACGGCCCCGAAGATTTGCGGGCAGAATCCTGCAAAACAAGCTATGCTTTTCAATTGTGTTGCCATACGGGAAATCGGAGGAATTTGATTTGTCATCCGCCGAGACAGGGACGCCAGAGGGAAGGACAAAGGAAATGTACTGTAAAAAGTGCGGAACCAGCATGAGGCGCCTGTCGCGCAGAGGTTTTCTCCAGGAAAAGATCTACTCGCTCTTTGGATACTATCCCTGGGAATGTCCCCTCTGTAGAAAGCCGGTCATGCTGAAGAAGCAGTACCAGCGCAGAACACGCAGAACCCAGGAAAACAGCGCCGACTGAAGCATCGCTTTATTTTGTAGTTGTCCTGATTCATCGATTCCAATTCACTCCGAAATCTGTGTTGCCCTCTTCTCCCATCTCAGGGGCGTGAGCAAGTTGTCCCGCCGAACCTCGTCGGCAGCAGCTATGTGGCTCGGCAGACTCGGGATGTGGCCTTCGATCGAACAGCCCGGCCTTATAGCTGTTCTCCAATTGCTGTACACCGAAAGCACGATGATAAGTGGCTTTTTCCCTTAAGAAAGAGCCACCTTGCACGCAACTAAATAGAGCACATGAATTGGAGAACTGCTCTAATTGCGGAAGAAATTCTTCGCCAGAAACAGCACATTGGCCGGCCGCTCGGCCAGCCGCCGCATGAAGTACGGATACCACTCCCGCCCAAACGGCACATACACGCGCACGTTGTAGCCCTCGCGCACCAGGGTCCGTTGCAGATCGCGGCGCACCCCATACAGCATTTGAAACTCGAACCGCGCCGGCGCAATCCCGTGCTCGTTTGCAAAGGCCTTGGCCGCCGCAACCATGGCCTCGTCGTGCGTGGCCAGGCCGTGGTAAATCGGGCTCGCGAGCAACATCTTGCTCAGCGCAATGTAGTTTCTGTCCACGTCAGCCTTGGCGGGGAAGGCAACCTCGGCAGGCTCCTTGTACGCGCCCTTGCACAGCCGTACGCGGACGCCGTCGGCGAGCAGCTGCTCAATGTCCGCCTGCGAGCGGTAAAGGTAGGCCTGGATCACGATCCCGATGGCATTGCGCAGTTCCAGCCGCGCATGGAGCCGGCGCACAATGTCCAGCGTCACCTGGGTCAGCGACGAGTCTTCCATGTCGATGCGCACAAAGTTTCCACTTGCCCGTGCGTGGGCGGCCAGGCTCTCGGCAATCCGCTCGGCCAGCTCCGGCTCGAGTTCCAGGCCCATCTGCGTCAGCTTCACACTGATGTTCGCATTCAGCTTGTTGGCGGCAATCGCGTCCAGCAGCTCATGGTAGATTTCGGCCGCGCTCTGCGCTTCCACTTCAGAGCTGACGCTCTCACCCAGCGAATCCAGCGTCACCAGCATGCCCTGCTTGTTGAGAGCCTCGGCTACGCGCAGCGCGTCGCCAATCTCCATGCCGGCCACAAAGCGCGAGCTCATCCCCCGGCCAAAGCGGGACTGCTCGCAAAACCGGCGCAGCGTCCGGTTCTTTGACAGAGCAATAAACGCCGAGCGTAAAACGGGCATCGAGCAATCCTGTTGGCGGGCGCCCTCGCATCAGGCGCCTGGCCATACCCATCAAGTTTCGCACAGCCGGGCTGCATCCCCGGGCCCGAATTGCCTCGCCCCGCGGCTCGCGTTCCCTTATTGGTCGAGCTGCACTTCGATCACCGTGCTGCCGTGCGCAGGCAGGGTCACGCTCACGTCTTTTGTCACCTTGCTGGTCTCGCTCGTCCAGGCGTCTTCATACGCGTGCTTGCCGTTGTCCAGACCCAGCTCCTTCCAGGTGGCGCGCAGCGTCACCGGCTTCGAATCCAGGTTGAAGAAGCCGTAGTACTCCGCGTAGCCGCGCGCGCCGGGGGCGTTGATGGTGGCCCGCCACACCCGCGCATTCTCAAAGCCGGCGGGCAGGCTGGCCGCTTCCACCGGCCGGCTGAAGGTCGAGGCCTGGTCGATGAACAGCAGCGTCTGGTTGGTGATGAGCGAGCGCGTATAGGCGTCGAGTTTAGTCAGGTTGGTGCCCAGAATGAGCGGTGCACGCGACATGCACCACAGCGAGTACTCGGTCTTCTCCTCGTCCGGCGTCAGGTGCGACTGGCGGGCGTCGTCCATGCCCGGATTGGGCCCCAGCCAGCCGATGGGCAGCATATCCGGGTCCGGCCAGCTGCCCGGTCCCACGTACGCAACCCACTTGCCAATGCGGTCGAACTCGTCATGCAGACCGAAGGGCGCCTCGCTGCCGCCCGGCTTGTGGCTGAAGGTCCATCCATCCCAGTGGTCGTCGGCAATGCGCCACATCTGCGCATGCGCGGCCACCTCGGCCGCGTGCTCCAGGCCCGTTGGCCCGGGCGAAAGGCTCAGCACAATCGGCCGCCCGGTCTTGCGAATGGCCGCGGCAATCTGCAAGATCTCCGACGCGCGATAAGGGTGGTCGCTCACGCAATCCACCTTGATAAAGTCCAGACCCCAGGATGCGTACTTGCGCATCATGGAGTCGTAGTAGGCCTGGCCGGCGGCGTTGTCCGCGACGCCCCAGTTGCCCTCGTCCCACGGGCAGGGCGACGCCTTGTCGGCCGCGTCCTCGGCGTGGAAGCTGGTGCCGGCGATGGGCAGGTTCTGCTTCACCACCTGGCGGGGAATGCCGCGCACAATGTGGATGCCAAACTTGAGCCCCTGCGCGTGCAGCGAGTCAGCCAGCGGCTTGAACCCTGCGCCGTTTGCCGAGGAAGGGAAGCGGTTGACGGCGGGAATCAGAATCCCGTTGCCGTCCCACACATACTTGTGTGCCTCAAGCCCGTCGGCGAAGGGGTTCTGCATGTACCAGCCCTCGTCAATGACCGCATACTCCCAGCCAAACTCGCGCAGGCCCTTGAGTACCTGGGCGTTGGCGCGGAAGCCGGCCTCATCGATGGTCAACCCGTAGGAGTCCCAGCTGTTCCACCCCAGCGGTGGCGCGGGGGCAATGGTTTGCGCGGGCAACTGCTGGGGCGCAAAAAGGGCCAGCGCGAACAAAGCGGCGAAAAAAACACGGACAACAAAAACGCGAGCGGGCAAAACGCGAAAGGAAACCATGCCGAAATCGTATACCACCGCTCGTGCCGCGCGGAATTCTAAAGATAACTCAACCACGCCTCGCTGCGCCGCCGCTTCAACGCCGCAAACCACGCGCATGCCGGATAGAGCGCAGCTACAACGAGAATCCACGTGAGATAGACCCACGGCAATCCAAAGCCCCACCCCTCCGGAGCATTGAACGGATATTGGCTCAGATCCGGCGACTGAAACATGCGCAGCGCCCCGCCAAAGCGCACCGCGCACACCACCACGGCAATCAGGTGAATGAGGGCGATGTGCAACACAAAGTAGAAGAGCGGCACGCGCCCGTACATCAGCGCGGGCCGCAGCCAGCCAGGCATGGGCCGTTCCAGCGCGGCCAGCAGCAGCAGGGCCGGCCCCAGCATCATGAGCAGAAACTCGAGCGAGGGCGGGTTCTTGGTCGCATTGAAGAACGAGAAGACCGTAAACAAAGCTGATTTCTGCGCCGCCCATTGCGATGGATTGCCGTATCCATTCACCGCGCGCAGCAAAACGAACGCCGCGCTCAGCCCCAGCCCCATGCGCAGCAGAAATCTTCTCCGCTTTGCTTCAGGCCATGTGTAAACCCCGCCCAGTGCAAACCCGGCTGCGGTCACAGCGACCCACGGAACAATCGGGTAAGCGACAAAAACAATGCGGCCGTGCGCGTCGAACAGCAGGCCCTGCTGGTGCAGAAACATCCACAACGGCGCCAGCTTGCCCAGCGCCGCTGCCTTGATTGGGTCGAGCAGATCAGTGAGCGCGATCATGGCTATGGCAATCGCGCCGACTGCCCAGCGCGGCAGATAGACGAGCGCCGACAGCACGATCATGGCCCAGCCCAGCGCCCACAGCACAATCAGCATCGTCACGCGATAGTCGAAGTTGAACTGCATCGCCAGGCAGCGGAACACGGTGACTTCAAGCACCAGCAGCCACAGCCCGCGGGTGAGCAAAAACCGCGACAGCTCCGCGCGCGACTTCGATCCCAGCGCCAGGCTGGCGCCCACGCCGGTGAGCAGGAAGAACACCGGCGCGCACAGATGCGTAATCCATCGCGTCAGGAACAAAGCCGCACTGGTCCGGGAAAGATCGGTGGGATTCACGCCCGATGTGCCCAGAAAATCGCGCGTATGATCGAGCGCCATCAGGATCATCACCATCCCGCGCAGCAGATCCACCGATTCAATCCGCGGTGTCCTCATGCGTCGGCGTCCTCAATCGGCACGTTCTCACGATCCGTACACGGCGATGGGAGAGGTCGCAGCAACAAGAGAGCCTCAACCTCCAGTGACAAGTGCTTGCAAGCAATATACCCATCTTCCATCTATCAAGGAAGCGAACTTTTCTTGTCGCCTCGCCGCGAACTGGCGCCCCACTGCGAGCTGACCCGCGCACCCATCCATGCGATAAGCTGGAGCGGAGGTAAATCGCATGCGATTTCGCGTTCTCGGCCGCTGGGTTCTCGCTTCGTTCGCGCTCGCGTTTGCCGCCGGCGTTGCGGCGCAGGAACTGTCGCTCCAATCCGCGCCCAATCCGCCGCTGCCGGTGCTGCATGTCGACCACGGCCCCAACTCCGCTGCCGCTCAGCACGCGCACTATGTCGTACTGGTCTCGCTCGACGGCTTTCGCTGGGACTACGCCAAGCGCGATGGCGCGACGCATCTGCTAGCGCTCGGCCAGCACGGCGTGTGGGCGCCCGAGGGCATGCTGCCCAGCTTTCCCTCGCTCACCTTTCCCAACCACTACACCATCGTCACCGGCCTTTATCCCGAGCACCACGGCCTGGTCGCCAACAACTTCTACGATGAGACGAAGCAGGCCCGCTACGGCATCGGCGACGCCAAGGCCGTGACCGATGGCTCCTGGTACAGCGGCACTCCGCTCTGGAGCCTGGCCGAGAGCCAGGGCATGCGCACGGCGTGCTTCTTCTGGCCCGGCTCTGAGGCCAAGATCGCCGGCTTCCAGCCCACGTACTACCTCAAGTTCGACGACAAGATCGACGACACGGCACGCATCGAGCAGGTGCTCGCCTGGCTGCGATTGCCCGATGCCGACCGGCCGCACTTCATCACCCTCTACTACGCCGAGCCCGACCATGAAGGCCACGAGTTTGGCCCCGACGCGCCGGAGACCCGGGCCGCCGTGCGCAAGGTCGATGCCCTCGTCGCCCAGTTGAAGGCGGGGCTGGACGCGACCGGGCTGCCCATCGATCTGGTTGTCGTGAGCGACCACGGCATGGCCAAAGTGCAGGGCGGCTGGATCACGCTCGACCAGTTCGCCGACCTGACCGGCTTTGACACTGCCGGCGGCCTGCTCTACGGCAAGACCGAGGACGACCGCGCCCGCGTCTACAACCAGCTCAAGAAGGCCTCCTCGCAGTTTGTCGTCTATCGCCGCAAAGACGTGCCGGCCGACCTCAACTACAGCCAGAACCCCCGCGAGGGCGATCCGGTAGTGATTGCGACTGGACCATATGCGATCCGCGTCCACGCGCCGGTCCCCAAGCCAGGTGAGCCGGCCACTCCAGACAAGCCGCCCGTTGCCGGCAACCACGGCTACGACCCGCACAAGATGCCGGAGATGAAGGCCAGCTTCTTCGCAGCCGGACCCGATATAGTGGCAGGGAAGACTGTTGCGCCGTTTGAGAATGTGAATCTGTATCCCTGGCTGGCGCACATGCTGGGGCTGGCGCCGCCAAAAACCGACGGCAGCCTCGACGTGCTGGCCGGAACGCTGCGCGATGGCGGCGGCGACAACGAAAAATAATCGCCGCGTCAGGCGAGCTTTGAGGAGATAGGCAAGAATGAGCGTAGTTTTAGGAATCGATGGCGGAGGGACGCGGACCCGCGCCTCGATAGTGGACGGCGACCGGGTTCTGGCGCACGCGGAAAACGGCTCCATCAAGCGGCTGCGCGTGGGCGCAGAGGCAGCTGAGGCCAATTTGCGCGCGCTGCTCAAGGACGTCTTTGCACAGGCCGGTGTCAGCGGCGTGGACGCGGCTACCTGCGGCGTAGCTTCGGCCACCATGCCCGGCGTCACGGAGTGGATCACGGACGTCTTCAACGACTTTGGCGTTGCGCGCTCAGAGGTTGTGGGCGACGAGGTGATCGCGCTCGACGCGGCCTTCCACGGTGGCCCCGGCATCCTTCAGATCGCCGGCACCGGCTCCAACACCATTGGCCGCGCGCCCGACGGCAGCCGCGAGAGCGCCGGCGGCTGGAGCTCGCGCCTCGGCGACGAGGGCTCAGGCTACTGGATCGGCGTCAACAGCGTGCGCCGCGCCCTGCACGCCTATGATCGCGAGCAGCCCACGCGCATTCTCGATACCGTGGGCGAGATCTGGGGCACGCCCGACATCGACGACCTGATCAATCTCGGCGACAGCACGCCGGGCCCCGACTTTGCCGCGCTTGCGCCGGCCATCAACGAGCTTGCCGAAGCCGGCGATCCGGTTGCGCTCGGCGTCCTCAAACAGGCCTCCGACGATCTGGTCGATTTCGTTCTCGTCGTCCGCGCCAAGCTGCGCCGCAAGCACTCCATCGCCGGCGAAGTCCCCGTAGCCTGGACCGGCGGGGTGGTCGAAAAAATGCCGCTGGTGCGGGACGCCTTCTTCGCCGGCCTGAAAGCCGCCGCGCCGGAGATGCCGGTCGGCACCGAGAGCGTAGTCTCGCTCGAAGGCGCCCTGTGGCGCGCCAAGCGGCTCGCCGCGTCCGCTGGCTAGGCCACGATGGGTGCCCCCGGTCCCTAGCTTTTGGGGACAGGGGATGGAAGCCTCACTTTTCACCGCGACGGATTCACAATTTGGAGAATCCTCGCCTTGCATGAAGGGCGGGAGCTGGTCGAGCTATCGCCACTATCAAACGGGAATGCGCGGGGTCGTGGAGATTGAATCGGAGTGGACAGCCCAGCAAAGGGGTTGGCAGTTGCCCGAGTGGATGCGCGATCGCTTCCGCCCCGGTCCCCAAAGGCGAGGGACCGGGGGCACCCTCAACTGAATAAATTCCCACCTGAGATCGGGGCCACCCGTCAGACTTAGAGCGGGAGGCCCGGGCCACCCGCCTGCTTCGGATAGGTGAACGTCATCAGATGCGACTTCACCGGCCTGTTTTTCAGGTCATAAGTGCTGAACCACTGCTTCATCTCTCCCCTCATCAGATGACCGCCTTCCCATCGGATGGGTTCGGGCAACAGACTCAGGAAGAAGGGCAGCCCCAACAGCTTGAGCTCAGCGCCCCCCAGCCTGCCATTTCGACCTTTGGTTGTCAGGTGTATGTGTCCGTCTCCCACGTCTATTAATGTCTCTCCTGTCACAGCTACCCTGTACAACCCCATCGGTGGTTTGAATCTCTCCAACCCGAAAGCTATCCTAACTAACTCGTCTGTGGGCCTGTTTGACTGGCCCACAGCGTCAACCGGAAGCCCCGGCTTACCACTCAGGTTGATGTTGATAAGAGTCTTTAGACACCAGCGTTCGAGCAGGAGCATGTCCGTCGTAAAGTATTTCACCGTCCAGCTTCGAGTACGGATGTTCTTCCGTTTCTCCCACAGGTCACACGCTTCCCTAAGCGTATTCAGCGTCTGCTTTGCTGCCTTGTCCACTTCGCTGAGCGTTTGATTGTGGTAGCGGCACAGCAAAGGAGCCGTGAGCGTCTCAATCCGTATCGTCTTCAGCGTGTCCTTGCACCACGGGAGCCCCTTTACCTTAATTTCACCGTCGTACAGACACTCTGAGACCAGATGCTCCTGTGACATGCCTTGATTGCAGTCTCCAAGGCAATTAGCCCAACATTCGCTGTACTCGGCTGGCTTCTCTTCTGTCATCGCCGCGTTTCAGGTCCCACTGGTTAGGTCAATAAAATCCATGTAGCTGGGTGCTCCAGGTCTCGCCTCTGAGACCTGGGAAAGCACAAACCCATGCACCCCTATTGCACTGGTCCCGCCTGCCGGCCATTCACAAACGAAGCCAGCAGCCGTCCCGCTCCATCCACAGCCACCAGATTCGCCGCGCGGCCGACGGCGAGCGCGCCGGTCATATCCGCGAAGCCGGTCATCGCCGCCGGATTGGCGGTGAGCAGCCGCAGGCCGTCCTGCAACGACGCTCCGGCAAACGCCAGAAAGTTGGTCAGCGCGCGGTCGAGCGTGAGCACGCTGCCGGCCAGTACTTCGCCAAATGAGGCCCTGCCGTTGGCTACCTGAATCTTGAGGCCGGCGAGGGAGTACTCGCCGTCGGGCATACCGGCGGCGCTCATGGCGTCGGTCACCAGCAGCGCGCGCTCCGGGCCCTTCGAGCGCCACCAGATCTTCACCATCTCCGGCGCGGTGTGGATGCCGTCGCAGATGAGCTCGGCAAACAGCGAGTCGGTGGTGAGCACCACGCCCAGAATGCCCGGCTCGCGATGGTCGAGTGTTCGCATGGCGTTGAAGGTGTGCGTGGCGCTCACCGCTCCGGCGGCAATGCCGGCGCGGGTTTCAGCGGCCGTCGCATTGGAGTGGCCCAGCGACACGCGCACCCCGTGCGCCGTGGCATGCGCGGCCAGCTCCAGCGCGCCGGGCAGCTCCGGCGCCAGCGTCATGAGCCGCACATGGCCCTCGGCAGCTTCATAGAGCCGGTCGAAGACGCGGATGTCGGGCGCGAGCAGCAGCTCCGGCGGATGCACGCCGCGCTTGGCGTGCGACAGAAACGGCCCTTCCAGATGAATGCCGATCGGCCAGGCAACGGATTGCTCCGCGCCCGGAGGGTGCGCGATGAGTTTTCCCAGCCCTTCCAGCGAGCGAAGTGTCGCGTCCAGCGGCGCAGTCACGGTGGTGGCCAGGTAGCTGCCCGTGCCATGCGAAGCGAGCAGACGGCCCATGGCGGTGAGCGCCTGGGGAGTGGCTTCCATTGCGTCGTGGCCTGCGCCGCCGTGGATGTGTACATCAAAGAAAGCTGGAGCCAGCGTTGCGCCGGGAAAGTCGAGCAGCTCAATGCCCGACGCGGCGGGCAGCTCGCCGCCCGCGGTGCGCGAGTCGATCGACGCAATCCGCCCATCCTGAATTTCAACAACCGGGAAGTCCAGCACGCTGGTCCCGTTCACAAGCTTGTCCGCGGTCAGCAACATACGCATAAGGGAAAGCTTACTGCATGGCGGGGCAGCCGCGTCCGCAGCCGATCCACGGTCCAGCCAGCGGCTTAGTGGACCAGCATGCCCCCTGGCGCGCGCAGCCCGGCCTGGGCTTGCGCAGCCTTGAGCGCCGCCTGGGTGGCAGCCAGCTCCGCCTGGCAGGCGGTCAGCTGTGCGGAGAGCAGCGCGAACCTGGAGTCCAGATGCATGCGCAGATCCTCGATTGCCTGCTCCAGCCGGTCGTTGGCGGCAATCTGCTCCGCCTGGCTCATTTGCACGGCCTTCAGGTTGGGCAGAATCACATCGGCAAGCAGCTGGGTAAGGGACGCAAAAGGATCGCTCATGAGCAAATTCTAAGCAGAAATCCTGCATTGCGCAGCGTTACGGATGCCCGGCCGTTGGTAATGAGCGGGGCGTGCCGTGAGGCCGGCGCCACGGTGTCACAAAGGATTGACGCGCGGCGGCTGCGAATTTTGGTAAGGTTTTGGCATGAAGATGCAGCTTCTACTTCCGGTTGCCGGATTGTTTCTTGCTGTTGGCGCCCAGGCTCTTGCGGCGCAAACGGTCGACTTGCCCACCAGCAAACAACTGATCGGCGAGATTCCCGGCCATCCGCAGCCGCTCAACAGCCTGCCCATGTCGATCGCTGTCTCGCCCGGCGGCCGCTACGTGGTCACGGTGAACGCCGGCTATGGCACCGCCGAGTCGAAGTATGAGCAGTCGCTCGCCGTACTCGACACCACCACCGGCACGGTGCAGGACTTTCCCGACGACCGCACCCCGGGCGGCGCCAAGCAGACGCTTTATTCCGGCCTGGCATTGAGCCGCGACGGCAAGCATCTCTACGCCAGCATGGGCTCCATCACCGTTCCGGAGGGCGATGGCAAAGGGGCGACCGGCAACGGTATCGTGGTGTACAGCTTCGTGGATGGAAAGATCGCGCCCGACCGCTTCATCCCGCTCCCCTTGCAGCAGCTTGCTCCGGGCCGGAAGACCAAGCTGATCGGCGGCGTCGAGGGCGACAAGGGCATTCCGTTCCCCGCGGCGCTGGCCGTGGTGGGGCCTGCGGATCCGGCGAAGGAGCGGCTGCTGGTGGCGGACAATCTCTCCGACGATGTGCTGCTCATCGATCCCGCCACCGGCAAGATCGAGAGGCGCTTCGATCTTTCCGAGAGCGCGGCCGTGCCTTCCACGTATCCCATCGCGCTCATCGTGCCCAAGCTGGGCGGGCGCGCCTTTGTTGCGCTGTGGAACGCGTCGGAGATTGTGGAGCTCGACCTGATGGGCGGCAAGGTGAGCCGCAAGCTCGACCTGCTCAAGCCCACCAATCCCATTGCTCCTGGCACCCATCCGTGCGCCTTCGAGATCTCTCCCGATGAAAAGACGCTCTATGTTGCGCTGGCCAATCGCGATGTCGTGGCCGCAGTCGACATTGGCCCGGGCGAGTATCACGGCCACTTCGCCGTGAAGGGCTATTTCGACACACGCCTGCCCGGCCAGAGCTACTTCGGCGCCGAGCCCGAGGCCCTGGCCATCAATGCAGACGGCAGCCGCCTGTATGTAGCCAATGCGATAAGTGACGCCGTGGCCGTGCTCGACACCGGCAAGCTCACCCACGCTGCCGTGAAGCAGGGCATGGTTGAGCCCATGGGCTTTATCCCCACCGAGTGGATGCCGATGGATCTCGCGTTCATCCCGTCGAAGCAGGGCGGCAAGCTCTACGTCGCGACCGCCAAGGGCAAAGGCACGGGCCCCAATGGCGAGCCCATGAGTGCCGCCGATAGCGCGCTGAGCAAGCGCCGCGTTCGCCCCTACACCTACATTGCCACGCTGCTGCACGGCTCCGTGGCCACGCTTGATGTAAAGCAGGTGGAGCAGGAGCTGCCCCGATGGACCGATGTGGTCATGGAGTCCAACCGCATGAAGGCCGCGCAGCAGAAGATTGCCTTTGCCGGCGCGGACCAGAGCCCGATCAAGCACGTCATCTACATCATCAAAGAGAACCGGACCTACGACCAGATCTTTGGTGACCTCAGCAAAGATGGCAAGCCGGTCGCGAACGGTGACCCGAGCCTCACCATGTATGGCGCGTCGATCACCCCCAACCTGCACAAGCTGGCCTTGCAGTTCGGCGTGCTCGATAACTTCTACGACTCGGGCGAGGTATCGGGCGACGGACACGTCTGGTCCAACGCCGCCATCGGAACAGATTATCTGGAGAAGACCTGGCAGCAGTCCTATCGCGGCAGTGAGCGCACCTATGACTACGAAGGCGTGGTGGCCGACGGCCTGCCTCTGCTGCAAAACATCCCCGACGTGAACGAGCCCGCGAGCGGATACCTGTGGGGCAATCTCGCCGCGCATGGGAAAACCTACTACCACTTCGGCGAGTTCATCGCGACAACGTTTTGCAATGAAGTAAAGACCGCCAATCCGCAGCAGGGCCCGGTGCTGGCCGGCGCCAACTGCGCGCACAAGGCCGTCGAGCCCGGTCAAGCGCTGCCCGCGGCGTGGGGCGGCGGCGTGAACAAGTGGCCCTGGTCCATCCCGCTGATTGCCACCAACGTTGCCACCAAGCCGGAGCTGGTGGGCCACTTCGCGCCCGAGACGCCCGACTTCGAGCTCGCCGTCCCCGACCAGGTGCGCGTGGAGATTTTTCTGCGCCACTTGAAAGGCTGGGTCGCAGACATCGCGCAGGGCAAGGACACAATGCCCAACTTTGTGATGCTGCGCCTGGGCAACGACCACACGGCCGGAACCACCCCCGGCGGCCCCACGCCCAAGTCTTCCGTGGCTGACAACGATCTCGCCGTCGGCCGCGCCGTTGAGGCCATTTCGCACTCGCCCTTGTGGGACTCGACCGCCTTCTTCATCCTGGAAGACGACGCGCAGGATGGCGGCGATCACGTGGACGCGCACCGCAGCCTGGCGGTGGTGGTGAGCAAGTATGCGCCACGCGGGGCATCGACCGGCGCTAAACCTCAAGCTCCATTTGTCGACAGCAAGTTTTACTCGACCGTGAGCGTGGTACGCACCATGGAGTCGCTGCTCGGCCTGCCACCCATGAACAACAACGACGCGCTCTGCTCGCAGATCGCCAGCCTCTTCACTGGTCCCGGCGATCAGGCTGCTTACGAGGCCGACTACTCCAACCGCGACAACAGCCTCATCTACACGGCCAACGCCAAAACGGCCGCGGGTGCGAAGGAGAGCATGAAGATGGACTTCCGCCACGCCGACCGCGCGCCAGCGGAGAAGCTGAACGTGATTCTGTGGAAGGACGCGATGGGCGACAAGCCTGTGCCGGCCATGCTCA
>Ga0302202_10004504_pt1 | contig 14715 bp, 16 predicted proteins | sample II_Bog_N3_3_FD_194579 | JGI IMG/M metagenome (GOLD analysis project Ga0302202, IMG submission 194579) | Peat permafrost microbial communities from Stordalen Mire near Abisko, Sweden - II_Bog_N3_3 | ecosystem: Environmental > Terrestrial > Soil > Wetlands > Peat | place: Sweden: Abisko...
CATCCACGCCCCTTCTTCGAGCCCCAGCACCCCCAGGTAGCTGCGCACAAACCCCCGCCGGAACACGCCTCCCGGCAGCTCCCCCAGCGCTCCCGCCTCCAGCGCGCGAATATGCTTGGCCGGCACCTTGGTGGCTGCGCAGATGGTTTCCACAGCCACCCCGCGCTCTTCGCGTGCCCGCCGCAACTGCTCGCCGAATGTTTCCACTCCGCCCTCTCGCGCCATGGTCCGCAGGTCGCTACCCGCTCCATACCATAAGCGATCCCGAGTGCCAAATCAAAGGAATTTGCCTGATTCTGCCCCCCCGGAACCAGCCTAGACCCCTCCCAGGAGAGCCCCTCGGCCCGTCGGGCAGAACCCTGTCAGTAGAGCCAGCTCAGGTTCGCCCCCTGCTAGACTAGGGCCACCCTGGTGCGAATCCCTTTCCCAGAACGCGTCCCAATCAACCGCGTCGCCCTCTTTGCCATAGCCCTCTTCATGGTTCAGTGGATCGAGGGAACAGATCTCTACTTCCGATTCGGCTGTGCCGTCTTCATCCTGGTAGCAACGTTCGCGTTCAATACCGCAGGTGGCCTCACCCGCGCCTCCGGAGTGTATGTCTTCTTCTATTCGACTCTGGTTGTCATCATCGGCGTCTGCTACAAGGCCTTTATCGGAGAGCCGGCGCAATCCAATCTCCGCGATCCGCATACGACCATCGCAGTATATGTGGGCGGCATCACCGCGATGCTCGCCACTGTTATCGTCAGCAGCCGCTTTCGGCGCAAGACCGGCCTGCTCGAGAATCTTCTCAAGGATTCCCGGATGTATCGCGCTTCCGTCGGTTGCATGGCCTTCGGTGTCTTTGGCGGATCCATCGCTGCGCTGTTGGGTCCCCGGGTGGCAAGCGCCTTCACCCAGCTCAACGACCTCGTCCCGCTGGGCATCATGATCGGGGTCATGTATGAGATCCGCCGCAGCGGAGGCACCCGCAGCATCAATTTTCCCATCCTTCTCGCCGGAATCTACTATTTTTTGTTTTTCGGCGTGCTCGGCTTCTCTAAGGAGGGAATGCTATTGCCCCTTGTTAGCTGGTTTTTCCCCGTTTGTGCGCTGCGATTTCGCCTCTCCGCTTTGCAGGCAGGCGGTGTTCTCGTGGCTGGCTTCATCATCTTTTACTATCTGGTCCCTTATTCACAGTATGGGCGCAGTCAAATCCAAGAAGGTCAAAGCCAAGCCCAGAGAAACGCAATTGCACTCAAGCTATTCGAACACCTCGACCAAACCCGCCAAATCTACGAAGAGACCGGTAGTTTAGGAGGCCTTAATGAGTACTACAACACGCCGCAGGGCTTCTGGGACCGTCTGCAGTTCATCTCGGTCGACGACCGGCTGATTGACCTCACCGATCAAGGCCATGTCTTCGGCACGCTACCCCTGAAAGCCGAACTCCTCAACGCGATTCCGCATGTATTATGGCCGGACAAGCCCCTCAACAATTTTGGCAACATCTATGCTCATGAACTCGGAGCATTGTCGTCCGACGATTTTTCCACTGGCATCTCCTTCAGCCCCACGGCGGAGGCCTACCACATGGACACCTGGGTTGGAGTCCTGGTCATCGCTCCCCTGATATGGTTCCTCTTTTTTGTCGTGTACGACTCCCTCTTCGGAGACCTGCGCGCCTCTCCATGGGGCCTTTTGGTCGTCGCCATGCTAAGCCACACTGCTTCTGAAGCCGCCCTCACTGGCGTAATCCATCTACTGACCTTCGGAGCGGAGGTATTGATATTCTGTGCGATATTTGCCGCCTGGGTCGCCCCCATCCTCGCAATCCCGATTCTCGGTCCGGAGCGCCGAATGACCGGGCGTCAGACTCCTCTCCAACCTCGCGCCCAGTCGAATGCGCAGAGATCATCGATGACGATAGATCCGCACCCACCACCTCCGGCACCCTTTACCTAGGTCCTTGTAACTCTCACCTCGCTCCACTCCGGGACCTCTCGATTCTCGTAACGCAACAGCCCGTAGGTCAGAGCGAGCACCATCATCACCAAAACGAAATCCACATAGTAGAACCAGTGCAACTCGGCCAAGTAGCGCCCGAAAATCCGCTCCACATACCACAGAAATCCCACGGAGCCCACCACCCCCTGCGCCAACGAGCTGCGCCAAAGGCGAAGCGCGTAGCAAAGAGGCAGCAGCAGCACCACCGAGTCGTAATCATGATGCTTGAACAGAGCATAGCTCGCCGTAGCCATCACCGCGACCTGCCATTGCACGGACGCGTTTGCCGTCCGACGCATCACAAAATACATCAACACCAGGCAGCTCAACATCGCCGCCGGATACGTCACCCGGTCAATCTCCGGATGGTTCAGCCAACCAGGAGTACTGGTGAACGGAAGCATCATTCCTTGGATCGCATCCATCAAGTTCGGCTCGCCGCCGGAAGGAAAATACCCTGTCCTTGACACGATCAGCGGCTCGAAGATTAGCCGGCCGACTTCGCCAAGGTCCCGCCCTCCCGTCAACCAAATCCACACCGCCAGCGTCGCCGCAACATTCGGCAATGCACTCATCAAAACGGAGCGCACGCCACCTCGAAATAGCAGATAGAAGAACAATGCCGGCGCAAAACTAAACTTTAGATACGACACTCCGGCAACCGCAGAGCGGCCATCCGTCAGTCGCACACTCAACAGAGAGACAGACCACAAGAACAGCACCGCCAGTCCCATTTGCCCGTTGCCAATTGTCATTCGTGTCGGAGTCGCCGCCAGCATGAGGCAGGCCACCGCGAATGTGCCCCACTTGCCCAGTCCATAGAAGCGCGCCGCTAGAACGCCGCTCGCCACCGCAAATACGACATTACAGATCAGCCATGTGATCTTGGCGCCCGTCAGCCCCATCCATCCAATCGGCACCAACAATACATACAAAATGGGAAGGTAGTTCGGGAATTGCGACATGTTGAACGCCGCATGTCCATTCGGCCCTAGATACACCGCCCAGGGATCCTCATGCGCCAGCAGAAGCCTGACGCCGCTCCACTGCAGGTCTTGGCTCCGCGCCATAGCATTCGCCGCCGCCTGCACGGTCGATCCTACCGCAAGAATCAACAGGCCAGTCAAAATGGCGGTCCGACCCTTGACCCTCCCCGCACGATCCACAGCATCCAAAAGACGCATTCTCCAGATCGTACCATTCGGACCGGCGCTCTGCCTGTCACCGGCGCCCGCCTATCACCTCCGCGCAAAAAAAATCTCACATCAATCCACTCCACAAACACCGGCATCTCCTTCAGCCCAACAGGTGATTTGGCGTCCTGAGTCGTGTACGACTCCTCTTCGGAGACCTGCGCGTCTCCCATGGGGCCTTTTGGTTATCGCTATGCTGAGCTACTCTGCACCTGAAACTGCTCACTGGCGTGATGCACCCACTGACTTTCGGAACGGAGACGCTGATCTTCTGTGCAGTACTCGGTACCTGGGTCGCCCCGATCCTCGCGATCTCGGTGCTTGGCCCTGACCACCTGAGGACAACTCAAGTCTCGCTTCAAACCCAACTCCATCCGAACTCGCAGGAAAGCACGCTATGATCCGGACATGCTGCCCGCCTCGAACAGCCTACTTTGGAGGTCCGACTGGGCCATTCGTATAGCCTGGATCGCCCGCAGCGTCGAGGCAGAAGGAAAGGGAGAACTCATGCCTCGCATCCATAATCCGGCCAATCCCGGCGCACCAACCTCGATCAGCAGTTCCTGGTTCCCTGCCCGAACAACAGCGCTCGGTACCCTCGCGAAAACGTTCTTCCTTGTGATGGTGTGTGCACATTTCGCATTTCGCTACGTATCGAACCCCAGCTTCCTGAACCTGTCCGTTTACACGCAGGGACTGGAGCGCACCCCCTACCAGTATCGCGTGCTGCCAATGTACGTCTTTCGCGTAATGATGCGCTCGGGATTGATTGTGAGGCTCGCATCGCACCAGCGCTTCCTGAACGACGACCCCCACCTCCTAATCTTCATGGGCCTGGCACTCGTAAGCCTGATCGGTGCCATGCTGGTAACGCGCCTTACCATCTCCAGGTTGACGGGCGACAGCGGCTTCGCTTTTTGGGCTGTATTCATGATCGCCCTGATGTGCGATCTGCAGTTGGCTTCGCCGGGCGCCTTTATCCTCCCCTACGACGTTCCATCTCTCTTCTTCTTCGCCACCGGAATGTACCTGACAATTAGCCGTCGGTTCATCGGATACTACCTTCTGTTCCCCCTCGCCGTGTTGAACCGGGAGACCGCCTGCTTCATCTCAGTGTTCTTCGTCGTTTGGGAATGGGTACGCCTTTCCAAGCAAGGGGTCGAAATCAAATCGCGGATACTACGGCTCAGCCCACACGCCTTGGCACAGGCCGCGATTTGGGTGGCAATCAAGATCTACCTGGCAAAAGCGTACGCGCACAATCCCGCGGAGGTCGGCTCGACATCGGGCGGACTCTTCGTATCCAAACTGCACTACAACCTGCACGAGTTGCTGAAGCCGGAACAATGGCCCTACCTGTTGAGCATCTGCGGATTTTCTCTGCCATTTCTCTACCTTCAGCGCCGCTGGATTCGCTGCGACGGGATTCGCTATGCGTGCGCCATCGTCCTGCCTATTTACTTCATGGGAATGATGCTCGTCGGCGTCATTGTCGAGCTTCGGATCTTTACCGAGTGGCTCGCGCTTATCACCCCCGCGATCGCGCTCATCCTACATAACCGGTTCGCTCCCGCACCTCACGGGCCCGGGCAACAAGGTGAGTCTCTGGAGACCTAGCTCATCAGGAGAAGCTGCAAATTGAGTTAGACTATGGCTCTGCCCCAAACAAAGCCGATCACACTATGACACAGGCGCTTTTCGACAAATATTACCCGAAGGCACGCTTCGAAGGCGGCACACTGCCCTATTTCCGGCTATGCCGCGAGCAGATACCCCAGGGCGCGGAGATTCTGGAAATCGGATCGGGCCCATCTAACGAGTCATCGGAAATGCTTAGCAGAATTGGCAAGGTCACCGGACTGGACATCGATCCCGACGTGAAAAGTAATCGCTGGCTTTCGAATGCGCTCGTCTTTACGGGAGGCAAAATGCCGCTTGCGGACGAATCGTTCGACGCATGCAGCTCGAACTTCGTACTGGAACATGTAGAGAATCCCGTGGAACACTTCAAGGAAGTGGCACGAGTGCTCCGTCCCGGAGGCGTCTACTGTTTCCGCACGCCAAACCTGTTCCACTATGTCTCGATGGGCGCACGCCTCATGCCTCATTCGTTGCACCTGATCCTGGCAAACAGACTGCGCGCGCTCGACAAGGATGCGCACGACCCCTACCCCACATGGTTCCGCTCAAATACCCGGGGAAAACTTGAGAAACTGTGCAGGGCGACGGATCTGGAGTCGCCGTCGATTACTATGATCGAGCCGGAACCAGCGTATGGCAGGGCGCATGCCCTGCTCTTTTACCCGATGATGGCGTACGAGCGCTTGGTAAACCTATCCAACGCCTTCTCGGGCTTCCGCATCACAATGTTGGTCGCAGTGCGAAAGCCCCGATAATCGATGATGGCGGCACAGAACTCAATGCAAGGAACCGCGAAGCAACGCCTGTTGCGAACGATCGGACATCAGCAGTGGCTTCGCGGCCGCGATAGAATCCTGCGCGCTTTTTCGAACCCGGATCATCAGAAGCCGCAGCCCTTCGAGGTGGACTTCTTCGGCCACGCCTACTCCGGCAATATGGCCAACTTCATCGATTGGACCGTCTTCTACTACGGCGCCTTCGCAGCTCACGAACTGCAGCTCCTGGCTGCGCTGGCCCAGGCAATGCGCGCTCAGGGCAAGCCGGTCAACTTCTACGACGTTGGCGCCAACATTGGACATCACACCCTCTTCATGTCTTCCCATGCGGACCGCGTTTTCTCCTTCGAGCCGTTCATCGTCGTGCGCAGCGAAATGGAACGCAAACTCAACTATGCCGGGGTCCTTAATGCGACAACCTTTCCTGTCGCTCTCGGCAATCGCAATGAGTCTGCGGCCTTTCGCCCTCCCACTGGAGCAAATCAAGGGACGGGAACCCTCGGGGAGACTCTTCCAGACAACGCCTCCGCTGAGTCGATCGCCGTCCAGGTCGTGCGCGGCGACGACTTCTTCGCTGCAAATCAACTGCCTCCAATCTCCCTCCTCAAGATGGATGTAGAGGGTTTTGAAGAGAACGCAATCGAAGGAATGCGAGAAACACTGTGGCGCGACCGACCCCCAATTCTCATGGAGATCCAGCGGGAAACCGAGTCCAGTTCTGGCAAGCGTGCTCGCCTGGAATCCCTGCTCTACCCAGACCACATGCTGTATGAAGTCGGCAGTTCACGCGGACGGTGCACCCTCAGACCATTCGCGACAAGCAATACCGAAGAGACGCTCGTTCTCCCCCTCGAACTGGCGGGAATTATTCCGGCAACCATCCTTCACTGAGCGATACCCAAAGACATTTCTCGCGAAAACCCCAGCAAATCGCATTGTCAAGCCCCCGAAACTTCTATCTCGCTGAAACAAAACACAATAAAGCCAAAAATAGATAGCAGATGAGTTATGGTCAAACGACTACACTTAAAGTATGGAGAATCGTGCACAAACTCTCTCCCGCTTCACCACGCCACTCGCTCCCCCACCGGCGACATTTGCGGCGGCTCGCTCGCAACCCATTTGTTTTGTTGATCCTGCCCATAACCCACCTGCAATCAAGATCATGCAGCGTTGCCCCCTGCTAACCAGCCTCGAATCAAGATTATGCACAAAAACACGGGGGGAGGGGGGGTACATTCCCCAGCTATCACACTCACTGCTGTCAACTGCTCTGAAATCTGAACCCCATCATCCACCTGGTGGCCTTGTTCCGACGCCAAACTTCTCTGAACATTCCGGAGTGTCGCGCACCAGGGCTGCGAGGGACGATACTGCTATGAGAGCCCACGCAATGTCCAGCCCACGCCACCCCGACGCGCCACCGCCGAGCATCCTCGTGAACCCGTCCGCTCTACGCTCGAACCTGGCGCCAAAACTCGTCGTGCCCAGCGTTTTTCCCGGCCGCCAGTGGCAGCAGGTACTAGCGCGCGACGCCCACGCAGATGGCCAGTTCTTCTACGCCGTCAAATCCACGAAGATCTACTGCCGCCCAAGCTGCCCCAGCCGTCGCCCGGCCAGGAAAAACGTCACTTTCTTCCCCACTGCAGCCTTGGCAGAACAGGCCGGCTACCGGGCGTGCAAGCGTTGTGAACCCGACCTCGCAATCCCGCGCCCCGACCCGCAGGCCGTCGCAATCACCGCCGCCGCCGACTACCTCACCCAGCACGCGTCCGAACGCACCCGCCTCGCCGACGTAGCCAAAGCCACCGGCGTTGGCCGCCTCACCCTCCTCCGCGGCTTCCGCCGTGTGCTCGGAGTCTCGCCCGGAGAGTTCGCCCGCGCCCAACGCGTCGCCCGCTTTAAGGACGCCCTCAAGCCTGCCGTGCCCCAGCCCCAGTCACATCGCAATAGCCCGCCCCCCTCAACGCGCATCACTGACGCCATCTATGAGGCCGGCTTCGGCTCCTCCAGCCGCCTCTACGAGTCCAGCAACGACTCGCTCGGCATGACGCCGCGCACCATGCGCGCTGGCGGCGCAGGCCTTCTCATCCGCTACACCACCGCGGCGAGCCCGCTTGGCCGCATGCTGGTCGCGGCCACTCCCACCGGCGTCTGCGCCATCCTCTTCGGCCGCGACGACGCCGAACTCATCGGCGATCTGCGTAAGCGCTTCGACCAGGCCCAACTCGTCGCCGCCAAAGGCAACACCGGCTGGCTCGCTGACGCAGTCGCCTTCATCGCCAGCCAGACCACCGAGCATCCCCTGGCCGCAACTTTTCCGCTCGACGTCCGCGCCACCGCCTTCCAGCAACGCGTCTGGAAAGCGCTGCAACAGATCCCCCGCGGCCAGACGCGCACCTATTCCGAGGTCGCTCGCGAACTCGGCACCCCCACCGCCACCCGCGCCGTCGCCGCCGCCATCGGCGCAAATCCCGTCGCCATCGCTGTCCCCTGCCACCGCGTCATCGGCAAAGATGGCAGCCTCACCGGCTACCGCTGGGGTATCGAGCGCAAACGCAAACTGCTCGACGCCGAGTCACTTCGTGACTTGCAGTGAGCTTCGCGCGATGCTCCCGATGGTCGCAAAGTGGTTTTCATGCCGACCAACGGGAAGACAACGCGAAGCACAACACGCGTCACGAAGTGACCGCCCGCAGTGGACCCGTCCGGCAGGACATCGGCTTATCCCCACGCGTCCACGGTCACAAACCGCGTCGCCGTCCCGCTCTGTACCGTCAGCAGACGGTCCACCGCCCTCACCGTATCCATTCGCTCCCAACCCATGCCGCGATGGCTCCCATCATGCAGTAGCAGGTTCGACGACCGTCCCCGCTCGCGGTTGCGCGCAATCCCCGCATTCAGATTCTTCAGAATTCCCTCGGTCCCAATTGGGTTCCAGTCATACCCCGTCACATTCCACATCACCGGCGTCAGCCCCAGTTCCCGCGCCGCCCGCAGAACCATTGGCCGCCGCGCGCCAAACGGCGGCCGGAAAAAATGCGCTGCCACACCCGTAACGTCCTCCAGCACCGCATTGCAATCGGCCAGCTCCTGCCGCACGCGCGCCGCTGGCTGTACCGACAACTTCGGGTGGCTCATCGTATGGTTCCCCAGCAGATGCCCTGCCGCCGCCGCCGCTCGCACCATCTCCGGCCTCTGCCGCGCATAGCTTCCCATTGCGAAGAAGGTCGCCCGCACGCCGTGCCGCGCCAATACCTCCAGAAGCTCCGGAGTCGCCGCGTCGTTCGGCCCATCGTCAAACGTCAGAGCAATCTGGCCCGGATCATCCCCGGCAATCAATGTCCTCCCAAAGATTTGCGATGTCGGCCACGCCGACGCATACATCAGCCCGCCAGCCACGAGACCGAGTCCCGCAACACCAGCCGCCGCACCCGCAATCACTCCCGGCACGTCACTTCTTTCCGCTGGCTTTAAGCAGCGCAAATACCTCTTCCGCATGACCCGCCGGAGTCACCTGCTCGAAGACATGCAGCAAACGCTGACCCGTGCCCGCGTCCGGCCCGATCAAATAAGTGGTGCGTGCCACGCCCGTTACTGGCTTGCCATACATCTTTTTCTCCTTCAGCAAGCCATAGCGCTTGATCAGCACCATCTCCGGATCGGCCAGCAGATCGTACGGCAACTCATACTTGTCCTTGAACTTCTTCTGATCCTTCACCGTGTCGCGCGAGATCCCCAGCACCGCAATTCCGGCCTTCTGGAACTTCGCAAACGCATCCCGAAAGCCGCACGACTCAATCGTGCAACCCGGCGTGTCTGCCCGCGGATAGAAGAACAACACAACAGGAGACTTCTTGTAGTCGCTCAGGCTGACCGCCTTGCCATCCTGATTCTGCAGCGTGAAATCTTCTACGACGTCGTAAACCTGCATGTTTTGTTTCTCCGGATGTAGTTTACCTCCCGGTTCCATTGCGAACTACAATTGCGACACCATCAACGGAGACCGTAGGTTTTGCGCCTGGGCCTCCGCACCACCTTTGCTCGGACGTGTAGCCCCGGGGGGACCATGCAGCTTCCACCGCGCTTTGCCATCGTGCTTCTCAGCCTTGTCATATCTGGATCAGGGGCCCTTGGCCAGCAAGCGCCACCGCTCGCTCAACCCGCCTCTCGCAGAATCACACTCGACGTGGTCGTATCGCCCAAGTCCGGAGTACCAGTCACGGGCCTGCAGAAGCAGGACTTCACCGTGCTCGATAATGGGGCGTCGCAGCCCCTTGCCACTTTCGCGGCCATCGCTGGCCAGTCGGCCTCGCTCGAAGTTGTTCTCCTCGTCGACGCGGTCAATACCAGCTTTCAGAACATCGCCTTCGAGCGTAAACAAATTGACAGCTTCCTCCAGTCGGACGGCGGACGACTGGCCCATCCCACGACGCTCGCTATCTTTACCGACACCGGAACGCATATCCAGGATGGCTTCTCCACCGACGGCAATGCGCTCAGCGCTGCGCTCGATCAGCAGACCATCGGACTGCGAGAGATACGGGCCGACAGCCAGTGGGCTGCGCAGGAGCGCATCCAACTATCCATGGAAGCCCTCAACCAGCTCGCGACCAGGGAGGCCGCTCGCCCCGGCCGCAAAGTCATCCTCTGGCTGTCGCCGGGATGGCCCCTGCTTTCCAGTCCCATGGTGAATCTCGACGCAAAGCAGATCCAGCAGCTTTATTCGCAGATCGCTGCCATCTCCACACTCCTGCGCGACGGCGGCATCACCCTCTACAGCGTTGATTCCCTGGGCCCCGGCGAGGACATTCAGCGCACAAACTATTACCAGAGCTTCCTTAAACCAGTGACCAAACCCAGTCAGGCCGAGCTAGGCGACCTCGGGTTGCAGGTCGTCGCAGTGCAGAGCGGCGGCCTCGCCCTCGGCCCCGGCAACGACATCGCCCACCTGATCGAACGCTGTATGGCAGACACCACCGCATACTACGAGCTCTCCTTCGACGCGCCGCCCGCCGAGCATCGCGACCAATACCACTCCCTGCAGATCAAGCTGTCACAGCCAGGCCTCACCGCCCGCACGCGCACCGGCTACTACTCGCAGCCCTAGCTAATTCGCAGACGGCGGTTCGGCGTGATCGATCACCAGTACATCCACCGGCGCCTTCACCCCCTCCAGCTTCAATCCAAGCTGCTGATCGAGTGCCGTGAACAGATTCGGCGCCGCGTTGTCGGGCAGTTGCATCAAGCCCAGCGATCCCGCATCTTCCCGAGTGAATTCAATCTGAATGTCGTATGTCCCGGTAATGCCCGTGCGGTCAACCAACGGACGATCCAGTACCAGGCGCTGCACTTCGCCGAGATACTGACGTAGCGTCACATCCCGGCCATAGCCCCGCATGGTCTGCCCAACACCCCCACTGAAACCCAGCGATGGTTCGGAGTCTTTCTCGGGGTCGCTCTTGGTCAGCTTCGGTCCGCCTCTGGCAATCGTGAGCGCATAGGCCGACATCTCTCTGATCTCGTGGTGGAACTGCAAGTGGAACCGGTCCGCCAGCAGCTTTTGCATTGCAACTCTCCACTCCGGGTCCGTCGGAACCTTCGTTCCTTCAATCTCGCCGACGACATCGAACCGGTCTACATCCATCCATGCAGGCCCGCCGACGACCTGCTTGTCCTGGACGCCATACGCCACAGGATGAGCCACTTCAAGTAAGTGTTGTTGGTGGACAGGCGCCTTCCCTGCCTGCCCCAGGTCCGCGCGCAGCAGGCTGCTGGATCGCTCGGCTTGATGGTTGCCACCTCGAACTGCGGACCTTCCTCAACCGCCATCGTTGCAGCATCGGTCGAAAGGGTCGCCGCGTTCGGCGCCGGTTGCGCCACCCCTTCAGACTGGGCCGCCATAACACCACAACCCATCACCATCAGCAATCCCCAGATTGCGGTCCGCATCGACGCACCTCGACAGATCGTTGAAGAATTAGACGAAGGCACGCCCAGGCACGTAACCTCCCGTTGCCACGCTACCGGCCCACCAGCACCGCTACCACTTTCTCCAGCGACGCAGCATCCTCCACATTCATCACGGGCGTCGTCGCATCCTTGCCGTGAATCTGCTTCATCAGCCCGCTCAAAACCTTGCCAGGCCCAACCTCGACAAAGTGGGTCGCGCCCTGCGCCGTCAGCAACTCGATGCACTCCACCCAACGCACTGCTCCCGTCACCTGCGCAATCAGCGCCTCGCGTGCGGCATTGCCCGTCGTCACCAGCGTCGCACTTACGTTCGCCGCCACCGGAATTGCGGGATCGCGGAACTCGAGACCCGCAAGGTCTTTCGCCAGGGCATCCTGCGCCGGCTGCATCAGCGCGCAGTGGAAGGGTGCGCTGACCGGCAGCATCACTGTCCGCTTCGCGCCCGCCTCCTTGCATAACGCCGCTGCCCTCTCCACCGCGCCCGCCGCGCCCGAAATCACAGTCTGCCCCGGCGAGTTCAAATTCGCCGCCGACACCACCGCCAGCCTCGCATCGAATCCCTCCGCTCCAGGCGTCTTCGGCAACGGCGTCATCTGGTCCGCAACCTGTTCGCAGATCGTCGCAATCAGCCCGGCGTCCAGCCCCAGCACCGCCGCCATCGCGCCCTGGCCCGCAGGCACCGCCTGTTGCATGTAGCGCCCGCGCAGCCGCACCGCGCGCACCGCATCCGCAAAGCTCAGCGTCCCTGCCGCCACATGCGCCGAATACTCGCCCAAAGAATGGCCCGCCGCCATCACCGGCACAATGCCCCGCAGAGCTAGTTCGTCCCTTAGCACCCGGCCCGCAGCAGTAGATACAGTCAGAATCGCTGGCTGCGTATGCTCCGTCAGCTTCAGCGTCTCTTCCGGCCCTCCGAAGATGAGTCGCGACAGCGCAAAGCCAAGAGCCTCGTCGGCCTCGTCGAAGACCGCGCGCGCAGCCGGAAATTTGTCGTATAGGTCGCGGCCCATGCCCACAAATTGCGAGCCCTGGCCAGGAAAGAGAAACGCTGTCTTGATCACGTACTCAATCGTAAATCAGCCAGAGTAGCAGCGGGCTTCAGCCTGCGGAAATCAAATCGGCAGCAAATGGGCTTTAGCCCTGGGTTCCGCAACCCTAAATCCCCACACCGCAATCCACGTCCGGCAACTCATCGCCCGAGTGTGAGTACAAATCGTACGGGGTCTGCCGGTTGAACTTGTACCGCTGGCGGATCTCGCGCCCCACAATCACCCCAAGCGCCACCGCTCCCAACGCCGCGGAAACCCATCCAACCGTCTTCAGTAAGTGAGAGTCTTCTTCGGTCGCGGACTCACCCGCATCTTCAAGGTCAACAGGAACTCCGGCCTCTTCGGAATCCTTGGACGAACTTTCGCGGCAGCCAAACATGGGGAGGAACCTCATGCCAAGCATGATATCGCACGACCCATGGGTAACGTGAATGAATATTCCGTTCACAGGCGTACCACTTAAGCACAACACGCAACTTCAGTAGCTTAGGTCACATCCACATGCTCAAAGCCGAGGGCATACAGCAGTGCAGTCACCGTGGCCCGAGCGTTCTTGCGCGCCTCGTCCAGAATGCCGTCCGCGAGCGCTGCATGCTGCAGCTGGTCCTGCGCCTTGGCTCGGGGGTCTGCCGCGAGATCCTGGTTGGCCGGCACCAGCATACCCGTGGAACGCACATACACCCGTGCGTGCTGGCTATCCACCGTGGTAGTGAAAAGCTGCGAGGCCGGCAGCGTCACATGGATGCCGCGCCCGCCTGCATCGATGCTGACGTCTTCCGGCTTCAGTTGCGCCAGATCGACGCCCGCGGTGCTCTTGCCATGGATGACCAGCAGAATGCGGTCCCAGTCCGGCGCATCCGGCATGCTGACTGGCGGCCGGTTGGTCTCTACCACTGTATCCACCGAGTACACCGCCGTCTCTATCCGACTCAGCCGCTGAATCCTCGCCACCACTGCCGGCACCGAGGGTTCAAACGCCTCCTTCCCCGTAATCCGCGCGGTCACGCGGCCCAGCCTGCCCGCAGGCGCATAGTGCGCAAAAACAGCGAACCCCGCAGCGCCTAGCACTAGCGCCAGCAGGAATCCAACAAATCTTCCGAAGTAATTCGGGCCCGAATAATATTGAGTCGTCATCGCTTCTCCGCTCCCCATCATAGTCTGCCGCCGCGCTTTTCTTGCAGTACAGGAGCCACTCCCGGCAGCCCCTCAGAACTCCAGCCGCAGCCCGAACTGCACCTGCCGCTCCCGCGCCTGATTCGTTCCCGCCGCCGTGTACGCGCCGAACGGCAGCACGTTCAGCCCCTCGGTCGCCACCGTCGCGGCATCCTGAAACACAAGCGGCGTCACGCCAACCGGAGCCGTCCCCGTGCCGGCCGTCCCCACCAGGAACGCCCGCTGCGTCACACCGGAGAGGTTCACGTGGTTGGTCACATTGAGCCCCTCAGCCGAACCGCGCAGCCTCAGCGTCTCGCTCAGCCGGAAGCTTCGGCTCAAGCGCAGATCCAGGTTCGCGGCATCCGGCAGCCGCAGAGTATTCCGCCCCACCGTCGGCAGCACCACCGACCCGCCCGAGCCATTGATGCTCTCGTGCCCGCCCGCCAGCCGAGAACCGCCAAATACGTTGTAGCTGTATCCGCGCCCACTCGTCTCGGAAAATATCCCCGCCAGCGACCATCCATCGGCCAGCCGCCAGACCGCCCGCTCCGCAGTCGCCGACATGCCCAACATCGCGCCCCGCATCCGCGGTGACCAAACCGCCGTCGCCACCACGCGATGCGGAAAATCGAGCGCCGACAGCCCCTTATCGTAGCGCACGCTGAATGGATCAAACTGCCCATTCGTCCGCGGAACCGCGCCTGCATTCTGCCCATAGTCGATCGCCTTCGACCACGTCCACGCCGCACGAAACTCCAGCCCACGCCCCACTCCGCCCATCCCCCCACGCCCGCCCAGTCCGCGCCGCGCCTCCAGCGTCAGCCCGTTATAGCTCGCGTTGGCATTCGAGATTACATCCGTCACCGGCCCGAAGCTCGTGCTCACCCGCGCCCCGTACACCGGAACCGCAAACGTCTCGCGATCCCGCGCACCGGCCGCACC
>Ga0302202_10004507_pt1 | contig 14705 bp, 9 predicted proteins | sample II_Bog_N3_3_FD_194579 | JGI IMG/M metagenome (GOLD analysis project Ga0302202, IMG submission 194579) | Peat permafrost microbial communities from Stordalen Mire near Abisko, Sweden - II_Bog_N3_3 | ecosystem: Environmental > Terrestrial > Soil > Wetlands > Peat | place: Sweden: Abisko, Stordalen...
GGAATTCACTTCACTCCGATGGCCAAGTCGGCGGCAATGCGGTGGTTCGCACCAATGGCCAGGTCGGTGGGAACTCGCTGCACTCCAATGGTCAGGTCGGCGGCAACGCCGTGATTCGCACCAATGGCCAGGTCGGTGGGAACTCGCTGCATTCCGATGGTCAGGTGGGCGGTAATGCGGTGATTCGTATCAATGGTCAGGTCGGTGGGAACTCGCTGCACTCCGATGGCCAAGTCGGCGGCAACGCGGGGATTCGTATCAATGGTCAGGTCGGCGGGAACATCATCCGATCGAACGGACAAGTTGGTGGGAACATTATTCGATCGAATGGCCAGGTCGGCGGGAACACGGTTGACCCCAATGGCCAAGTTGGCGGCAACTGATCGCATTTGACATCAAAGGGCGCCCGATGCTGCATAGGCTGGATGGTCCTATGGCGGGACCACGCGAATCACTGTCTAGTTAGGTGCTGCGAAATTCAGGCGTAGGTTTTCTGCCTGAATTTTGATGGGACTTTCTATAGCTCTCTATAGCCGATGTCGCATTCTCTCGTCTGCTGGTCCTGCGGAGCATCTTTGACATCATTGAGTTTGCCGCTGCGCCGACTTGATGTGTGCAAGGCGTGCAATGCGGAGTTGCATGTATGCAAGATGTGCGTTGAATACGACGTGAGTTACGCCAAACATTGCAAAGAACCAACCGCGGAAGAAGTAAGAAAAAAAGACGAAGCCAATTTTTGCGATTTCTTTAGACCGAAACCAGGCGCATACGTTGCGAAGGATGCCAGCGAAGTCGCGCGTGCAAAGTCGGCTCTCGATGAATTGTTTCGCAAATGATCGGGCTGAAACTCTACCGCCCATCCTGACGGCGCCGAGCGCCGCGGCTTCCGCGACCGAATTCAATCGGCTACAGCATCAACTGCGCAGGTGGGTCTTTGCACCCCGGACGCTCCTTCCACTCGGCACGCGGCTTTAACTACGGTTACATCTGCACGAGCGTGGCAAGTTGCCTCTGTGCCATTTTTTTTGGTCTGCGAGTCTCATTTACGGTGCGCAGTCGGGCATCGTTTAGATCGTACTCCACGATCCCTTGTTCCTCGGATCGTGAGCGTTCCACGATACCGACATTAGCCGAGTGCAGTCGAATTCCGGTTGCACCATGGAGATTGCGGCCAGTCCTGTCTTCATTGCGGTTATCTACAACGTGTCTGGCGTTGTCAAATCGGACGCAGGCGATGCGGTTCATCCAGCATGCAATAACGCCGGCAGCTCCGACGAACGGCGCGACGCTATCGACCATAACCAATGCCACCGTTTGCGGCCTACCGTCCTGTGGCGTCTAGGTTTTCTACACTTCGACAAGCCGTGGACCAGTAGCGGCACGTACACTGCCTTGCTCAACCACGCATCCCAGGGGACTATTCAGTCCTTCAATCTATCAGCGTTTGCTCTCATTTGAATTGCGCGACTGACGACCGGGACACTGCCGCTTCAATAGGGCGGCAATGACCTGGGTTCGATTGAGCCAGGTTCCATCATGGGCGTGCAAGCGCCATACCTCATGGATGGCACATTCGTGGCGCTGTGTTAAGAGATTGGTCGGGACACTACTACAAGCGCATCAACGTCACCCCGTCGTTGAACGTCACCTGCCGGCGCCACGGCGTCGATCCGTACGCGTACTTGGTCGATGTCCCGCAGCGCGTTGCCGAACATCGTGCCGCATTGTTCGATCGACTGCTGCATCACACGCTCATCGCGCAGATCTCAGGTGAAAGCTATCGATTGAAAGAACAAGCGTAAGGCTGCAGCCGTAAAGGGCGACAGCAAGAACCGGCGATCAGGTGCCAGGGTGGGTCAAGTTTACTTTGGCAACAGACCTTAAAAGTGGGCGAATTTTCAATCGGCGCTTTTACCAAATATCTGAAATACTAGTCGCGCCCCATTTCCCTTTCCCCTCCCTCATACTCGACAAAAGTCGAGTTTTCGCAATAGCGCCAATTTCTATACGACCATATAGAATATCCCCGGGAAAATAGGCATTTCGCGTTACTGCGGTTCCTCAGTTTTGCGCGGTTCCGCACATTGGGGGCGTTCAGGGAAACCCTCATATTGACAATGGCCATATGCGATCCGGAGCTGATGGCGTATAAGATGTCAATAGGCTATAAGCGAGTTGAATCGGATACCGTCGGATGGCAATTTCCCCGGAACGTGTACGGGTAGCGGGAGACGCTCCTCGTCCATTGACCGACAATGTGGTTGAGGCGCTGAGCGACGCGGTGGTCGTCGTCGACGCCAATGACGCGAGACTCCCGTTGATATTGACCAACGGGGCCGCTGAACGGTGCCTCGCCGGGGGTGGAAACCCTGCGTCGCTGGATGGATGTTCGCTGTACGCCTTCCTGGGAACGGCCGCCGATTCCGTCATGGATGCGGTTTCGGGCAGGGCGCCGGATGGCACGTTCAGCACTAGCCGGGTGCTGCCGTGGGCGTTCCCCCGCGGCGAAATTCCTCTTTTGACTGAACTGAAATTGCTGGAGTTGTCCCCCGGCCACCCCGTCCTCATGTTGAGGTTCTCCGAGCCTGAGGCGCGGTCGGCACCCGAACCCTCGGTGCTGTCTTCCATCGAACATTTGCCGCGGGACGTCTTGATCTTGGACCGGGAACTGACGGTGACCTTCGCGAATGCGGGGGCCTGTCGGGCTGCCGGCTCGCCGGCGGAGACTCTCCTGAACCTGTCCGGTCTCCTGGTTCTGCCGACGTCGGGCATTCCGCGGGAAGCCTTGATCGCCGCCCTGGCGGGCGAGAGCTTTCACGATGACGCCATCGCCGTGACGACGCCGGGAGCTGCCACCCGCTGGTTCGACGTCGACCTGCAGCCGATCTATGACCAGTCCAGCGTGGTGGGGATCGCCGTCGTGTATTTGGAAGTCACCGAGCGGCGGGAGCGCAGGCGCCCCGGCGCCGGCGGCGATAAGCGGCAGTACGCTCTGGCCGAGTGCGCGCCGGAAGTGGTGACGGTGGCCGCCCGGGATGGATGCCTGCGCTTCGTGAGCGGCGGGGTCCAGGAGTCGCTCGGCTACTCGCCGCTGGAGCGGTTGAGTCATTCGCTCTTCGATCACATTCATCCGGAGGATGTCCTCGCGTTCCAGTCCCAGTTTGCGGGGCTAGTGGCGGGTTCGATCGATGGCTTTTCGAGCCAGCTGCGCATTCGCCACAAGAATGGCGCCTATCGGTGGATCGACCTCGGCTGCGTCTCCGCATTCGACAACCCGTTCATCCGGGGTGTGGTGGTGAGCGCCCGGGATCTCACCGACCGCCAACTGACCGAGGCGCGCCCGCGCGACGGCGATGACGTGTTCAGGCTGGCGGCCGAAGCGGTGAACGGAACCGTCTTCGAATGGGACTTGATCCTGGGCGGGGTGCGGCGATTCCGCGGGGTTGACGAGGTGCCGGGCGTGGAACCAGACGAGTCGGAGTCCCGGGAGGCATGGTCTGCGCGCATCCATCCACAGGACCGGTCGGCCTACGAGTCGACGATCAATGGCGCCTTGGGCGAAGGCCGCGGCTGGACGGCGAACTACCGGATTCGCAATGAGCGGGGAAATTACCGTTCCATCGTCGAGCGCGGCCTGGTCCAGCGCAGCCCCGGCGGCGATCCGGTCCGCGCCATCGGTTGTGCGGTGGACGTCTCGGATATGTCGCGCCTCACCGATCTGCTGGCCGAAGCGCTGCAGATCGCCAAGATGGGCGGCTGGGAATACAACTTCACGACGCGTGAGTTCGAGTGGACGGAGGATCTGTACCGGATCTTCGAGACCCATCCGGCCTCCCTGGTGGTGACGCGGGACGCGATGCTGGAGCGGCTCACCCCGGAGTCGCGTGTGCTCGTGCGGCAGGCCTTTGCCGATGCGGCGGCCGGCGAGGGCAAACTGGACGTCGAATTGGAGATCGTCACCTTCTTGGATCGGCGCATTTGGGTGCGCCTGGTCGGCCACATCGAGAAGCTGGACGGCCGGCTGGTGCGGGCCTACGGCGCGCTGCAGAACATCCAGGCTCGCAAGCAGGCCCAGATTGCGCTCGAGAACAGCACCGACTGGCTCAAGCTGTCCATGACCATGGTCCGCATGAACGCGTGGCGCTGGGACCGCAAGGAGGACACGCTGGAGTTCGCCATCGTGGACGGCAAGTGGGTGCCGCAGCCCCGGGTGGTGTCGGGCATGAAGTGGCTGATGGCGCGGCTTCATCCGAAGGACCGGGCCTTGGTGCGGACCGGCATCGAGGAGGCCTTCGCGAAGCGCTGCGAAGTGCAGCGGGAGTTTCGCGTGAGGGTCCGGGGCGACCGGCATCGCGTCTACCTCGCTGTGGCGAGACCGTTGTTCGATGCCTCCCACCAGCCCATGGGCCTGATGGGCGTGACCAAGGACATCACCGACCGCCATGACTCAGAGGTGCGCCTGCGCCGCTCCGAGGAGTTGCTGCGAACGACCACCTCGAACATCGCCGACACCCTGATCCTGGTGGATTCGGCGCTGCAGATCCGCTTCATCAACCGCGCCGTCGGGGACCTGCGAGTCGATGATCTGGTGGGGCAGTCCTATGCCATCTTGTTGCCGCAAGGCGCACGCGACGCGGTCCTCGACAGGCTCAACCGGGTGCTCCTGACCGGCGCCCCCGAGACCTACGAATTCGACGTCGATGCGCCCGGCCAAGAGGCGGCGTATTTCGAGAATCGCGCCGTGCTGGTTCGCGAGGACGGCATCGGCACCGGGATTTCCATCACGGTGCGGGACATCACGGAGCGCAAGCGCCTGGAACAGGAGATCTTGGACGCGGCCAGCCGGGAGCGGCAGGCCATTGGGCGCGATTTGCACGACGGCCTCGGTCAGGATCTGACCGGCGTCGCGTTGCTGCTGCGCGGCCTGGCCACGCGGCTCGAACGGGAATCGGCCGACTGCGTTCCGCAGATCAATGAAATCGTCCGGCTGGTCAACCAGTCGATCGAGAGCGCGCACGGCTTGGCGCGAGGGCTCATGCCGGTGAGCGCCGACGGGGGCGGCTTGGCTGGTGCGCTGCACACCCTGGCGGATCATTGCCGCGACGTTTATGGGCTGCAGGTCGATTGCCGGGTGAAAATTTCGCCGAAGCGCCCCTTGAAGGAATGCATGGCGAATCATATGTACAGGATTGCGCAGGAAGCGCTGACCAATACGGCCCGCCACGCGCACGCGACTGCGGTGGAAATCTACCTTTTTGTGACAGCCAGCAAATATGTGCTGCGCATTACGGACAATGGCGTCGGCATGGGCGATGTCGAGAAGGGCGAATGCGGCATGGGCCTCAAAATCATGCGGCACAGAGCGAGTATGATTGGTGCGACGTTCGAGATGGTATCGAACCACCCGCACGGAACCATGATCTGCGTTTCCGGCCAGCGGGCGCCGGCGGCGAAGGTCATGGAGTCGGCAAACGCGATATAAGGAGTTATCTATGGGTGCCAGCAATGCGTTTATCCGCACCTCGGTGAACCAGCCGGGGATGTCCGGGAAGCGCCGGGTCAGACGGGTCTTGATCGTCGATGATCATCCCATCGTGCGCCAGGGCTTGCGCCGCGTCATGGAGAATGAGGATGACCTTACCGTGTGCGGCGAGGCGGAAACGGCCCGCGATGCGCGCAATGCCATCAAGGAGCTGAATCCCGACGTGATCGTCGCCGACATCAGCCTGAAACAGGGCGACGGCATCGAGCTCGTGCGCGACGTGCGGGCTCACTACCCGACGCTGCCGATCCTGGTGCTCTCCATGCACGATGAGACCATTTACGCCGAGCGTATGCTCTCGGCGGGCGCCAACGGCTACATCATGAAGCAGGCGGCGAGCGATCAGTTCCTGATCTCGCTGCGGCGCGTGCTCGACGGCAATATCTACGTTTCCGAAGCCGTCGGCAACAACATGATCCAGAAGTTTGCCACGGGGGCCTCCTACACCTCGGCGAATCCCATCGATCGCCTGAGCAACCGGGAATTGCAGATTCTGCACATGATCGGCAAGGGCATGAGCACGCGCGAGACCGCGCAGTCGCTCAACCTCAGCATCAAGACCGTCGAATCGCACCGCCAGCGCATCAAGCGCAAGCTCAACCTCACGACCGGTACGCAGTTGGTGCAGTACGCGGTGAATTGGTTCACGGGGCGGGAGAGCGAGGTTCCGATGCCGGCCTCGCCGGACGCGGGCGCCTCGGCCGCGTAACAGCCCCCATGCCGGGGCGGCGCGCAGCGTTGACGCTCCTGCGCGTGGGCCGCGTCGCGGTTGGCGCGGCAGCTCCCTTCGTAAAATAGCGCCGCCGGCGCATCAAGACCGGCCTGTGCGTGCCGATAACAGAGGCATACCAGGGTGCCGGAGAGCCCGCCTTGCCCAATTCCAAGTCCTTGCCCACTGCCCCCGAGAACGTGCGGCCGGCCATTTTGCTGGCCGAGGACGACCCCGTGACGCGCATGCTCCTCACGCGCTTTCTCAAGAAGGCGGGCTACGACGTCGATGCCGTGGCCGATGGTCGAGCGGCCTTCGACAAGATGATGCACCGCTACTACCCGGTGCTCATCACGGATTGGGAGATGCCGGGCATGGACGGGCTGGAGCTGTGCCGGGCCGTGCGCACCATCCAACTCGACGGCTACGTGTACACGCTGCTGCTCACCGCCCGCGACGCCAAGGAGCACGTCATCGCCGGGCTGGAGGCGGGCGCCGACGATTACCTCATCAAACCGGTGCATGAGCCCGAACTCATCGCCCGCCTGAACACGGGCAACCGCATCTTGAAGCTGGAGCAATCGCTGCGCGCGGCCAATGAATCGAACCGCATCCTGTCCATCACCGACCCCCTCACCGGCGTCTACAACCGCCGCTACTTGATGGACCAGCTGCCGCGCGAGGTGGATCGGGGGCGCCGCTACGGGTATCCGCTGTCGGTCATCATGTGCGACATCGATCATTTCAAGCACATCAACGACGACCGCGGCCATGCCTCGGGGGACGAGGTGCTGCACCAGTTCGCGCACCGGATCGGCGGCTCCATCCGCTCGGCGAGCGACTGGATCGCGCGCTACGGCGGCGAGGAGTTCATGCTCGTGCTCCCGGAAACGGATTTGAAAGGCGGCAGCGTCGTCGCCGAGAAGATCCGCGGCATCATCGCCTCCAAGCCCTTCGTGAGCCGCTGCGGCGACCTCGCCGTGACCGCCAGCTTCGGCGTCGCGGCCACCGCGGCGGGCGGACCGGATCTGACCGTCCAGGTCGATGCGCTGCTCAAGGCGGCGGACCAGTGCCTCTACGCCAGCAAGGCCGCCGGCCGCAATTGCACCCGCGGGATGGAAGTCTCGCGCGTGCCGGTGCCGGCCGGCCACTGACGTCCGATCCATTGCGCAGGCTTCGCTCCGGCGCGAAGCTCATCCCACCTGGGCGAGTTCCTGACCCACGGCGCTCAGGCGCTGACGGATCTCATCGACCAGTGCGGTGACCTTCGGCAAGGCGCCCTGGCGCGCCGCCGTCTCGAGCTGCGAAGCGGCCGCGCTCAAGGAGTGGGCGTGAATGTTGGCGCTCGCGCCCTTGAGCGAATGCGCCCGCCGGCCCACGGTGTCGAGGTCGTGCGCGGCCAGCGCCTGGATGATGTCGGCCAGGCATTGATCGCCGCTTTGCAGGAAGGTGCCGACCAGCTCGCTTTCGAACTCGGCATCGCCGCTGGTGAGTTCGCGCAGGGCGGTCAGATCCACCTCGGCGGCCCGCGCCTGCTCCGTCAAGAACCGGCCCAGGTACTCCACCAGGCGTGCGGAATCCAGCGGCTTCGCCAGATGCGCATCCATGCCGGCGTCAATGCAGCGCTCGCGATCCTCGGTCATGACGTTGGCGGACAGGGCGATGATGGGCAGCCGGCGGGCTGAGCCGCCGCGGCGCTCGTTCTCGCGAATCTGCCGGGTCGCGGTGAACCCGTCCATGACCGGCATCTGGCAGTCCATCAGCACCGCATCGAAGGCGGTTTCGGCAATGCGCTCGAGCGCCTCGGCGCCGTTGTTGGCGATGGTGACCTCCGCGGCCAGCCACTGCAGCATGCGCTGCGCCACGCGCTGGTTCACGGCGTTGTCCTCGACCAGCAGGATCTTGCGCCCGTGGAAGCTCGCGATGGCGGGCCGCGGCGCCGTGCGCCCCGGTACGAGGTGTCGCTCGCCGCCCAGCACCTTGTTGAAGACGCCCACGAGCTTCACCACCCGGATGGGCTTGGAGGCGACCGCGTCGGGGCGATGCGTCCAGTTGTCGATGTCGTGATCGGCGCCGAACAGGGACAGCAGCACGAAGGGGAGCGTCGCGTGGCGGGGATCCTCGCGCAGGATGGCGAGCAGGTCCAGGCCGCCGCGGCCCGGCATGATGTCGTCCGCCGCCATGATGTCGAATTTCTCCCCGGCGTTGAGCAGCTCGAGCGCCTCCTCGGCGCTGCCGGCACTGACGACGTCGTAGCCGAAGAGCGGCAGCTTGCGTCCGATGCTGCGGCGGCTGGCGAGTACATCGTCGACGATGAGCACCCGCTTGCCGGCGCCGATCTGGGGGAAGTTGGGCGACCAGGAGACCACCTCCAAAGGCACGGCGATCGAGAACGTGGAGCCCTTGCCGGGTTCGGTGCGCACCTCCACCGAGCCGCCCATGATCTCGGTGAGGCGCTTGACGATGGACAGCCCAAGGCCGCTGCCGCCGTAGTGCCGCGTGGTCGAGGAGTCGACCTGCGAGAACATCTTGAACAGGCGGTCGATGCGGTCCGGGGGGATGCCGATGCCGGTGTCGGTGACCGCGACCTTGAGGACCGGCGGCTCCATGCCCGCAACGGCCGAACAATCGATCTCGACGTGGCCCTCGTGCGTGAACTTGACCGCGTTGCCCACCAGGTTCATCACGATCTGGCGCAGCCGGCTGGGGTCGCCGCGCAGCACGGCCGGTGCATCGGTGCAATCGACGATGAGCTCGATACCCTTGGCGGCGGCCTGCAGCGCCATCACCGCCACGGTCTCGTGCATGACGCTGCGCAGGTCGAACTCCACGCACTCGAGCTCGAGCTGCCCGGCCTCGATCTTCGACAGGTCGAGCACGTCGTTGATGAGCGAGAGCAGCGCCCTGGCGCTGCCGCGGATGATGTCGACGTACTCGCGCTGCGTGTCGCTGAGCGCGGTCTCGGCGAGCATCTGGGACATGCCGATGACGCCGTTCATGGGCGTGCGGATCTCGTGGCTCACGTTGGCGAGGAAGTCGCTCTTGGCGCGATTCGCGGCCTCGGCGGCGAGCTTGGCCTCGATAGCGGCCTGTTCGGCCATTTTGCGGTCGGTGATGAGCTGCATGGAACCGGCGAGCCCGGTGGGCTTGCCGCCCGCGTCGTGATCGGCCTGGCCGCGCAGGCGCACCCACTCGTAGTGCCCCGCCTTGTGGGCGATGCGCACCTCGACGTCGATCGGCGGCCCGCCGGCGAGATGGAAGTTGAGGGCGGACCGGGCGAGCTCGACGTCCTCCGGGTGGATGAGGGCCTCGAAGCGTTCGCGGGAGTGCTCCAGCTCGCCGGTGCGGTAGCCGAGAAGTTCCTCGAAGCGCGCGCCGACCCAGGCGCGGTGGGTGGCGAGGTCGAGTTCCCACACGCCGTCGCGCGTGCCGCGCACGGTGCGCGCCAGGCGCTTTTCCATGGAATCGAGCGCGAGCTCGGTGCGCCGCAGGTGCGTGATGTCGACCATCGACCCCGTGATGCGGGTGAGCTTGCCGGCGCGGTCGTGGGCGCAGGTGGTGGTTTCGGAGATCCAGCGCTCGGCGCCGTCGGGCAGGATGACGCGGAACTCGCAGTGATAGGACGGGTTATCGGGGGTGGTGTCCCAGGGCGCGCGGCGCACCCGTTCGAGGTCGTCGGGGTGCACGGCCTGCATTTGGGCCTCGAGATCGTCGAGCCGGGTGTCCTTCGGGATGCCGAGGATCTCGTTGAAGTTCGCGGACGCGAACCAGCTGTTGCGCCGCAGGTCGAAGTCCATGGTGGCGACCCCGGCCACGGCCTGCGCGAGATTCAAGGATTCGGTGGTGTAGCGCAGCGAGGACTCGAGCTTCTGGCGTTCGGTGATGTCGGTCACCGTGCCGATGGCGCGCGCCGGCAGGCCCTCGGAGTCGCGCAGCACCCGGCCCGCGCCCGCCAGCCAGCGGGCATCGCCGCTCGCCGGCAGCGTGCGGTACTCCATCTGGAACTTGCCGGCGCGGGTGATGGCCTCGTTCAGCCTCTGGATCACGATCTCGAGGTCCTCCGGGTGAATCGTGGCCAGCCACTCGTCGCGCGAGAACAGCGCGCTGGAATTCTCGATGCCGGCGAGTTCGTAGAACAGCGGCGTGCCGGTGACCTGGCCGGTGACGAGGTCGAGTTCGAACACGCCGAAGCCGCCCGCGGCCTGCGCGAATTCCAGGAATTCGGAGGAGCGGCGCAGGCGTCCCTGGTGGGCGCCGCTGTCGGCGGGAGCGGGCAGGAGCGCGGCGGCGGGGATCGAGCCGCGGGCGCCTGACGCCTCGCTGCCCGGCGCGCCCGCGTCCGCTGCGTCGAGGCCTAAGCCGTAGCGGCGCGGCAGGCCCGCGGCGATGGCGCTGGCTTCGGCCCAGGCGGCGCCCAGCAGGATCACCACCGCGATGCTGAGGCAGGCGCCGAGGCCGAGGCGGTTGTCGGCGAAGTTCTGCTCCGCCTGGTCCATCGCCTGTCCGGCGGCCGCTTGCGCCGCCCTCAGCGCCGCATCGCCCGGCGCATGCGCGGCTTCCGGCGGCAGGATGGCCGCCGCGACCGCGCGGTGCAGGTCGTCGAGATAGGTGTGCGTGGTTTGGAACAGCGTGAACGCGGTGACTCCGAGCAGCAGTACCGCGACCAGCGGGAACGCAAACAATTTTAGGCGAATCGGCCAAACGCGCATTCGATACCCGGGCCTGAGGCTTGGCGAACGATGAGGGAACTCGCCTTATATCGGCCGGACGGCGCGTGTCTTGAGCTATGATTCCGGTGGACTTTTTTGCGGGAACACAGCATGCGCATCGCCCGAATCTTGACCCTGATCGTGGCTGTCGGGGTGGCCCTCGTCGCCGCGGCGCTGCTGGCGGTGTGGCTCCTCGTGAACCCCAACGATTTCAAGCCGCGCATTGCGGCGGCCGTGAAGGCCTCCACGGGACGTGAACTGGTTCTCAGCGGCGATTTGAAACTCTCGGTGTTTCCCTGGATCGCGCTCGAGCTGGGTCCGGGGTCCCTGGGGAATCCCCCGGGGTTCGCGGCCGAGCCCTTTCTGTCGTTCAACCACGCCGCGGTGCGCGTGCGGGTATGGCCGCTGCTCGCCAAGCGCCTGGACATCGGGCGCGTGGAACTCGACGGCCTGGACGTGAGGCTGCTCAAGAATGCGGCCGGGCGCGGCAACTGGCAGGGCCTGGGCCGGACAACGGTCGCACCGGCGGCCGCCGCGGCGCCGGGCCACCCGAGCGCGGGCGAGTCCCTGGCGGGGATTGCCTCGATCACGGTGACGCAGGCGCGCCTCACCTACCAGGATCTGACCGTGGAGAATATTCAGCTCGAGACCGGCGCCATCGCGTCGGGGAGCGTGGTGCCGGTGACGCTGCATCTCGAGGCGAAGCGCGGCAATGGCGACTCGGCGAGCCTGGAGGTGCGCCTGGATTTGAGCGCGAATTCCACGGATGAGCGCCTGAGCCTGCAGGCACTCGACCTGGATGGCGCGGTGACGCTCGCTGGCGATCCGCGCGCCATCAAGGGGCGCTTCGTGGCGCCCGCGGTCGACGTCGATCTCGCCAAACAAACGCTGAGCGTGCCGAAATTCGCACTGACCGCCGCCGGCGCTGACGTGGGCGGCACGCTCGACGGCACGGCGATCCTGGATGCGCCCGCGTTCGCGGGCAACGTGACGCTGAGCCCGCTGCTGCTGCGCGAGTTCGTCCCGCGCTTTGGCATCACCCTGCCGGCGATGCGCGATCCCAAGGCGCTCTCCACGGTGTCGGCCACGGCCTATGTCGACTACGGCGCCAAGGCCCTGCGCGTCGATCACCTGAACGTGGCGCTGGACGACACCCATCTCACCGGCAACGCCGCCGTGAATCTCGCCACCCACGCCGTCACCTTTGCGCTCGGCGTGGATCGTATCGACGTCGACCGCTACCTGCCGCCGCCGCAAGCGGCGCCGGCTCGTGCGGCAGCGCCGGGGCCCGCGCCCGCGCCGGCAGCGCTGCCCGTAGAGCCCGCGCCCTTGAATGTCGAGGGCACGCTCAGTTTAAGCGAGGTGCACGCGGCGCCGCTGGATCTGTCCGACGTGAAAGTCACGCTCAGCGCCCAGGACGGCGTATTGCACCTGCATCCGCTCACCGCGCAGATCGACGGCGGGCAGTATGCCGGGGACATCACGCTCCGCTACGGGGGCGCCACGCCGACGCTGTCGTTGGACGAACACTTGAGCGGCATCGACGTGGGCAAGCTCATGGCGGCGCAGTCCAAGAAGCTTAAGCTGAGCGGCCACGGCAACTTGAATCTCAAGGCCACGGGCGAGGGGGTGGGCGCCGACGCCCTGCTCCAGAGTTTGAACGGCCACTTCGACGCCAACGTGGCCGGCGGCGCGCTCGAGGGGTTGGACTTGGGGTTTGAGCTCGGGCAAGCCGAAGCGCTGCTGCGCCACTCGGCGGCGCCCGCGCAGAACACCCACCGCACCGCCTTCGATGCCTTGAAGGTGTCGGCGGAGATCGTCCATGGCGTCGCCACCACCCGCGATCTGCTGATCTCCTCCGCGGTGCTGAAAGTCATGGGGCAGGGCACCGCCAACCTCGCGAGCCAGGCGCTTGATCTCGCGCTCGTGGCCGACACCACGATCGTGGGCGGCACGCCCCTGCAGATTCCGGCGACGGTCACCGGCACCTGGGCCGATCCCACGGTGCGGCCCGACCTGGCCGCGCTGGCGAAGGGGCAGCTCGCCGAGAAGGCCAAGGATGTCCTCAAATCCAAGCTGAAGGACTTGTTCGGCAAGCCATGACCGAGGCGAATCCGAACGCGAGCACGAACCCCAGCAGTCGAGAGCCCGTGGAGGACCCCGCCCACCCGAAAGCCTTCAGCGAGGCGCTGCTCGCCTGGTTCGATGCCAACGGCCGCAAGCACCTGCCCTGGCAGCAGAACCCCACCCCCTATCGGGTGTGGGTGTCCGAGGTCATGCTGCAACAGACCCAAGTCGCGATCGTGATTCCTTACTACGAACGCTTCATGGCCCGCTTTCCCGACGTCCAGGCCCTGGCCGAGGCGCCCGAGGACGAGGTGATGCATCTGTGGACCGGCCTCGGGTACTACGCCCGCGCCCGCAACCTGCGCGCCTGCGCGCAGCGCCTGGTCGCGAGCCACGGCGGCGAGTTTCCCGCCACCCTCGAGGCAGTCGAGGCGCTGCCCGGCATCGGCCGCTCCACCGCCGGCGCCATCCTCGCGCTGTCGCGCGGCGAGCGCCATCCCATCCTCGACGGCAACGTCAAGCGGGTGCTCTCCCGGGTGTTCGGCATCGCCGGCGATCCCAGCTCCGCGGCCGTGCTTGGCCTTTTGTGGCAGCAGGCCGACGCTTGCACGCCGCAGCAGCGGGCCGCGGCCTACACCCAGGCCATCATGGACTTGGGCGCGACCGTGTGCTCCCGCGCCAATCCCGCCTGCACGGTGTGTCCCATGCCGCACTTATGCATTGCCGCCCAGGAGGGACGCCAGGACGAGCTGCCCGGCCGCAAGCCTAAACGCCTGCGCAAGGCGCGCGAGGCCACCCTCCTCATCGCCGAGACCGGCGTCGCCGGCGCCCGCGCCATCCTGCTCGAGCGCCGCCCGGCCCCCGGCATCTGGGGCGGCCTCTGGTCGCCGCCGCAGTTCGAAAGCGAATTCGCGGCCCTCGATTGGTGCCGGCGGAACTTGAGCGAACCCGAGATGCAGCCCGAGCGCCTGACCCCCATCGACCACGGCTTCACCCACTTCGACCTGCGCTTGAAGCCGGTGCGGGTGCGCTGCCAGCGGCAGCCCCAGATCGGCGAGGGCGAGCACCTCTGGTACTCGCTCGCCGCGCCGCCCAAGGTCGGACTGCCGCAGCCCATCCGCCAGCTCATCGAACGGCTCACCCACATAGGTTAAGATTCCGCGATGGCGCGCATGGTGAACTGTGTATTGCTCAAGCGCGAGGCCGAGGGCCTCGACTACCTCCCGTACCCCGGCGAGCTGGGCAAGCGCATCTACGCCAATGTCTCGAAGGAAGCCTGGACGAAGTGGGTGTCCCACCAAACCATGCTCATCAACGAGAACCGCCTGACACCCATCGAGCCCAAGGCACGGGCCTTCCTGGTGCAGGAAATGGAGAAGTTCTTCTTCGGCGAAGGATCGGAAAAGCCCAAGGAGTTCGTGCCGAAGGCGGGGGAGTAGAGGGAGCCAGACGCCTCGGCGGCGGCCGATCGCGGTCCAGAGGCTGCGGGCCGCTCGTAAGTGACTGATATTTCAATCGTTCATTGACTAGGCGCGGCTACGCCTGTTTAATACGCGGCTCTTCGAATAAGGCCAGGTAGCTCAGTTGGTAGAGCAGCGGACTGAAAATCCGCGTGTCGGGGGTTCAATTCCCTCCCTGGCCACCATTACACCTTAGACCGACTACGCCACAGCGCGCC
>Ga0302202_10004512_pt1 | contig 14695 bp, 10 predicted proteins | sample II_Bog_N3_3_FD_194579 | JGI IMG/M metagenome (GOLD analysis project Ga0302202, IMG submission 194579) | Peat permafrost microbial communities from Stordalen Mire near Abisko, Sweden - II_Bog_N3_3 | ecosystem: Environmental > Terrestrial > Soil > Wetlands > Peat | place: Sweden: Abisko...
AAGATCGACGTTGCGGCCGCCATAGAGAATGCGCAGGATAGTCACCGAGTCTCCCTTCACGCGGAAGGCGATCGTCACCCGGTGCCGGAATCCAATCACGCGCAGCCCACGCCTCAGGTCGGACCGCTCGGTTCCCCGATGGGGCATCGTGCCCAGGCCCAGACAAGCCTGCTCAATCTGCTCCACATACCGCTAGGCGTTCTTCACGCTGAAGCGATCTGCCAGATAGTCAAAGAGTTCGGTCAGGTCCGCTTGCGCGCGGTGGGTGAATGTGACCTGGCAGGTCACCTCTGGCGGGCAATTCTGCCGGCAATGTGGGCGCGAAGCTCTGCGAAGACCTGCTCAGCCGGAAGCGCGCTGCCAGGGTCCGCCTCAAGCTCGTCATAGACCTCGACGACCTCTGTCCGCAGCCAGCGCTCGACAGCGGCGTCACGCTCTTCCAGCGCGCGCAGGCCGGCCCGGACCACCTCGCTCGCGGAAGCGTAAGCACCTGACTGCACGAGCGCATCAATATATCGACCTTGCTCCGGGGGCAGGCTCACGGTCCGTTTTTCGCAGGAAGTCGAGGGCATGGTCGCACTCCTGCTCCAACGTTTAGCACCGGTATGACGGATTCATACCGGCCCCGGGGCCGTGCACTCCGGATTAATGCGCCGCTTGCGCATCCGCCCCTGGCAGGTACTCGTTGTCGTGCGGATCGTAGGGACCGCCGCCGTGGGGCAGGTAGATGTCGTCCTGGGCCAGCAGCGCGTCGTACACCGAGGTGCGGCGCCAGTGCCGCGCCAGGGCAAACGCGCTCATGTTGGCGATCATCAGCGGAAGCACCAGCCCGTAGCCACCAGTCATCTCAAAGATGATCAGGATGCTGGTCATCGGCGCGCGCACAATGCCGGCGAACACCGCGCCCATCCCCACCACCGCAAACGCCCCAATCGAGTCCGCCGAGTGGTGGAAGACGGTCACGTCCAGATAGCCCACCGCCCCGCCCAGCATGGCGCCCATAAACAAGGCCGGCGCAAAAATTCCGCCCGACCCACCGCTCGAATACGAGCTCACCGTCGCCGCCAGCTTGAGCACGCAGAAAACCAGCATGGGCACCACGGTCATCTGCCCGGTCAGCGCCAGGGTCAGGGTTCCGTAGGGGTCGCCGGCAATGCCGTTCAAGTGGAATAGGCCCAGCGCCAGCGCCGCCATCGCTCCTGTAGCCGCGCCGCCAATCGCCGGCTGCACCCAGCGGGGAATGCGCTCCAGCTTGCGGAACCACGCGCGCAAACCCAGCAGCGAGTCCGTAAAGGCGATCGAAACAATCGCCGCCAGGATACCCAGCAGCGCATACCAGATGAGCGAAGACGCCTTGCCCAGCTGGTAGTTGCCCTGCACGTGAAACACCGGGGTCGAGCCCAGCACCGAGTGCTCCACCACGGCCGCCAGCGCCGCGGCCACAATCACGCCGGAGAGCATGGTCTGGTCCAGGTCGCCGATCAGCTCTTCCAGCGTGAACGTGACCGCGGCAATGGGCGCGTTGAAGGCCGCGGCGATGCCCGCCGCCATCCCCACCGACGCCATGCGCCGCGAGTTCTTGGGTCCCAGCCGCGCCAGGCGCGCCAGCATGCTGCTCACGCCCGCGCACACCTGCACCGTAGGCCCCTCAAGACCCAGTGAAGCGCCCGAGCCGATCTGCAGCGCGCAGATGAAAAATTTGCCGATCGTTTCCCGCACCGTGACAATGCCCGAGCGCAGCGTGTAGGCGACCTTCACCTGGGGAATGCCGCTGCCCGCCGCGGCCGGCGCAAAGTAGGTGAGCCCCACGCCGGCCACCAGCCCGCCCACCGTGGGCGAGATCACCGTCCACCAGATCCAGCTGTGGCCCGGCGCCGCGTTGGCGCGGTTGATGAGCAGCGCTTCCAGCCCCATGATGCTCAGATGGAAGGCCACCGCCGCCAGCCCGCACACGCCGCCGGCAAGAATCGTCACCGCCAGCAACCGCTGCCGCTCGGTGGGCATGCGCCGCATCAGCCACGCATGGAAGCTCGCGTGCAGTCCCTGGAGTCCCGCCCAGTAACTGGGCTCCGGCATCTCCTCGGCGTCTAAAGGCGTCACAGTACCAGTATAAAGGCGGAGCCAGATGCCCTGTGCCGCATCCTTCTCAGCTGAGTCGAAGAAGCTGCTTCTCGTCATCCCGGCGGAATGGGGGCAAGCCACAAACCCCATGCCGCCGACCTTCTGCCGCTCTGCGATCGCGCCACTTCGCGATGAATCCATTTCCTGCGCCGCTCCACACGCGCTAGAATTCTTGTGTCCACCATGTTCAGCCGCGCCGCAGCCCGAATCTCATCGACCCCAGTGGTCAAGCGTTTTCGCCATGGCCACCGCGACCGCGGCCGCCGCTCTTCCCATTGAGCAAACACTCTTAACAGAATCATCCCGGAGCGGTCCGGCCATGCGCCGCGCATCGCTGCATGATTCTCCACGAGCCGAAAACTCCGAGTAAAATTACATTGCTCCATCCGCACGCATGCGGATAGAAAGGTTCTCTCCCATGGACAGTTTTTTGAGCCGCGCCGTGCTGAAATCCGGCAGCCACTCCTACACCATCTTCCGCCTTCCCGCCCTTACGGCGAAGGGCTTTGACCTGAGCCGCCTGCCCTTCAGCCTCAAGATCCTTCTCGAAAACCTGCTGCGCCGCGAAGACGGCGTCAACGTCACTGCTGCGGACATTTGCTTCCTCGCCAACTGGGACGCCAAGGCCGAGCCCAGCCGCGAGATCGCCTACATGCCCGCCCGCGTGCTGATGCAGGACTTTACCGGCGTCCCGGCCATCGTCGACCTGGGCGCCATGCGCGACGCCATCAAGACCCTCGGCGGCGACCCCGAGCGCGTGAATCCGCTGGTGCCGGCCGAGCTCGTCATCGATCACTCCGTGCAGGTGGACGAGTTCGGAGCCGCAGGCTCTCTCGCCGCCAATACGCTGTTGGAATTCCAGCGCAACCGCGAACGTTACGCCTTCCTCAAGTGGGGTCAGACCGCTTTCAACAACTTCAGCGCCGTTCCGCCCGGCATGGGCATCTGCCACCAGGTCAACCTCGAGTACCTGGCCCGCGTGGTCTTCACCACTGAAGCCAACGGCGAAACCTTCGCCTATCCCGACACGCTGGTCGGCACCGACTCCCACACCACCATGATCAACGGCCTGGGCGTGCTGGGCTGGGGCGTGGGCGGCATTGAGGCTGAGGCGGCCATGCTCGGCCAGGCCGTCTCCATGCTGGTACCGCAGGTGGTCGGCTTCAAACTCACCGGCAAGCTGCGCGAAGGCGCAACCGCCACGGACCTGGTCCTCACCGTCACCCAGGCGCTGCGCAAGCTCGGTGTCGTCGGCAAGTTTGTCGAGTTCTACGGCCCGGGCGTCGCCGAGCTCCCCCTCGCCGATCGCGCCACCATCAGCAACATGGCGCCCGAGTACGGCGCCACCTGCGGCATCTTCCCGGTGGACGCCGAGACCCTCCGCTACCTGCGCCTGACCGGCCGGAGCGAAGAGCAGATCGCCCTGGTTGAGGCCTACTACAAGGAGCAGGGCCTCTTCCACACCGCCGCTTCGCCTGAGGCTGTCTACACCGCGACTCTGGCGCTCGATCTGGCCACCGTCGAGCCCAGCGTGGCCGGCCCCAAGCGTCCCCAGGACCGCGTGCTGCTCCGCGATGCCGCGGCCAGCTTTGCCGAGCAGCTGCCCACGCTCCTTGCGCCTACGGCCAAGCCGCTCGGCACGCGCACCGCTGCTGCATGGCAGCGCGTCAGCGTCACCGACGCCGCCCTTGCGGAGGAGAACGAAGGGCCAACCACCTCGTCCGCCGCGCAGTCCCTTCAAACCGGCAATGGCGCCACCACCGTGGCCGAGCATACAGTCAAGGCCCGCTTCGGCGTCGATCCGGACCGGTATCTCGATCACGGCTCGGTGGTCATCGCCGCCATCACCAGCTGCACCAACACGTCCAACCCATCGGTCATGATCGCCGCCGGCCTGCTCGCGAAAAAGGCAGTCGAAAAAGGCCTCACCGTTCCGCCGTGGGTCAAGACTTCGCTCGCGCCGGGCTCCCGCGTGGTCACCGACTACTACACCAAAGCCGGCCTCTTGCCCTACCTTGAAAAGCTCCGCTTCAACGTCGTCGGCTACGGCTGCACCACCTGCATCGGCAACTCGGGCCCGCTGCCGACGGATGTTTCCAAGTCCATCGACGAGCACGGCCTGGTCGCCGTCAGCGTGCTCTCGGGCAATCGCAACTTCGAGGGCCGCGTCAACGTGGACGTGCGCGCCAACTACCTCATGAGTCCCCCGCTGGTGGTCGCGTATGCGCTCGCCGGCACGATCGGCCACAACTTCGACGCCGACCCGCTCGGTACAGATCAAGCCGGCCAGCCCGTCTACCTCAAGGACATCTGGCCCACGCAAGCTGAAGTGGCTGCGGCCATCGAGAAGGGCCTCTCCAGCGAGAGTTTCCGCGACGAGTACGCGACCGTCACGCAGGGCGACACTAACTGGCAGGGCCTCAAGTTCCCCACCGGCGACGTCTACCAGTGGGAGCCGGATTCGACCTACATCCGCAAGGCGCCCTACTTTGACGGCATCACCAAAACCCCAGCGCCGATCACCGACATTCTCGGCGCGCGCGTACTGGCCGTGCTGGGCGACTCGGTCACCACCGACCACATCTCCCCGGCCGGGAACATCAAAGCCAACGGACCGGCGGGAAAATATCTCGCCGAGCATGGCGTCAAACCGGCAGACTTCAACAGCTACGGCTCGCGGCGCGGCAATCACGAAGTCATGGTCCGCGGAACATTCGCCAACGTGCGCCTGCGCAACAAACTCGCGCCGGGGACAGAAGGCGGCGTCACGCGCCTGCTGCCCGAAGGGGAGCCGATGTCGATCTTCGACGCCAGCGTGAAGTACGCCGAGCGCGGCGTGCCGCTCGTCATCCTGGCCGGCAAGGAGTACGGCTCCGGCTCCTCGCGCGACTGGGCAGCCAAGGGGCCGAACCTTCTCGGCGTCAAGGCCGTCATCGCCGAGAGCTTCGAGCGCATTCATCGCAGCAATCTAGTCGGCATGGGGATTCTGCCCTTGCAGTTTGCCGAAGGCGAAAATATCGAATCGCTTGGCCTCACCGGCGAGGAAGTTTTTTCTTTCCCTGGGTTGACCGCTCTCCTGAAAGAAAAATTCGCCAGCGGCCGCGTGCTGAAGGTCGTCGCAAAGAGCGGAGATGGCACAGAAAAGCTGCTCCACGCAATGGTCCGCATCGACACGCCGCAGGAGATCGAGTACTACGAGCACGGCGGCATTCTGCAATACGTGCTGCGGCAGCTGGCGGCCAGGTAACGCCCAGGCCAGAAACAGTTGAGTTGGGGAAGGCTAGGTTTTGAAAGGGCAGGGCTTTAGCCGTGCCGCAAGCTGCCAAAACAAACAACGGGCTTTAGCCCCTGAGGGACGACGTATTTGCGGTTGTCCTCTGTCTTCATATCTCCGAGGACAGTTCCATTGTTGAAATTTGAGTGGTCACCCTGCCGCGTGATCGGGGGAACTATTGCCACCGGCGATTGAACGGGCCTGGGTTGGCTTTTCGACTTAGTTTCACTCTTTAGGGCGGACGGTACGGTTGGCGTGCCTTGTCCTTTTTGGTTGGCAGGTGCAGAAGTAGGCAGCTTGACGGGGGGATGTTCACGCGCCTCCTGCTCTGCTTTCTTATCAAAAGTCCATGCGGACACCCGGGACCGACCTACCCAACCGCGGTAGGCCCCGGGAGGAGCAGACCTGCAACGAGAGCTCATTTTGACCCCGGCAAGCCTGGGCAGTAGAGGATCCCCGCCGCGAGCAGGGCGGTCCAAAATATCCCAGCCGCGATCCATAGAAACACTTCAGCGGCGTTCATGCTCGCGACTCCGCAGACAGAAATAGCAGCCAAGAAAAACGCGACGATGAGCGCAGCCACCGTGCTGCCCAACAAGGAAAGCACGAGCTTGGCCGGGAACTCGAGAACCATGTATGCGATGCTCTCACCGTGCACCGCATTAAGCCAAGGGGATAACCCTTACTAAAGTCGTGCCCTGATACAAAGCAGGTTCATGAGACTCGCTGCAATCAAAAAAACGCCACTCTCGATGCGGAGTGGCGTTTTTTTGTGCAAGCTGTCGCCGCCTACTTCTTTTTCGCCGGCCCCTTGGCGGCCGTCGTGGGCGCGGGTCGCTTGGTCCGGGCCGGCCCTGCCGCCGCAGGTGGCGCCGGTTCATCCTCCTTGGGAGAGAAGAAGCGCAACCCTTCCAGGTTGTGTTCGCCCATCACATGCAGGCGCAGGAAGTTGGTCGAGCCGGATTTGGTCCGCGTCCCGGCAACGATCGCGATCACCTCGCGCGGTCGCACATAGCCGCCCTGCTCGAGCAGACTCTCCGCACACTCCACCAGCGCCTCGGTCGAGTTGACCTTGGGGCAGCGAATGGGCGTGGTGCCCCACAGCAGATTGAGCCGGTTGATGGTCACCTCGATGGGGCTGAGCGCGAAGATGGGCGAGGTGGGGTGGTACTTCGAGAGCTGCCGTGCCGTCACGCCCGACTCGGTAAACAGCGCAATGCCGCGCAGGTCCAGGTCGTCGGCGGCGTGGGCCGTGGCCTCGCAGATGGTCTCGGCAATCGACAAATGGCTGCGCCGCTCGCGCGGCTCCTCAAAGCTCTGCTCCTTGATGTGGTGCTCGGCGTCGGCCACGATGCGGGCCATCATGGAAACGGCGCCCACCGGGTACTTGCCGACAGCCGATTCGCCGGAGAGCATCACCGCATCGGTTCCGTCGTAGACCGCATTGGCGACGTCGGAGACCTCGGCGCGCGTGGGCCGCGGGTTGTCGATCATCGACTCCAGCATCTGCGTGGCCGTGATCACCGGCTTGCGGAACTCAGCGGCGCGGCGGATGATGTGCTTCTGAATCGCCGGCACCTTCTCCGGCGGCACTTCCACACCCAGGTCGCCGCGCGCCACCATGATGCCGTCGGCCACGGTGAGAATTGCATCCAGGTGTTCGATGGCCTGCGGCTTTTCAAGCTTGGCAATGATCCAGGTCTCGCTGCCATAGGCCGACACGCGATTGCGCACCAGGCGCACGTCCTCCGCGGTGCGGACAAACGAAACCGCAATGGCGTCCACGCCGTTCTTCAGCGCAAACTCCAGGTCGGCCGAGTCCTTGTCGGTGAGCGAAGGCACGCGTACCGGAATGCCAGGCAGGTTGATACCCTTGTTTTCGCCCAGCGGGCCGCCGTTGATGATGTCGCACACCACGTCTTCGCCCAGCACTTCATGCACGCGCAGCTCGATCAGCCCGTCGTTGAGCAGAATGCGCGAGCCCTGCTCCACGTTTTCAGCCAGCGTCTTGAAGGTGGTGCCCACCAGGCTGGCGGTGCCCGGTACGTCCCGCGGCGTAATGGTCAGCCGCTGCCCGGCCTTCAACTGCACGGCCTGGTGATCTTTCAGCTTCGAGGTACGAATCTTCGGGCCTTGCAGATCGCCCAGGATACAGAGCGGCTTGCGCTCTTCGCGGCTCACCTTGCGGATCATCTGGATCAACGCCAGCTTCTCCTCATGCGATCCGTGGGAGAAGTTGAGGCGCACCACATCCACGCCGGCGCGCACCAGGTCGCGAAACACAGGTTCGGTATTCGACGCCGGTCCGAGTGTCGCAACAATTTTGGCGCGGCGCTGCGACGGGGAGTCGGTCAAACTTAGTTCAAATGGCATGGGGTGAGCTCCAAGGAGTGCGGGGTTGCAGTATGAGGGTCAGTAGCTGAAGGCCTCGTTTCATTGTACATGGAGGTCTGTGCAGACTCCGGCCGCGGTTCATCCTCTGCCAGTCTATGTGCAAGGGCCGGTGCGGGTTGTCAGCGACTGAGCGTTCCCGTCTTCGCTTTGCCTGAAGCGGAATGATGCGTCTGCCGTTCCCGAAACAGAGCGCCGTTCAACTCCGCCCCCAGCAACACGCTCACCGCCGTAATGTAGAGCCAGATCAGCGTCGCAATGCCCGCGCCAAACGAGCCGTAGAACATGGAGTAGTCGGCGATGCGGGTAACATACCAGCCGAAGGCCAGTGTTGCCGGAAACCAGATCACGGTGCCGGTGATGGCGCCCGGCGCTACCCACAGCCAGTGTTCGGTGCGCCGCGTGCCAAAGTGGTAGAGCGCGCTGAGCACCGCCACGCCGGTCAGCATGGCGATCGACCACCGCGTCGCGCGCCAGAACAGGATCACCATGTGGCGCAGCTCGTGGGTCGAGTTTTCAATCATCCAATGCTCGATCTGATGGCCAAAGACCACCAGAAGCGTCGCCGCCGACAAAGGCACCAGCGCAATGGGCACCAGCAGCAGAGCCCGGGCGCGACGCCCCCAGAATCCCCAATCGTCCATCGGCAGCCGATAGGCGCGGCGAAAGCCCTCCATCAGCGACAGCATCAGGCCCAGGCCGGCAAACACGCTCAGCGCCCCGGCAGAGACAATCAGCTGCGTGGAGTGGGAGCGCTCGGTGAGCACGTACGACTGCAGCAGGTCCATCGAATCGGCGGGCAGAATCTGCTCAAACGCGCCGCGGATTGTCCCCACCAGCGTGTTGCCCTGCGGCACCTGCGCCAGCATCGTGCTGACGACCAGCAGCGCCGGAAAGAGCATCAGCATGCCGGAGTAGGCCGCGCCCTTGGCGTTGTTGAACACGTCATTGGCCAGCGATTGCGCAGCGGCATGGCGAAGATGGATGAGGAATCGGAGCATGCAGTCTGAGCCAAGAGTAGAGCATCGGCTTGGATTTCGGCTACAGATGCTTGACGGCTGGCGGCAGTCAACTAGCCGTGGGTTAGGTTTCGCGCCAGGCAGGCCCGCTGCGAAAAGGGATTGGCATCCAAGCAGCCGACCACCCGCTCAGAATCGGGAAAATGTCTGCCGACTGGGTCGACCAGTGCCTCGGCATCTTACCGCCAGTCGATATTTCGCGGCAGCAGGATGGATCACGCAGGCCCACTTCCCGATACGAATCTCCTCGGTGAGTGCGCTGGCGATTTGTTGTCGAACGAGAGCCGTCCCTTCCGGGAAGCGCGTTCCTGCGGGCCAATGACTAGCTCGTAAATTTGACGGGAACTTCCTCAACTGATCGAGCGTACCGTTCGGGCATGGAAGACGATCAAGAATCGCACCCTGTGAGACGACCATACCTGTCGACCCGTGGCACCATGGTTGTCGCGGCAATGGCCTTACTGCTCGGGGTTGCGACCTCTGCTTATGGAAGTGACGGAGCGAGCGCGAATGCAGTGCGCCATATTAAAGGCAGAACAATCGTTTCAGCGGAGTTCCCCACGGCAGATGTAAGCGTCCGGAAAGGATTCCGATTCATCGGCACTCAACAGGTAAACCTTTATGGAAATGCAGAGGCAGAACAGTACGTATTTGCGAAGCTGGGCCACCACAAGATTGTAGAGCGATTCTATTTGGTACAGTTTGAGCATTTCCTGCCGACAAACAATCGAACCTACAATTACGACGCAGTGCGTACAACGCAAATAGGTGATCTCCGATTCACCTATGACGTGAAAAGCTTCCCTGATCTTGCGCCCATGCTGGCGGAAGATCAGGCCTCGGATGGTGCGGCCATGGAGCGTCTGCTTGCGAAACGCCAGCTTTCCATTCCCCATCAGACTGCTCTTGTCCGAATGTTTCATCTGCCAACCGCCGATCACCGAACCGAGCTAATGATTATCTACGGCGAAGCTTTGCCTCGAGATACCGCTGTCCCTGTTCGCAAAGATTGGATCCAGCTTGATACGGAATCGCCCGGTTCGGCACAAATGTTCCTTGAACACGCGCGCCAGGGACTCGTCGTTCAAGCGAGGTGAGAACTCCGGCCGTGTCTACGCACCGCCAGCACGATTTATCATGAGCGAGCTATGAAGTTCTCTCTCCCGTGCTCCTCCAGGTTGTTGGCGTCGCTGGCGCTGTTAATTTGTTTTGGCCGGCCTTCTATCTCGGCCCAATCTGTGCCCAACCCGCAGCTCGCTTCAAAAGAGCTCAACGCCCGCGTCGACGCGCTGCTCAAAAAGATGACGCTCGATGAAAAGATCGGCCAGCTGGTGCAGGTCTCCGCCGGGTTTGCCACCGGTCCCAACGCGTCCAACCTGCAATTCGACCAGATGGCGGCCAGGGGCACGGTCGGCTTCCTGTTCAACCTGAACACGGCCGAAGCCACCAACCACTACCAGCACATCGCGATTGAAAAATCGCGGCTGCATATCCCCATCCTCTTCGGCCTCGATGTGATCCACGGCCATCGCACCACCTTTCCCATTCCGTTGGCGATTGCGGCCAGCTGGGACCCCGCCGCCGCCGAGCTGGTGGCCCGCACCGGCGCCGCCGAGGCCAGCGCCGACGGCATTCGCCTGGTCTTCTCGCCCATGGTCGATATCGCCCGCGACCCGCGCTGGGGACGCATCGTCGAGTCCGCCGGCGAAGACACCTACCTGGGCTCGGCCATGGCGCGCGCCTGGGTCAAGGGCTACCAGCAGGACGACCTCTCCCGGCCGGACTCGGTCGCCGTCAGCGTCAAGCATTTTGTCGGTTACGGCGCCGCCCTGGCCGGCCGCGACTACAGCGCCGCCGACATGAGCCAGATCACCCTGCGCCAGGTCTACCTGCCGCCCTTTCACGCCGCGGTTCAGGCCGGGGCAGCCACCATCATGAGCGCCTTCAACGCCCTCAACGGCGTTCCCTCTTCGGCAAATCCATTTACGCTGACTCAGATTCTGCGCAAGGAGTGGGGCTTTGCCGGCTTCGTCGGCTCCGACTGGGCAGCCGTCGTCGAGCTTGAAAATCACGGCCAGGGCGACGGCCCCACCGTGGCCCGCAAGGCTCTTGAAGCCGGTGTGGACGCCGACATGGAGGGCAACCTCTACGGCACCGTGCTGGCCGACCAGGTTCGCTCCGGCAAGATTCCCCAGAGTTACGTGGACGAGGCCGCCCGCCGCGTTCTCCGCGTCAAATTCGCGCTGGGTCTGTTCGACCACCCCTACACTCAGCCAGGTCCGGCGTATGAAGCGACTCCGGAACGCCGCGCCCTGGCCCGCAAAGTAGCCGATGAAACCATGGTCCTGCTCAAGAACGATCCGGTCGAAGGCGCGGGAACCCTGCTGCCCTTTACCGCAAAGGCCAGGAAAGTCGCGCTGATCGGTCCCTTGGCCGACAACCAGAGTGACCTGCTCGGCGCCTGGGCTGTCACCGGCGATCCCCATGCCGTGGTCACGCTGCGCAAGGCCCTCGAAGAGCGCCTGGGCAACCGGCTGCTTTACGCTCCCGGCTGCGGCCTCATGAGCGGCGAAGACCAGAATCGCCTCGCCCATGCCAACTTCACCGGAGCGCCCGCCGCCGATGGCTCAGAACCGGTTCCCGACGACGACAAAACCATCGCCGAAGCCGTCGCGATCGCCAGGAAAGCCGACGTGGCCATCCTCGCCCTGGGCGAATCCACCAACTGGATGGAAGGTGAAGCGGCCAGCCGCGCCTCGCTGGGCTTTACCGGCTCGCAGGAGCAATTGCTTGAGGCGGTCGTCGCCACCGGCAAGCCCGTCGTTCTGGTCATCCTGGCCGGCCGTCCGCTGGCGCTCAAGTGGGCCGCGGCCCACGTCCCGGCCATCCTTGAAGCCTGGAGCCCCGGCATTGAGGCCGGTCACACCGTGGCCGACATCCTCTTCGGCGACGTCAACCCCTCCGCCAAGCTGCCCGCCAGCTTTCCCCGCTCCGTCGGCCAGGAGCCGCTCTACTACGCCGAGCTGCCCACCGGCCGCCCCGCCAACATCGACCTCAGCCACCTGCCCGCCAACCCCATCGAGAAGTACGTCTCCCGCTACATGGACGAAGAGAACTCGGCGCTCTACCCCTTCGGCTGGGGCCTGAGTTACACCCGCTTCCGCTACAGCAGGCCCACCGTCACCCGCGCCGAAATTCCGGTGCAGGAAGTCCTCAGCTCAGCCGGCTCCGCCTCGCCCTCGAAGCCCGTCCTCACCGTCGGCGTCGACGTCACCAACACCGGTAGCGTCACCGGCACTGAGGTCGTCCAGCTCTACCTCGGCAACACCGGAGCCAGCGTTGATCAGCCGGTCCGCGCGCTGAAGGGCTTTGCCCGCGTCACCCTGGCCCCCGGCGAACACAAGCATGTCGACTTTCCCCTCAGCTTTGACGAGCTGAGCTTCTGGAACGCCGACCTGAAGCAGACGGTCGAGCCCAGCGTCTACAAGGTCTGGGTCGGCGGCAACTCCCTGGCCGACGCCGAAACCAGCTTCCAGCTTGTCGAGTAGGAATCGACGGGAAATAGTGAATTGGGAACAGGAATTAGAGGTTTTCGGGCTGCTGAGAGCCTTGCATGGCCGGCAACAAGTTTCAGGGCACGACTTCACAGGCTGCGGAAAAACTCATCGCAACGGCAATTCCCTATGGCTTTGTATCAGGGCATGACTTCAGTCATGCCAATAAAGGCCATCAAATCAACGTCGGACTTTAGCCCCTGCAAAAGCCAAGAGCTGAACTCTTCTCACGCATGGCCTTTTTCCGCAGCCTGTTCAGTCGTGCCACAATTGCCGATCAATCAACTTGGGCTTTAGCCCCGAACGTATTGCGTTGAGCGCACACTTCTCTCTAGCAGGGCCGGTTCGAAGCCACGCAGAACTCCGGGCTACCGCTTCAGATGCTTTTGCAGGCTGTCAAAGCAGCCCGGAATCTGCTTGTCCCATTCGCCCCAGTCGTGTCCGCCGGGCGCGGTGTGTAACTCATAGCCAAACCGGCGCTCGCCGAGCCGTGCGGCGAAGCGGCGAATCGGATCGAGCAGGGCTTCGTTCTCTCCAGCGGTCAAGTACAGATAGGGCGTAACTAATGGATCAGCTGACCGCACCAGGATGAACGGATCGGCGGCTTGCCGGGTCTTGCTTCCCATCGCGCCAAAAACGCCTCTGAATCTCCACCATTGCCCGGCACGTTTGAGCGTGAATCGCCGGCTGGGAACATCAACCGCCGGGCTGATGGCCCCGGCGAAGACAAACAGGTCCGGCCGCGTCAAAGCTAGCTCGACGGCTGCGAATCCGCCCATGGACACGCCGACGATAGCCCGGTTGTTTCGGCCTTTCGCAGCGGGGAAGCGACTCTCCACATCGGAGATCAAATCGCTGACAAGATAATCCTCGTATTTGTCATCCGGCTTCTCAACAGCGTTCATGTAGTACGAAGATGCACCATCGGGCATAACGAGGATCAGACCTCCCGATTTGGCAGTCAATGCATACTGGGCGACCTCCGTGTTATTGGACCAGGACCTGAAGCTTTCGCCAGCGCCATGCAGCAGATAGACAACCGGCAGCACTTCGCCCGGTGAAAGTGTTGCCGGAAGATACACACGGTAAGGCATCGTGCGCTTCAATGCAGCCGAATAAAAACTGACATCCTGAATGGACACACCGGGCGCCCCGTGGGGATGATCGGGCAGTATTCGGGAAACTTGCCGGCAGCTGGCCAGCAATAGCGCCGCCATCCCCAGTCCGGAACCCGCCACCCGCAAAGATCGTACCTTTTTCATCGAGAAATCGATTCTACCTCGACGGTTTCATGGTGGCGGCAGGTACACTGTCCACCATCGGAGGCAATTACCAATGCAGACACGGATTCAGGGCACCACCATGCCCGTCCTCGACGTGCAGCTTGACCCCAACGAGAGCGTCTTTTCCGAGAGCGGCGAGCTTTCCTGGATGACCGCTTCCATCCAGATGACCACCCACACCCAGATGGGCGGCGGCGGAGGCATCTTCGGCGTGCTCAAGCGGGTCGCCGGCGGCGGCAGTTTGTTCATGACCGAGTACCGGGCTGTCCAGTACCCGGGTGAGGTTTCCTTCGCCACCAAGGTCCCCGGCCACATTGTGCCCATCCCCGTCGGCCCCGGCCAGGAGTACATGTTTCACCGCCACGGCTTTCTCTGCGCCACAGACGGCGTCACCATCGGCGTCGGCTTCCAGCAGTCGCTGGGCGCGGGCATCTTTGGCGGCAATGGCTTTCTGCTGCAAAAGATTGCCGGCCAGGGCACGGCCTGGCTCGAACTGTCCGGCGAGCTGATCCAGAAGAACCTCGCGCCCGGCGAAGTGCTGCGCGTTCATCCCGGCCACGTGGGCGCATTTCAAGCTTCCGTCGGCTTCCAGATCACCATGGTCCCCGGCTTGAAGAACGCCATCTTCGGTGGTGACGGCATCTTCCTCGCCGTGTTGCAGGGGCCGGGAACGGTCTGGCTGCAAACGCTGCCCATCTCGCGCCTCGCCCACCAGATCGCCGAGTACATTCCCCGCGGCGGCGACTCGCGCTCGGTCGGTCCCGCGGCCGGCGGCGCGCTGCTGGGCGGCATTGTCGGCTCCATCCTGGGCGGAGACCAGTAGTCGTGCGGCAGGGGCCGTGGAGCTGTCACGGCCCTGCCGCGTCTTTCCCTCGGCGCATCCGCATGGGAGCGTCGCGCATGGTGGCATTCTCTCTCCGCAACCGGCCGCCCTGCATCCAAGTGTCTGGAATGATCCGAATCGAAAAGCGTTCAAGCTTGATCTGGAGCCCCGCATGACGGCCACTTCCGGCGCACCGCGCAACCTGCGCGGCGACATCGTCTTCACCCTGG